>JAABUN010006643.1_pt1 | contig 13127 bp, 11 predicted proteins | sample 5559311 | NCBI WGS metagenome assembly JAABUN01 (sample SAMN10711877, study PRJNA513370) | rock metagenome | isolation source: Antarctica rocks | place: Antarctica: Victoria Land, Siegfried Peak sud | reverse complement strand
GTTTGAGTTTCCAACGATGAATGGCGAATTTTATATTTGAATCTAAGTCCCCAACCCCAAATTTGACACTTTTTCCAATAATAGCAAAATAGTGGCTTTGGCCGTTTGTAACCATTTGTTGTATACCCATCTGACAATAATCAGACGTCAACCGAGCTTCGATTGCAGGTTTCAAATTTATATGGTTTTGAGTATTTGAATATAATCCTATTTCAGCTTTGACTCCGAAAAAAGCTTTCAAATGCCCACCCGTGTCTCGGCTTAGAGAAGCTATAAGTGTCGAGTCTATATTTTTTGAATTTGTAACCTGCAAAGGCAATAACAATTCCATTTTGAAAGGTAAATATCTGGATTCAACTTCATGTAGTGGTTGTATTTCAGTTATTTCTGGTGATGCAAGTTGAATTTCTGATTGAGCGAATTCAGCAGGTTTCTGTTCTACTAACACGTTTTGATTTCCCTGATTTAGTTGATTTTCTTCCGGCTGTATTGCTAAAGTTAGTAAATTTGTTTCCGGAGCACCAGCTACAGATTTACTATCTGAATCAGTTGATTCTATTGACAAATCTAGAGCTTCTTCAATCGCTTGTAATGAGGAAGCTGTAGGTGATGCTATACTTATAGCTTCTGTAGCACCTAGAGCTTCTTCAATCGCTTGTAATGAGGAAGCTGTAGGTGATGCTATACTCATATCTTCTGTAGCACATTGAGTATTTATCGATCTTAAATTTAGCTCGATTTGAGTACGGACTGGTAAAAGAGAATCTTGAAAATTATTTAAACCTGTTTTAAAATCAAGAATCTTTTGATCAAAAGATTCTAATTCTTTATCTATTCGTTCAACCTCCCATGAATTTTTGCTCGTTCCACTATCTAATGGTTCAATTATAGTTTCAAGAAACGAAAATTGAACCATTAAATCTTGATAATTTTCAATAAGTGTCTCATTATTAGTGTTTAAATTAATAAATTCAGAAGTTAAATTGGTCTGTCCTAAAGTACGTTTATAAAGATGCCCAATTGTTGAATAAATCTTGTCTGCACTCATAAACTGTTCGTTAATATTTGATAAACCTTCTTTATAGCCATCAAACTTCTTTATTTGCGTATTACATATAGCGTTTTCAATATTATCTGTTTTATACATTATTTTTTCCTTTATATATTAAAATTGTGACGATCATAGAATCTACCCGATGAATTTTTTATAATTTAAGCTTTCCAGCTTAAGCCAAGCGAAATAAAAATAAAGCTTCTAGATTGAAGCTTCGCTTTTAAACCCTAAACCAATTATATACAACCGAAATGTAAACTATATAGAAAATAAAAGTATTTTCTTGTATACTTATACTATTATACAAGGAATTATTATCAAACTTTTTTTTACTAAAAATTGAAAAATACTACCTTCTTTTTCTATATCTACAATTTTAGAAAATAAGACGTATTTATAGTCGATTCTAATGAATTTTTAAAAATGAAGTTTTAAAAATACTAAGTTTTTCAAACTTGAAGTGTAAAAAACTTTAAATTTACAGTAGTTAATCAAAAATTAACTAGTTTTCTATCTATTTTAATAAAAAATAAACAGTTATACTAGAAAAACTATATCAGAGCTTGTCAGTGCCTTAAGGGTTAAAAGCTATATATAAAAAAATAATGTATTGTTTGTTTTTTAAGTATACTTGTTCTAGCTTGGTTTGTTGTAAATGTAGAACAAATTGTCGGTTAAATTATTTGATAATTATTTAAATACTTTTTTTTTACTTCTTATTATAGTTGACATTACAAAGCTAAATATAGATTTTATATAAAAAATTAGTTAAAATTTTTAACTAATTTTGATGAATAAACTATTTTTTTTTATTATTAATAAAACATTGACTAAATAGTTTCAATGTAAAATTTTTGAGTCAATCCTTATATTCTTTATAGCTTTTCCCAGATCATTTTTGACCTGATCAACTTGGTATTTTATGTTTCCACATGCTTCTACTAGAGTATGAATAAAATTACGTTTTAAAAAAAATGTTTTTATTTCTGATACACCAACTCAATAAGTAGCAAAAAAAAACTTTTCGTGAAATTTATACCAAGCAAAAATTTATCTGAATTTATTTCAACCCATTTTATTTTTTTTTGCAATAAATTTTTTACTAATGCATTTTGTTTAACTACCAATAGAATTAAACTATTTTTTTAAAGTTGCTTTTGTCTTCAATCTAAAAACAAAGTTTTTATTTATTTTAAAAGTGTAATCCTATTAAAATAATAACGCTGCTCATGAAATTAAGCATTTGGATTGCACTTGCCAATAAATCGAAAACCATTAAAGCAATTAAAACACCAATGGTTACTAATATGATTAAACACAATTACAAAAAGCTCACTTTCTGAAATAGAGAGAGTGCTATACAACAAAAAATTCGCTTGTATAAAATTCATTTTTTGTTTTGATTTTTAAAGTAGGTTAAAAATTTGATAAGCTGTTTGAAAACTATGTTCTAGATTTTGTGTGGCTTATTAAACATTCAAGTTAATAAATTTTTTTGGTATTATACTATTATCAGCCGTTATATGAATACGTACAGCAGACTTCATGTACGGTATTAATGCAATTTAAAAAATCTTCAGTAAACAACCTTAGTTGGAAACGTATGAACAGGTGAAAACTAAAGCTACAGGGATTGCTGGTATTGTTAACAACCTAAATATAGTGAAGGAGTTCAGAGCTATGGCTCTCAAAATACAAGAAAACCACAACGGTGAAACGTTTGTGGGTCCCACTGGGCACATGTATCCTATTGACAGACCAACGTTTCGTAGTAGTTTGACTAATTACCTGCAAACTTTTGAATCACCTTTCCTATGTGTTTCAACTATGGAAACTCTTTATAAATTCCCAACATCTCAATTGTTATATCACTTTCATGATGGTACCGTAATTGCAGTTGAAAACTATTTAGTTGAGGAATTCTTACCAGAAATATCAGAACAAATTGAGTTAGTAGGAACTAAACTAGGACTTAAATTTCCTCAGAGAATAGAACTAAAAAATCCATACCCTACTAAAAAACTTTCCGAGTATAAGGATTAGATTCCTTAAGGTATCTAAGCTTATAAGCCTATTTTAAAACCTATTCTTGTATTTCAGGGTACGTAGTCTTTAATTCAATCTTTTGCTTAAACTTTAAATCCATAAGATTACCTGCTTTTACTATTTGTTTAGAAAACTCTTCTAAGAAAACTCTTTGCTTTTTCTTCTTTTACTGCAATCACATTTCCATCATGAAAATGAAATACCAACTCTGCTTCTTCAAATTGTTCTAAAGTTTCATTTGTTGCAATAGCCAGTAAAGTGAATTCACAAGATTGTAAGTATGAGCAGAAACTTCTTCTGAACTCCTCCTTGTTTATAGGGTAAGAATGCCCACTAGGCCCCACAAACATCTCACCATCATGAGTAGCCTGTATTTCTTGAGACATATCTCGGAATTCTTTTACTAATGGAAGTCTATTTACAATGGAGCTTATTTCTATCGCTTTCAATTGTGTACGGTTGTAATGTTCTGAGTCTCTGAACTGTTGTGGGGTCATGCCTAAGCTTTTTGCTGTTTTTTCTAAAATTCCATTTATCATAGCTTTGGCTCCCCCACCAAATAATACCGAATAAAAACAAATTTTTACAAAAGAGTTGGTATACAAATCCCCCACATTTTGTCTAACAAATTCCTTTCTAATAGCTTCCCAAATGCCATCAGTTTCTACAGCCTGTTTAACTAAAGGAAGTTTATCAGGATAAAGTCCCAACAAAATACTTGTATACCATGAAACTAAATCAAGGTCCAGTAAAACCATACCAAATTTCTTATTTCTATAAGAACCAATTTGTTTGAATAGATAAGTCCTAAATATAGAATTGAATGAATTTATAGTTTTTCCGTAATTTTGCGGTTGTATTCGAGGTGAAACTCCAAGAGATTTGTAAGTATAAATTTTCACTCCATTCTTCTTTAAGGTTTCAGCACATCTGTAAAAATGGTTTCTTTTAACTTCTTTAAATGCGTCCGTGGGTTCTTGGGCACCCACATACTCACAATAACCGTTTATTACCCCTTTTATTACGTTTTCATTAATATCTAAGGTAATCACATGCTTGTGAATACCCTGCGTATGTCAGTTTTCTTAGTCAAATAATGTACATACTTATGCACAAAGTTTTGATCAAACTGACTAGAGACAGAGTATAATGCTATAAATTTAGTTTCCTTTGTTTTTTCAGGAAACTTGATGTGTTCAGGTTTTAAACCTACATTCAAATTTCGTGCGGTTTCAGTTACTGTACCATCTAATTCTTCATCAATTTGATAAAAGTAATTTTTTTTTTTGCTTTTAATACCAACCCCTTCTATTGCCAAACCAGTGTTTAATTTCACTTTTGCAACTTTAAAGTTTAATTTTCCGCACGCTTCAAGAAGCAGTTTTGAGAATTTATAATATTCTACGCTTAAGATTTTTCCTTTTACACCACTCCACATATGTAGGGAATAAGAAACCACCTACTGTTAATTTTAAATCTTTTTTATCCGTTGCATAGCAACCCAAACGGGTTCTTTTATCTAAAGGTTCCAGCTCTTCTGAACTCCACTCGTATACGCTATTTATACGTTTATTAACCGCGTGTAATGTATTTTGAAAACTAGGAACTTTATTTTCATAATACATTACACATTCTTCAACCTGTTTACCGTCCATATTGACGATGGAATTGAAAATACCAGGCAATTCTTCGGCTAAAACTCCACCTGAAACCCCGTCTTTAGTATATATTAACGGAATCCTAGACTCTGAAATTTTTTCTGTTTCATAGATTCTTAGCCTATGTCCCACAGCATTCCCACTGTCTGCACCATCCGTAGTTATAGGTTCGTTCCCAACAATTACAATGATACCAGTAGGAACAATGCTAGTAATACCTTGGTTATATATAACCCTCCCCCTTAATTCATCGTTTCCAGAATAAGCTTTTACCAATGAAGAATCTTTTATAATACCAGGAGAATCGTTCACTAGAACCATTTTCATGTTCTTAAGATTATTAGCTTCGAATTGATCGCTACTTAATGCATTCAGAGTCGTCGAAATAGTTGAACTGTCACCAACTAAAACCCTTAAAAGCGAAGTAAGTTGGCTTTTACCAGTTGCACCCGGACCAAAGATATAGATTACTATTTGAAGATAAATGCGACTCATCACGACACAATTGATTAAACTTCTTAAATACATCTCTCTATCCTTATGACCACAGCTAAGAATTTCTAAAAAAAGATTGAAATGTGGAGTATCTGTTACATTAGGATCATAATCGAATGAATTACCATGGGTAGTAAAAATTTCTGGATTATGCTCTATAAACTCAAATATTTTTAAATCTAACAGGCCATTTGGGAATGCTGCATAACCACTATTCGCCTCCGGTGATCCAACCAAACATTGATCAGCTACTAGTATTTTTTTCCAGACTCTTTCTAATAAATTACTTGAGAAAAGATCCTTTGTATAAAATCGCAATACTTTTGTAAGAATCACTTTAAACTCATCATAAAATAACTTCTTGTAATGGCCTAGACTATCAACATAATAATACACAACTTTATGCGCAATAAAAATCTTAATGTATTTGAAATCTTTTTCTAAAAGATTAAACGCAATCACATTAGCTTTTTTCAACTTTTTATCACCATCAACAATTTCTTGTTCATGGTCATCTGATGAAGTGCTCTTGTTCACAACTTTAGTAAGAAAATCATGTTCGGATATGATTAATTTATTACCATTACACCTTCCTTTCCACCTTTCACGTAAATTTCATTTTTAGAAACCATGTTTCCTCCTTTTTTTATCTGAATGCGAAACTATACACCCTGCTTACACCTTGGGTATAGAACCGAGTTCGTCACTTAAACATATAAAACCGAACTCAGTTTACGTCAAGATTATCGGTCTCAACTTGTTGTGTCACATCCTTGTCTTACGCTACACAGGACTCTGCGAGATTAGCATCGGTCGACAGCTCTTTTAAGATAAGAAAGGTAATATTGATATACCAGTGTCTAAAATCTCAACTTACAGTGCTGAAAGTGGTCGTAAACAGTATAATACAAATATTAACGGTATCTGGAAGACTGCAAATACTATTAATGATGGTATACTTTCTAATACCAATATTTTTAAACCATTTAAAATTGATGGAAGCATAGCAACTACTATTATAAACAACACAAAAAATTTGAAAGTCAGAATCGAAACTTTTAATTAACAGATATAAACATGAAAATTTTGCTAATAAAATTATAAATAGAATTATTCAAAATATTAAGCAGGTTGGTAGACTGCATAACTTATATAATAGAATATTTCTTTATATTCTATATATGTGTTTCATTGAAGGACTCAAATTTAAGTAACCTGTCTCTTGGATTTAGAATAAATAAGATAGTTGATTCATTAATTTTTAAGGTTCCTGGTCAAAACTTACAAGCTTGCCAAGCAGCTGAAAAATATGAAAAACATAATTTTAGTATGTTTCAGTTATTTTGATGTATTTATAAACATGCTTGCAAGCAATTATAAAATTTTTCGGAAAAATACAGGGTACGCTTATAGCTGAAAAAATTAAAATGATTATTTCCGATAATTAGAAAATAATAACAAAATTTCTCAAAATTTCATTAGGAAATCAAAATAAAAATATTGAAAGACACTTGGAAAAATCTAAAAATAAAAACAGTTACAAAGCTTTAAAAATTTTTATAGAAAATTGTCATTTAGCAGAATAGAAAGATAAGTTGGTTTAAAATTATATTTTAGTAAAACAGCAAGATCAGAATACTGCCGTAAATGTATTAATCACAAATATAACAATTTGTATTGATCTTAGCTTTTCAATATCAATACCTGCTAAAGTAAACAATGTTGAAACTATTAGTAGTAACTTGGGTAGTCTAGAAGAGTTACATACTCCAGATAGAGTTAGATATTCCATTACTGATGAGCTGACGTTTATGGTGAAATGTGGTATACCATCAATTCATTTTATAGTGTAATTACATTTTTCATCATGTATTAATGATACACAAAAAAATTAGATGAGTTTTCTGGAATTAAATTATATTAATAATAATAAAATAAATGCTCATCTTAAAAGATCCGAATTAAGAAGATCGTTAAAAATTCCTTTCAGCGATATACAGTTACGAGTAAACAGAATGTACTAACAATTAGCGCTTTATGTACCCGCGAGTTTAGAAGGGTTTTTTAAAGGATGCTTTAAAAGACTTATATACACATAGACTAGTTTTATTTAAATATGGTGACAAATACCACAGTAAAAGCAATATTAAACAAGAAATTAATACAGCGAGAAAATTTTTGTTGTAATCAGCTATTTCCATATCTCATTGATATAAAAGAATCATTTCAGGAAAGCAAATCAGATCAGAAGGATAAATCGCAAATTAAGTTTTTTTTAAAATTTAAACAACATGGATGATAAAAAATATGAAAAGCTAACGGAATTACAATATCTTAAATTATTCCAAAAAATAGAGTTATTTATATCTGTCTCATAAAAGTAAATACGTTAATTCTTGTAAAATTACGTTTCAGTAAAAAATAAAAAACACGACGTAATAATTATTTTATATAATATAATAATTTAGTAAAAAAATTATTATACTATATAAAATAACATAAATACTATAAGATTAAATAATCTTATAAAGATTATACTATATTTTTAAATTTCGGGTCGAGTTCGAGTTCATGACGATCAAAAAAGTCATAATCGAGTTCATCTTTATGCTCGTCTAAAACCACTCCTTTATAAAAGCATTCATACCATTTAGTCGAATCCAGAGCTTTACCCTGGTCATAAATAGAAAGCGGTGTATTTTTGGGTATTGTATAGGACCCGTCTTCTCTTTTAACAGTTTTTTCTAATTTCGTGATTACATGAATTACTGAATCATGCCAATCGTCAGTATTTTTATAAATCATTTGTTTTTCCCGTTTTTTTTTGAAACATTTAAATTTGTTTGGGATTTTAGCTTGCTTTCAAACCTTACGGAGGGTACGTTTGTATAAGAACATATCCGCCTTGTGTATGGGGTATTCCAACCGCAAGCTACCCAGTATATCAGTTACATACCCTTTATGAAGATGATGAATATAAAAAGTGTCTATTCTGTAACACTCTTCCAATTGCATTATACTACCTAGCACCGGCTATAATCTATTATAAAAAAAAGATTAATTTTTGTCAAGCAACTTTTATATGGTATAAAGATACCCACCTTGTATTAAGCTAACTAGCATATCAGTTCTATACTATTTATTAAGATAATTGTTGTTAAAACCCTTATTAATTGGAAGTCCTTCTATCTATAACTATGAAATTAGTAGATGTAAAATCTATATCTTAGTTTGTTTAAGTAATTACTAAATGTTCAACCTCGTGGGTTCTAGTTTATTTAAAAAGAATTGAAGTTTAAGTTAATAGAATTCGATCACTAGATCGAGAAAGAGTTTAAGTTAAATCGGTGGTTCGGATTTAACTTAATAATATTCAATTTAATTAGGTTGCTTTTTCTATTATAAATATGCTCTATTTCTCTCTATTGTGATTAAACTAGTAAAATTTAAAGGAGTATTGCTTATGGCAGATATATATGATAGCACGTCAATACCTTTTTCGTCTGGGGACGTTTTAAAAGTTCTCATAAATTATGAAATATTCCGTGGTTCTGGTCCATTCGTTGTAAAAAGCAAAGTGATGCACTTTGTAGTTATTAGCAAAGTCCCTTCTTTACTGGTTTCTGATTTCCTAAGTTCTTTTGTCTCGACTTTTCTAGAGAATGGTTTTTATCATCTTTTAGCTGATACAGTTAGATTTTAAAATATAAAAATCATTAATAGAAACGATACTAGTTTTCAAATATGTAAGCCTTTAAAAAATATTTATGGTAAGGTAAAAGGTGTAATAAGAAGCCAGAATATGTTTTGCTTTACGCAACACACAAATGTAGGGACTACTTCTAAATTCTATCTAACTGGTATTCCTGAGGTGATGATTACATACGACAAAAATGCTGAGTTAAAAATACTTAATCTTTCAGGATTGAACTTTTTTAAAGCTTCAACCCGATAATTAGAAATTCTAATTTTTCGTATGGCAGACATTTTAGTTTGAAATATTTCTGTTTCTCCAGTATTTAGTAATTGTTTTACCATTCTAAATGTAAAATAAGCTACCTCGTTGATCATATTCACCGCTGTTTTTGCGATTAATAGAAAATGCTGTTTTCCACTACTATAAATATACTTTTATAAAGTAGAGTTATGATGCTAAAAAATATTTTTTGTTTTTTAACATCCAGAATTTGTGAACATAAATAATGTTTAACCAAAGCGCTTTGTACTTAAAGTTTTAGCTCTAGAAAAACAGCATTTTTTTTTTTAGTTAATGATATAAAAGAAAATCGATTGTTTTTATTATAATAATAATGATGTTTAAGTGGTTGTGATTTTAAAGTAATTTTTGCTTGTTGTTTATGAAAATAATTTTTAATTAGAATATTTTTATATACAGGTTTCTGTTTAATTAATGATTTTAAAATTTTTTCAACATTATGAAACCCTATTTTACTTTTTGTAGAATGCCCTAATAATTGTTTAATGATTTTACGTTGAATAGTTTTAGGAAGCTTTATAAATAATGGAATATTCAATATACAATATTTTTGAGTGGTACTATAATATTCTACTATTAATTCTTTAAGTAATAAATTTAAATGAAATTGTTCGTCAAGTAGAATTATAGAAAATTGAGAAAAGCTAGTATCAACTTGTGGGTTAAAGAAAAATTTTAGTGTAGGTAATAACTGTTTTCTAATTCTATTCCGATAATAAATTTTTTTCTGATTACTGTCATCAGGATAGAGGGGTATATCCAGAAATAATAAAAATTTTTTCAAATCAAATCGATCGACTACTAAAATTGGACGAACAAGAAAATATTGTTTAAATGTGGAATTTTTATTATATCGGTTAATTTTTTTATTTAAAATAATAAAATAATTTTTATGAAAAATTTTATTTAATTTTTTTTTAAAAAGTAGAAAGCAAGGTAAAAGGCTATATGGTACTACTTCAGTAGCAGAAAATTTCGAGCTTTGCTTTTCAGATTTTAAATTAGGAAATAAAACTATTTCAGATACACTAAAACTTTCTGTTTTGGAAGTTTGGTACTTGCTGCCAACTAAAACATTTAGTTTTTTTAAAGAAAAAAAACAAACATTAGTAATTTTACAATTTGTTGTAAATTTATTATTGGATGAAAAATGCTTTATATTATTTAAAGCCAAAAAATTGGTAGAACTAGCTCCACGTATAAGTTGAAATACCATAGTTTCGATTTTATCACTTGAAGTATGTCCTGTCGTCGTTATTTTATAATTGTAAAAAAAAATAATTCTATAAAAAACTTTATAGCGCCAATGTCTAGAATCTTCTTCATTAAAAATTGTGCTTGTTGTGATTATATAATGAACCGGAATTTTAAATAAATAAGCAATTCTTATAACTAATGATGCTGTAACAAACGAAGGTTTCTGCCATAAATGGTTACAATATATGATTCCAAATGACCACTCCCATTGTTTCTTTAGTTGTATAAGAATAAAAAAAAGACATATAGAGTCTTGACCACCAGAAATTGAAATTAAAATTGATTGTCGTTTTTTAATAGCATTGATACTATTAATGCTTTTATTAATAGTATTTAATAAATTTAATGTATGCTGGTTTTTACTCATATAGATTTATAGAGGTGATACTTTAGGGGAAATTATAAATAGTAAATTCCTTTGAAATGGAGTTGAAAAACAGACTTGTTTATTTTCTTACTTAACCTTTTCGCATTAAACGCTTCTAAAAATTAGTAGTGAAAAATTTTAGCTAGACAGCTACTACTTTAATCAGCTTTATATAGAGAGAATCCAAAATAAATTTAGCTTTTTAATTTATTTTATTAAGCTTGACTTATATTTTAAGATTCGATATAGTTTTTATAATTTATATGAATATTTAAAACAATTCAACTCTGCTAAATATTTGTTGAATATTTAACGATATAAAGCTATTTTATATGGTGCTAATTTTAGCACCAAGTCAGCACAAATATGCCAGGAACCAGGCTTGAACTGGTGACACGAGGATTTTCAGTCCTCTGCTCTACCAACTGAGCTATCCCGGCTACAATTTTTTTTTGAAAGTTAATTAAATATACAGTATAATTATATACTGTATACACGCTTATATACAAATTTTAAATACCCAGCTTATGTTGAATTTACTTAGATTAGTATTCGCAATTTTCCTAATTATATTAATTGCTCCCCAAACTTTAAAAGAAAATATTATATTGAAAACTTTTCATTCTCAACGCATTATTGTTAGTTATGCTGAAGAAAAACGTTTATTAAAGAATATAACTTGGTTCTCTATTATTGGTTTTTTAGCTGTTGCTTTTTTTACTTGTGTAAAATAAATTTTACACTTTTCTTTGTAGTATTACTTAGATTCTATTTTTATGTAGATTTAGTAGATATCTACTAAATCTACAGATATTTTATAAAATATACCTGGGGTGGAAGGATTCGAACCTGCGAATGGCGACTCCAAAAACCGCTGCCTTACCACTTGGCGACACCCCAAATGTTTTAGTGTTTCGAACCCAAAAATACTAGGTTTTATTTATATATGTACAAAATATCATATATAAATTATATTATATAATTTATATGTCTGTCAACACTATAAATTATGTATTTGGGTATAGGATTTTGTATAATTGGTAAAACCATCTATAAATATCCAATTTATGTCTGATAGAAGCATATGAGTGCTTACATTACCAGATACAGAAGATTAGAAAAACCAGGTAAAAACTATAAATACGTCTTATAGAATAAAATTGTAGATATAGAAAAAGAAGGTAGTATTTTTCAATTTTTAGTAAAAAAAAGTTTGATAGTAATTCCTTGTATAATAGTATAAGTATACAAGAAAATACTTTTATTTTCTATATATTTTACATTTCGCTTGTATATAATTAGTTTAGTGTTTAAAAGCGAAGCTTCAATCTAGAAGCTTTATTTTTATTTCGCTTGGCTTCAGCTGGAAAGCTTGAATTACAAAAAATTCATCGGGTAGATTCTATGATCGTCACAATTTTAACGAAATTTTTAAAACATATATGCTAAGTCAGTCTCATTCATCTGAAACATCTACAAATAGTATTGAAAATATGGAAGTTGTATCAACTATCGTAGGGAAGATAAGAAATTTTTTACAACACGCTCATAAGAATACAATTCTTAATACTATTCGAGACCCAGATAATTGTTTAGGTGGGTTTATGCATTCATACGAAAAACAGTGCATCCGTTATACAAAATTTCTTTCTAAATATCCTCGGGGTTGGGGTGACAGCAGTTTAGCAGAACAAGGACAATTTCTTGAAGATTTTCAAGAAATTTACGAATCTCGTGATGAAGTAACTGTGGATTTTCGAAACTATTTAAATTCATTTGGTTATACAATGGATGACAATTTTTTTATTTCAGAAAACCAAGAACCCAACGAATTCGCTCAACCAGAAATTCAACTTGCATCACCACAAGTAACTGAAATACAACCACTACATGAAGTTGAATCCAGATATTTACCTTTCAAAATGGAATTGTTATTGCCTTTGCAGGTTACAAATTTAAAAAATATAGACTCGACACTTATAGCTTCCCTAAGTCGAGATGCGGGTGGGCATTTGAAAGCTTTTTTCGGAGTCAAAGCTGAAATAGGATTATATTCAAATACTCAAAACCATCTAAATTTGAAACCGGGTATCCAAGCTCGGTTGACGTCTGATTATTGTCAAATCGGTATACAACAAATGGTTACAAACGGCCAAAGCCACTATTTTGCTATTATTGGAAAAAGTGTCAAATTTGGGGTTGGGGACTTAGATTCAAATATAAAATTCGCCATTCATCGTTGGAAACTCAAAC
>JAABUN010006642.1_pt1 | contig 13127 bp, 10 predicted proteins | sample 5559311 | NCBI WGS metagenome assembly JAABUN01 (sample SAMN10711877, study PRJNA513370) | rock metagenome | isolation source: Antarctica rocks | place: Antarctica: Victoria Land, Siegfried Peak sud | reverse complement strand
TAAATGAGAAAACTCATATTCAAAAAGCCAGTAAAGTTCGTTCCACCGATGGCTTGATGCTACATTGTTGGGGAAAACTCGCAGTCGCTTTCTATTTGCTCGTTTTCAACTACTGATTCGCATTATAACACTTATCAAAAAATTAAAGATGAAAACGAACAAGCGGGAGGATGTTCAAATTTATATAGATTTAGTCAATCAAATTGAACCTTTGTTATCGGACGCTCTGAATTCAGCATTACTCTGTATTCTCCAATGCAAAATCAATTGCCTACGGTTCCCGAAACAGTAAAAAAGCATATTTACTCTGAATCGGAAAAAAGTTCTGCCAAGCATTCCTACTCACTCATTTGAAACGCTTTTTAATCTCGGAACAATTTTGATTTTCAGACAAATTTTCCTGTTTCTTTCACACTTAAACCGCTTATTTCGTGAAGGAAAAAGCCAGAAGGAAGGAAGCAGCCGATTAGAATTGCAAGAAGCGCTCGGTCTCCGACGACTTTCAGAGTTTTTATATCCGACGCGTTCAGCCATTTTTGAGCATCTTCTTTTGTCAGCCAATTTCCCGTGCGCCGCCCGCGAAACGGCACGCCTTTGACAGCCCCAATTCCGTTTTCTGCACGGGACAAAAATAATGTTAAAGGACATTTGAAAATAGAAAGCGAATGTGTTTTTGAGCTAAGATAGCTTTGACAATATGAAAAAAACAATCAAAAAAGTTACCGCAGCATTTGCGTTGCTGGTTCTTTGTTCGACTTTTATCAGCGCTCAAAAAATATCAGCCGACGAGCGGAAAATCGTCGAATACGTTGACGCGCATTTGAACGAGGCGATTGAACTGCTCGAAAAAACCGTTAACATCGAAAGCCCGACTGAAAATTTGGCGGGCGTCCGGCAAGTCGGAACGATGTATAAAGACGCGGTTGAATCGCTCGGCTTCAACGCCAAATGGATAGAGATGCCCGCCGAGATGAAGCGCGCCGGACATCTTCTGGCGGAAAAAACCGGCACGAAAGGCAAACGAATTTTGCTGCTCGGTCATATAGATACCGTATTGAAGGGCGAAAAGTTCCGGCGCGAAGGCAATAAAGTTTTCGGCACAGGCACCTTCGATATGAAAGCCGGAAATCTCGTGATGTATTACGCCCTAAAAGCTCTGCACGCGAGCGGCGCGCTGAAAGATGCGCGGATTATAGTGCTGCTGACGGGCGACGAGGAAAACGGCGGAAGTCCGCGAGAAATCAGTCGCGGCGATATGATTGCGGCGGCAAAACAAAGTGATTTGGCGCTCAGCTTCGAGAACGGCGGAAGCAATATCGCCACCGTCGCGCGGCGCGGCAGCAGCGGATGGACGCTCGAAGTTACGGCAAAGACCGGACATTCCGGTCAGATTTTTAGAGAAACTATGGGCAGCGGCGCAATTTTTGAAGCCGCGCGCATTCTCAATCAATTTTACGAAACGCTGCACGCAGAAAAATATCTGACCTTTAATCCGGCTCTTATCGCGGGCGGAACCGAAATCGAAACCAAAGACGGAGCGGTAACGGCGAACGGAAAATCGAACGTCGTTCCGGCGAAAGTCATCGTGCGCGGCGATTTGCGTTTTATCAGCGAGGAACAGAAAGAATCGGCGCGCGCGCGGATGCGCGAAATCGTCGCCCGAAGTCTGCCCGGCGCATCGGCGAAAATCACTTTTTCGGACGGCATTCCGTCAATGCCGCCGACGGCGGGCAATTATACGATTCTTAAAGAACTCGATGCAGTCAGTCAGGATTTGGGCTTCGGAAAAATCGAAGCGCAAGACCCGGGCGAGCGCGGCGCGGGCGACATTTCCTATATCGCAAACATCATTCCGGGTCTCGACGGTTTGGGCGCGACCGGGCAAAACGCGCACGCGCGCGGCGAATATGCCGATTTGGATACTTTGCCGAGACAGATAAAACGAACGGCGCTGCTGATTTACCGGCTCACCCGTTGAATTAAATTAACGACGATAAAAGAGGACGAATGAAATTTCTTTCGAGACTGCAATCTTCGCAAACTGCTGCCGCAGCGTTTATTTTTGTCTTTTTATTCGTTGCAAACGGTCAGGCGTCAGCCGCCGAATCCGCAAAAAATCTTGCCGCGTCGGCGACGATTTATCGGGACGCATTCGGAGTGCCGCACATTTACGGGCGCACCGATGAGAGCGTCGTTTTCGGGCTGATGTATGCGCAGGCGGAAGATAATTTCTGGCAGTTGGAAGAAGACCACATCAACAAATTAGGACGCGCGGCGGAAATCTACGGCGAATCAAGGCTTGCCGGCGATTTGATGACGCGCTTGTTTGAAACGAGTCGGCGAGCGCGGGAAGATTATAAAAATTTAAGTCCTCAAATGCGAAAGTTGTGCGACGCCTACGCCGCCGGAATCAATTATTACATCGAACGACATCAGGAATTTCGCCCCAGATTGATCAAGCGTTTCGAGCCTTGGTTTGCGCTCGTAACGGGCGCGCCCGCGCCGACATCAAACGGAATTACGATGCAGGAAGTGCGCGCGCTTTTCAAAGAACTTCCCGCGCCCGCGCCGTCGCCTTCGCCGAACGCAGCGTCAGCCGAAGGCGACGAAGGCTCGAATATGTGGGCGGTCAGCCCCAAAAAAAGCGCTTCGGGCAACGCGCTGCTGTTCATCAATCCGCACGTCGGTTTTTTCGGCGGCGGTCAGCGTTACGAAGCGCATCTGCACAGCAATCAGGGATTAAACATTTCCGGTTTTACGATGCTCGGCTCGCCTTATATCTGGTCAGGACACAATGAATTTTTAGGATGGAGTCATACGAATTCGGGCGCGGATTCGACCGATGTTTATCTGGAAACTTTCGACAATTCGCAGAATCCGCTCGCTTATCAATACGGCGGCAATTACCGAAACGCCGTCGAATGGACGGACGAAATTCCGGTTAATAATCAGGGAAAAATAGAAACAAAGCGTTTCACTTTTCGCAAAACTCATCACGGTCCGATTGTCGGATTGCGGGGCGGAAAATCTCTCGCCGTTCACGCCGCGTCGGTTGAAATCAGCGGGCGGCTTTTTGAGCAAAAATGGGCGATGGCGCGCGCCCGTTCGCTCGCCGAGTTCAAATCGGCGATGGCGCAGCGCCGTCTGACCGGCTCGAATACGATTTATGCCGACCGGCGCGGAAACATTTTTTATCTGCACGGAAACGCGACGCCGCGCCGTTCGCAGAAGTTCGATTGGTCAAAAGCGGTTGACGGCGGCGATGCGGAAACCGATTGGCGCGGATTTCACGAATTGAGCGAGCTGCCGCAGGTCTTGAATCCTTCTTCCGGCTTCGTTCAAAACTGCAACTCGACGCCGTTTCTGACCTCGACCGCCGACAATCCCGAACGCTCGAAATATCCGGTTTATATGGCGCCCGAAACGGACTCGCCGCGCGCGCAGCGGTCGCGGCGCATTCTGTCGTCAAAAGACAAGTTCACGTTTGAAGAATGGACGCGCGCCTCGTTCGACACGCACGTTCTTCTTGCCGAAACGATGACGCCGGAGCTTGTCTCGATTTGGGAAAAGCTGCGGGAAACCGACCACGCCAGAGCAAAGAAGCTCGCCGAACCGATTGCGGCTTTGAAAAGCTGGGATTACGAAAGCCGGATTGATTCCGTTCCGGCAACTCTTTTTACGCTCTATTTTGAACAGCTTCAGCGCGTCAACAGCGAACGGAAAACGCGCGCGGCGGACGACAATCAATCGGCGACGACGCTTGCCGAACAATTAAATAAACTCGATGACGCCGCGAAAATTGACGCTTTTGAGAAAATGTTTAATGAACTGCAAAACGATTGGGGTAAATGGCAAATCCGGTGGGGCGAAATAAATCGCCTTCAGCGCATACACACGAGCGGAACGCTGGAAAAATTCGACGACGCAAAACGAAGCGTTCCGGTTGCGGGCGCGAGCGGTTTAGCCGGAACGCTTTTTACCTTTAACACGCGGCGCGACGCGGGCGGGAAAAAAAGATACGGCGTCGGCGGCAATTCTTATCTGGCGGTTGTCGAATTTGCGCCGCGCGTGCGCGCCCGCTCACTGCTGGTTTTCGGTCAAAGCGCCGACCCGAAATCGCCGCATTTCTTCGACCAGGCTGAACTTTATTCGACAAAACAATATAAACCGGCGTGGTTCGATTTAACGGAAATCGAGCGCAATCTCGAACGCCGCTATCATCCGGGCGCGGAAATCGCTGCGAGCAAGCGGTAATTTCGCCGCGATTTTTCAAAGTTGATATGATTTAGTCTGATAAAATCTCTGACGAACGAATTTTCTTTCAATTTGAAATGCTCTATGTTTAGGTTCTGTTGACATTTTGCTTTTATAAATTGCCACTAGCTTTAGCTAGTGGGTGAATTTGTCAACAAATAAGTGGCTTTAGCCAAAAAGGAAATTAAATAATCAATCATCCTTTCTGCTTCAGCACAAATTAGGCTAAAGCCAATCGGATAATATCTTTTATTTGTATCGGGCTAAAGCCCTGCAAAACATTGACACTCTTCTCCACTAGCTGAAGCTAGTGGCAATTTATCAAGACAAATGCCAATAGAACCTAATCGATTTCAAAAACTGCCTTCCCTTCTGCTATGCTTTGCGTTATTAGCCGTCGTTTTTCCGCCGCAATTTTACGCGCAGCGCCGGAAAGCAAAAGTATCGGTAAATAAGGAACTGAAGCTGGATTTGCTGATAAAAGGCGGAACGGTTATCGACGGTTCGATGCGCGCGCCGGTTAAAACCGACATCGGCATTCGCGGCGAGCGGATTGTCTTCGTCGGCAAATCCGCAGGAAAAAACATCGTCGCCGCCCGAACGCTCGACGCCGCCGGAATGATAATCGCTCCCGGCTTTATCGACCCGCACACGCACACGCTCGAAGACCTCTCGAATCCGAAATCGAGCGGCAATGAAAATTATCTGATGCAGGGCGTTACGACCGTCATCACCGGCAACGACGGCGACGGACCGTTTCTGGTTGCCGAGACGTTGGACAAATGGCAGCGTCAGGGAATCGGGACGAACGCCGCGCTGCTCGTCGGACACGGCGCGGTTCGCCGCGAGATTTTGGGTATGAATGATGTCCAGCCTTCCGCCGAACAGTTGGCGGAAATGAAGAATTTAATCGCGCGGGCGATGACCGAAGGCGCTTTCGGTATGTCAACCGGGCTATTTTATTCGCCCGGCAGTTTCTCTAAAACCGAAGAAGTCGTCGAGCTTGCTAAATCGGCGGCTGAAAAAGGCGGCGTTTACGACACGCATCTGCGCGACGAAGGCTCGTATTCAATCGGTCTGCTCGGCTCGGTTCGGGAGACGATTCGCATCGGGCGCGAAGCTAAAATTCCCGTTCACATATCGCACATCAAAGCGCTTGGAACGGAAGTTTGGGGACAAAGCCGCCAGGTCGTGCGGCTTATCAGACAAGCCAGAGCCAAAGGCGTAAAAGTTACCGCCAATCAATATCCATACACGGCTTCCGGCACGAATATCATCGCCGCTCTCATTCCGCGCTGGGCTGAAGCGGGCGGCGCGGCGCAGCTTCTGGAACGAATAAAAGACCCGCAGATTCGTCCGCGTCTGCTCGTCGAAATGGAAGCCAATTTAAAGCGGCGCAACGGTGCCGAAGCAATTTTAATTACGCGGTCAAAGGATAAACAGCTTGTCGGCAAAACGCTCGGCGCAATAGCTAAAGAATGGAAAAAATCGCCCGTCGAAGCCGCGCTCGACATCGCGGCAAACGGCGGCGCGGGAATCGCTTCGTTTAATATGAGCGAGGACGACATCGATTATTTTATGAAACAGGATTTCGTGATGACCGGCTCGGACGGTTCTTCCGGGCATCCGCGAAAATACGGAACTTTTCCGCGAAAGCTGCGCGAGTATGTATTCGATAAAAAATTAATTACATTGCCCTTCGCCGTTCGCGCGAGTAGCGCGCTGACGGCTGAAACTTTCCGCATTCCCGAACGCGGACTCGTCAAAATCAATTATTTCGCCGATGTCATCATCTTCGACCCGAAGACCATCCGCGACCGCGCCACATACGAACAGCCGGAAACGCTCGCAACGGGAATGAAATTCGTCATCGTCAACGGTCAAATCGCGGTTGATGAAGGGAAATATACAGGCATTCTGGCGGGCATTCCGCTGCGTAAAATTCAACGTTAATTTGAACGAATCACGACAAAGTTTCCGTCCGGCTTGAATCCGCCGAAAAAAACTCTTGCCTTTTAACCGAAATGCATTTATGCACGAGAATTTCCGAAACCGTCTTTTTTGAAGCTCGAACCGAGTTATTCAATGCTTTCAATCAGCCGAATTTTCGTGGAACTGGTTTGATTACGAGCAACGCCAACACGCAAACGCAGGGATTCTTTCTCAACCCGGATACTTCTAATACGAGCGGCGGCGGGCGCGTCATTCGGTATCAGTTGAAATTAGTGTTTTAGAAATCGAGACTTTACCTTCGTGTGAAGATTTAACGGACGCGGCGGGAAAAAAATTCCGCCGCGTCTATTTTTTCAGGTTATGATTTATAAAAAGTTTTTACAAAACAGCGGAACTTCAAATTTATGACAAATATTTACGCTCTTTTCATTAAAGCAAATGTGTCGGGAAACATTCGCAAAACAATTTGTGTTTTAACGGTCGTTTTTCTTTTCGCTCAGTCTTTTGCGGCGCAGGAAAATGAAAAGAAACGCGGCATCACGCCGGAAGACTATTTTTCTTTTCAGTTTGTCAGCGACCCGCACATTTCACCGGACGGAAAGCTCGTCGCTTATGTCGTGGCGACAATCGACCAGAAACAGAATCGGCGCGTGTCGAACATCTGGATAGCGGCGACGAACGGCAGTTCTCTGCCGCGCCAGTTCACAACGAGCGCGCAATCTTCGACTTCCCCGCGCTGGAGTCCCGACGGGCAAACGCTCGCGTTTCTTTCTCCGCGTCCGGCAACGAGCGAAACCGCGTCATCTTCTTCAAACACAAACGCGCCTGCCGCCACAGGTATTCAAAGTCCTTCGACTACACCGACACCTTCAGGCAATTCAATGCCCGAGCCGACTCCATCCGCGCCTGGCTCGCCTGGTGTTTCGAGCGCTTTGAATACAACGGCGGCGAGCGAAAAACCGCCCGCGCAAATTTATGTTTTACCGCTCAACGGCGGTGAAGCGATGCGCGTCTCGAATCTTAAAAACGGCGTGGAGGTTTTTCAATGGTCGCTGGACGGTACGCGTTTCGTCGTTACCAGTCGCACGGGCGCAAGCGACGAGCGCGCAAAACGAAGCGACGTGCGCCATTATAAACATCTCTCATACAAATTTAACGATACGGGCTGGTTCGACGACAAACGCGCGCATCTATGGATTGTCGATGCGAAAACCGGCGCGGCGCGGCAGATAACGTCGGGTGAAGACTGGAACGACAGCGACCCGCAGTGGTCGCCGGACGGAACGCGCATCGCGTTCGTTTCAGACCGCACGGGAAAGGCGTTCGACGAAAGCCGCAATACCGATATTTGGGTGATTAACGCCGACGGCACGGGCGGACTAACGAAAATTTCAGACCATTCGGAAGCCGACGAAAGCCCGCGCTGGTCGCCCGACGGTCGGACGATTGCCTTCACCGGTCAGACGCTCGAACGCGAGCATCCGAAAATCTGGCTCGCTCCGAGCGCCGGAGGCGCGCCGTCGGTATTAGCCGCGAAGGATTTGGATTTGATTCCGACGAATCTGCAATGGGCGGAAGCGGGAAGCGCGCTCTATTTTGAAAGCGGAGCGAAAGGCGAGACGCATCTGTTTCGCATCGATACGGCGACCAAACAAATCAAACAAACCACGTCGGGCGCGCGCGCCGTCCATAACATTGATGTAAATAATCAAACGGGCGTAATGATTTACGCGGCGAATGATTTCAAGCATCCTGACGATTTATTCATCGCCAATATTAACGGCGCGGGCGAAAGACAATTAACGCGCGTCAACGAAAAACTTTGGCGACAGCTTCAATTGCAGGATGTCGAGCGTTTCACATATAAAGGCGCGGACAATTGGGACGTTGACGGCTTTTTAATCAAGCCGGTCGGTTGGACGGAAGGTAAAAAATATCCTTTGATTTTAAACATTCACGGCGGACCCGCCGGAATGTACGGCGTCGATTGGTATCAGGAATTTCAAGTCTACGCGGCGCGCGGCTGGGCGGTTTTGTTCACTAATCCGCGCGGCTCGACCGGCTACGGACAAAAGTTTGAACGCGGCATCGAAGGCGAATGGGGCGGCAAGGATTACACCGACGTGATGAACGGCGTCGAAGCCGCTTCAAAAAAATACGCGTGGATTGACCGCGACCGTCTGGGCGTTACGGGCGGCAGCTACGGCGGTTATATGACCAATTGGATTGTCGGTCATACGAACATTTTCAAAGCCGCCGTCACCTTGCGCAGCGTCGTCAACTTCGTCAGCGACGAAGGCACGCGCGACGGCGCTTACGGACACAAAGCGGACTTCGGCGGCGATTTGTTCGAGCAATTCGATTTGTATTGGAAACGCTCGCCGCTCAAATTCGCCAGCCGAGTGCGAACGCCGATTTTAATTCTGCATTCGGAAAATGATTTTCGTGTGCCGCTCGAACAGGGCGAACAATGGTTTCGCGCGTTAAAACATTTCGGCGTCACGACCGAGTTCGTTATTTTCCCGCGCGAGAATCACAATCTGACGCGCACGGGCGAACCGAAACATCTTGTCGAGAGTATGAATTGGCAGATTTACTGGTTCGAGCGATTTATAAACAATAACGCGGCAGCCGTTCCGCCGGATCGTTAAAGGATTCTCATTGAAAAGGGTAATTCTTTACTTCCGAACAAGTGGCGAAACGTATTGAATAATTTGTGTGAGTAATCGTACAGAATTACTGTATAATACCCTATTCTTGAATTTGAGGTTAAATCGTCTGCTAACTTGATTCAAAACCATTCCCAAAGCAGCTGGAACAGGCTTAAACCAGGGATTTAGTAAGCTAAGATTTGCCGAAGTAGCTGCCCTGACCAACCCTGAACATACGGCTTCGCAAATAGTCGTCGAAAAACTTGGTTTCATTTTGGTATCAACCGTCTCGATAAAGCACTCGAAATTCAAAAACGACTTTACAAACTCGATAATAAGTTCGATTTTGATGAAGCAGCGAAAACCTCGAACAAACAGATGTAAAGTGGCTCGACCAATCGAAAAATATGAAAAACAAATCTTTCCTAAAATCTTTCTGTGCCTGCCTGTTTTTATTTTTTATCCTCAACGTTCAGATTTTCGCTCAAAAAAATTATTATCCGACCGCCGGTGATTGGGAACGACGCGCGCCGGAGAGAGCGGGATTTGACGTGGTTAAACTTAAAGAGGCGATTGATTTTGCCGTCCGAAACGAATCGAAAGCTCCGCGCAACCTTGAACTGGCACACTACCGGACATTCGGGCGCGAGCCGTTCGGCGAAGCCGTCGCGCCGTTTAAGGAACGCGGCGACCCGACCGGAATCGTTATCAGAAACGGCTATATCGTCGCCGAATGGGGCGATCCGAATCGCGTCGATATGACGTTCAGCGTAACGAAAAGTTTTCTCTCGACCGTCGTCGGAATCGCTTACGACCGCAAAATGATACCGAATTTGAACGCGCCCATCCGCGACGCGATGTCGCCGATTTGGATTTATAATCCAGCACGAAGAAGCGACGAAGCAGGCGAATTCGGAAAACCGCATCTACTCGAATTATTTGAAACCGAACACAACCGAAAAATCACCTGGGACAGCCTTTTGCGGCAAACCAGCGATTGGGAAGGAACGCTCTGGGGAAAGCCCGATTGGGCAGACCGTCCCGACAAAGACTCGAATTTGTGGCTCGACCGCAAACGGAATGAACCCGGCTCAGTTTACGAATACAACGACGTGCGCGTTAACGTCCTCGCCCTTGCCGCCTTAAACGTCTGGCGCAAGCCGCTGCCGCAAGTGATAAAGGAAAACGTGATGGACGAAATCGGCGCGTCAAATACGTGGCGCTGGTTCGGCTACGAAAATTCCTGGCTTGTGCTTGACGGCGCAATCGTCCAATCGGTTAGCGGCGGCGGACACTGGGGCGGCGGAATGTTCATCTCGGCGCGCGATTTGGCGCGTTTCGGTCTGCTGACTGCCAGAGGCGGCAAGTGGCGCGAAAAACAAATTCTGTCGGAAGAATGGATAAAACGGGCGAAAACGCCGACCGCCGCGCAGCCGACCTACGGTTTTATGAACTGGTTTCTCAATACCGACAAAAAACTCTACCCGAGCGCGCCCGTCACCGCTTTTGCCCACGTGGGCAATGGAACGAACATCGTCTACGTCGACCCCGAACACGACCTTGTCATAGTCGCCCGCTGGATCGAAAACAATGCGATTGACGGCTTTATTCAAAAGATAAATGCCAGCTTTAATTAATAGACCTCTTGCAAAAGTGGCATAGATAAATAAACACCGAGCATCAAAAGAAGGATGCTTTACGAAAAACTAAAAGAACTCTCTAACACCGATTTCAAACGATACTGCGGTGTCGGGCGAAAAACCTTTGACAAAATGTGCGGGATTGTTCGCCACAAATCTGCCGCACAGAGATTTGTTTCCGGCAGACCGGCGAAACTCGTCGCCTGAGACCAGGTATTGTTGACTTTGGAATACTTGCGCGAGTATCGGACAATGTTCCACATTACCAAAAGTTGGGGCTTATCCGAATCAACCGTTTCACGCATTATTACTCGCGCCCGCGGATATTTTAAGCCGGGCGCGGGAATTCCATTTGCCGGTCAAGCGGCGTGAGAATCTGCCGCCGGACGTTGAGGTCGTCGATGTGGTCGAAACGGCGGTTGAACGTCCAAAAAAAACAACGCCGCTGTTATTCGGGCTGCGAAACAAGCGGCACACCGTCAAAACACAGGTTCGCGTCTGCAAACGCACCGAGCGCATTTTGGACACGGCTTTTGCCAAAGGAGCGAGACACGACTTGCGCGCTCTATAAAGCAAGTAAAGTGCGCCTGCCGAAGAAAACCGAATGTCTGGCGGATTCCGGTTATCAGGGTATTCGGGAGTTGCACAAAAAGAGCCGAACACCGCTCAAAAAGCCAAAAGGCGGAGAATTGACCGTTCCACAGAAGGCGGCGAACAAGCAATTGGCACGGGAGCGGGTGTTGGTTGAAAATGTGATTCGGCATTTGAAAATCTTTCGGATACTTTCCGGGCAGTATCGGAATCGGCGGCGACGTTTGATGCTGCGCGTTGATTTGATTGCCGGATTCTATAATTATGCCCTTACTTAATAAATTACTTTTGCAAGAGGTCTACTGAATGAATTTGCTTTTGCCCGGTCAGGCGGGGCGTCCAAGTTTCATACCCATTGCTTTGCGGTGACGTAGCGCTTCGGTTATGCAGAGGAAATCAAATCACGCTCGATTTCCCAGTCGAAAAGCCATTTAGGACGTACAGGAGGGAACGTGTGATAAACCCACACAAGTAACTTCCAAAGCCGTAAATACTTAATATCCTAATGTTTATGACGGTTAAATTTATTTTTCAGGATTTCCGAAAATGGCAGGAAACGGAAATAATTTGCCCGAAACAATCTAAAAACAAAGTGATTTACCAGCAATATAGCACAATAGTGCCGTATCCAAAAACAAAAACGGAAATAGCTAAATAAAAAAAATAGCCTAACAATTTCTTGTTAGGTCATATCGCTCATTCCCTCACGTACGTCCTTTTATGTGCCGCAGCAGGGACGTTTTATTCTGTCGCTCGCGCTGCGCGAAGGCTATGACTTTCAAAAAGCGGGAAGATTTTGTTCCAGAAATTTTGTTTTGAGAATTTCGCATAATGCTTAAAGAGCGAAATGTTTTCCGCTTTTTGGACTTCTTTCAATATAAACTTTGGTATATAATTAATAGTTATTTCGGACTTTGTTCGCAAAAGCGAAATCCTGTGATTTTATGCCTAAAACCAAAACTGCCGTCACTTCTATGAGAATTCAGCCGAACGGGGAACTCAAAGAATTGATTGCTGCCACTGTCAAGCTCTGGCGCAAACATCATCTGACTTATGACCAAGCCGGTTATGTCGGAAAGGAAGTTCGCCGCCAATTGAAAATTAAAAGAGCTGCAGTTCGTAAAACGGTCGTTCATCGTCTCTCCCGAGATGAAGAACAAAAACTTATAGCTCAAGCCTACCGTGAAGCTAGCAACAATGGGTTGCTTCTCAAAACGCTTTTTCTGACCGGAGCTAGAGTGTCTGAATTCGTGTCATTGAAAGTGAGTGATTTATTCTTCGACGAGCAAATGATTTTGATTGAAAAAGGTAAGGGCGGCAAAAGCCGTTACGTTCCCGTATTGCCGGAGTTGGCGCAGGAGCTGAAAACTCATCTCGGCTCGCGGCAAACCGGTTACATCTTTGAAAGTAATCGCCACACGAAATTCACCGCGCGGCGCATTCAGCAAATTGTAAAAGACACGGCGGAACAGGCAGGCATTAAAAAGAAAGTTCATCCTCATTTGCTTCGGCACACGGTCGCTACCTTACTTCTTGAAAAAGGAATGCCGCTCGAACAGATTCAGAAATTCCTCGGTCATTCTAAAATCGAGACGACACAGATATATGCCGAATCCTCAACCGAAATGATGAAGGAAGGTTTCAAAAAGGCTTTTTCCGGCTAGTATTCAAATGGGTAGCATTCACGTTTTGCACTCGCATATTAACAATGACCCGACATATCGGGGAATAATTTTGATTTCAGCTTTTTACCGAAATTCCTTCGTCTCTGTAAATTTTTGCATAACTATTGCGGCAATTATTAACCCGATTCCGATACCTCTCAAAAATCCATTTACCAAGTCCGGCATATCGACTTTCATCAGATGTTCGACAAAAGGCACGCCCGCGAGCAGCAGCAATCCAGCCGTCAGCCAGATGTTTTTTATATCAGTCAAATCTTCCACTTCTCTTAAATTTATTGGCAATTTTATCTTTCGTCCGATGAACTCTGACCCTGACGTTCGCGCTGCTTAAACCGACAATATCGGCGATTTCA
>JAABUN010006641.1_pt1 | contig 13132 bp, 13 predicted proteins | sample 5559311 | NCBI WGS metagenome assembly JAABUN01 (sample SAMN10711877, study PRJNA513370) | rock metagenome | isolation source: Antarctica rocks | place: Antarctica: Victoria Land, Siegfried Peak sud | reverse complement strand
ATTTCGCGGTTAACCTCATTGCGGGTCTCGTCGCTTACACGCTTCAGCCTAAAAAACCCTCGATCCGTCTTCCACAACAGTTGCTGCAGCTACCAGCTCTGATCTAAACCCCGAACTCAGGTTAACAAAATCACTTACCGACTACCCTTGGCAGTTCAAGACCTTGGGCGCGGCCTCGGTATTCCGCCCGTCCTCAGAAACACGCTGAGTAAGACGCTCGGCAGAGACTACCGCCACTTGCGCCCACACCGCGCGCGAGAAGCTCAAAGCGTATTCGACGCCGTACTCAAGGACGCACCGGTTAAGAGGGTTCTCCTCGACTTACTCGAGCTTATGGAAAAGGGCTTCGTCCGTCATATTGCACCTCACTCAGGTGGCGTGGTGCTGTCGCGTAAGCCGCTTGCTTACTACACGCCGCTCGAGCGCTCATCGGGTGGCATTCGTCTGCTTCAGTTCGACAAGGACGACTCTGAAGCGTTGGGGCTGATCAAACTCGATTTGTTAGGTCTTAGGATGCTCGGGGTGTTCGAGCGCTGCCGGGAAGAAGTTTTACGCACCGAGGGCAAGTGGCTCACTCTCACCAACTTGCCCGACGACCCCGAGGTGTGGCATGGGATTCAGCATGGCGACACGATGGGACTCTTTCAAATCGAGTCCCCGGCACAGACCCGCATCACCGTCGATGTGCAGCCGCAAAGCTTTTTAGATTTAGCGCATCAGGTCGCGCTGATCAGACCCGGCCCGATTCAAAGCGGCACTGTTCACCCTTACGTTCGCAGAAAAAAAGGGCTCGAGCCTGTATCGTATCTGCACCCTTGCCTCAAGCCCATCCTCAAAAAGTCCTATGGTGTCCTCTTATTTCAAGAAGACGTAATGCGGATAGCCGTAGAGGTTGCAGGTTTTTCGTGGAACGACGCTGAACGGTTTCGTAAAGCGGTGAGTAGTTACGAAGAAGAATCCGAGGTCACCCTCGACAAGGAACGTTTTATTGAAGGCGCACGCCGTAAGAGCGGCCTCGATGAAGCGACTGCCACAGAGATTTTCGACCTCTGCTCGAGTTTCAGGGGCTACGGCTTTGCCGAGTCACATGCCTGGGCCTTCGGCACCCACGCCTACACCTCGGCGTGGTTACGGCATCACTACCCAGCAGAATACTTTGCTGCACTCTTAACCGAAGACCCCGGCATGTGGCCACGGGCGACGATTGTGCAAGAGGCGAGACGCAAAGGCGTCGGTTTCGACAGAGTCCATATCAACCTCTCGGGGCTCGTGTACCAAGTGGGACGAAATGAGGATGGCAGCAAGTCGGTTCGCGTGCCCTTAACGAGTATTAAAGCGGTGTCGGAGAAAGTTGCCAGGGCTCTGGTGCTCGAGCGTCTTGCTCACGGCCCCTATGCAGGTGTGAAAGACCTGTATGAACGCCTCGCTATCGACCGGAACACCTTGGAGGCGCTGGCTCGCGCCGGGGCCTTCGACGGCCTCCAAGAACGACGCGACGCCCTCTACCAAATCGGCGCGCTTGTCCATACCCAACCCGCAGCGCTTAAACCCATGCTCTCAGCGCTACCCGATACACCACTCTTGCCTGAACTCGGCATTAGGGAGCAAATCACCTGGGATTACCGACTTAAAGGTTTGAACGAATGGGGTGTGCATCCCGTTGACCTGATGCGCCAGCAGCTTCTCGCTTTGGGCGCAGTGCCGATGGTGCGGTTACCTCCCTACGGCTACGTCACCACTGCTGGGGTTGTCATCGCCAAGCAACGACCGCCGACGGCGAAGGGGTTTGCGTTTTATGTGCTCGAGGACGGGCCGCTGCGTATCCAAGTCGTGATTTCGCCCGACCTGTGGCAGCGTGAGCGTGAAGTACTACGTGAGGCCGGGGTGCTGATTGTCTCAGGGATGCTCGAGAAGCGGGGGCGGGCTTGGACACTCCGGGCTGCACAGCTATGGAACGTGAACGCGCTACCAGATTGCTCAGCATGAGCGAGCGCCTTCACTACGCCGTCAGGTTAAACCGTTCCTAAACTATTTGCCATCACCTTCTTGTTTAGCAGCCTCGTCAGCGTGCCGTTCCCCTAATAGATCGTTCTCTATATCTTTTTCGCTCACCCCGGCGACATCTTCTACCGACTCATCTTCCGAGAGAACACCTTCTTGGGCACCGTAACCGTGTTCGAAGGTCAACTCTTGGTCGTCCTCACCCGCTTTTCGCTCGGTCTCTTCCGATGTCTTTTTGTCAGCCACAGGATTCCCCTTTCGAACTAGAGTTTACGCGACCTGTCCAAAGCGAAATGCAGAGGACGTTGCGGTCGCGCGAGCTTGAGGCAAATATGTAAAGATAAATGCCTAAACCAATTGAGCGCCGTGTGTTCGCTGACCAAACGGATGTCGGAGAATGAAAGGGGTAAACGATGTGCGTAGAGTTATACCCGGTCGAGACGACGATCAACGTGGAGGCCGCGTGAGCCGGGCTGTTATCCTTACGTTCACGGTGCTTATAGCCCTGCTCGCGGCGTGCAGCGACGCGCCCGGTTCGAGCAACACCCCGCCGACGGTCGAGCTGACCGCAAGTCCTCCTCAGGGTCCAGCGCCACTGATGACGACCCTTGCGGCTAACGCCACCGACGCCGACGGCGACGCCCTCAGCTACAGCTGGAGTCTCGACGACAACGCGGCCGGTTCGACGCTGACTTATACCTTCGCCCAAGCGGGGAGCTTTGACGTCACCGTCAACGTGTCCGACGGTTCAGCGACGGTCAGCGACACCTTGACGGTTGCAGTAGCCATCGTCGATCCGGTCCCCGACCCGGTTCCACCCGAAAACCCGCCGACCGGCGCGCCGATCATCGACAGCTTTATCGTGAGTCCTGAGCGCGTCGAGGCTGGAGACGAGGTGCAACTCAGCTGGACCGTCTCAGGCGCGCCGACCACCCTTGCTATCGACCAAGAGGTCGGTACGGTTACGAACCGCAGAACTACCGTCGTCCGGCCCGAGGCGACGACGACCTACACCTTGACTGCGACGAACCCGAGTGGCAGTAACACGGCGACGGTTACCGTCACGGTCACTGGCGGAACACCGACCCCACCGAGCGTTCCGGCGACGCCCCCAACAATCAATAGCTTCAGCGCTTCCCCGCAAACGGTCGAAGCGGGTGACGACGTGCAGCTGAGCTGGAACGTCACGGGGGCTGAAAGCTTAGCGATCACCCCAACTGTAGGTGATGTCATGGGACCGAGCGGCAGCACCGAAGTGAGCCCGGCAGAGACGACCACCTACACGCTGACGGCCACCAACGGTGACGGTAAGGACACCGCCAAAGTGCGGGTCCGGGTGCAAGCCGAACCTGAAGCGCCGAACGAACCCGATCCGCCCGCACCAGGGCCGAACCCGCCGCCTGGTGGCGACGTGAACTGTAGCGATTTCGACACGCAGGAAGAGGCGCAAGCGTTCTTCGACGCAAACAATCCGGCGCAGGACCCTTATGGGCTCGACACCGACGGTGACGGCGAAGCGTGCGAGTCGTTGCCGTGAACGACGCCAGCTTTACTCGAAGTTCAAATGAAGCACAATTCGCTAAAGGAGTTCCGATGCTTTCATTTACCCTTCCCGAAGACCCACTCGTTCCCGACCCCGACGTGCCGCCGCCCGAAGACCCGACCGAGCCGCCGATTGGCGATCCCGGTGAATCCGAACCGATTGTCGATCCGGTGCCGCCGGGTGGACCGGGCTAGCTCGTGTGCGGTCGTTATACCCTCACCACGAAAGACTTCAGCAAGCATTACGGTGTCGAACAAGGGACGTTCGAGTTCGCCAGCTATAACGTCGCTCCAACGCAGAACGTCCCAATGATTGCCGTGTTCGAGGGTCAACGCACCCTTACACCCGCGAGATGGGGGTTAATTCCTGGGTGGACGAAAGATTTGAGCCACCTAAGGCTCAACTTGTTTAATGCGCGGAGTGAAACAGCCCATGAAAAAGCGAGTTTTAAGGGGCCGCTGCGCTACAAACGTTGTCTGATCCCAGCAGATGGGTTTTACGAATGGCAACGCGAAGGTAACGTTAAGACACCGCACTATATTCAGGTAGGTGATCAATCCCCCTTTGCTTTTGCAGGACTATACGAGCTTTATAAAGATGAACTCTTAAGCTGCACCATCCTTACGACGTCGCCGAATAAAACAATGGCAAAGCTTCATGACCGAATGCCGGTTATTCTTTCGCTAGATGATTATGAAAGGTGGCTCGAGCCCAGCTTGAACCGGGTTGAAGATGTCGAAGACTTGTTACAACCCTATCCCGGAGAAATGCAGGCTCAGCCCGTGTCGCGTGCGGTTAACAATGTCCGAAACGACGGCCCTGACCTTGTTGTCGCTGCGTAAAGCGTCCTCGTACCGTACGTAAACAGGGTTCTGCGACTACACTCCGAAGTATGGACGAGCCCCATTTCCTCACCCTTGCCGACGTTTACAAAACGCAGGTTCATACCAAGCTGCTTGAGCTTGTCCCCGAGCACTTAGGGCGGCTTGACCACGCAGTACTGGAGAGTAAAACAACTGAGGAGGTGCTGGCGCTTATGTACATGCAAGGGGTTGCCGAGGCACTTGACGCTTTTGACATGGGCGAACTCTTACGCGCGGTCAAGCGCGCGCCTACAACCGAGCTTGAAGCGTAGCCTGTCAGAGTAAGGGCTTGGACATAGCCAAGGAGAGCAAAAAAAGAGCGCCCTCTCGGACGCTTTGATTCTTTTAGTCTAGCCCCGTATACGCTATACGTGTGTAACATGCACTCGAGCCTAGGCGTGTAGAGGCAAACACCACTCAAGGCAACGATTCGCATACCTGTCCATCGCTGTCGCTATCTAACCGATGTGGGTCACTCGCTGGCCCACCCGCCGCCTCGAAAAATGCTTGTGCCTCGGCTTGACTTGAGAAATCTCCGCAATCTTTATCCGGGCCATAAGGGTCGTAAGGGAGGCTCGAGCTTGGCACACTTTCAGGCTCAGCTGCGGTGCTAGGTGCCGGCGTGGTCAGGGTAGACGTACTTGGATCGGCGTTAACCTGATACGTCCCATCAGCTTTTGCTGTGACAATAATCGTCCCTTGTAAGTCGGTACGGTAGACCTGAGCACCGACACTGTCGTACAACGCAAGCGCTTCAGCTGAGGGATGACCGTATGAATTGTCGAGGCCTGCCGAGATGACGACTGCTTCGGGAGAAAAGGTCTCGACACTGTCGGGACTGTCACCGTTGGCTGAGCCGTGGTGGGCGGCTTTATAGACCTCGACCGGTTTGAGCAACTCGGGAACATGTCTAAGCCACCAGGCGAACTCAGCTTGCTCAGCGTCGCCGGTCAGAGCGGCATCGAACTCACCATACGAGACGACGACCCCGACGCTGTGATTGTTGCTGTCCAGACTGGGGTCATCCGGGGGCGGGATAACCTGCAACGACGCGTCGCCTAAACCGATCCGCCTTGCGGTTGGGGGAACAAGCTGTGAACCCGCATCTCTGACTGCCCGTAAAAGTCCTTCGTAGGTCTGTGTAGGATGCGGTAAGCCGTTGTCGAGAAAAAGTGGAGGCTGGTAGTAGCGCACCACCGCTTCTAAGCCGCCGATGTGGTCGGCATCGGCGTGGGAGGCGATCACCAGGTCGAGCTTCGTCACCCCGACCGACTGCAAGTACGTTAGAACGTCGTCGTCGCGGCGGCCCCCGTCAACAAGGACATTCTGACCCGAGGGACTCTGGATCAAGACGCTGTCGCCTTGACCTACGTCGATAAAGTGCAGGGTAAGCTCCTGGGCGTTTACGAGTTGTGGTGTGCTGCAAGCGATAAGCAAAAGCGCGAAGACAAGGTAGACGCGGGTCACAGCTCGAGGTCGCTCTCATCGACCGTTGGGATTGATGCTCTAAGGTCGCTGACTTCACGACGCCGCTGTTCGGTCGCGTCGAAGTCAACAGCAAAGCGCACCTTGCCGTCGAGTTCGTTCTCAGTCAACGCAAGCAGTACGTCGCCTTCTTTGGCTTCAGGGGGCACTTGAGTACGGGGAACGTCTAGGAGGGTGCCGTCATCGGTTTCCAATACCGCCAGATCGTTGTCTTCAAAGCGGTCGAGTATGTAAGGCATAGCTTAGTTTAGCCGACCCCAAGCAGCATCTTTGATTAGGTTTTATCCATCCCGGTAGGTTCACCGAGCACCGCCATAACGTCTTTCGGGTTGATTTTTCCTTTGAACCACACTACCTTGGCGGGCGTTTCATGTACCTTGACGCCAGCGTTCTCGAGGTTCAGCCGCTCCGAGACCAGCAAGATGATGTCGCCCCGTCCCGAGCGGGCTACCTGCGAGAACTTCTTTTTGAGATACTCGGGCCGCCAGTACCCGACGATCTCCAAAACAAAGGTGCGGCCATCGGGATGTACGAGCCGAAAGTCAGGTACCATCACGCTGCCGGGGAGCGGGACGAGTTCGACCTCGCGTTCTAAACGCCATTCGGTCTTGACTTTGGCCCAGCTCGAGGCGAACGATTCTTCCAAGATGCTGTCGAAGACTTTGCCCTTCTTATAGTGCGAAACGAGGCCGCAACCCGCGTCCAGGGTAAAGCGGTTCGGTGTCTCCCGACCGTCCGCTAATGTGCGCGGGGCAAGGGTTGCTGCCATTTCCCAGCGACTGACATGTAAAAGTGCGGGTAAGAACTTAGCTAAGTCGACGCCGTAACGGGTGCTCGAGCCGAATACACTGGTGGGACCGTCGATGGTGATGGTGTAGCCGTGGTCGGCGTCGCCCTCGATGGTCGTCATCAACCCGAACAATTTGAGGTAACGAAATAAGAGCTTGTATTCGCCGGGGTCGTTACGGTGGGCAGTAATCACCAATTCTGAAGCGCGGTACAAGATGCCTTGGACCTGGGCGAGGTTGTAGCGGTGCAAAAGCGCTTCAGCCGCGGGAGCTTCAAAGCCAACGAGTATCTGATTTTCGGCGAGGTCGGCGTATAAACCCTCGGCGACCCCTTCAGCCGTAACCTCTTTGCCTAGCTCTCGGGTCAACGCATCAGCCACCTCTCGCAGCGTAAGCACGGTCATCTCATCGCCAGGGGTTCGGGTAGCTGAAAGACTAAAGACCCGTTCCCGTAACGCTACGGGTTCCAACGGGCTGACCGTTTCGAAGGTGCAAAAGCCGGTAGTCAGCAGGTGAGCCAAACCCCGTTTGACCCGGTAGTCGGTCTCAGTGCCCTCTAACGCCAAAAGTTGTTCGTCGAGCTCGAGCCGTTTCTTACCCCTGTTAGCATGGAAGACGGCCATCACTTCATCAGCTAGTGCTAGGTTCTTGCGCTCAACAGGCAACCGGGTCGGGACGATCTCTTCGCCGTTATAGCGGTGTAAGAGCAGCTCAGTCGTCAGCATTAGAGGTCGTCGAACCCTAGCGGCGCGTCGATCTTATCAGTGGTGTCGAATAAGGGTTTGCTCTGCGGTCTTAGCTGCTTGTCCGTAGGGGGCCGGCCTTCACCTTTGCGCCGCCTCGAGGTGCCCTCTTCAGCGGTGTCGGCGGCGACGACTTCGTAGAGCAGCGCTAACTTCCCTTCACCTTTACGCAAGATGCGGCCCAGGCGCTGCACGTGCTCACGCATCGAACCCGTACCTGACAAGACAATCGCAACGTTCGCTTCGGGGACGTCGATGCCTTCGTTGAGGACGCGCGAGGTGATAACTCGCCCGTAGACGCCGCTACGAAAACGGCCGAGGGTTTCGTCGCGTTCTTTGACTTTGGTCTGATGGGTAATCGCCGGAATCAAAAGCGCCCGTGAGACACGGTAAACCGTGGCGTTGTCGTCGGTAAAGATTAGTAGCCGATCCGTGTTGTGTTGCTCGAGCAGTTCACGCAGCACCCGGAGTTTGGCTTCAGTGCCGAACGCCAAAGCCCTAGCCTCCCGGTGCGCGAGCATAGCGGCGCGTCCCTCTTTCGAGCGGGCACTGGCCATCACAAACCGCTGCCAGCCCTGTAAGGTTCCCAGGTAGATGTTGTTGGCGCTAAGAAAGCTGTCCCGAACACCTCGAAGCTCGTCGTAACGCTTGCGTTCGTCTTCGGAGAGTTCGACTCTGAGCTGCACGATCTTGTGGTCGGCAAGCGCCCCACCCGCTAACTCTTGAGGTTTTTTGCAGTAGACCAGAGGCCCGATCAGCTCATCGAGTGTTTGGTGTTTATCGTCATCACGTTTAAGTGTCGCTGTCAGTCCTAGCCGGTAAGGGGCAAGCGAATACTCGGCGATACTTTTATAAAATCCCGAGGGTAGATGGTGGCACTCGTCGAACACGAGTAGGCCGTAGCGGTTGCCGAGTGTTTCAGCGTGGATCGCAGCGCTGTCATAGGTTGCAATAAGAATCGGTGTTCGATCACTCGAGCCGCCTCCTAAGAGGCCGACGTCGACGCCGACGAAGTTTGCTTTGAGTTCGGCGTACCACTGATGCATCAAGACGAGCGTGGGCACCACAATCAACGTGTCTCTCGGTGTCGCCCGCATGGCAAGTTGCGCCAGATAGGTCTTACCTGAACCAGTCGGTAACTCGACGGTACCGCGCCGTCCCTCTTGAATCCAAGCGGAGAGCGCTTCGGCTTGGTGGGCCAAAGGGTCTCGAGCTCCCGCTTTCTCAAACGGCTGAACCCTAAACCCTTTCGCTTTGTCGTTGACCTCGGTACCTGAGTTTTTAAGCGCCGCTACCACTGACCGGTACTGCAGCGCTGGTATCCGGAACTTCTCGACCCGGTCGTCCCAAGTGGCAAAGTCAACCCACGCTTTGCCCCGTGGAGGTGGATGCAAGATCAGGGTGCCACGGTCGAAGGTCAGAGTAGGAGTGCGAGCCATTTAACTGAGAATAACAGTCTGACATTTAGCTTTGGCGTGCTTGGTTGCTCCAATGCTCTATTTGAAACTGATTGGCTGTTCTCTATCGAGTAATACGACTAGGTAGCTTCTCGTGCTACCCGTTATGTTAGACGTTCAGAAAGGAGCGCACATGACCTTACGTCCTCCAAAAAAATCTACCTCACGCCTGAGTCGTACGGTTGGTTACCTCGGGCTCGCGCTTACAGCCGCCGCTTTAGGAGCAGGTGCTGCTCGTCTACTCGGCGGCGTAGCAGGTCAAGTAGCACATAATTTTGCCGAGCATAACGGCGTCAAAACGCACTATGTGAGCTTGGGCCAAGGGCCGCTTGTGGTGCTTATTCACGGAATTCCCGAATTCTGGTACTCGTGGCGACAGCAGATTGTGCCGTTAGCCAAGGCTGGCTTCCGAGTCGTCGCCATCGATCAGCGCGGCTTCAACCGTTCTAGTAAACCCGTAAAACGAGAAGCTTACGCCACCCACGAGGTCGTCGAAGATGTCGCGGCTGTCATCCGGCAAGAGGGGTATACAAAGGCCCATATTGTAGGACACGACGCCGGTGCTCTCGTCGCCTGGCTTTTTGCTACCTTGCATCCTGACCTGACCGATAAGCTCACCATCTTAAGTGTGCCGCATCCCAACGCTTTTGCTGAAGAGCTTGCGACCAACCCTGCTCAGCATGAAGCGAGCGCGTACGCAAGGGGGATGCAACAAGAGGGTGCCCGACCTGCCTTCCGCGTCGGGCCTATCGGTGTGCTACGCGACCCACCCGGCTGGCCGCTCTATCTCGCGGCTGATATCCGCACGGATCATCAGGCCATCACCGCGTTCTACAGGCTGAACTATCCGCGACGACCCTACCCGGTGAACGAGGTGTTACCCAAAGTACAAGCACCCACGCTGGTGATTCACGGCCGTAACGACCGATTTTTACTTGCGTCAGGGCATGACCGGAACGGGATGTGGACAGAGACAGAACCCCGCACCGTGATGCTGGACGCGGGTCACTTTGTGCATCAGGAAAAACCTCGAGCGGTCAACCAAGTGCTTATCAGCTGGCTCTCGGAAGCGACTTAACCCTACCTGCTGGCCAGTCCTTACCGCTAAGGAGGCCCGATGGCTGAGCTTACTGCTGGGCTGCTCGCTGAGCATTAAGCTCAGCGAGCAGCCCAGCTCTCACCGAACGGGCAGAGGACTATCTACACCCTCGCTTCAGCGAGTAAACGGGGCAAGTTTGACACTAGCGTCCTTTGGTCTGCCCTACCGACGACACAACTATGCCTTAGCAGTTTATGTGGGAAGGAAGAACACCCCGTCGGTCTGCTGGAGATGTTCAGGTTTCAAGGACGAAGGAAGGTTGCGCAGCAGTGCCTGGCTAGTGTATAGCCGGGGTGAGCTGGTCTGCTGGTTCAGCCATCCTTCCAGGGTGGTGGGCAGCGGCACGGGCAGTCCCGATCCCTGACCGATAGCGGTGGCGATGAACGCGTAACGTTCACCCATTCGAGTAGCAAGGTGCACCCCAGCAGGGCACCACTCCAAGTTCATGGTTCCGAACGTCCACTCACTGAAATGGCGTTGCAGGTGCGAATTGTGAGCAAAGACTAGGGTCGGGCCGCGCGGCGTTTCCCGCTCGGCGATGGCAGTGAGGTTGTCCGTCATCATCACGTCCCGTAGGCTCAGCATTCGTGCCACGCGGTTGGGGGAGCTGTCCGCCATCACCGCGTGATACCGCAGCAGGCCCTGGGCTGTATGGGCATGAAGGCGGGCGTGCCAAAACTCATCAGGCTGAACTGCCAGGTGAGGCCGTTCCGTCTTCAAAAGCGTTAGTAGCTCGTCAGCCAGCCACCTTAATTCCTTCGCGTTTTCAGAAGCTCCCACAGATTGAGTGCTGTCCATCGCCGCTGCCTCGTTCGTCCAGCGGGTGTCCTCGCCGCATAAACGGATGATGGTAGCCCTGTCGCTGGGTAGGTCGGACAGGTGCTCGGATAGATAGGTATGTAATGCGAGTAGGGTATGTCGAGGACTGGCCGCCCACATGTTCTCAGTCGGCGCGTCAAAGCCGTAAAACCGCACCCTATCGGCTTCGTCACGGCCAGCGTTAAATTGGCGCAGCCAGGCGACAAGTTCGCGGTTGGCCGCTATCTTGCCAAAACCGTGACTGAAGCCATGCTGCATAATGTCGTCAAGCGTTGCCTGGCCTGAGGTGATGTAGGCGTCTACCCGGGAGCCAGCCAGCACGTCACTTTCAATGGCGATGGAGCGGTAACTATGATGCTCCACCAGGCTGCGAAAGATGCGGTTACGCCAAGTTGGGAAGGCGTCGACGCCGTGAGTCGGTTCGCCTAAAGCCAGAATCTGTGGCGTGTTAGGCAAAGTGCTTAAAAATGACGTGAGGGCGGTGCTCGGCTCGGTCATCTCCCAGCCGTTATGAGGCGGTGTGTGGTTTGGCATAGTGTGCTCCTTTGCCAAAGGGCGCGCCCGCTCTGGCAGCTCCAGCATCCTTGTGAGCTAAATGAGAATAGTTACGTGTGGCTTTAATAAAACCTTAATGTTTGGTCGTCCTTCAAAGCCACTTTGGCACTTTATAGATCTGCGGTCGAATAGATTAGAGGGTTCACACCGTCTCAAAAACCACCGGACTTTGGAAGTCCAAAAGTAAACAGTTTGGTCCCTCAAACAAGAAGGAAGTAAGCAGCTTGATAGGCTTTGAGCAGTTGAAATCCTCGCGAAACCACCTGCACAGCGACTCACGCCGACTTCGCCAACAAAGTCCAGAGGTTTTCGAGAACCCTACTCTCAGCTAACTCTGAGCCGTGGAATATACCTTTTTGGGCGTTGTGCGAAAACCCCCTTAAAGAAACTGCCTAGAGTGAGGAAAACGCCCAGTAGGTCTCGGGGGTACCGGAGTAGCATCCTGGCGTGTTCCTTGACGCGACCGTGCTCGAGGTCTGCCATACGGCTACCTTTTTGATGAGGAGGAGGTCACCATGGCACAGCCCAAGGACGCGACGTCCGGGCGCGGCCGCTTCGCCCCTGCCAACGGCGTGAACATGTACTACGAGGCGCACGGCCAGGGAGAGCCGCTGCTGCTGATCCACGGCGGGACCGCGACGGCCGATATGTGGCAGCCCTACCTGGCGGTCTTTGCCGAAAGCTACCGCGTATTCACCCCGGACAGCCGTGGCCACGGCCGGTCCGACAACCCGACCGGCGAGATGAGCTACCGCCTCTTCGCCGACGACATGGCGGCGCTCATACAGTTCCTCGACCTGCATAAGCCCCTGATCGTCGGCTACAGCGACGGCGGGCAGGTCGCGCTCGAGCTCGGCATGCGCTACCCAGAGCTAGCCCGCGCCCTCGTGGTCGGCGCGGCCTGGTTCAAATTCACTTCTGAATATCGCGCGTGGCTGCGGGACGTAGTCGGGGACGAAACATCGCCGGAGGTGGACACCGAGCGCTTTGCGCGCGACCATCCCGACTGGGCAGCATGGCTCGGGAAGACCTATGGGCCGGGCAATTGGCAGCGGCTCTTGACCCAACTCAAGCCTGTGTGGGCGACGCCGCTGAACTATTCCCCGGACGACTTCGCAGGAGTCGTTGCCCCTACCCTGGTGCTACTCGGCGACCGCGACGGGATCGTCACCCTAGAGGAAGCGGTAGAGATGTACCGCCTGTTGCCGAACGCCGAACTCGCCGTGATCCCTGGGGCTGATCACGGCTCTTTTTTCTCCGCCAAAGTTGTTTCCTTCCAGGCGGCCATTTTGGACTTCTTATCACGACACGGCAACCCGCCAACGACTTGATGCGATTGCCCCTTTCTACAGCGCTCTAGTTTTCGGGTGCATGCATTGTTGGGCAGAAGCAGTCGTTCGAGAGAGCTTATCAGCAATCGAATACGGACCAGCAGATTTCGTTTCGCAACCGCTGATCGTCCAGGACAAGATTGCGAATCGCATCCGGTAGCTGGTAGCGCTGCCAGCGACACTCGAGCCCGGGCTCATCGGAACATCCGTGAAATTTTGGGCGGTAAGGGACTCAAGTTCCATTTCACATACCGTCCAGAGAGCGAAATAAAACAGAAAAAAGCGCTGCTCTAGGTCTCTAGTTAGAGGGTGTCTGGAAAGGGGTTCCGTCAACTTATTTTGGATAGAGCGACGGCGAGCTACGAAAATCTGCTTTGGTCGTTGTTTAGAAAGTTTTGTTAGGGAATAGCGAGCGACAGCTCGGCCCATAAACCAAAGCCGCGTGTCA
>JAABUN010006640.1_pt1 | contig 13134 bp, 12 predicted proteins | sample 5559311 | NCBI WGS metagenome assembly JAABUN01 (sample SAMN10711877, study PRJNA513370) | rock metagenome | isolation source: Antarctica rocks | place: Antarctica: Victoria Land, Siegfried Peak sud | reverse complement strand
CCGGGCCGCACTCCGTGGTCCGGCCGTTCGACCCGCCTGCCCACCGCTACGGCACCGGTCACCGCGGCGCCGACCTGCCGGCCGTCCCGGGGGCCGGCGTCTCGTCGGCTGGCAGCGGCCAGGTGTCCTACGCCGGGCTGCTCGCCGGGCGGGGCGTCGTCGTGGTCGTCCACGGGTCGCTCCGCACGACGTACGAACCGGTCCTGGCCGCCGTCTCCGTCGGACAGCCGGTCGCCGCCGGTGAGCTGCTGGGGGTGCTCGAGCCCGGTCACCCGAGCTGTCCCGCTGCGGCCTGCCTGCACTGGGGGCTGCGCCGCGGTGACGACTACCTCGACCCTGTCGGGCTCGTCGACGCAGGACCACTAAGGCTGCTGCCGCTGCAGGCGGAGCGTCGACGCGTCTCCGAGCCCGGGTCGCCCGAGCACCTGGCCAGCGCGTCGGCTGCCGGCGGGGAGCCCGCCGCGGGCCGCGATGCCCGGTCGCTCGCCGGGGTCGCCGCCGTCACCGTCCTGGCCGCCGGGGCGGCGGCGCAGCGACGAGCGTCGGGCTGATGTGACGGGCCCCCCAGACAGTTCACCCGAAAGTGACCGCGGAGTGACCGCCTGCGCCACTAGGTTGACGCTCAGTCCCCCGAATCGGCGTGCCCTGACCCGCGCGCTCCTGATGTGGTGCCCCGAACTGGAGACGTCTTCTCATGGCCGCCAGCACGATGTCGAGGCCGACCGCGACCGGTGGCAGCGGTCGCCTCCCGCAGCCGGTCCGTGACCGGCGACCGGCCCTCGCCGCCCTGGCCCTGCTGCTGGTGCTGGGCGGTGCGCTCGCCAGTGCGCTGGTCGCCTACCGCAGCGGTGACCGCGCGGACGTGCTCGTCACGTCGCGGCCGATCGCCCAGGGCGAGGAGATCAGCCGCGCCGACTTCCGGGTGGCGCGCGTGGCCTCCGACGAGGCGGTGCTCATCGACGCCGCCGCCGTGGACAACTTCGTCGGCACCCGTGCCCTGAACGCGATCCCCGAGGGGACCCTGGTCAACCGCAGCATGTTCCTGGCCGGCTCGGTGGTCCCCGGCAGCGCCGCCCTCATCGGTGTCGTGCTCGGCCCTGCCCAGCAGCCCGCGGCCGCCCTGGCGAGCGGTGACGTCGTGGGCGTCTACCGGGTCGGCGAGGAGGCCGTGTCCGCGACGCCGCTGCTCAGCGCGGTCCTCGTGAGCGATGTCGGAGGCACCGACAGCGGCGGCAACGTGCGCCTGTCCCTGCTCGTGCCGAACAGCCAGGTCGCCGCTCTGGTCGCCGCGAGCACCGGCGGCAGCATCACGGTCGTCGAGCTCGCTGCCGACACCGAGCCCCTCGTCGACTTCGTCCGGGAGTAGGCGTGGCCGTCGTCGCCTTCATGTCGGCCAAGGGCTCCCCCGGGACCACCACCACGGCCCAGCTGCTCGCCGCGCTCTGGCCCCGTCCGGTCCTGCTCGTGGACGCCGACACCGACGGTGGCGACATCGCGCTGCGCCTGCTGCGCGAGGACGGCGCGCCCGTCGACCGCAACCGCGGCCTGCTGTCGCTGCTGGCGCTGGCCCGGCGCGAGATGTCGCCGTCGGTCCTCGTCGAGCACGCCCAGGTGCTCCGGGGCGGCACGGAGCTGATCTCGGGCCTGGCCGGGCCCGACCAGGCCGGTGCGGCGCAGCTGCTCTGGGACAACCTCGGACGGGCCTTCGCCGGCTCGACCACGCACGACGTGCTCCTCGACTGCGGCCGGGTCTCGTCCGCGTCGCCGCACCTGCAGCTGGTGCAGCACGCCGACCTGCTCCTCAGCGTCCTGCGCCCGACGGTGTCCGGGATCATCCACACCCGGGAGCGACTGACCGACCTCTCCCGCGTGCTCGGCAGCGGCGGCCCGGCCCCGCGCGTCCGGGTGATCGTCATCGGTGACGGCAAGAAGGACCGGGACGTGTCCGGCGCGGCCACGCTGCTGCAGCGCGACCTCCCGGGCGTCGAGGTCGTCGGTGTGCTCGCCGACGACGCGGAGGGCGCGTCCGTGCTGTCCGGACTCGAGCTGTCCCGCCCCGAGCGCACCCTCCTGGTCCGCAGCGCCCATCCGGTGGTGGCCGCCGTCGCCGCGCTCGCCGGTGTCGTTCCCGAGCCTGGCCAGGCCGGTCACGTGCCGCCGCAGGCGACCGACGGGCAGGACGGGACAGCGGGTCCTGACCGGGTCCCGCCGAGCGCACCGCAGCGCCGCGGGAGACGGGCCGCCAAACGGGAGAAGAAGGGCCGCCGCGCCCGCCGCACCGAGCAGACCGCAGCGGGCGGCAACACCCTCCCGGCTCCCGGCACCCCAGCGCTCGAGGACTACGTCGCCGCCGCTGCCGCCCCGCCTCCTCCGCCTGCAGGGACCGCGCCTTGAGCATGCCCGTCCTCGACCACGCCCTCGTCCGTCAGCTGCGTGCACAGGTGGCCGAGCGGCTCAACACCCAGCGGCGCTCCGACGAGACGGCCGACCGGGCAGCCATGACGGCGGAGGACGAGCGGCAGTACGCCCGCTCGCTCATCGTCCAGGTCCTCGAGGACCACGCCCGCAAGGAGATCAGCGAGGGGCGCGTCCCGGTCAGCGCCGACCTCGAGGAGTCCCTCGCCGCCGCCGTCCACGCCGCCCTGTTCGGGGTCGGGCGACTGCAGCCGCTACTGGAGGACCTCGAGGTCGAGAACATCGACATCAACGGGTGCGACCAGGTCTACGTCGGCTACAGCGACGGGCGCGAGGTCATGGCGCCACCCGTGGCCGACTCCGACGACGCCCTCATCGAGCTCATCCAGGTGCTGGCCGCCAACGTCGGCTTGTCCAGCCGGCCGTTCGACTCCGCCAACCCGCAGCTCGACCTCCGCCTGCCCGACGGCGCCCGGCTCTCCGCGGTGATGGGCGTGTGCAGCCGGCCTGCTGTCAGCATCCGTCGCGCCCGGCTCGGCAAGGTGCTGCTCGACGACCTCGTCGGCACCGGCACGATGGACCGGCCGCTCGCGGAGTTCCTGCGCGCCGCGGTGCGGGCCCGGAAGAACCTCATGATCGCGGGCGCGACCAATTCGGGCAAGACGACGCTGCTGCGGGCGCTCGCCAACGAGATCCCCCCGGTCGAGCGCCTCGTCACGGTGGAGCGCGCCCTCGAGCTCGGGCTCGACCAGTTCCCGGAGCTGCACCCCAACGTCGTGTCCTTCGAGGAGCGGCTGCCCAACTCCGAGGGACTCGGCGCGGTCACGATGGCCGAGCTCGTGCGCCGCAGCCTGCGCATGAACCCCAGCCGCGTCATCGTCGGTGAGGTGCTGGGCGACGAGATCGTCACGATGCTCAACGCCATGAGCCAAGGCAACGACGGCTCCCTGTCGACGATCCACGCCAACTCCTCCATGGAGGTGTTCAACCGCATCGCCACCTACGCGCTTCAGGCGCAGGAGAACCTCCCGGTCGAGGCGACGCACATGCTCATCTCGGGCGCCGTCGACTTCGTCGTGTTCCTGCGGCGGGTCAACGACTACGACGCCGGCGGCACGCTGCGGCGCGTGGTGCAGAGCGTCCGCGAGGTCACCGGCGTCGACGGTCGCGTGCTGTCCAGCGAGGTCTACGCCGCCGGGCCGGACGGCCGCGCGGTCGCCCACGCCCCGGTCGAGTGCGTCGACGACCTGGTTCAGGCCGGCGGGTGGGAGCCGCCCGAGCTCCGCGGGCGCTGGTCGTGAGCAGCCTGGTCCTGCTGTCGGTCCTCGCCGGCGGGCTCGTCGGCGCGGGGATCGCGCTCGCCGTCGCGGCGTGGGTGGGCCTGCCGCCCCGGGACCCGAGCAAGCCCAGCCTGCTGCACCACGTGCAGCGCCGCGGCGCCGCGCTTTCCGCCCGCGCAGCCCTCGGTGCGGGAGCGGGCATCATCACCCTGCTCGTCACGCAGTGGCTCGTCATGGCCGTCGCCATCGGCATGCTGGTCGCCTACTGGGACCGCCTGGTCGGCGGCGGCGGGGAGGAGCGCGTGGCGATCCTGCGCCTCGAGGCGCTGGCCGTGTGGACCGAGTCCCTGCGAGACACGATCGCGGGGGCCGTCGGCCTCGAGCAGGCGATCCCGTCGAGCGTCGACGCCACTCCCCCGATCCTGCGCCCCCCGCTCAACCTGCTCGTGGACCGGCTCCGGATCCGCGAGCCGCTGCCGGACGCGCTGCTCGCCTTCGCCGACGACCTCGACGACCCCAGTGCCGACACCGTCGTCGCAGCCCTCGTGCTCAACGCCCGACTGCGCGGCCCAGGCCTGCGCGACGTCCTCACCGCACTCGCTGACTCGACGCGCGAGGAGCTCGACATGCGCCGCCGGATCGAGTCCGGGCGCCGCAGCGTGCGCCGCAGCGTGCGCATCGTGCTCGGCATCGTGCTCGGCGTGGTCGGCCTGATCGTGGTCCTCAACGACAGCTACGTCGAGCCGTACGACGGCCCGGTCGGTCAGGTCGTGCTCCTGGTCGTCGTCGGGCTGTTCCTCGCTGGGCTGCTGTGGCTGCGCAAGCTCGCCAAGAGCGAGCGACCCGACCGCCTGCTCAGCACCGCCACCGTCGGCCTGTCGATGTCGAGGGGCTGAGGTGACGGCCTCCCTGCTCAGCGGCGCCCTGCTCGGCCTGGGGCTCTACGCCCTCGTCCGTGTGTTCCTGCGCCCCCAACCGGGCGTCGCCGCGCTGGTGTCGCGGATCGACGTCGGCCAGAAGTGTCTGCGGCCGCACACGGCCACCGCCCGGGAGGCCGAGACCGGAGCCGTCGGCGGCACCCGGCGCGCCGTCGACCAGCTCGCCGAGCGCCTGGAGGTGGCCGCCAACGAGCGGGGCTGGCGGATGGGCAAGATCCGTGCCGATGTCGGCGTGCTCAACCGCTCCGTCGGGCAGCTGCTCGCGAGCAAGGTGCTCATCGGGCTGATGCTCTTCCTCCTGGCGCCGTTCCTGTGGGGGCTGGCGCGCTTCGTCGGCGTCCCCGTCCCAGGCAGCACCCCGCTGGTGGTCGCGCTGGCCCTCGGGGCCCTCGGCTTCTTCCTGCCCGACCTGGCGCTGCGGGCCGAGGCGGAGAAGCGCCGCCGCGACTTCCGCCGGGTGGTCGGGATCTTCCTCGACCTCGTCGCGATGAACCTCGCCGGTGGGCGCGGCCTGCCCGAGGCGCTCATGGCGGCGTCGACCGTGAGCGACCACTGGGCCGTCGTCCGCATCCGGCAGTCGCTCAACAACGCCCGGCTCCTCGGGCACACCCCGTGGCAGGCGCTGGGCGACCTCGGCGAGGAGATCGGGCTGGAGGAGCTGCGCGACCTCGCCGGCGCCCTCGGCCTGGCTGCCGACGACGGCGCCAAGATCCGGTCGTCGCTGTCGGCGCGCGCGGCCAGCCTGCGGCGCAAGGAGCTCGCCGACAGCGAGGGCGACGCCGGTGAGCGCTCCCAGTCGATGCTCGTGGCCCAGCTCCTGCTCTGCACCGCCTTCCTCGTCTTCCTCGGCTACCCCGCCGTCGACCGGCTGCTGGGAGCCTGAGCGGTGCGCCGCGAGCAGCCCGGCCCAGCGCGGGAACCCCGCGTCGGCCGCTCGTCGCGGGTGGCACCATGGCCCCCGCTGCCCCCCGTCGACGACACGTCCGTGCGACGTCTCGACGCGAACGCCCCTGCCCCGGACGCCCCCGACCCGGCTCCGCGCCCGACCGACCCGCCTCCCGCCATCGCGACGTCGGCCCCGCACCGGCACCTGTCACCCCCCACCGAACTGCCCACCACTGAGGAGAACCCCCGTGACCGCCTTCCCCGCTCGACTGCTGACCGCCTTCCGCTCGCGCCTGGCCTCGATGGGGAGCGGCGCCCGGGAGCGGGGTGCCTCGGCGCTCGAGTTCGCGATCATCGCGGCGGTCGTCGTGGTGGCCGCGTCGGTGATCGGCGCGGTGGTCTACAACATCGTGGTGGAGAAGGGCGACGCCCTCGAGAACTGCGCGAACACCGCCGTGGGCACCGAGTGCGGCACGGGGGGCGCCGGCTGATCCTCGACCGCCTGACCGGTCGCTACGACCGCGATCGTGGCGCGAGCGCCGTCGAGCTGGCGATCGTCGCGCCCGCCCTGCTGATCCTGATCTTCTTCTCGATCCAGGCGTCGCTGTACTACTACGGCCGGGTCGTCGCCCAGGGCGCGGCCCGGGAGGGCGTCTCTCAGCTGCGACTCGCACAGACGAAGGCGGACGCGGACGAGAACGCCGCCGCGATCCAGACCAACGTCGAGGACTACGCCGCCAGCGTGGGGCGCGAGACCCTGCTCGCTCCCGTCGTCGACTCCGGCTACCTCGAGGAGGAGGGCACCGTCTGGGTGAGCGTCGAGGGGCGGGTCATCAGCCTCGTACCGGGGCTCGACCTCACGGTCACCCAACGGGTCGACGGCACCGTCGAGCGCTTCGAGACCGACGACCGGCTGCGGCCCGGGCCGGCGTGACGCGCCTGCACGGCGAGCGCGGCTCGCTGGCGATCGAGCTCGCGTTCATCGCCCCCGTCTTCCTGCTGCTGCTGTCGCTGGTCTACGCCTACGCCCGGGTCGCGCAGGTCAACGGCACGCTCGAGGCTGCCACGCGCGACGCCGCCCGCACGGCTAGTCAGGCGAGGACGGTGGAGGAGGCCGAGCAGCGCGTCGAGGTCACCGTGCTCGACGCCCTGGGGCGGGGGGCACCCACCTGTCGCGACACCCTCGAGACCGGGGTCCTCGGACTGTTCCAGGCCGGGGTGCCGGTGCGGGTCAAGGCGCGCTGCCAGTACTCCATGCAGGACCTCGGCCTGCCGGGCTTCCCGGGCGATGTGACGGTGAGCTCCACGTTCACCAGTCCGATCGACCCGCAGCGCGGGACCGAGCCCGGCACGCGCCCGGCGGACCTGCCGTGAGCGCCGCGCCCCGGGGCCCGTGGCGACGGCGGTGGGCCGGCGACACCGGGTCCATCGCCCCGCTCGTGCCGATCATGGGTCTGGTCATGCTGATGCTGGGCGGCGTCGTCATCGACGGCTCGCGGCTGCTCAACGCGCGGGGCCGCGCGGTCGCCTACGCCGAGGAGGCCTCCCGGGCCGGTGCCGGCGCGATCGTCGCCGGCCAGTCGACCCTGGCGCTCGACGAGGACGCGGTCCGCGCGCGGGTGGTCGCCTACTGCGCGTCCCTGCGGGGCGACGAGGAGCTCGGCGGCTCGCTCGACGAGTGCCAGCTCGACGACGGCGACGGCGACGGCGGCATCGAGCCCGCCGAGGACGGACGCAGGATCGTCGTCCGGGTGCGCGTGAGCATGGAGATCGCCACCTCGCTCGTCGGGATCGTCCGTCTCGAGCAGCTGACGGCGCAGGGGGTCGCCCGGGCGCGACCGTTCGAGGGCACGACCCAGGAGGACGTCGACGCGGACGTGCCGGCGCTGGACGTCACGCCGGACACGCCCTACGAGCTGCCGTCGGGCACGCGGACCGGTGACGACCGACCCGACCCGAACGACCCCGACTGCCAGCCTGGGGAGCCGGCGTGGCCGGGCTGCCGGGCCGACGTTCCGGACCGCGGCGACGGAGCGCTCGGCTGCGAGCCGGGCGACCCCGGCTTCCCCCTGGCCTGCCCGGGGAACCGGGACCCCGGCGGCCGCGGCCCCGGTGCCGACCCCGGTGCCGGCCCAGGCCCCGGCGCCGACCCGCCCGAGCCAGACCCGACAGACGCCGCCGATTTGGGCAACGGCTTCGGCGTCCCTCGTCCGGGGGGCAACGGGTGAGGCGCTGCCAGAGCTGCTGCACCCCGTCGGTCACGATGTGTGGGGTCGCCGTGTCACATCGGCTCGAACCGGTTACAGTCCGTGCGCGCAGCACTGTCCCCGCTGCGGTGCCACCCGCCCACCCGGGGCGCCCTTCCCGGCCCCGGCGGCGTACGTCCGCACCGCTCTCGGCGACGGAAGGGGACCTGCGCTTCATGCCCGTCCGACGCGCCCTGCCGGGCCTGTGCCTGGGCGCCCTGCTGGCCGTCTCGGCCTGCGGCGACGCCGACCAGCCGCTCGCGCAGCCGGTGACGCCGTCGCCGACGAGCGCTGCCCCCTCGCCGGCGGCCCCGTCGCCGTCGCCGTCGCCGTCCGCCGAGCCTGCCCCCTCGCCGACCGCTCCGGACTCCCCGTTCGAGGGCGACCCCGCCGTGGTCGCCCTGCGGACCTTCCTGCGCGAGGCGGCCCTCGCCGTCAACGAGGCCGACCTCTCCCTGCCGTCGCTCGACGCGGTCAGCACTGAGTTCCGGCGGGCCCAGACGCAGCGGACGCTGACGGAGGACCTGGGCGGCTAGGTGCCCGGCCCGTTCCCGATGACCCCGCTCGGCGTCGAGGTGGTGTCCGAGGTGACGCGCAAGGTCCCGTTCTGCTCCCTCGACGAGGGGTGGACGCTCACCGCGAAGGGCGGGCCGCCCCGGGAGGCCGAACAGGTGGTCGGTGGCGGCATGGCGACCATGTCGCTGTCCGACGGCGTCTGGCGGGTGGAGTCGCTCTACGACGAGACGTCCCTCGACTGCAGCGGGATCGTCCCGCCGACGCCGGTGTTCCCGTGAGCCGCGGCAGGCGCTCGCTGACGCGGGCGGTCGTGGCGCTGAGCGCGCTGGGGCTCGTGCTCGCCACGACCCCAGCCGGGGCGGTCCCCAAGGAGGCTCCCCCCGGCTCGCGGATCCCCGTCAACACCAGCGAGGAGAAGGCGTCCGCCGGGACCTGCAGCATGTACGGATCCCAGAACGGCTTCGGCATGGTCTGCAGCGACCCCAACGGCGGTCGCGGCAGCCGTACCCTCGTGTCCTTCCTCGAGGGCAAGACGCTGGCCGAGTGCTGGGACGAGCCGCCGCCCGAGAACTTCCAGGGCGAGCCGCGGGACGAGCCCGGGGAGTACTGGCTCCGCACCTGCCTGGCCGGACTCGACCGCAAGACGCTCCGCCGGCTGGGTGCACTGGAGCTCGACTTCGAGATCGTCTTCCTGCCGCCGGATGAGCAGGTCATCCTCACCCCCGGCGAGAAGGTCGTGGTCCGCTACTTCTTCGGCAGCGGCCAGATCCCGTTCCCGGTCGTCGGCGTCTCCCCCACGCCCTACCCCCGGGTCGGTGAGCCCCTCACCTTCGGGCTGCTCGGTCCCACCCGCACCCCCGAGCTGACCACTGCGGGCGTCACGATGTACGCCGAGGCCGTCCAGCTCCGGGTGGAGCCGGCGGACGGCAGCCCCGGGATCATCGTCTGCCGGGGACCCGGCGAGCTGCTCGCGGCCGAGCAGATCGACGACCCGGCACGCCGGGAGGCCGACACCGTCTGCCTGCACACCTTCGAGCGCACGAGCGCCGGCGCCGGCCACATCGGCATGCACCGCGACCGGTACCGCGTCAAGGTCAACGCGTCGTGGCAGATCCGCTACCGCGTCGGGGACGGCCCCGAGCAGGTGCTCGGCACGTACGAGAAGTCGTCCGTCAACCAGATCCGCGTCACCGAGGTCCAGACGCTCGTCGTCAGCTGACCGTCCCCCGTCCCCCGTCCCCCGTCCCAGGAGCAACCTGTGCCCAGCCCCCCGACAGACCTCCGGCGCAGCCCTGTGGCGCGACTGCCCCGCCGGGCCCCGGCGCCGGCGGTCCGTGGTCGCGAGGTCCGGCTGGGGCTCGTCGCCGTGCTCGGGCTGCTGCTCGTGGTCGTCGGGGTGCCGATCGCGCTGGTGCTCGCGCTCGGCAATCCGCTGCCGACGTCGGCCCCCTCCGCCGACTGGCTCCAGACGCAGGTCAGCAGCACCGTCGTGATCAACGCGATCGGCATCGTGCTGTGGCTCGCCTGGGCCCACTTCGTGGTGTGCATCCTCACCGAGTGGCGTGCCGCCCGGCGCTCCTCCGGCCTCCCCGGCGAGGTGCCCCTCGGCGGCGGGAGCCAGCTGCTGGCCCGCAGGCTCGTCGCGGCCACCCTCCTGCTCGCCGGGGCGGCGTCCTTCGCGCCGTCGCCCGAGATGGCGTCGGGTCCGGCTCGTCCCGTCACCAGCATGTCGAGCGTCGAGCTCAACGCCACCCCGGTCCCCGAGGCCGCCCCGGCCGCCGAGGCCGCCCCGGCCGCCGAGGCCGCCCCGGCCGCCGTCCAGGAGGTCACGAAGACCTACCAGGTGGCGCCGCCGGACGGCCGCCGCTACGACTCCCTGTGGGACATCGCCGAGCGCACCCTCGGGGACCCGTTCCGCTACAAGGAGATCTTCGAGCTCAACCGGGACCGCGCCCAGCCTGACGGGCGCACCCTCGTCGAAGCCGATCTCATCCACCCCGGCTGGACGCTGATCATGCCCGCCGACGCGAGCGGTCCCGGCATCCATGTCGCGACCCCGCCGCCGGTGGCCCCGGCGCCCGTCCCGGTCCAGCCCGACGGGGGTGGCGCTCCGGTGCAGGAGCAGCCGGCAGGCACCGAGACCGCCGGTGCGGCCGGGGGCTCCGGTGGGACGGTCCAGGAGGGCATCAGCGTCCAGCAGGGCCTGCTCGGTGGTGGACTGCTCGCAGCGGGCCTGCTGCTCGCCCTCTCCGGACGCCGCGGCCCCTACGCCCACCCTGCCGAGGACGCACTCGAGCAGGAGCTGCGACTGGCGGCCGATCCTGAGCGCGCCGAGCTGCTCGACCGGCTGCTGCGCGGCCTCGCCGCCGACTGCGCGGAGCAGGGCACGGCACTGCCCGACGTCGCCCTCGCCTACCTCGGTCAGCGGGAGCTGGTGCTCCACCTGACGACGCCGAGCGCGATCGCGCCCGCGGCCTGGGTCACGAGCGCGGACGACCGCGTGTGGACGACCACCGTGCCGCCGGGCGTCGTCCCGGAGGCCCGCCCCGACGTACCCGCTCCGTACCCGGCGCTCACCAACGTGGCGACGGTCGGTGAGCACGAGCTGCTGCTCGACCTGGAAGCGTCGCCCGGCGTGATCAGCGTGACCGGCACGGGCGCCCGTGACGTGGTCGTCTCGATGGCGGTCGAGCTGGCCACCAACACCTGGTCGGACGGCGTCGAGGTGACGCTCGTCGGGTTCGGTGACGATCTCGTCGACGTCGCGCCGAGGCACATCGTCTCCGCGGCACGGGTGTCGGACGTGCTCGGCGAGCTGCAGTCGGAGGCCGCCCGGTCGACCGCCGGCCTGCGGGCCTCGGGAGCCGGCGACGTGCTTGCCGGCCGGCTGCAGCGCACCGCCGACCGCCGTCGTCCCCGCGTCGTCGTGCTGTCCGGTCCCCCCTCGGCGGAGGAGGCTCTCGCGCTGTCGGCACTGGTCCGCGGCGGGCGCACCCCCATCGCCGTGCTGGTCGTCGGGCCGGTGCCCGCCGCCACCTGGCGGTTCGACGTCGACGCCGCCGGCGCGATCGACCTCGGCATCTTCGGGGTGTCGGGCCGCGCCCGCTCGCTCTCCCCGCAGGAGTACGCGCCGGTGCTCGCGCTCCTGCGCGACGCCGACGCCTCACGCCGGCAGAACGCCGCCGACGTCTCCGCCCTGACGCCGCGTTCGGCCGCTCCGGCCGTGCGTGAGCTGGCGGCTCCGGGTCAGGCGAGCAGCCCCCGGGGCGCCACCCTGCCGCTGTGGGCGCTGCTCCCGGCGACGCCGGGCGTGCCGGCCGAGCTCACCCGGCCGAGCCCTGCCGCGGTGCACGTGGAGCTGCTCGGTCCGGTGACCGTCAGCGCTCCGGGCCCGCTGGAGGAGGCCGCGCGACCGCTGCTCACCGAGCTGGTCGTCGCCGTCGCGCTCCACCGCGACGGGCTGCACGACGCCCTGCTGCGGGCGCTCGTGTGGCCCCGCGGCGCCGACGACGAGGTGGTCGCGCAGACCGTCGCGCAGGCCCAGGCCTGGCTCGGCGAGTCCACCCCGGGACGCGCGAGGCTGGCCCTGACCGACGACGGTCGCTACGTCCTGTCCGACGACGTCGAGTGCGACGTCGACCTGCTCCGGACGGCTGCCGAGCAGGCCGAGGGCGTGAGCGAGCTGGCGGTGCTGCGCGCCGGTCTCGACCTCGTCGACGGGCCCGCGTTCAGCCCCGCCACGTCCGGTCGCTACCGCTGGCTGCGCTTCCACACGGCGGCGTCCGAGACCCGCGTCGTCGGCACGGCTGTCGCCCGCCGCGCCGCGGTGCTCGCCGTGTCCGCCGGGGACCGGGAGGCCGCCGCCGAGCTGCTCTCCCGTGGGCTCGACCTGGTCCCCGACGCCGAGGCCGTGTGGCGCGACCTGCTCCGGATCAGCCCGCGCGACCAGCTGCCCGAGCTGGTCGGCCGGCTCCACGACGAGCTGCAGCACCGCGGCGTCCGCCCCGAGCCCGAGACCGACGCGCTCATCGAGCAGCTTCGGCTTCGACGAGATCAGCGGCGCCGTCGAGGAGTTCGTGAGCAGCTGGTCCGACAAGCGCAAGGAGCAGATAGCCGACCTGGAGTCCGCCTACGAGGGACTGACCGCGGTCGTCGACAACTACGAGCAGCTCGACGCCGACGGTGTCGCGCAGGTCAACGGGACCGGGGGGCAGCAGTGAGCTGGGAGCCGCTGTCCGGGGGCGACCCATTGCCCGGCGACCCGGCAGAGGTCGCCGGCTACGCGGGCGGCCTGACCGACACGGCCGACCTCATCGCCGAGCAGGTCGGCCTCCTGCGCCGGATCGCCGACCCGGCCAACTGGGTGGCCGAGACGGCCGATGCCTTCCGGGACCAGGCCCAGGACCTGCAGGAGAAGATCAGCAAGGCCGAGGGCCGCTACCGCACGGTCGGCCGCGAGCTGACCTCGTGGTCCGAGACCCTCGCCGAGGCGCAGCGGCGAGCCGCCGGGCTGCTCGCCGAGGCCCAGGAGCAGCAGCGGATCGTCGCCGCCAACCCACCGCCTGCCGGCACTCCCCCGGAGACCGGCTACGGGCTCCCGGTGCTCACCCCGGCCGAGGAGACGCAGCTCCAGCGCGGCCAGGGCGCCGCGTCCGAGATCGACCGGCTGAGGGGTCAGCTCGAGTCGCTCGTGGAGCAGACGCGCGAGCGGGCGTGGGAGGGCGGCCGGCGCATCCGGGCCGCCCTGGACGACGGTCTCGGCAACAGCTTCTGGGACCGCATCCAGGCGTTCGTCTCCAACTACGCCGACGTCCTGCGCGAGGTCGCCAAGTGGGCCGGACGGGTGGCCCTCGT
>JAABUN010006639.1_pt1 | contig 13135 bp, 13 predicted proteins | sample 5559311 | NCBI WGS metagenome assembly JAABUN01 (sample SAMN10711877, study PRJNA513370) | rock metagenome | isolation source: Antarctica rocks | place: Antarctica: Victoria Land, Siegfried Peak sud | reverse complement strand
ACGGCAAAGCCGAGTTCCTCGACTTCATGAAGAAAGTCGCCCGCGCCTACCCCCGCCGCCAGCTGCACGTCATCGTCGACAACTACCACACCCACAAGCACGCCGAAGTCCAAGCGTGGCTGGCCAAGAACCCGCGGATCACGCTGCACTTCACGCCGACCTCCGGGTCCTGGCTGAACCTGGTCGAAGTCTTCTTCGGCATCATCACCAGGCAGGCAATCCGGCGCGGCACATTCGCCAACGTCAAAGAACTCACCGCCGCGATCAGCCGCTTCATCAACGGCTGGAACCAGCGCTGCCACCCGTTCATCTGGACCAAGACCGCAGACGACATCCTGCCGCACACCCGCCGGCAACGAACTTCAGACGCGGGACACTAGAGGGCCACCGCCTGCGCGCATCACAGACCACGGCCGCCGTGTGCCGGTAGCCGATCCTCAGCGGGACGGAAGCGCCTCGGGTCAGGGGACGCTCTGTTGCTGGTCTGCTTGTGCGGGCGTGGTCTGCCTTCTTGTCGCACGAGTCCGTCGTGCGCACCGGCTGACGGGTGATCTGCGCCATACCGGGCAGACCAGAAGGGCGCGGCCGTCCTGGCCGTCCAGAGAGGCGGCACACATGGGCATCTTCAAGGACGACGACGACACCGGGGCGGGTTCCGGCTCGGGCGACGGTGGCACGACGGGCACGCCCGGCACCGACACGGTCGCGGACCCCGCGGGCGGCACGCAGACCGGGATGGTCGTCAGCGGCGGCGGCGTCGCGGACCCCAGCGCGGACGACGGTGGCCCGGGCACCGACCAGTAGTCCTGGGCCGAGGGTCGGACGCGTAGTTCTTTGGTGAAGGTCTCACTCCACCGAACAACATCGTGCCGACTCGGGATTCACGGCCATCTACAGTCTTGCGGAAGATCTAGGTCTCGGCTATGAGGCCTAGCAGCCCCGCTGACGGGCGGCTCCGGCCGTAGCGTAGTGCTGGCTACACGTTGTCCACGGAGGTCCCGGAAGCTGATCGTCTGTGGGACGAGAGCGCGGCCCAAGCCGGGGCCTGACCGCGCCATATGGCGCTGGAAGGTCCCACGCAGAACTAGCCGGGGATGCACCGGCGCTCTGCCATGAAGGCGCACTTCCCCGACGCGCTAATGCAGGGCTGGGAGCCGCTCGTCACCGGCGTCGTCCTGCCCGACCCCGACGACCAGCACGTCGTATCGGCCGCCATGCGCGGCGGCGCCGACTGCATACGACCCACAACCTGCGGGACTTCCCGTCCGACACGCTGGCGTTCTTGAGCCTCGATGCGAACGCGGCGGACGACTTGCTGGGCGGCCAGTTCGACCTCGCGCCGGCGGTCACTGTCTAGGTCGTTCGCGCTCGAGCCGCAACTACCGGCAAGCCGCCCCACCCTGCCCGTGGCGGCGCGGTGCTCGCGTCACTCACGACCGCGGGAGCACCGGCGTTCGTTGCCGAGATGCAGCGCCACCTGCGGACGACGCAACGAGCCTCGCGGGGCACGCCGGAAGAGCTTGATCACCACCGTGGCTGTATCCGTGGCTGTACGAGACCTGAAAGAGGATCCGTCCGAACCGGGACGACCCCTCTGACCTGCGCTTTTACTGTGCGCTCGGAGGGATTCGAACCCCCAACCTCTTGATCCGTAGTCAAGTGCTCTATCCGTTGAGCTACGAGCGCGCAGTCCCGAAGGACACCGGCGCGAGTGTACCGGTCAGCAGACCGACGCCAGCGACCTCGCGACGGACACCGCCGCATGGGTGCAGGCTGAGCTGCGTGAGCACCCCGTACGGCGCCTGGCCGTCCCCCCTGTCGGCCACCGACGTCACTGCCGCCACCGTACGTCTGTCATCACCCCAGATCGTCGGCGGCGAGATCTGGTGGACTGAGGGACGACCTGCCGAGCAGGGGCGCAACGTCGTCGTGCGGCGGCGGCCCGACGGCGTCGTCGAGGACGTCCTGCCGGCGCCGTGGAACGCACGGACGCGTGTGCACGAGTACGGCGGCAAGGCCTGGATCGTCGTCGACCAAGCCCTCGTCTTCTCTCACTTCGCCGACCAGCGTCTGTGGCGGCTCGTCCCAGGCGAGACCCCTCAGCCGCTCACCCCCGAACCGGAGGAACCCGGCGGCGCCAGGTACGCCGACCCCCTGCACGTCGGCGACGAGGTCTGGTGCATCCGCGAGCTGCACCACGACGCCACCGTCACCCGGGCCGTCGTCGCTGTCCCCCTCGACGGATCAGGTCGACTGCGAATCCTTCTGACCGGCGGCGACTTCTTCGCCCACCCCTCACTCTCCCCGAACGGACGCCACCTCGCCGTCATCACCTGGAACCACCCGCAGATGCCCTGGGACGGCACCGAGCTCCGTATCGCCCCCGTCACCGACGGCGAGGTCGGCGAGCGGCGCACAGTGATGGGCGGCACGAGAGAGTCTGTCCTGCAGCCGGAGTGGCTCGACGACCAGACCCTGCTCGCCGTCACCGACCGCTCGGGCTGGTGGAACGTCGCCCGGGTCGACCTGGACGGCTCGATGAGCCCCGTGCGTCCAGCGCAGGAGGAGTTCGCCGGACCGCTGTGGACCCTCGGTTCGACCTGGTACGCGCCGCTCGCCGACGGGAGGTGCATCGTCACCCGCGCAGCTGGGCTCGCAGCACTGGAGCCCGACGGCACACTGCACGACCTCGACCTGCCGTACACCTCCTTCCAGCCCTCGCTGCACACCGACGGCACCCAGGTCGTCGCCATCGGCGCGTCCACCACCGCCGCCCCCACCGTCGTCCTGGTCTTCCCAGACGGCGACCACGAGGTCGTCCACGAAAGTGCCCCCCTGCCAGTGGGTCCGGAGTGGTTGCCAACTCCGACGGCGGAGACCTTCCCCAGCGCAGACGGCCGCGTCGTCCACGCCCTGCGCTGGCCGTCCACCTCGCCGGTGGCCCACGGCCCGGCCGGCGAGCTCCCGCCATACGTCCTGTTCGTGCACGGCGGACCGACCTCGCAGGCGTCGAGAGCGCTCGACCTGCAAAAGGCTTACTACACCAGCCGCGGCATCGGCGTCCTGGACGTCGACTACGGCGGCTCTACCGGATACGGCCGGTCCTACCGCGAGTCGCTTCGCGAGAAGTGGGGGATCGTCGACGTCGAGGACTGCGTCGCGGCAGCGAAAGGGCTCGCGGCCGATGGCCACGCTGACCCACACCGCCTCGCAATCCGCGGGGGCAGCGCAGGCGGCTCGACCGTGCTCGCCGCACTCACCAGATCCGAGATCTTCGCGGCCGGTGCCTCCTACTACGGGGTGGCCGACGCCGCGCGCCTGGCCGCTGACACGCACGACTTCGAGTCCCGCTATCTCGACGGCTTGATCGGACCACTTCCGGAAGCGCTGGACCGCTATCAGGAGCGCTCCCCGCTCGGCAGCGTCGACGGACTGTCCTGCCCGGTGCTCCTGCTCCAGGGTGACGAGGACCGGGTGGTCCCGCCGTCGCAGGCCGAGATGTTTCGAGACGCCCTCGTGCGCAAGAGTATTCCGCACGCCTACCTGCTTTTCGCAGGAGAGGATCATGGCTTTCGCCGGGCGAAGAACATCGTGGCGGCCCTGGAGGCCGAACTGTCTTTCTACGGACAGGTCCTCGGGTTCGACCCACCGGGTGTGCCGCGGCTGACCCTGGACGGGCCGGCGTGACGGACGTACGCCGGTGAGCCTGGCCGAGGTGCTCTTCCTCGCGGTCGCGGGACTCGCCGCGGGCAGCGTCAACGCCGTGGCAGGCGGCGGTTCGCTGCTCAGTTTCCCCGCCCTCCTGGCCCTCGGGATTCCCCCGCTGGCGGCCAACGTGACCAACAGCGTGGCGATCTGGCCGGGCTACGTCGGCACCACCTGGGCCCACCGACCTCTTCGCAGACCTTCGAGACCCTGGTGCCGTTCCTGGTCATCCTGGCGGCGCTGCTGCTCGCCGTGCAGGGCCGGGTCACCGAGCGGGTGCGCCTGTGGCCGGGTGGGGGTGGCGGCGTACGGTCGCCGCTGCTCCACCTGTCGGTGCTGCTTGCCGCGGCGTACGGCGCGTACTTCGGCGGGGCGCTCGGCGTCCCGCTGCTCGCCTGCCTCGGGCTGTTCCTCGCCGATGATCTGCAACGGCTCAACGGGCTGAAGAGTGCGCTGTCACTGCTCATCAACGCCGTTGCGGTGGTGGTGTTCTTCGGACTCGCCGTCGGGGTCGCGCTGCTGTTCTAGGCCTTCGCGCCCCGCACGACGACGTCGCGCAGCAGGTCGCGCGTCGCAGCGGAGACGGCTTCGACTGCTGCGTCAAAGGCTTCCCGGTTGTGCGCCGCCGGCTGCCGCATGCCGACGATCTTGCGGACGTACTGCAGGGCGGCCGCGTCGACATCAGCGGGTGTCACCTCGTCGGCGTACGGCGGGCGCAGGGTCTTGATGCTCCGGCACACGCAAGAGACGGTACGCCGGGTCGGCTACCCGCCGCAGCCGCCGCCGCAGCCGCCGCAGCCGCCCCCGTGGCCCCCGCCGCCCCCGGCGCCGGTCGAGCCTCCCCCGGCCGACCCGCAACCCGCTCGCCTCGGGTGGGAGCCGCCGAAGCGCGAACTGCCCACCCGCTGACGCGGAACGGCGCCGGGCAGGTGAGCCAAGCAGACTTCGGGACCCCTGGATGTGCAGGGCTCAGCGCCACACGTCAGGACGTAAGAGCGGGCGGCGTCGACCTCCAGCTCGGTGTCGATGCGGAACAGCAGTGGCAAACCGGGCGTGACCTCGACCTTCCGACTGAGCGCCAGCGTCCGGCGCAGGTGCTCGCCGCCGTGACGGATCGCGGTCGCCTCGTCCATCGTCGACTCGGGGTCGTGGTGTAGGAATCTCGAGAAGGCTTCCCGGCAGAAGCCCGCATAGTCGCGGGTGCAGATGATGTGAGAGTGCCACAGCTCGTCGACCACCCGTGAGGGCATCGCCAGCGGCCGTCCGCACGCCAGCTGCACGACGAGGTACCACTGCCGCAGACCATCGACCACGCGTGCGACGTCGGCGCCGGTCAGCCGGGGGTGCTGGCGCAGCAGCTCGTGCGTGGCCGCAGTGGGCGGGACCGCGTGCTTCGCGATCCTCCGCTTGGATCCGAACAGGTCGACCATGGTGCTCTCGGGTCGTCGTCGCCGGCGGTTCGATGTCGACCTCAGTGTTCCCCGGGCAACGCGCCCTGCATCCCGATCCTGGCGTTCGCACGATGAACATCGCGTGACGCCGTGCACCGCTCGGACCGAAAGGAGCGGAGGCGGGGAGATTTGAACTCCCGATGGGCTTGAGACCCAAACCGCATTAGCAGTGCGGCGCCATAGACCGGACTAGGCGACGCCTCCTCGACGGCCTCACGACCGCCGGCACGCAGGATACCGGCGCCAGCCTCGGCCCGGCAAAGACCGTCGGCCGGGCCGCATCTCGGTGCCGCCGTTTCCCGCCGGGAGCGTGCGGTGGCACCGAGAGCCGTAGGTGGGCGGTCCCGGCTAGGCTCAGGACTGCTTGGCGAGACCGCGCGTCGAGCGGCGGGCGGTGCTCGGGCAGCGCGGCGGCGCGCAGGTCCGTCAGGCAGTGCGGTGATCCGCTCTTGGACCTGCCGTGAGTCGGCGCCGGTCATCATCGACTCGGGTGGTGGTGCAAGAGCGCGCCCATCCGGTGTGCCTACCCCTGAGCGGCGCTCCCGCGAGCTTACGGCCCAATCGTCACCCATCCGTCATGGTCGTTGGCGCCGCACGGGGCACGACGGACAGCGCGCCGACGAAAGGGAGACCCGTGCTGGACGCCGTGAGCGACGCGCTGCCCCGCCTCGGCGTCGGCGTCGCTGTCGCCGTCCTGGCCTGGGCGCTCGGCCGCTTCCTCGGCGGCCGCGTACGTCGTCGCTACACCCGGCTGGAGCGACCGAGCTTCGCCAACGTCATGGGCCGTGTCGCCTCCCTGTTGCTCACCTTCGTTGGCTTGCTCGCCGCCGTCGCCGTCGTCTTCCCGACGATCAAACCGGTCGACGTACTCGGCAGCCTCGGCATCTTCAGCATCGCCGTGGGCTTCGCGTTCCGGGACATCCTGGAGAACCTGCTCGCCGGCATCCTGCTGCTGTTCCGCGCGCCGTTCCTCACCGGGGACGAGGTCGACATCGACGGCACCCGCGGGACAGTCCGCGAGGTCAACCTGCGCGAGACGGTGCTGCGCACATACGACGGCAGGCGGGTGCTCATCCCGAACGCCACCGTCTACAAGAACGCCATCGCGGTGCAGACGGCCTACCCCGCGATCCGCACGGAGGCCGTCGTGGGCGTCGCATACGAAACCGACCTCGCGACCGCCCGGGAGCTTGCCCAAAGGGCGCTCGGTGCAGTGGATCTCGTGCTCGACGACCCAGCGCCGCAGGTGCTCGTCGGCGACCTGGGGTCCAGCACGATCGACCTGACGCTGCTGTGGTGGAGCTTGCCGCAGCAAGCGGTCGTGCTGCGGGCACGCGACGCCGCCCTCCAGGCCGTCGTCGGTGCCTACAACGGCGCAGGCATCGAGATGCCCTCCGAGATCGTCATCCTGGACAGCTCGACGAGGATGCGGGAGGCGCTCAGCCGCAACGCTGACGCCTGACCCGGTGATCGGCCGCCGGGCCCCCGCCAATCAACGTGTCCCGACCGGAGTTCTGGAGCGGGCAGGCGCGCTCGCCCTCAGTCCGGACGTCCAGGTCGAGCGGCTGCTGCACGACCGGGACCACATCTACGCCGTGACGCCCACCGGCGTGGTCGCAGCCCGAGCGGGCGACTTCACGCGTACGGGGTCGGTCGCCTTCCCCCGTTGACCCGCCTCATCCAGCTGCTGGGCTCCGGCCCCGCCCCGGCCCGATCAAGCCTGCCGGGCCAAGATCGGTGGGGGGACCCCGAGGCGTTGTGTCGCCGCCCTACGCGCGCATTCCCACTCCCAACCCCCGGGGCGGCAACCGCGACAATGGATGCTGTCCCTTCGTCCCGACCTCGCCAGGAGTTCCCCTTGTCCGACATCAGCTTCGACGGCCGGGTGGCCGTCGTCACAGGGGCCGGTGGCGGCCTCGGCCGCACCTACGCCCTCGAGCTCGCCCGCCGGGGCGCCGCCGTCGTCGTCAACGACCTCGGCGGCAGCGTCGAGGGCAAGGGCGGCGACCACACCGCGGCCCAGAAGGTCGTCGACGAGGTCAAGGCCGCGGGCGGCGAGGCGGTGCCGAACTTCGACTCGGTCATGACGCCCGAGGGCGGCGCCAGCATCGTGCAGACCGCGATCGACAGCTTCGGCAAGGTCGACGTCGTCATCAACAACGCCGGCTTCCTGCGCGACAAGAGCTTCCTCAAGCTCACCTGGGACGACCTCGATGCCGTGCTCGACGTCCACCTCAAGGCGGCGTTCTACGTCAGCCAGCCGGCGTTCGCGGTGATGAAAGAGAACGGCTACGGCCGCTTCGTGTTCACCGCCTCCAACGCGACGTTCGGCAACTTCGGCCAGAGCAACTACTCCGCGGCCAAGATGGGCCTGGTCGGCCTGTCCAACACGATCGCGGTGGAGGGCGCCCGCACCGGCATCCTGTCCAACGTGATCATGCCGGTCGCCAAGACCCGGATGACCGAGGAGCTGCTCGGCGACTTCGCGAAGTATCTCGCCCCCGAGCTGGTCACCCCGATGGTGACCTACCTGGCGTCCGAGGCGTGCACGACGACGCATGGTGCCTTCTCGGCCGCCGGCGGCCGCTACGCCCGCGTGTTCTGGGGCCTGGCGCAGGGCTGGTACGCAGGGCAGGGCACCCCGCCCACCGCTGAGGACATCGCCGCCCACCTCGAGCAGATCAGCGACCTCGAGGGCCATCTCGTCCCGGGCAGCATCACCGACGAGCTCGTGGCGCTGAACGATCTGTTCACGAAGTAGGAAGCAGCACGCCCGGGTTGAGCAGCCCGGCCGGGTCGAGGGCATCCTTGATCGCCCGCATCGCGGCGATCTCGGTCGCCGACCGCGACAGCGGCAGCCAGGCCGCCTTCGCGCGCCCCACCCCGTGCTCTGAGCTGATCGACCCGTCCAGCCCCGCGACGAGGTGCAGCACCGCGTCGGTCACTGCCCCCGCGAGATCGTCTGCGCCCAGGACGTTCACGTGCAGGTTGCCCTCGTTGACATGCCCGAACACGATCGGCAGCGCATCCGGAGCCACGCCCGCGATCACCCCACCCAGCCGGTCGCACAGCTCCGGCAATCGGCCGGTCGGCACCGACACGTCGAGCTTGACCGGCACTCCCGCAGCGCTGATCGCCTCGGTGTGCTGCTCGCGGTAGGCCCACAGCGCCCGCTGCCCCGCGCTGTCACTCGCGACCGTCGCGTCGAGCAGGTCCTCCACCTCGGCCACCGCATCGACCAGCCCGTCGGTCGGGTCGGTGCGGTCGATGCACTCCAGGAGCAGGTACGCCGGGTGCTGCTCCGCGAAGGGCGCGCCCAGACCGGCGTAGCCACGAACCAACTCGACCCCGGCCGGGAACATCAGCTCGGCGGCCGACAGCGACGGCAACCGCGCGCGCAGCCCCGGCAGCAGCGCGACCGCGGCGCCCACCGAAGGCAGCGCGAGCAGCGCCACGCAGCGTGCCCCGAGCCGGGGCACGAGCCGCAACCGCGCGGCCGTCACCACACCCAAAGTCCCCTCGCTGCCGCAGAGCAACGACACGAGGTCGTAGCCGGTGCCGTCCTTGAGCAGCCCCGCCATCCGGCTGACCACCGAGCCGTCGGCCAGGACCGCCTCCGCGCCGAGCAGCTGCGCCCGCATCGAGCCGTAGCGCAGCACCCGGATCCCCCCAGCGTTCGTCGCCACCAGGCCGCCGACGGTCGCTGAGTCGCGGGCCGCCAGGTCAACCCCGAAGTCAAGACCGGCGGACCGCGCGTGCTGCTGCAGACCCGCGAGCGTCACCCCCGCTCCGGCCGTCACCTGCCCCGCCGCGACGTCGATGAGCGCCAGCGAGCTCAGCCGGGTCAGGCTCAGCAGCACCTCGCCGCCGGCCGGCGTCGCCCCGCCGACCAGCCCGGTGTTGCCGCCCTGCACCACGACCGGGACTCCAGCGCCTCCGCACGCAACGAGGACGGCCGCGACCTGCGCGGTGTCGGCCGGCCGGACCACACAGGCCGCCCGGCCGGAGAACCTTCCGGTCCAGTCGGTCTCGTAGGAGGCGGTCAGGTCGGCATCGACGAGTACGTGCTCCGCACCGACTGCGGCACGCAGCGCCTCGAGCGGCGCCGTCATGGCAGGACGCGCAGCCGTACCGTCTCGGGCATCGCCAGCAGCGCGCCGGTCAGTGCCGACAGGTCGGTGGCCGCCACGTCGGTGACGACGTAGCCGAGCGGGCCGGAGGTTGCGAGCAGCTGGCCGTCGATGTTGATGCCGTGCTCGGCGAGCAGCGAGGTCACCGTCGCGAGCACGCCGGGGGTGTTGACGTGCAGGTGCAGCAGCCGGGGTCCGGCGGCGCGTGGCAGCGCCACGGCGGGCAGGTTGACCGACAGCGAGGTGGTGCCCAGAGCGGCGTAGTCGCGCAGCTTGCCGGCGACGAAGTGGCCGATGTCCTGCTGCGCCTCCTCGGTGGATCCGCCGACGTGCGGGGTGAGGATCACGTTGGGCAGCCCGCGCAGGGCGGAGACGAACTCCTCGCCGGACGTCTTCGGCTCGACCGGGAAAACGTCGACGGCGGCGCCGGTGAGGTGGCCGCTCTCGATATGCCGGCGCAGTGCGGCGTGGTCGACGACGAAGCCGCGGGACAGGTTGAGGAAGATGCTGCCGGGGCGCATCCGGGCGAACTGCTCCTCGCCAAACAGGCTGCTGTTGGAGACCCGGCCGTCGACGTGCAGCGTCACGACGTCGGACTCGGCGAGCAGCTCGTCCAGCGTGCCGCACCGGCGGGCGTTGCCGAGGGTGAGCTTGTCGGCGGTGTCGAAGAACAGCACCGACATCCCGAGCGACTCGGCCAGCACCGACAACTGGCTGCCGATGTTGCCGTAGCCGACGATGCCGAGCCGCCGGCCGCGGACCTCGTGGCTGCCGACCGCCGACTTGTCCCAGCGGCCGGCGTGCATGTCGGTGTTCTTGACGGTGAGCCGGCGGGTCAGCGCGATGATCTCCGACAGCGCCAACTCGACGACGCTGCGGGTGTTGGAGAAGGGGGCGTTGAAGACCGCCACCCCGCGCCGTGCGGCAGCGGCCACATCGATCTGGTTGGTGCCGATGCAGAACGCCCCGAGGGCAAGCAGCTCCGGAGCGGCGTCCAGGACCCGCGCGCTCACCGCGGTGTTGGACCGGATCCCGAGCAGCGCTACGCCCGACAGCCGCTCCACCAGCTCGTCCTCGGTCAACGCCCGGTCGAGCCGCTCCACGTCGAAGCCGGCGTCCTTGAGGGTCCAGGCCGCGTCGGAGTGAATGTTCTCGAGCAGCAGGGCGCGGGCGGGGTTGGGCACCTGTTCGAGGCTACCGGCGGGGGTCCGCAGTACGTCGAGAACGACCCGACCACGACCTTCGTCTCGACCAGCGCGCGGCATAATGGTGACGTGTACGAGACGACCGGTGATCTCACCGTCAAGGGGATCACGAAGTCCGTCACCCTCCCGTTCGCCGACGAGGGTGCGGCGACCGATCCGTTCGGCAACCAGGGCGTCGGCTTCGAGGGCAGCATGACCGTCAACCGCAAGGAATTCGTCGTCAACGCCCCGCTCGCGACCGGTGGCGTCCTCGTCGGCGAGAAGGTCGTCCTCGAGTTCGAGATCTCCGCCATTGCGCCTGGGCCGATGCGATGACCGTCGACGTGCGCCGCGCCGCGGACCGCTTCGTGACCGGCCTGTCCTGGCTGGACTCGAAGCACTCGTTCTCCTTCGGCCGGCACTACGACCCGGGCAACACCTCGCACGGTCTGCTCCTGGTCCACAACGACGACGTCGTACGGGCCGGTGCGGGCTTCGAGACGCATCCGCACCGCGACATGGAGATCCTTACCTGGGTCCTACAGGGATCGCTCGTGCACCAGGACTCGACCGGCCACTCCGGCGTGATCTACCCCGGGCTGGCGCAGCGGATGAGCGCCGGCTCGGGCATCCTGCACTCGGAGAAGAACGACGCCTGGCGGCTCACCGGGGAGCAGCATGACGACCCGGTGCACTTCGTGCAGATGTGGGTCGTGCCCGACGGCTCGGACCGCACCCCCGGCTACGAGCAGCTCGAGATCGACAGCGCCGAGCTGGCCGGCACTCTCGTCCCGGTTGCGTCCGGGATGGCTCGCCACGAGGCAGCCATCCGGATCGGTCAGAGGGACGCCGCGCTGCACGCCGCCCGCCTGTCGGCCGGGCAGTCCGTGTCCTTGCCGGACGCCCCGTGGCTGCACCTGTTCGTGGCCCGGGGGACGGTCGAGCTCGAGGGAGCCGGCGCGCTGGGTGTCGGCGACTCGGTCCGCCTGAGCGGGACCGGCGGGCAGATGGTCACGGCGAGTGACCCGGCCGAGGTGCTGGTGTGGGAGATGCACGCATCGCTGCCGGCGTGAGCCGTCTCAGGAAACGGCGTCGGCGAGTCAGCGGTCGAAGGCTGCCGGGTGAGCACCTGTACCGGATGCAGGACAGCTGCTCTGTTTTCGGTGCACCCTGGAACCCCCTGGCGCCGACCACGTCGGCCAGGGCAGCTCCGCCGGCGGGCGGCGCGGTGTCGGCCAGCGAGAGGGCATCAGGTCAAGGTGACAACCGGCCGGTCACGTGTCACACCCGTGACGGCGTCTCGACGGCACACTTGTGCGTTCGTGACAACAAAGCCGAGCGTACTTCGTCGTCATAGGCAAGGTCTGCCGGTTCGGAACGGGTAGGTCTAGGGACATGAATTCACTACGTCTTACCCTTCCGGAGATCCTGCTCGAGTTGGAGCCCACCGCGGCGACGAACCTCGACCGGCACCTCAAGATGGCCAAGGAGTGGATGCCGCACGACTACGTACCGTGGAGCCAGGGGCGCGACTTCGATGCCGAGCCCTATGAGCCCGGTCAGTCCACGCTCAGCGAGATCGCCCAGGTCGCCTTCGAGGTCAACCTGCTCACCGAGGACAACCTGCCCAGCTACCACCGGGAGATCGTCGAGGGCTTCGGCCGCGACGGCGCCTGGGGCACCTGGGTGCACCGCTGGACCGCGGAGGAGGGTAGGCACGCGATCGTCATGCGGGACTACTTGATGGTCACCCGGGGAGTCGACCCGGTCGCGCTGGAGCGCGGACGCATGCAGCAGATGGAGACCGGCTACGACGCGGCCGGAAAGCCGGCACTGCAGGTGCTCTGCTACGTCGCCTTCCAGGAGCTCGCCACCCGGATCAGCCACCGCAACACCGGCAAGTACATCGACGACCCGATCGCCGACAAGCTCCTGGCTCGGGTTGCCGCTGACGAGAACCTGCACATGGTCTTCTACCGCGACCTCGTCAGTGCGGCGCTTGAGCTCACCCCCTCGCAGACGGTCATCGCGATCGCCGAGGAGGTGCTCGGCTTCGAGATGCCCGGCACCGGCATCACCGACTTCGGCGAGAAGGCCAAGATCATCGCCAAGGCCGGCATCTACGACCTGCGCATCCACCACGACCAGGTGGTGCTGCCGATGCTCACCCACTGGGGCTTCTTCGAGTTCGAGGGGCTCGACGCCGAGGCCGAGCAGGCCCGTACCAAGGTGTCCGAGTTCCTTCGCTCGCTCGACGAGATGGCCCGCCACTACGAGCAGAAGGCCGAGGCCCGCAAGGCCGCGCTGGTCTAGTCCCCGACGCCCTTGCGGGCGGCCCGTCATCCTTGTCTTAGCTAGCAGAGTGTGACGACCCTGAGACGTCGGCGAGCACGACTAGCAGGTCGCCGACCTCGACATTGCTGCCTGCGACCGCCACCACCTCGGCGACAATCCCGTCACGCGGGCTGGTCACGGTGGACTCCATCTTCATCGCCTCGACCACGGCGAGCGCCTGGCCCTTGCCCACCAGGTCGCCTGCGGTGACCTTCGGCAGCACCATGCCCGGCAGGGCCGAGCCGACCTGCAGGGGATCGGCCGGATCGGCCCGCCGTGCGCTGCGGCTCGTGACGGTGACCGACCGGTCGAGCACCTGCACCGGGCGAGG
>JAABUN010006638.1_pt1 | contig 13136 bp, 12 predicted proteins | sample 5559311 | NCBI WGS metagenome assembly JAABUN01 (sample SAMN10711877, study PRJNA513370) | rock metagenome | isolation source: Antarctica rocks | place: Antarctica: Victoria Land, Siegfried Peak sud | reverse complement strand
GGCGATCCCGCCGGTCGCCGCAACGTGGCGGAGCTTTCGGAGACCTCCGTCGCCGTGCTTGGTTGGGGAACCACGCTGGGGGTGCTGGCGTTGACCTTGACCACCGCCATTCCGGCGCTCGGGAGTGGTCTGCGGCTCCGGCCGCGCCTGCGGTTCGCCACCGGGGACCGGTCGGTGATCATCAGGATCGCCGCCGCCGGGGTCGCCGGGCTGATCATGCAACAGCTCAGCGTGGTCTTGATCATCTGGTCGGCGCAACGCGGCGGCGATCCCGGCGCGCTCACCCGGTTCACCTGGGCGAACGCAATCTATCTGCTGCCGTACGCCGTGCTGGTGGCACCGCTGCTGCAGATGATCTTTCCGCGGCTCAGCGCGGCCGCCGGAACCGGCGCCGTCGAGCTGCGCGCGGTGCTGACCGAGATCTCCGGGCCGGTGACCGTGCTGGCCGGACTGGGGGCGGCATTGCTCGGCGCGACCGCGTTTCCGGTGGCGCGCATCTTCGTCCTCGGGCCGGGGTCGGGCCGCACCGCCGCACTGGCCTGGCCGATCATCGCCTTCGCGCCGGCGGTGATCGGCTTTGCCCTGTTGGGGCTTGCCTCGCGGACTCTGCTGGCGCAGCGGCAGGCCCGCTCGGCCGGGCTGGCGACCGTGTCGGCCTGGGGGGTGGTGATCCTCGCGGTGCTGGCGCTGAGGCCGGTCGTGCCGGCCGGTTGGCTGGTGCCCACCCTCGGCGCATCGGTGTCGCTGGGAATGATCGCCGGTGCTGCGGTGGGCTGGGTGCTGCTTGGGCGGGTTGTCCGGCCTCGGCTGGCCAAGACGCTGTCGGTAGCGCTGGTGGCGGCAGCGGCGTCCGGGACACTCGTCGGATGGTTCGCCGAAGGCTTGGCGCGGGTGAGCTTGGCCGTCGCCGTGGGCGGCGCAGTCGTTGCGACCCTGGCCTGCATCGTCGTCTTCGGCGGCGTCGTTCTGGTAGCCGACCGGGCGGCTTTGATGCAGGTCTGGGATCTGCGTCGCGGCATCCGCAACGGATCGGCGGAGCCCTGATGCGGATTGCCCAGGTGCTGACAGCCAGTACCGGCGGGATCGGCCGGCACGTGGCCAGCTTGGTGCCGAGGCTGGTGCAGCGGGGACACCAGGTGCAGATCTTCTGCCCTTCGGTGACCGCGACTGCCCAAGGGTTCGGGGATCTGGGCTTCGGTGGCATGGGGGTGCCGGTGCGATCCCTCCGTCAGCTCGCGGCGGCTCGGGGAGCCGACGTCGTGCACGGGCACGGCTACAAAGCCGGTGGGTTGGTGGCCCTGCTGACTCCGCTGCTGCCCTCGCCCCGCGTGGTCACCTGGCACAACGCCGTGCTGGGCCGCGGCCGGTCGGCGGCCGCCGCCCGAGTCTTGCAACGGGTGGTGGCTCGGAACGCCGATCTGACCCTGGGTGCCAGCTCGGACCTGGTGGCTGAGGCGCTACGGCTGGGGGCTCCGGCCGCCCGGCTCGGCCCGGTGGCAGCGCCGATGCTGGCTCCGCCAAAAACTCCAGCGGACCAGGTGCGCGCCGAGCTCGGTATCGCCGAGGATGACATTTTCATCGTGACGGTGAGCCGCCTGGCGCCGCAGAAGAACCTGGGGCTGGTCCTCGATATCGCGGCGGCCCTGCGTGATCGAACCCGGTTGCAGTTCGTGGTGGTGGGCGACGGTCCCGAACGGGCGTCGCTGGCGGCCAGGATCGCGGTGAACGCATTGCCGGTGCGCTTGATTGGGCGCCGCGACGATATCGCCGACCTGCTCGCCGCCGCCGATTTTGCGCTGCTGACCTCGACCTGGGAGGCCCGTGCCCTGGTCGCCCAGGAGGCCTTGTTGGCCGGGCTGCCGCTGGTGGCCACCCGAGTGGGGGGCATCGAGGAACTGGTGGGTGAAGCTGCGGTGCTGGTCGACCTCGATGATCCTGGCGCCGCAGCGGCCGCCGTCGCCGCGCTGGCGGCTGACCCCGTACGCCGCGCCGAGCTGCGGGTGGCTGGTCTGGCCCGAGCCGGCAGCTGGCCCGATGAGGACGCGGTCGCCGACGACGTCCTCGCGGCGTACGCGCAGGTCATCGCCCCCGGCGGCGGCGGGTCAGTTGGGGGATAGGTCGCCAGGCTATTAGGCTGAAGGCCCGTGGGACCTCGCGCAAAACAGACCAAGCACCTCTTCGTCACCGGCGGCGTGGCTTCCTCCCTCGGTAAGGGCCTGACCGCCTCCAGCCTGGGCAGCCTCCTCGTCGCTCGTGGCCTCAAAGTCACCATGCAAAAGCTGGACCCGTATCTCAACGTCGATCCCGGCACCATGAACCCCTTCCAGCACGGTGAGGTGTTTGTCACCGAGGACGGCGCCGAGACTGACCTCGACGTCGGCCACTACGAGCGGTTCCTGGATGTGAACCTGGCCGCCGAGGCCAACGTCACGACCGGCAAGGTCTATTCGTCGGTGATCGCCAAGGAGCGCCGCGGTGACTACCTCGGCGACACGGTACAGGTGATCCCGCACATCACCAACGAGATCAAGGAGCTCATGCTCGGCATGGGCGGACCCGACATCGACGTGGTGATCCACGAGATCGGCGGCACGGTCGGCGACATCGAGTCGCTGCCCTTCCTGGAGGCGGCTCGCCAGGTGCGGCACGACGTCGGCCGGGAGAACGTCTTCTTCCTGCACGTCTCCCTGGTGCCCTACATCGGCCCGAGCGGTGAGCTGAAAACCAAGCCCACCCAGCACTCGGTGGCCGCCCTGCGGCAGGTCGGCATCCAACCTGACGCGGTGGTCTGCCGCTCCGATCGACCGATCCCCGAGTCGGTCAAGCGCAAGATCTCCCTCATGTGTGACGTCGACACCGAGGCGGTGATCGAGAACACCGACGTCCCCAGCATCTATGACCTGCCCAAGGTGCTGCATTCGGAGGGGCTCGACGCCTACGTCGTACGCCGCCTCGACCTCCGGTTCCGCGACGTGGACTGGAGCAGCTGGAACGACCTCCTGCAGCGGGTGCACCACCCCAAGGAGGAGGTGACCATCGCCCTGGTCGGCAAGTACATCGACCTGCCCGACGCCTACCTGTCGGTGGGTGAAGCGCTTCGAGCCGGCGGGTTCGCCAACTACGCCAAGGTCGTCGTGCGCTGGGTGGCTTCGGACGAGTGCGAGACCGCCGAGGGTGCGGCGCGGGTCCTGCACGATGTCGACGGTATCTGTGTGCCCGGCGGTTTCGGGATCCGCGGCGTGGAGGGCAAAGTCGGAGCGATCCGGTACGCCCGGGAGAACCAGATCCCGATCCTCGGCCTGTGCCTGGGTCTGCAGTGCATGGTGATTGAGGTCGCCCGGAACCTGGCCGGCTTGGAGGGGGCAGACTCCTCGGAGTTCACCCCGGGGACGAAGCATCCAGTCATCGCGACGATGGCGGAGCAGGTGGCGATCGTCGACGGCGGCGGGGATCTGGGCGGCTCGATGCGGCTGGGCTCGTACCCGGCGGAGTTGGTGGCCGGATCCGTGGTGGCGAAACGCTACGGCCAGACCCGAGTGGCGGAGCGGCACCGGCATCGCTACGAGGTCAACAACGCCTACCGTTCGCAACTGGAAGCCGCCGGTCTGGTCATCAGCGGGACGTCCCCGGACTCGACCCTGGTCGAGTTCATCGAGCTGGCCAATGATGTGCACCCGTACTTCGTCGCCACCCAGTCCCATCCCGAGCTCAAGTCGCGTCCGACCAAGCCGCACCCGTTGTTCGTCGGCTTGATCGAGGCTGCGTTGGATCGGAAACTGGCCACCCGGCTGCCCGTCGACAGCCGGAACTGATCGTGGTGATTCTGCCGCCGGCCGAGCTGGTGGACACGCCGTTGACCTGGCCGGTCGTCCACACCGAGACCTTGGCGAGCGGGCACATCGCGGACTTCGTCCAAGACGAGGTGCAAACGCCCGACGGCAAGGTGATCGCACGCGAATACCTGAAGCATCCGGGCGCGGTCGGGGTGATCGCTGTGGACGACCAGCAGCGGGTGGTGCTCGTCCGACAGTATCGCCACCCCGTACGCCACCGGCTGATCGAACCGCCCGCCGGCCTGTTGGACGTGGACGGCGAGGACTACCTGCTCGCGGCGCAGCGGGAGCTGGCCGAGGAGGTGCACCTGGCCGCAACCACCTGGCACGTCCTGGTCGACCTGTTCACCACCCCGGGCATCCTCGGTGAGTCGCTGCGAATCTATCTGGCGCGGGACCTCATCGACACCGCCGCCCCGGACGGCTTCGCCCGGGCCGGGGAGGAGGCCCACATGGATACCGTCTGGGCGACCTTGTCTGATCTGGTGGATGCCGTCCTGGCCGGCCACCTGCACAACCCCATTCTGGTCTCGGGCGTCCTCGCCGCCTGGACGGCGTGGCACAAAGATGGCTTCGCCTCCCTGCGTCCGGCGGCCGCCCCCTGGCCGGCCCACGACCAGATCCCCCGGTAGCGCCTCCCTCCGTTCCCCTGCTCGTCGGATTCCCGTGTGCACGTGGGAATCCGCCATTGTGCACGGCCTGCACCCGTGTACAGCGCCATTAAGCCGTGCACAGTTGGTTGGCCGGAGCCTGACTCGAGCCCACGCCGATATGCTCGCGGACAGTTGCATTCACCGAGTCGTGAGGACCGCAGATGAAGGTAGGAGTTCCGACCGAGGTCAAAAACCACGAGTATCGCGTGGCTATCACACCGTCGGGAGTCCACGAGTTCACCCGGCACGGCCACCACGTCACGGTCCAGGCGGGCGCCGGCCTCGGCTCCTCCATTCTCGACGCTGAGTACGCCGCCGCCGGCGCCACCATCGCCGACGGCCATGACCAGGTCTGGGGCGAGTCCGAACTGATCTTGAAGGTCAAAGAACCGATCGCCGTCGAGTACGACCGGATTCGGCCGGGACAGGTGCTCTTCACCTACCTGCACTTGGCTGCCAACCGCGACTGCACGGCCGCATTACTCGAACGCAAGGTCACCGGGATCGCGTACGAGACCGTCCAGCTTCCCAGCGGGGGCCTGCCGCTGCTGGCTCCCATGAGCGAGGTCGCCGGGCGGCTGGCGCCGCAGGCCGGGGCTTACCACCTGATGCGTCAGGGCGGCGGGCGGGGCGTGCTGATGGGTGGAGTGTCCGGCGTTTACGCCGCCAAGGTCGTGGTGATCGGCGCCGGCGTCTCGGGCATGAACGCCGCCGCCATCGCGCTGGGCATGCAGGCCGAAGTTCTCCTGCTGGACAAGAACATCGACAAGCTGCGCGAAGCCGACCGGATCTACCAGGGACACCTGCAAACCGTCGCCTCCAACGCCTTCGAGGTCGAGCGGGCGGTACTGGACGCCGACCTCGTCATCGGCGCGGTGCTGGTGCCCGGGGCCAAGGCGCCGATGTTGATCAACAACGAGCTGGTGTCGCGGATGCGGCCGGGCAGCGTGCTGGTCGACATCGCCATCGACCAGGGCGGCTGCTTCGAGGACTCACGGCCCACCACCCACGCCGAACCGACCTATCAGGTCCACCAGTCGGTCTTCTACTGCGTGGCCAACATGCCCGGTGCCGTGCCCAACACGTCGACGTACGCCCTGACCAACGTCACGCTGCCGTACGCCCTGAACCTCGCCGACTTCGGTTGGCAGGACGCTATTCGGCTCGACCCCGCCCTCGCCCTCGGGGTGAACACCTACGACGGTGCGTTGACCTATGCTCCGGTGGCCCAAGCCCACGGGCTGCCGCACCGCGAGCTGACCGACATTCTCGGCTAGGGCGGGTGGCCACCTTGACCGTCGAGGCGCTGATCGTCAGCTATCTCGACCACCTCACCGTCGAACGTGGCGTGTCCCCGCACACCGTCAGCGCCTATCGACGGGATCTGCAACGCTACGCCGGCCACCTGCGCGCGCTCGGCATCACCGAACCCGACCGGGTGAGCGACACCGTGATCACCGACTACGCCGCCACGCTGCGGGCCGGGACGCCCGACCCCGACGGCGAAGGCTGGCTGCGGGCGCCACTGGCCGCCGCCAGCGTCGCCCGATCGGTGGTTGCGGTCCGGAGCCTGCACCGGTTCGCGGCGGAGGAGGGCCTGACCTCAGACAACCCGGCCGCGGCCGTACGCCCGCCCCGGCCCGGACGCCGGCTGCCTAAGGCCCTCACCCTGGAGCAGGTGCACGCCCTGTTGGACGTGCCGTCGCGGGAGACCGAGCTCGGGCTGCGCGACCTGGCGCTGCTCGAACTGCTCTACGGCACCGGCACCCGGATCTCGGAGCTGACCCACCTTGACCTCGACGATGTGGTCACCCTGCTGCGACCCGGGGCCGAACACCCCACTCTGCGGGTGCTCGGGAAGGGCGGCAAGCAACGGATGGTGCCGGTGGGATCGTACGCGCGGGCTGCGCTGGACACCTACCTGGTTCGCGCCCGCCCGGTCCTGGCCGCCCGCCACGCCACCAAGGCGAACCGGGGGGATCCGGCCCTGTTCCTGAATGCGCGGGGGAGTCGGCTGTCCCGGCAGAGTGCGTGGACCATCTTGGCCAGCACCGCCGAGCGGGCGGGCATCACCGCGGACGTGTCGCCCCACACCCTGCGGCACTCCTTCGCCACCCATCTGCTCGATGGCGGCGCCGATGTACGGGTGGTGCAGGAGCTCCTGGGGCACGCTTCCGTCACCACCACGCAGATCTACACCCTGGTCACGGTGGACCACCTCCGCGAGGTCTATCTCACATCGCACCCGCGGGCGTACTAGGCTGCGGCGAGACAACTCACCGTGACGGTGACCGCGCTTGTGAACGGGGTGGAGGAGGGCCGGGGTGGAGCAATCCCACGACGGAGACAACCAGCCGTACGGCGGCAGCCCGGAGCCGGTCTCGACGGCGGAGCTGGTGGAGGAAGCCGCCGATCTCTTCGATGCCAGCGCGAACGCCAGCGAGCAGGAGCTCTTCGTCATCCCTGAGGCACCCGCCGCCGCCGCCATGGCCGATCCGGAGCTGGGCCCGACCGGACGCCCCTGGCCGGACCTGCCGGAACCGGTCGCCCCCACCGAGCACGGACCGGCCATGATCGTGGCGATGTGCAACCAGAAGGGTGGCGTCGGCAAGACCACGACGGCCATCAATCTGGGTGCCGCCCTGGCCGAGACCGGCCGCAAAGTACTGCTGGTGGATTTCGACCCGCAGGGCTCGTTGTCGGTGGGACTGGGGGTCAACCCGCACACCCTCGAGCGCAGCATCTACAACTTGTTGCTCGGCCGCGACACGCTGCCCGGTGAGGTGATCGCCGGCACCAACGTGCCTGGCCTGGACATCCTGCCGAGCAACATCGACCTCTCCGCCGCCGAGATCCAGCTGGTGTCCGAGGTGGCCCGTGAACAGACCCTCTTGCGGGTCCTCGAAAAGCTCAAGCCCGACTATGACGTGATCCTGATCGACTGCGCGCCGTCGCTAGGTCTGCTGACGATCAACGCGTTGACGGCCGCCGACAAGGTGATCATGCCGCTGGAATGTGAGTTCTTCGCCTTGCGCGGGATCGCGTTGCTGACGGACACCATCGCCAAGGTGCAGGACCGGCTCAACCCGCGGCTGGAGATCCTGGGCATTCTCGGCACCATGTACGACGCCCGCACCCTGCACAGTCGGGAGGTGCTCGAACGGGTGGTCCAGGCGTTCGGCGAGACCGTCTTCCACACCGTCATCCGGCGCACCGTCAAGTTCCCCGAGACCACCGTGGCCGGTGAGCCGATCACCACCTACGCTTCGGCCTCCCCGGGGGCGGCGGCGTACCGTTCGCTGGCGCGTGAGGTGTTGGTCCGGTGCCGCGTCGTCGGGTGAGCCTGCCGGGGGCCTCGGAACTCTTCCGTGGCACCCAGGCGGCCGATGAGTCGGCCGACCTGAGCCGGCCGGCCGTCGATGCTCAGCGGGCGGATTACCAGCGGATCGATACCCAGCGGGTCGATACCCAGCGGGTGGAGGTCGAGGATTCAGGCGAGGCGTCGGCCGACGCGACGGCCACCGCCCGCGGCTCGGGTCGCGTTCGCCACGACGAGAAGATCACGGTGTACGTCAGTAGTGACGAACTGGTAGCACTCGAACAGGCCCGGCTGACCCTGCGCGCGCGCCACGGAATGGCCATCGACCGTGGCCGAATTGTCCGCGAGGCCATCGCCGCGATCGTCGCTGACCTCAACGAGTACGGCGAGGAGTCGGAGCTGGTCCGGAGGCTGTCCCAGTCGTGAACGTCGTACCCGAGCTGGACCTGGCCCCCGCGGCGGCCGAGTCCACCGGCTCCATGGACCCAGCGGCATCGGTCAGCCATGGCCGTCGGGAACCCATCTTCAGCGTGCATCTGGACAACTTCGAAGGTCCCTTCGACCTGCTCTTACAGCTGATCTCGAGGCACAAGATGGACATCACCGAGGTGTCGTTGTCCACGGTGACCGATGAGTTCATCGGCCACATCAAAGCGGCCGGGAAGGACTGGGATCTGGATCAGACCAGCCAGTTCGTCGTCGTGGCCGCCACCCTGCTCGACCTCAAGGCCGCCCGGCTGATCCCCTCCGGCGAGGTCGACGACCCCGAGGACTTGGCGCTGCTGGAGGCTCGTGACCTGCTGTTCGCGCGCCTTCTGCAATACCGCGCTTTCAAACGGGTGGCCGCCTTTCTCGGCGTCACGTTGGAGGCGCAGGCGAGGCGCCATCCCCGCGAGGTCGGGTTGGAGCCCCGCTTCGCCCGCCTGCTGCCCGAGGTGACGATCGAGGTGTCACCACAACGCTTTGCGGTGTTGGCGGCCAAGGCCATGACGCCCAAGCCGGCCGACGTCTTGTCGCTGGCGCATCTGCACGCGCCGGCGGTGAGCGTACGCGAGCAGGCCGGCCTCGTGGTGGAGCGACTGCGGCGGGCGCGGACCCTGACGTTCCGGGCGCTGACCGGCGACTCGCCCAACCTGGTCACCACCGTCGCCCGGTTCCTTGCTCTGCTCGAGCTCTTCCGTGAAGCCGCCGTCACTTTCGAGCAGCTCACCCCACTCGGTGAGCTCACCATCCGGTGGACGGGCACGTCCGAAGGCGAGTTGGACATTTCCGACGAGTTCGACGTCACCGCCAGCGCGGGGCCGGCCGATGACTGACCCTGGCGCCGAGGCGTCAGCGGCGGTGGCGGGCGGGGCGCCGGCCGATGCTGACCCGTCGGATATCTCCGGGGCGGTGGAAGCGCTGTTGTTGTTGGCCGACGAGCCGTTGACCGTGACTGTGCTGGCGCAGGCGTTGGACGTGCCGATCATGACGATCGAGGACTGCCTGGCCGAGCTGGTCGCCTTCTACGACGAGACCGGCCGCGGGTTTGAGCTGCGTCAGCTGGGCGGCGGGTGGCGTTACTACACCCGCGAGGAGCACGCCGAGGTGATCAGCCGCTACGTCGTGGAGGGGCAGTCGGCCCGGCTTTCCCAAGCAGCATTAGAGACCCTGGCCGTAGTGGCCTATCAGCAGCCGATCTCTCGGGCCCGGGTTTCGGCCGTCCGCGGTGTCAATGTCGACACCGTGATGCGGACGTTGCTCGCCCGCGGCTTGATCGTCGAGGCCGGTCATGATCAGGACTCGCCTGCGGTCGTCTTCTGCACCACCCCGTACTTCCTGGAGCGGATGGGCTTGACGGCGTTGGACGACTTGCCGCCGCTGGCTCCGTTGCTGCCGGAGGTTGATGATCTGGAAGCCGAGCTCAGCCAGCTCGCGGCGGTACCGGCAGTGCATGCTCATCAACGTCATGATCACCATCCCAGCGCTTACCCAGCCCCGGAGCAACCAGATGAGGACCACCAGTGACTGAGCCAGCGAACGGCGAGTCTGGCGTACGGCTGCAGAAGGTGTTGGCCGCGGCCGGTATCGCTTCCCGCCGCGCCTGCGAGATCTTGATCAGCGAGGGCCGGGTCGAGGTGAACGGCCGGATCGTGATGGAGCAAGGACTCCGGGTGGACCCCGAGCACGACGTGGTGCGGGTCGACGGATCCCGCATCCCGCCACCTCGACACCACCTGTACCTGGTGTTCAACAAGCCGCGCGGCGTCGTTTCCACCATGGATGATCCCGAAGGCCGCCCGACCTTGTCGGAGTATCTGGTGGGACGCAAGGAGCGGCTCTTTCACGTCGGCCGACTGGACACCGACACCGAGGGCTTGTTGATCGTGACCAACGACGGGGACTTCGCGCACAAGCTGGCCCATCCGTCGTTCGAGGTGCCGAAGACCTACCTGGCCGAGGTGAGCGGGGTGGTCAACCCGGCCACGATCAAGCGACTGAAGGGCGGGATCACCCTGGAAGACGGCCCGATAACACCGACATCGGTCCGGTTGGTGTCCACCGCTAGTGACCGAAGCATGGTCAAGATGACGTTGCACGAAGGCCGCAACCGGATCGTGCGCCGTACCATGGAGGCGGTTGGTCATCCGGTCCGGCGCTTGTCCCGCATCGGGATCGGCCCGGTTCGGCTCGGAAATCTGCAGGTCGGGGCATTGCGCGACCTCAGCCGGGAAGAGTTGGGTGGTCTGCTGGACTTGACCAGTGGCCATAGTTGACCCGCCCACCGCTGGCTCGGGCGTAGGTGACAGTTAGGGGTGATGGGTGGACCGCCGCATCTTCGGCCTGGAGACCGAGTACGGCGTCGCGTGCACATCTGGCGGCACCCGGCGGCTGACCCCGGACGAGGTCGCGCGCTACCTCTTCCGCCGGGTCGTGACCTGGGGCCGGAGCAGCAACGTCTTTTTGCGCAACGGATCCCGGATCTATCTCGACGTAGGGTCACATCCGGAGTACGCGACCGCGGAGTGCGACGATCTGATCCAGCTGATCAACCACGACCGGGCCGGCGAGCGCATCCTCGAGGACCTGATCGTCGACGCGGAGCAGCGGCTGAGCAGCGAAGGTATCAGCGGCGACATCTACCTGTTCAAGAACAACACTGACAGCCACGGCAACTCCTACGGCTGCCACGAGAACTTCCTCATCTCCCGGGTCGGCGACTTCTCCCTGATCACCGACGTGCTGGTGCCATTCCTGGTGTCCCGGCAGCTCATCTGCGGTGCGGGCAAGGTCTTGCACACCGCCCGGGGCGCGGAATACAGCGTGAGTCAGCGAGCCGAGCACATCTGGGAGAGCGTCAGCTCCGCGACCACCCGCAGCCGGCCGATCATCAACACCCGCGACGAGCCGCACGCCGATCCCGAGCGGTACCGTCGTCTGCACGTCATCGTGGGCGACTCCAACATGAGCGAGACCACGACGTTGCTCAAGGTCGGCAGCGCCGAGCTGGTGCTGCGTCTGATCGAAGCCGGCGTACCGATGCGGGACTTCACCCTGGAGAACCCCATCCGGGCCATCCGCGACATGAGCCGCGACCGCACTGGGCGGGTGCTGGTGGCGTTGGCCAACGGTGGCAAGATCTCAGCGCTGGAGCTGCAGAGTGAGTACTACGGGCGGGTGTCGGAGTTCGTCAACCGCGAAGGTCTGCGGACCCCTGTGGTAGACCGAATTCTCGATCTGTGGGAGCGGACGCTGCGGGCGGTCACCGAGGACAAGCTGGCCCTGATCGACACCGAGATCGACTGGGCGATCAAGTACAAGCTGTTGGATCGGTACTCGGTCAAGCACCAGCTGAGCTGGGCGGACCCGCGGATCGCGCAGCTGGACCTGGCGTACCACGACATTCGACGCAACCGGGGGCTCTTCATGCTGCTGGAGAAGCGAGGGTTGGCCGCCCGGGTGACCGCCGACCTCGGCATCTTCCGGGCCAAGTCGGTGCCGCCGCAGACCACCCGGGCCAAGCTGCGCGGAGACTTCATCCGCGCCGCCCAGGAGGGGCGCAACGACTACACCGTCGACTGGGTGCACCTGAAGCTGAACGACCAGGCCCAGCGGACCGTGCTGTGCAAGGACCCCTTCATTGCCGTCGACGAACGTGTCGACCGGCTGATCACCTCGATGCGCCGCCCGCCTTCACTCTGACTTCACGGGTGAGCCGAGGGCTTGGGGCGGGCGGGCCACCGCAGCGTGGTAAAGGGGCGACTCAGGTTCGGCGGGTAAGGTGCTCCGGTGCGTTCCTATCGAGTCCGGTCCCTGATCGCGGTCAGCGTCTCCGCGTCCCTGCTGGCGCTGGGGGCCTGTGGCGAGGAGACGCCGTCTGATACGCCGTCCGCGACCCCGGCGGCGTCGGGGACCCCATCAGGCTCGGCCAGCCCGAGTGCTGCGCCCAAGAAGATCCCCGCCTCGAACAACTTCGACAAGGTCGCAGTGACCGGCGACTACGGCAAGCCGCCGAAGGTCACGGTCAAGACCCCGATGGCGATCGACAAGACCCGAACCAAGGTGCTCAAGGCCTCCGACGGTGCCGATATCACCGACGGCGCGTCCGTCGAGCTCAACTACTACGGCGTGAACGCTCGGACCGGCAAGAAGTTCGACGACTCCTACAGCCGCAAGCAGACGGCAACCTTCGCCCTCGACCAGGTCGTTCCGGGCTTCAAGAAAGGTTTGCTCGGACAGAAGCAGGGGAGTCGAGTGGTGATCGCCATGCCGGGATCGGACGGCTACGACGGGTCGGGCGGTAACCCCGAAGCCGGGATCGAGGTCGGCGACACGCTGCTTTTCGTGGTGGACGTCGTCGGCGTACCGCTAACCGGCCCGGCGGGGACCCCCGTGACGCCGGCCAAGGGTCTGCCGACCGTGGTTGACCAAGGTGGCAAGCCGCAAGTCACCGTGCCGAAGGCGGATCCTCCGGCCGCGCTCAAGGTCCAACCGTTGATCATGGGCACCGGCAAGGTGGTGACCGCCGCCGACACCATCACCTTCAACTACACCTGGCTCAACTGGTCCGAGGGCAAGGTCCTCGAGCAGTCGTACGGCGGCCAGCCGGCCAGCGCGCCGCTGTCCGGTCTGTTGGCCGGCATGCAGAAGGGTCTGGCGGGCCAGCCGGTCGGCAGTCGCGTCTTGTTGGTGATCCCGCCCGCCGAGGGTTATCCCGCGGGCAATGAAACCCCGAAGATCGACAAGACCGAAACCACCGTCATGGTCGTCGACCTGCTCTTCACCCAGGCGGCCCAGTAGCCCCTCGACCCGTTCGGCTGGTGGTGTGAAACCGCATGGTTTCACACCAGA
>JAABUN010006637.1_pt1 | contig 13136 bp, 12 predicted proteins | sample 5559311 | NCBI WGS metagenome assembly JAABUN01 (sample SAMN10711877, study PRJNA513370) | rock metagenome | isolation source: Antarctica rocks | place: Antarctica: Victoria Land, Siegfried Peak sud | reverse complement strand
GCGAGACCGACAGGCCCGACGCGAGGATGGTGCGCTTGAGCTCGGCGACGTCGGACTCGCCGATCAGCTCGTGGTCGACGGCCGGGACCGGGTCCTGCCACAGCTGGACCTCCTGCGGCACGTCCGGCCCGACGTAGCGCGACAGCGGACCCATGTCGCGGTGGAGCAACTTGAACCAGGCCTTGCGGTAGGCGTCGGCGAACTGCTCGGGGTTGTCACGGAACCGCTCGGAGATCTTGCGGTACTCCGGGTCCGTGATGAGCGCGACGTCGGCGGTCGACATCATCGGCCGGTGCATGACACCGGGGCGGTGCGCATCCGGGACGGTCGCCGACGCGGGGTCGGTGGGCTGCCACTGCTTGGCGCCGGCGGGGGACTCGGTCAGCTCCCACTCCCAGCCAAGCAGCGTGTCCCAGTAGCTGTTGTCCCACTGGGTCGGCGTCGGGGTCCACGCGCCCTCGAGGCCGGAGGTGATGGTGTCCTCGGCCTTGCCCTTGCCGAACTCGTTGCGCCAGCCGATGCCGCCCGAGTGCACGGGGCAGCCCTCCGGCTCGGGTCCGACCAGCGACGGGTCACCGGCGCCGTGGGCCTTGCCGAAGGTGTGGCCGCCGGCGACGAGAGCGACCGTCTCCTCGTCGTTCATCGACATCCGGCCGAAGGTCACGCGGATGTCGTGCCCGGAGGCGAGCGGGTCCGGCTGGCCCTTCGGGCCCTCCGGGTTGACGTAGATGAGGCCCATGGTGACGTTGGCGAGGTCACCCTCGTCGAGGTCGAGCGGGTTGTCGCCGCTGTATCGCTCGTCGCCGAGCCAGGTGTCCTCTGGTCCCCAGAAGACCTCCTCCGGCTGCCAGACGTCCTCACGGCCGAAGGCGAAGCCGAAGGTCTCGAAGCCCATGTCGTCGTGCGCGACGTTGCCGGCGAGCACGAGCAGGTCCGCCCAGGACAGCGAGCGGCCGTACTTCTGCTTGACCGGCAGGAGCAGGCGACGGGCCTTGTCGAGGTTGCCGTTGTCCGGCCAGCTGTTGAGGGGGGCGAAGCGCTGCTCGCCGGCGCCCGCGCCGCCGCGGCCATCGGCGGCGCGGTAGGTGCCGGCCGCGTGCCACGACATGCGGATGAACAGCGGGCCGTAGTGGCCGTAGTCCGCCGGCCACCAGTCCTGCGAGGTGCGCATCACTGAGACGAGGTCGGCCTTCACGGCCGCGACGTCCAAGGCCTGGACGGCCTTCTTGTAGTCGAAGCCCTCGCCCAGCGGGTCGGCCGCCGGGTCGGTGCGGTTGAGGACCTGCAGGTCGACCTGGTTGGGCCACCAGTCGCGGTTGGTGCGCGGCCGCTGGTCGGTGTGCGCCGTCGGTCCGGAGAGCGCCGGGTTCTCGCTCTCGCTGTTGCTCGCGGTGTCGTCGGTCCCCTGCGGGCTGGCGCTTGCGTCCCTCGACTTCGGGTCGGTCTCGGTCACGTTTCCCTCTCTCCTTCCGCCGCATCGTCGCGGCGGACGTCTGGTGTGCTGCTTGCACAGCGGTACGGGTCAGGCAGCGGTGCAGGTGGGGCATCGGCCCCAGTAGACGACCTCGGCCTCGTCGATCGCGAAGCCGCCGTCGTCGGAGGCGGTGAGGCACGGCGTCTCACCGGTCGCGCAGTCGACGTCGGCGATGGCGCCGCAGGACCGGCACACCACGTGGTGGTGGTTGTCGCCGACCCGCGCCTCGTAGCGCGCCACCGACCCCGCCGGCTGGATGCGGCGGACCAGCCCCGCGTCGGTGAGCACGTGCAGCACGTCGTACACCGCCTGGTGCGAGACGGCGCCGAAGCCGGCGCGCACCCGGTCGATGAGCGACTCAGTGTCGGCGTGCGGGTGGGCGTGCACGGCGGAGAGCACCGCGATCCGCGGCCGTGTCACGCGCAGCGAGGCCCCGCGCAGCAGGGTCTCGGCGTCCAGCGGGGTCGGCACGCTCCGGAGTGTGACGCAACTTCTTGATCGGATCAAGTCTTCGCGGGAAGCCGGCGCACGACGCGACTCCTTCGCCCCCGGGCTGGACGCCACGCCACGCCCTGATGGGAGGCCTGCCAGGTGCCGGTCAAGAAGATCGACAGCCCTGCGACCAGCCACACAACCCCCCACCCATGTCCCGGATCGATGTCCGCGTCTCCGGCCGTCGTTCTGCCAGCAGGGCGTGCCGTTGCGGTGGGAGCCGGCATCACATCGACCGTCCGCCCCGTCAGAGGGGGTGGAGGGCAGCGAGGAGCACGACGCCCGCCGCGGGGTCCGGGTCGCCGTAGACCCGGCGAAGGCGATGGCGGCGCTTGCAGTGGTGGGCACGACGAGGAAGAACGGCAGCACCCCGGCGAGGCAGCGGGCTCGCCAGTCCAGGTGCTGGTGCGCGTGCGCCCACAGCGACCGCGCCTGCCCCCCCCCGTCCGTCGGGGTCCATCGCGTTCCCCTCGTGGTGGGCAGGTGGGGTTCGCCGCTTGCCGGTCAGATGTCGCGCAGCGTCAGCACGTGCAGTCTGCTCTCAGAAAGGCCGCCGGTCGGTGAACGACCCGGGGAGGACAGTGCTGTCGTACCCGGCCCTCTACCCGGCGCGCCGAGCTGCCGCGCCGGTGCGCGACACGCACGACGTGGGCACGTCTGGCCTCGCGCCCAGACGGTGGCAGCGCGGACGCGGCCAGCTCCGCGTCGTCGGCGCCGATGTCGTCGAGCCGCAGCCGTGCGGCTTGGGCGGTCAGGTGCGGCGGCCGTCAGGACAGGTCGAGCAGTTCGCGGCCACGCTGCACAGCTTCCTGCCGCAGCTCGTCGTAGGCGAGTACCTCAGCCTCGCGGTTCGCCATCTCCACGGCCCGGTACTTCTCGTCCAGTTCGGATGCGACACCCACGAAGTTCGTCTCCTTGGCGCACCGCGCGTCAGCGACGGCAAGGGCGCGCTCACCCTCACGTCCCTTGATCTCGGCGGTCTCATCGCCGACGGCGTTGCGGGCGTCCGCTGGTGTCGCGAAGTGGTAGCCCACGGCGCTCATGCACGTGCTCCAGGCTGCGTTGACCGCGGCGAACGCCGGGTCGGCGTAGACGCGGTCAACGACCGTGGAGTCGATGAACCGAACTGCGTACTTGGTCCGGATGTACGTCTGCAGGTCCCCGAACAGCTGAGTTCGTGCCGAAGCGACGCAGCCGTCGGTGTAGGTCGTCACTGAGTCCTGGTCAGGCAGCTCGACGGTCAGGCGCCCGCTGTCGGTGCCTGTGAGTGCGTCGTTCCACTGCTGCGCCTGCTCGGGCGGCATGGCCATCACGGCCTGGGCATTCGCATCCGGAGTCGTCGGCAGCGCGCCGACAGGCTGGAAGTTGATCTGGTAGCCGTGCTCGTTCGCCCACTTCTCGTCGTCGTTGTAGTAGGCGAACCCCACCGGCTCCGGACCCGGTTCCGGTACCACCTCGACGTACGGCTGGCCGCGATCGGCCATGCACCGCGCGGTCAGCTTGCCCTCTGCGAGATGGAGGAAGTCCACGTCCTCCTCGGCCAGGCTGCTCGGTGCGGCCCCCGTGCCCGCCCGCGAAGCCTCGGGGACGTCAGCGCTCTCGGGCGCCGCTGTGGGCGCAGGTGCAGACGCCTCGGAGCACCCGGAGACAGTGAGTATCAACATGGCGAACGCCGCGGCGGCGACGCGCGGGCCTGCTGTGACGAGAAGTCGGGGGAACATGAAGAGGACTCCAGGGAGAAGGGATGGGCTGCTGCTGGCCCGGCTGTTGCCGGGCCAGCAGCAGGACTACAGGTCGTTGGCTAGCAGCGCAGCGGCCAGCTGTTCGAGCTGCCGCGGTCGTCGACGGCAACCGCGTAGCCCTCCCCGTCGCCCATGTCGTAGCACTTGCTGCCGCCGCTGTGGCTGCGGTTGTCGAAGATGCGCGCGCCCTTGCCGGTCGTCCCGTTGTTGAACCAGGACGAGTCGTCGTCCTCGATGGAGTACGCACCCCACGAGGGGTTCGAGCCGAAGAACTGGGACTGGGCGCCGCCGTAGCCGGTGTTCCAGTACACGCACAGCGCCCCGTACTGGCAGCCGGAGGGCGCGGCCTGCGCCGGCGCGGCCCCCAGGGTGAGTGCCGCCGTGCTGGCGACGACGGCCGTAACGACGGCGCGTCGCATGAGCTTGATTCGCATGGTCCTTCTCTCTGTGTGTGTGTGGGTGAGGCGCCGGAGTGAAGCAGGCGTCGGCCACTCCGGCCACGGGGCATGAGAAGCGCAAATGACGTTGCTTGGGCGGCCGGATGCCCCTGCCCATGAGGAAGACTCATGGACCTTGATGGTTGCCTGCAAGCCTGCTCCGATGCCCGTCCGACTGCCACGACGAGACGGACCCCGATGCCCCCGAGTGACATGACGACCCCGCCCGTGGATGTGCCCTGGCCTCGCCGCAGGCTCCTGACATGGATGGTGGCTACCGTCACGGCGGCTGCTGCCGCCGCTGCCTGGACCGGCCAGTCGTGGCAGTCCCCCGCCGAGCTTGCACTCGCAAGCGCCCCGCCCGCCGCGACCCGGTTGACCGCTCCGGTCGAGCACCGGGTGCTCGAGAATGCCGTCAGTCTTCGGGGCACTGTCGAGGGAGGCGACCCGTTCCCGGTGCCGGCCCCGCAGGGCGCACCGGCAGGCACCGCTCGCGCCGTCGTCACTCGGCTGGCCGTCGACGTCGGAGACTCGCTCGGTCCCGGTGAGCTGATGGCCGAGGTGTCAGGCCGGCCGATCTTCGCTTTTCTGGGGGCAGTACCTGCCTACCGGGATCTGACTCCTGGACTCACGGGCGACGACGTCGCCCAGCTTCAGCGATCACTACGACAAGCTGGGTATGCCGTCGCGGACGGGAAGGGCCGGTTTGGAGCGTCCACCGAGAGCGCGGTCAAGCGCTTCTACACCAACCGTGGTTACGAGCCCGCGACGAGGGAGCTGACACCACCGCCCCCGCCCGAGGAACCGTCCGATCCGGGGTCGAGCCGGCCGGACTCGCCCGTAGCCCCGGTCGTCCCCTCGGAGGATCAACCACCGCCTGCAACCGGGACGGACAGCCCCACGGGCGAGGAGCTGACTGACGCTCATGACAGCGACGAGAGCGAGGGGGACCCGGGCGAGCAAGGCGCGGGCGGCACCTGGGGGGTCGCCGGCGGCCAAGCAGCCGCTGTGGCACCCGTCCTCCGAGTGCCCTCGGCAACGACGGTCAGCGTGGTGGCGGCGGCCTCCAGGCCGGTCGCTACGTCAAGCGCCCCCAAGCCGCGGGTCGAGATCTACGTCCCCTTCTCAGAGGTCGTTTTCGTGCCCTCGCTCCCGGCCGTCGTCCGCGCCCTACCGCTCAGGGTCGGCGACACCTCCACGGGGTCCGTGGCGGTCCTGAGCTTGGGAACCCCCCGCGTCACAGTCCAGGTCCCGGTAGGCACGACTGTCGCGCCCGGTGACCAGGTCGAGGTTGCCGTCGACGGGTCCGAAACGGTGACGGGGACGGTGCTGCAGCTCATGGAAGCCGCATCGGAGGCGGCCCCCGCCGACAGTGAGGTGCAGGGCGACGCTCAAGGGCCCGCGCAAGCACGAGGGAGTCCGGCCAGCGTGGTAGCGCACGTGTCCACCGAGCCACCGCTCAGCAGCGTCCAGGTGGGGAGGCCGGCCCTGATGACGCTCCGCCGGGCGGTCACGACCGGTCCCGTGCTGGCGGTCCCGGCCGCGGCCGTTCGCACCGGATCAGACGGCCGGTCATACGTTCTGGCCGGACGCTCAGGACAGGAGCAGCGTCGAGTGGGGGTCACCACGGGCGCAAGTGCGCAGGGGTACGTCCAGATCAGCGCCGAGCAAGGGTTGGTCGTGGGCGACCAGGTCGTCGTCAGCGACTCGAGCAGCGTCGGTAGATGACGCTGTGACCGTTCTTGGGCGTCACGAGGATACCGACCAGCTGGCGACATCGACGGCCACGCCGCTGTTCCGAGCGCACATGCTGTCCCGGACCTACGCAGGGTCCCCTGCCCACACTGCCCTGCACGCGTGCAACTTCACCGTCCAGCACGGCGAGCGGGTGGCCCTCGTGGGCCGTTCCGGATCCGGGAAGTCGACGCTGCTCAACATCCTGGGTCTGCTGGACACCCCGACCTCCGGCGATCTGGAAGTGGACGGCGTCGGTGTCCTGGGCATGAGTGAACGCGACAGGGCGGCATGCCGGGCCGCTCACATCGGGTTCGTGTTCCAGGCCTTCCATCTGCTGAGTCACCTCACGGCCCAGGAGAACGTCGAGCTCGGCGTGCTGTACAACCGCACGCCAGTGAGGCAACGACGCGTCGCCGCCCGCGAACGACTGGGCGAAGTGGGATTACATGGCCGTGGGCACCGGCTGCCTAGGCAGCTGTCCGGCGGCGAGCGGCAACGAGTCGCCATCGCTCGCGCCCTTGCCGCGCAGCCGGCGGTCCTGCTGTGTGATGAGCCGACCGGCAACCTCGACCGCACGACCAGCGACGCAGTCCTAGGGCTGTTCGAGCATGTGCACTCGACCGGCATCGCGCTCGTGCTGGTCACCCATGACCCGCAGGTTGCTGCGACCTGTCCCCGAGTGCTCTCCCTGACCGACGGGACCCTGCACGATGCGAGCCCCGGGCAGGCAATGCCGACGGGCAGCCCGTGACCAGCAGCCTGGTAGCCACCAGGCTGCGGGCCCGTGACCTGGCCACTGAAGTCGCCACCAGCGCGACCGCACGCCCCGCGCAGACGCTGACGACTGCGCTCGGAGCCCTGCTGGGCATCGCGGCCGTCGTCATCACGATGGGCCTTGGCGCGACGGGGCGCTCGCAGGTCGCTGCGAGCTTCGATGTGCTGAAGGGCACCGAGGTGCGCGTCCAGGATCCGGATACCGGCACAGGCACAGGCACGGAAGAGCCGTTGCCCGCGGACACGGACCGGCGTCTCGCATCGATCGTCGGGACGGTCGCGGGAGGCGCCCGGTCCGTGGTGGACGGCGGCCCCAGTGTTGTCGCGCAACGCTCAGCGACGGCCCCTGCCGGAGCGGCCGCGCCGGTGCTCGCCGTGACGCCCGGCTACCTGGCCGCTGCCGGCGTGAGCGTTCGGGGCCGCGTCTTCGACGAGGGACACTCCGCCCGCAGCGACCGCGTGGCCCTGCTCGGTACCGCCGCCGCTCGTTCGCTGGGCATCTCGGATGTCGACGGCACGCGCAGTGTGCTCGTCGACGACATCCCCTTCGTCATCATCGGCATCATGGATGACGTGCGCCGCGACCCGGACCTGATGCTCTCGATCGCCCTGCCGGCTGGAACAGCTGCATCCGAGTTCGGAGGCCGGCTCGTTGACAAGCGGGCTCTGGTCGAGACCAGGCTGGGGGCCGCTGAGGCGGTAGCCGGTCAGGTCGCCGTGGCTCTGTCCCCGACCGATCCGGACCGCTACCTCGTTGCGGTGCAACCCGAACCTCAGCTGCTGCGGCGCCGTGTCGGAGTGGACCTCAACGTCATGACCGCTGCGCTCACCGGCATGTCGTTGGTGCTGGCATCGATCACTATCAGCAACACGGTCCTGGCGTCAGTGCGGGAGCGAGCCGGTGAGATCGGGCTCCGTCGCGCGCTGGGAGCGCGCCAGCGGCACATCGCAGCCCAGTTCCTCGTCGAGAGCACGGCCGTGGGCCTCCTGGGAGGCGTGCTCGGCACGGGTGTCGGCACTGTCGTCATCGTCGCTGTCGCGGCCAGCCGCGACTGGACTGCGGCGATCCCGCCCGTGCTCTTCGTAGTCGGTCCCGCTCTCGGCATGCTGGCCGGTCTGCTCGCAGGGATGTACCCGGCAGTCAAAGCCAGCCGACTCACGCCAGTCGCCGCACTGAGCCGGTGAGCCCCACCGGCACCACGCAGACGGACCCTGTAACGGCGGGAGCCGCAGTGGCAAGAAGTGGCATCCCCCAAGACAGGAAGGCACCACATGTCGGAGCCCAGTGACGACGAGCTGCTGGCCTCGAGCGGAGACGATCCAGAGGCCTTCCGCGAGCTCTACCGGCGCCACGCCGTCCCGCTGCTCACCTACCTGCGTCGCAACACCGAAGACGCCGAGACAGCGGTCGACCTGCTCGCCGAGACGTTCGCCATCGCCTACGAGAAGCGTGAGAAGCACAACCCGAAGAGGGGCCCCGCGGGCGCCTGGATCTTCGGGATCGCCCGCAACCAGGTGCGCCGCACACACCGCCGCAAGAGCGCGGAGTCCAAGGCCGTTCGACGGCTCGGCATCCAGATCGGTGCTCTCGACGAGGACTCCTTGGCGCGCATCGAGGAGTTGGTCGACGCTCGAAGCGAGCACCACGCGCTTGCCGCAGCGATGGGCGAGCTCGGGGCCGCAGACCGCACGGCCCTGAACCTGCGAGTGATGCAGCAGCAGAACTACGAGGACGTCGCGCAGCAGCTGGAGTGCAGCGTCCCGACCGCACGCGTCCGTGTCCACCGCGCCCTGGCCAAGCTGGCCGCCCGAATGGAGATGAACTGAGATGAGCATTCCTGTCCTCGACCGCGTCGAAGATCAGCTGGTCGCGGCGCTGTACCGGCAGCAGGCCGCTGAGAACGCCATCAGGCACCGCCGGCCCACCGTCAGGATCGCCGCGGCGGGCCTCGCGACCGCGGGCCTGGCCGGCGTGATGGTCGTCGGTGTGCCGGGCAGCGAGCCCTCCTCCTCGATCCCGTTCACGGCGCAGCCCGCGCTCGCCGAGGTGATGGTCGACCGTGACGGCGAGAGGGTCACCCTGACGTTCGGCGAGCTCTGGGCCGACCCCCGCAATGTCGCCGCGGCTCTGGCCGAGGCGGGTGTGACCGGCAAGGTGACGTTCGTGCCGTCCTCACCTTCCCTGGTGGGACGCCTCGTCGCCCTCGGGGAGAGCCGGGCGGCCGCCGGGCAGATCTCCATGGAGTACGACGACGGGGACGCTGTCTCCAACGACATCGTCTCGCTGTCCTTCCCGGCGTCTCTGACCGACGACATCCAGGTGGTCATCGGGCGCCGCGCCGTCGACGGGGAGCTGTACACCAGCTCGGCGGCGGACGCGACCGCCCCGGACGAGGCGCTGCACTGCGTCACGGTGTACGGCAGCGTGCGCGACGTCCTGCCAGCACTGCAGGCCAGCGGTGTCAAGCTGCACTGGGTCAACTCCTCCTACGAGCCCACGTCGCCCGGCGAGGTCATGGACGAGTACGTGATCGACGCGATCCCCATGGCGGCCAACGAGGTCAAGATCGCCACCCACGCCGAGCCTCCGGAGCAGTTCCCCGACACGAGCTGCTAGCCGAACAGCACCGTGCGCCTGCCCGACGCGGGGGGCGCACGGTGCTGTGTCCCGGCAACCGGTTGCCTGGCGACAGGTCCCGCTCGCTGGCCCCGCCGGTGTGAGTGCGGCCGGCACGCACGATCCGGACCCAGGACCGTCTGCTCCTGGACGCGAACGGCCACATGGACCAGCTGCCCTGGGCGTTACCTGAGACCGGCTGCCCGAGGTGCGACAGCTGCTCGTCAGTCTCTTCCGGAGCGAACACCTCCCACGACCCCCCGCTGTCCAGAAGCGCCACCTCGCTGCTGTCAACCGATACCGAGAAGGGAGCTGAGCGACTGTGGACCAGGGCTTCGTCCAGCTCCGTTCCTTCCTGGCCGTCGCAGAGCACGGCTCGATCACCCGAGCCGCCGGAAGCCTCAACTACTCCCAGCCAGCCGTGTCGCTGCAGCTGCGGGCACTGGAGCGACAGGTGGGTCAGGTGCTGTTCGAGCGACATGCCGGCGGTGCCGTCCTGACGGCGGAGGGCCTGCGTCTCCTGCCCGTAGCCCAGGAGATCCTCCATCTCGCCAAGGCCATGTTCCCGCAGCAGGACGGGCAGCTCGCGGAGGTGATCGTGTTGGGGGCGGCAGGCGGCACCCGCAGCTCGCTGGCCCCGCCTGAACCACGGGGGTGAGCGCCACCCGGCGCCCACCCGGTTGCCTGTCCGGTCAACACGCTCACGGTCGGGTGCGCCACACCCGCGGCAACAAGCAGCAGGCGTAGGTCTGATCTCGCGCGATGAGGGCACCAACGTCGACGGCGACATGCACTCGCGATCTCACTACAGTTGTCCCGATGGTTGTCCCGACTGATCCCATGATCACCCGGGCCGTTAGCTCAGTTGGTAGAGCAGCAGACTTTTAATCTGCGGCGCGTCCGTTCGAGCCGGACACGGCCCACCCTCGTCCCAGCGACCGCCCACGCGCCCGAGTGGGACACTGGTGGGCATGTCGTGGTCCACCCCGCGTGCCCGCGCCGACCTTCGGTGCGCGTCCGTCGCCCTCGTCGGTGCTCTCGTCCTGACCGGGTGTGCCGAGGACGAGCCACGAGCCGCTGCTCCGGCGCCGTCCGAGCAGTCGGCAGCGGCCTCGCTCACCGCGTCGGCGTCGGCCTCGGACCTCGTCCGGGCGGCGTCGCCGGCGACCACCATGGCGGGCACGTCGAAGTTCGCCCTCACCAGCTCGACGTCGGTCGGGGACCGGGCCGTGGTGCTCAAGGCAGAGGGCGTCTACGACTACCTCGCCCGGACCGGCCTCGTGACCTTCGACGTGCCGACGCCTGACGGCCAGGGGTCAGCCGGCCGCATCGAGCAGCGCATCGTCGGGGACGACCTTTTCCTGAGCCTTCCCGCCGCGCCGGACGTCTTCTACCAGCTGCTGGTGGGCGACGTCGCCGGGACCGCGCTCGGTGCCAGCGCCGATCCCACCGCAGGGCTCCAGGCGCTGGTCGGCGCCGGCGTCGTCGACCAGGTCGGCACCGAGGAGGTGCGCGGGGTGCAGACCACCCGCTACCAGGGCACGTACGACGTGCGCGAAGCACTGGCGGAGGCGGACGGTCCTGCGAAGGCGATCCTCGAGACGGCGCTCGCCGGCTCCGAGCTCGTGCTCATACCGTTCGACGCCTACCTCGACAGCGCAGGGAGACTCGTGAAGTACCAGCAGCGCGTGGAGCTGCCCGCCAGCCCGGAGACGGGCGGCGAGGTCGTCACCTCGATCCTCACGTTGGAGCTGTTCGACTTCGCCACGCCGGTGGACGTCCCGCGTCCGCTTCCGGAGACGGTGAAGCCCGGTGGCCCGCTGCTCGACGCGATCCGTGAGACGGTGCCGAAGGTCGTCCCGCCGCCCGTCGAGCCTCCTCCGCCGGGCGAGCCTCCGCCGGGGGAGCCTCCGCCGGGGGAGCCGCCTCCGCCGGGCGAGCTGCCACCGGGGGAGCCTCCTCCGCCGGTCGAGCCGCTACCGGTCCCCGTACCGCCTGCCACGGCGCCGCCGGCCCCGGCCGGCTGAGATGCCGACCCCCATCGGCGACCTGCTGCGCGTCGAGCCTGGCAGCGGCCCGGTCAACCTCGCTGTCATCGACGCCCGCTCGACCCCCGGCACGTCCGACGGCAAGTCGACCGCGAAGGACGCGACGGAGGAGCTCGGCGACGAGCTCGCCGACCTGCAGGAGCGGCTCTACGCCCACGGCCGCACGGACGGCGACCGCCGGGTGCTCGTCGTGCTCCAGGGCATGGACACCAGCGGCAAGGGCGGCGCCGTCAAGCACGTGGCGGGTCTGATGAATCCCGCGGGGCTCCGCATCACCGGCTTCGGCGCGCCGACGGAGGAGGAGCTGGCTCACGACTTCCTCTGGCGCATCGAGCAGGCGCTGCCGCCCGCGGGCACCATCGGCTTCTTCGACCGCAGCCACTACGAGGACGTCCTCATCGCGCGGGTGCACGACCTCGTGCCGAAGAAGGAGTGGGAGGCGCGGTACGACCGGATCAACGCCTGGGAGGCCGGACTGGTCGAACAGGGTGTCGTGCTGCTCAAGGTGATGCTGCACATCAGCCCGACCGAGCAGCGGGAGCGGCTGCTCGCCCGTCTGGACGCGCCGGAGAAGCACTGGAAGGTCAACGCGGGCGACATCGACGAGCGCGCTCACTGGCCCGCCTACCAGGCGGCCTACGCGGCGATGCTCGAGCGCTGCTCCACCGAGGCGGCCCCGTGGCACGTCGTGCCCGCGGACCGCAAGTGGTACCGCAACTGGGCCCTCTCGCACCTGCTGCTGGAGACGATGCAGGGCATGGACCTGCAATGGCCGCGGCCGGAGCTGGACATCGAGGGGATGCGCGCGGCGCTCGAGGGGTCCTGACGGTGATCATGGGGTACGGCACGCCCGAGCCGCCCCCCGTACCGCCCTGTCGAAGGAGTCCCTCGTGAGCCCGATCCGTGCCCTGGCCCGTCCCCTGCTCGCCGGGTCGTTCGTCGCCGGCGGGGCCTCGGCCCTGCGCTCCCCGGGCAGCCGCGTCGAGCTCGCCCGCAAGGCCGGCCTGAAGGAGCCCGACAAGCTGGTGCGCATCAACGCCGCCACGATGGTGGCCGGTGGGCTGAGCCTCGCCACCGGGCGGCTGCCGCGGGTGTCCGCGCTGACGCTCGCTGCCTCGCTCGTCCCGACGACCGTCGTGGGGCACCCGTTCTGGTCCGAGACCGACAAGGCCGCCAAGCAGGCGCAGCGGACGCAGTTCGTGAAGAACCTGTCGGTCCTCGGCGGGCTGCTCCTCGCTGCGGCGGACACCGGCGGCCGGGAGTCGCTGCCGCACGCCGCCGGCCGGGTCTCGTCGCGGACCGCCCGCAGGGCGAAGAAGGCGGCGACGCGGGCCGAGCGCAGGCTGCACTCCTGACCTGTCCTCAGCCCTTGCCCTGCTCGAGCGTCTGTCGGGCCTGGTCGGCCAGCTTCGTGAACTCCGCCGCGCCGACGACCCGGCGGGCCGCCTCGAGCGGTCCGGCGCAGCGCCCTGCGTAGTCAGGGTCGAGCAGGCTGGCCTTGGTCAGGTCGAGCACGACGCTGGACGCCTGAGTCGTCAGGTGCGGGAGCCACTCCTGTGCGCGCCGGAAGTACCCGGCCGCGGGGTCCTCAGCCTCTGCTCGGGGGGACCTCGTGAGGACCTCGCGGTCCACGCGCAGCAGGCGGTAGCGGCCGGCGGACAGCAGCACCTCCGCGTCCACCCGGGTCACCCCCAGCGACTCGAGCAGCCGACCGAGATCGGTCCTCGTGAAGCGGTCGCGCCTGCGCTGAGCGGTGAGGTCGAAGCTGGCCTCGACCGGCAGCGGCTCGCCCCACGTCTCGTGGGTCCATCGGCC
>JAABUN010006636.1_pt1 | contig 13136 bp, 10 predicted proteins | sample 5559311 | NCBI WGS metagenome assembly JAABUN01 (sample SAMN10711877, study PRJNA513370) | rock metagenome | isolation source: Antarctica rocks | place: Antarctica: Victoria Land, Siegfried Peak sud | reverse complement strand
CGTGCGGGGGTCCGCGACGTTGCCCGCGAAGTCCACGAAGAACAGGTACTCGAACGGGCTGCCCGGACGCGGCCGGGACTCCAGCTTGGTCAGCGAGTGGCCGGTCCGGGAGAGGATCTCCAGGCAGCGGAGCAGGGCGCCCTCCTCGTGGCGCGTGACGAGCACTAGGCTGGTCTTGCTCGGCACGCGGTCCGGCACCCGCACCGGGGTGCGCGACAGCAGCAGGAAGCGGGTCCAGTTCTCCGCCTGGTCAGCGAGACCGCGGCGCAGCACCACCAGCCCGTGGGCCTCAGCCGCCTCCGCCGAGCCGATGCCGGCCCACGTCGGGTCGCCCTGCTCCGCGACCGCCCGCATCGCCTCGGCGGTGTCGAAGACGGTCACCGGCACCGCGCCGGGCAGGGTGCGGAGGAACCCGGCGCACTGCTCCAGCCCCTGCGGGTGGGAGAGCACGCGGGTCAGGCTCGACAGCGGCGCGTCGCGCACGGTGGCGAGGCAGTGGTCGACTCGCCACGTCTCCTCGCCGACGACGTGGACATCGCTGGCCTGCAGCAGGTCGTACACCTGGTTGATGCTGCCGGCGGTGGTGTTCTCGATCGGCACGAACGCGAGGTCGCACCGCCCGCTGGTCACGGCGGCGATCGCGTCCGCGAAGGACACGTGCCCCTCGTAGCTCGCCTCCTGGCCTCGTCCGGCCAGGTGCTTCTGTGCCCCCAGGTGGCTGTAGGCGTGCTCCACGCCCTGGAAGGCGACGACCAGCGGTCGGTCGGCGGTGCCGGTGAGCTCGGCGACCTGACGGTCGACGGCGTGCCCGATGATCTCGCGGAAGATGCGGCGCACCAGGTCGCCGGAGACGCCACGCTCCTGCGCGATCGCGACGACGCCGTCGAGGACCGCCCGCTCGCGCTCGGCATCCCGGACGGGAGTGTCGGTGCGGGCCTTCGCCGCCCCCACGGCTGCGACGACGTCCAGCCGCCGGGCGATGAGGTCGACGAGACCGCGGTCCACCTCGTCGAGCTCGCGACGCAGCTGCACCAGGTCGGGAGGAGCGCTCATGGCGACAGTCTCCTGCACGGGCTGCTGCTCTCCGCGACGGGTCACGCGCGACGGTCGGAGGTCGGCGTGCCGCGTGCGGGCCCACTTCCGCAGCGTCCCATTGCGGGAGTGCCAGGCCGTCGGGGCCGTCGGGTCATGGGCAGCGCCGGCGCGAGGTGGCGTCGTCCAGCCCGCGGGCCTCCCCGACCGCGGTGGTCTTCCCGGAGCAGGCGGCCCTCTGCCCGTAGGGCCCGGCCCGACGACGGAAGCTCGCGGGATGACAGCCTGAGGACGGCCGTCTGCGCGGGACGGCCCAGCGTCGCTCAGGAGGACACGGCATGGACGTCCAGGAGACCCCGCTGCCCGGCATCGGCCTGCGGCACGAGTTCACGACGGCGCAGGGCCAGCACCTCGGCCTGGTCTCCCACCGGTCCGGACGCCGCGACCTGCTCGTCTACGACGCGCGCGACCCCGACGCGGCCCGCGAGGCCCTGACGCTGACCGCCGACGAGGCCGAGGTCGTCGCCAGCCTGCTCGGCGTCGCGCGCATCACGCGCGAGCTCATCGACCTGCCCGAGCAGGTCGCCGGACTGGTCGTGGAGTGGCTGCCCCTGCCCGCCGGCTCGCCGTACGCCGGTCGGCTGCTGGGCGACACCCGTGCCCGTACCCGCACCGGCGCCTCGGTCGTGGCTCTGGTGAGGGGCGGCGACGTAGAACCCTCCCCCGGCCCGGAGCACGACCTGCTCGCCGGTGACACGCTGGTGATCGTCGGGACACCGCACGGCGTGCAGGCGCTGGCGGACCTGCTCGACGGGTGATGACCGCGTCCCCACTCCTCGGAGCCGCCGACACGACGGACCACGCTGCGGTCTTCCTCGAGCTCGGCCTGCTGCTGCTCGGGCTGGCGGTCGTCGGACACCTCGCGCTGCGGCTCCGCCTGTCGCCGATCCCGTTCTACCTGCTCGGCGGGCTGGCCTTCGGCGAGGGCGGGCTGCTGGCGCTGGACGCCCCGGACCAGTTCGTCGAGATCGGTGCCGAGATCGGCGTCCTGCTCTTGCTGCTGATGCTCGGGCTGGAGTACACCGCCGACGAGCTCACGTCGAACCTGCGCCGTCATGCACCCTCCGGACTGGTGGACCTGGTCCTGAACGCCGTGCCCGGCTTCGTCACGGGCCTGCTGCTGGGGTGGTCGTGGCCGGCCGCGCTCGCGCTGGCCGGTGTCACGTACATCTCCTCGTCGGGCATCACCGCGAAGCTGCTCGGTGACCTCCGGCGCCTCGGCAACCGGGAGACGCCCGCGGTGCTGTCCGTGCTCGTCATCGAGGACCTCGCCATGGCGGTGTACCTCCCGGTGCTCGGCACCGTGCTCGCGGGAGTCGGAGTGCTCGTCGGCGGCCTCACCGTCGGTGTGGCCCTGCTGTCGGTCTGCGGCATCCTGCTGGTCTCCCTCCGCTTCGGCGGCCACATCAGCCGACTGCTGCACTCGGGCGACAAGGAGAACTTCCTGCTGCGTCTGCTCGGCGTCACCCTCCTCGTCGCCGGAGTCGCCCAGCAGGCCCAGGTGTCCGCCGCGGTCGGCGCCTTCCTGGTCGGCGTGGCGCTGTCCGGCGAGGTGGCCACCAGCGCACGGGTCGTCCTGACGCCGCTGCGCGACCTGTTCGCCGCCGTCTTCTTCGTCTTCTTCGGCCTGCAGACCGACCCCTCGGAGATCCCGCCTGTCCTGCTCGTCGCCCTCGGCCTCGCGCTCGTCACGACGATCACGAAGATCGCGACCGGCTGGTACGCCGCGGGGCGGGCAGGGGCAGCGGGCCGCGGACGGCTGCGAGCCGGCACGGTCCTCGTGGCCCGCGGCGAGTTCTCCATCGTCATCGCCGGGCTCGCCGTGACCGGCGGCGCGGACGCGCAGCTCGGTCCGCTCGCCGCGGCCTACGTGGTGCTGCTCGCCGTCGCCGGTCCCCTCCTGACCCGCGCGGCGGAGCCGGCGTACGACCTCGTCGTGGACCGGCGGGACAAGATGAGGGCATGACGCGCATCTCCCGCTTCCCCGTGCCCGACGTCGCCGACCTCCCCGAGGACCTGCGGGAGCGCATCCTCGAGGTGCAGGAGAGGTCTGGCTTCGTGCCCAACGTGTTCCTCGCACTGGCACACCGACCGGCGGAGCTGCGGGCGTTCCTCGCCTACCACGACGCGCTCATGGACTCCGACGTCGGACTGACCCGCGCCGAGCGGGAGATGATCGTCGTGGCGACCAGCGCCGCGTGGGACTGCACCTACTGCGTCGTCGCCCACGGCGCGATCCTGCGGGTCCGGGCGAAGGACCCCGTCCTGGCGGACGTGATCTCGACCAACCACCGGCACGCGACCCTCTCGCCCCGTCAGCGGGCCATGCTCGACTTCGCGCTGACGGTGTCACTGCGTCCCCAGGAGGTGGAGGACGCGGACCTCGCCGTCCTGCGCGAGCACGGCTTCGACGACGAGGCGATCTGGGACATCTCTGCGATCACCGCCTTCTTCTCGCTCTCGAACCGCATGGCTCACGTGCTGGCCCTGGTGCCGAACCCGGAGTTCCACCTGCTGGGCCGGGTCCCGCGCGAGCGGGCCTAGCGCCGGGTTGCCCGGCGGCTCGACGGGGCAGGAGTCCCAGCCTGTGGCCGGACAGGGAGGAGCAGCGTGACGACGTGGGGACCTCCGGTGTGCCTGTACACGCCGTCCCGCGACGCCTCCGGCATGGGCGCCCACATGATCGACCTGGCCGCCGCCCTCGCACCGGAGCACGACGTGTCCGTCATGGCCTGGGCGACGCCGGCCGGGAGGCTCCTGCTGGAGCGGGCCGAGGCGGTGGGGGCCCGCCCGGTGTCGTTGCCGCACCCCCGGTCGCCGGCGTTCTCGAGCGTCATCACCGCCCACCTGGCACGTCACCCGACGGACGTCTTCCACGTCCACGTCGGCACCGGACGGGAGGACTTCGACGGCGCCCGCACCGCCCGCGCCGCGGGCGTCCCGGCCGTGGTGCAGACGCTGCACTACCCGTGGCTGATGGGCAGCACGAAGCACCGCATCCCGTTCTTCCACGCCCTCGAGCCCGTCGACCGCGTCCTCACCGTCTCGCTAGCGCAGCGGCGGACGTACGAGCGCATCGGCGTGCCGCGCGAGCTGATGTCGACCGTCGCCAACGGCATCCGTGGGCGCGAGCTGGCGCTCGGCCGCGGCGCCGCCCGCGAGTCGCTCGGCCTCGACCCGGACCAGCCGGTCGTCCTGACGGTCGGGCGGCTGACCGTCATGAAGGGCCACACCCACCTGCTCGAGGCTGTGCCGTCGCTGGTGCGCCGCTTCCCCGACCTCGCCGTGGTGGTCGTCGGCGACGGCCACCTGCACGAGCAGCTGGTCGACCAGTCCGTCTCGCTCGGCGTCGCCGACAACGTGCGTCTGGTCGGCCACCGCGCCGACGCGCGTGGCCTGCTCGACGCGGCCGACGTGTTCGTGCTGCCGTCGCTGCACGAGGGGATGCCCCTCGTCCTGCTGGAGGCCATGGACGCGGGTCTGCCCGTCGTCGCGACTCGCGTGATCGGCAGCGAGGAGGTCGTCGTGGACGAGGAGACCGGCCTGCTGGTGCGCCCGCGCGACCCCGGGGCCCTCGCGGGCGCCCTCGGTCGGCTGCTCGACGAGCCGGCGCTGCGCGCCGGACTGGGTGCCGCCGGGCGGCGCCGCTACGAGGAGCACTTCACGAGCGCCCGCATGGCCGAGCAGACGAGACAGGTGTACGAGCAGGTGCTCCGCGCAGCGTCGACCGAGCGGCGGGCGCCCGGGAGGCGGCTCGTCGACCCGGTGGCCGGATGACCCGGCTGCGGGTGGCCTGCGTCGGCACCGGTTTCATCGCCGGAAGGCACCTCGCCGCCCTGTCGTCGTTCGACGACGTGGACGTCGTCGCCGTCGCTGACGTCGTCCCCGAGCGCGTCCGCGAGGTCGCGGCCCGCTACGGCGCAACGGCGTACGACGACGGCGCCGCACTGCTGCAGCAGGAGGAGCTCGACGCGGTCTGGCTGTGCGTCCCGCCCTTCGCCCACGGGCCGCTCGAGCACGCCGCCGTGGCGCGAGGTTTGCCCTTCTTCGTCGAGAAGCCCTTGTCGGTCGATCTTCCCGTGGCAGTAGAGGTGGCTGCGGCGGTCCGAGCGCAGGGGCTGCTCACCTGCGTCGGCTACCACTGGCGCTCGCTCAGCCTCGTGGAGCAGGCACGAGAGCTCATCGGAGACGCTCCGGTGCAGCTGCTCACCGGGTCGTGGCTCGACAGCACCCCGGCCGCGGCCTGGTGGTCACGACGCGAGGGCTCCGGCGGGCAGCTCGTCGAGCAGACGACCCACCTCGTGGACCTCGCCCGGCTGCTCGGCGGCGAGGTCGAGGCCGTGACCGCCCTCGAGACCACCGCTTCCCGTGCGGCGTGGCCGGAGGCGAACGTCCCGACGGCGTCGGCGCTGCTGCTGCAGTTCCGCGGAGGCGCCGTCGGCACCATCGCCTCCAGCTGCGTGCTGGACCGGCGCCACCAGGTGCAGCTGCAGGTCGTGGTCGAGGGGCAGACGCTCGACCTGCGGGAGGCCGGGCTCAGCGACCACGAGCTCCGGACCGCCACGTCGGCGGGCGAGCAGGTCGTCCGCACCACCGAGGACCCGGTCGCCCGCGAGGACCGCGCCTTCGTCGACGCGCTGCTCGGCCGCTCGCCGCACGTCCCGGTGCCCTACGACGAAGGCCTGCGGACGCACGCTGTCGTCTGCGCGGCCGACCGCTCGGCTCGAGCGGGAGGAGAGCGCGTGGTGGTCGCCGACCTGCTCGGCGACCACGACCTGCTCCGCGGAGGTGCTCCCCGTGGGTGAGCCGCGGACCGTGCGGACGCTGGGGGTGGTGGCCGTCGGCCGGCCAGAGGTCTTCTCCTACGTCGAGCAGCCGCCGGCCGACGGCGAGGTGCGGCTGGACACCCTGTTCACCGGCCTGAGCGCCGGGACCGAGCTCACCCTGCTCAAGGGGACCAACCCCTACCTCCACGCGTCCTGGGACGCCGAGCGGGGGGTCTTCCGGGCAGGGGAGCCGTCGAAGTCCTTCCCGGTCGAGGTCCTCGGCTACATGGAGAGCGCCGTCGTGGTCGAGTCGCGCAACGACGCGGTCGCGGAGGGCCAGGTCGTCGCTGCGGCGTACGGTCACCGCACCGGTCACGTCGTGGATCCCGCTGCGCAGGTGCTGATCCCGCTCCCGCCGGACCTCGACCCGCTGCTCGGCGTCTACGTGGCGCAGATGGGACCGATCTGCGCCAACGGGTTGCTCCACGCGGCCGCCGACCGCCTCGGGGCCGACCCCGGGCTGGCGCTGAGCGACGGGGTCCGGGGACAGCGCGTCCTCGTCACCGGCGCAGGCGTCGTGGGGCTCTTGACCGGCCTGCTCGCCTCCGTGCACGGGGCGGCGGAGGTCGTGCTCGCGGATCCCGATCCAGCTCGGCTCGCCGTCGCAGCGGAGCTCGGGCTGACCCCCCTGCTGGACGACTCCCCGGAAGCGGTCTGGGAGTGGTGCTCCTCGCGCTGGCGGCACGGACTGGCCGACTCGGGCGCTGACGTGACGTTCCAGTGCAGAGGGCAGGCGCACGTCCTCGCGACGGCGCTGCGCAGCACCCGGCCCCAGGGAAGCATCATCGACCTCGCCTTCTACCAGGGCGGGGCGCCGGATCTCCGGCTCGGTGAGGAGTTCCACCACAAGGGCATGACCCTGCGATGCGCGCAGATCAACCGGGTCCCGCGCGGGCTGGCCGGGACCTGGGACCGCAGGCGCCTCGCCGCCGAGACGCTGGCGCTGCTCGCCGAGCGGGGGGACGCGGTGCGCCGGCACGTCGTGACCGACGTCGTCCCGTTCGATGCGGGACCCGCGCTCATGACCGAGCTGGCGGAGCGGCGCCGCCCCACGGTGTCGGCCGTCTTCGCGGTCGACGGGGCGAGCGCCTAACCACCCTTCTTGCGGGCGAACACGAGCCCCGCCACCTCGCTCGCCCCGGCGGCCCGCAGCACGCGCGCCATCTCCCGCATCGAGAAGCCCTCGGAGTAGACGTCGTCCAGGACGAGGACGCGACGGCCTGCGACCCGGTCGGGGTCCGGAACCGCGAGTGCCGAGCGCAGCGAGTGCTCCGCGATCGCCCGCCGTGTCTCGACGCCGCGGCCGAGGAACTGCCCGGTCGGGCCGGACTTCGTGATCAGGTCGGGGGCGAAGGGCCACCGGGGACCGGCCTCCTGCGCCGCGTCGAGGACGAGCCGGAGATGGTCCCAGAGCCGCCTCGCGCGCGGCCCTACGTAGAGAGCTCCCGTGGTGATGAGGTCGTAGTGCGCCACCTCGTCGCGCCGCTCGTCGAGGAAGCCGACCAGGATCCGCCCGAGCACGCCGGCCCACCGGCGGTCCTCGTCGTACTTGTAGCGGGACAGCGCCGTCCAGAAGTCCTCTGTGCGGCCCGACACGGCGTAGATGCGGGAGAACTCGCGGTCCGCGTACGCGCACACGGCGCTGGCGCACGGGCCGTCGTCGGGCAGCAGGCCGCCGCAGCTGCCGCACCGCGCGGCGGCGATCGGCTGCGACCCTCCGCAGGCGCACGCGAAGCAGGTCGCGGGCGACCCGCTCTCGAGGTAGGGGCAGGCCATGCAGCCCGGGAAGCCGGCGGGGGCAGGGTCGAGGGTGCGGAGGTCGATCACCTGTCCTGTCTTCCCTGATCGACCAGGTCCACTGCCCCGAACGCGCGGACGCCCCCGCGTAGGTGCGCGGGGGCGTCCGACACAGGCGCAGCGACTACGGCCGCAGCGCCGGGTTGTCGAAGTTGAGCTGCAGCAGCGACGCCGGGTCGGCGATGGGGACCTCCCACACCGGCCCCGCTCCGTCCGGGTCGATGACCTGGCCCCGACCGAGGAAGGCCGCGACCTGGGCCTGCGCCTGGAGGGCGTAGGGCGCGGTCGGACCGGCGAGCTGCAGCAGGAAGCTGTGCGGGTTGCTGCCGGCCAGCGGCGTCTTGTCGTGGCGGTAGAGGCTGGTCCGGCTGAACAGGTCCCCGGCGTCGATGAGCGTGTACGACGTGGGGTTCGGCACGGTCCGGTCACCGAACGCGACCTGGACGAGCACCCGCTCCGGCGCGATGAGCGGCGCGAACGTCTCCGGGCTGCCCGGCCGGGTGAGCCAGGTGGTGAGGGCCAGGTAGTCCTGGATGGCGATCGCACCGGGCGCGGTGGCCGTCACGGGACCCTCACCCCGGAGCGGCAGCTGCTCCTGGAAGAAGGCCCGGGTCGCGTCGCCGCTGTTGAGCAGCCCCTGCGCCTGCAGCGCCCGGGTCGTCAGCAGCCGGAACGACGGCGAGATGCGGGCGATCTCAGCGATCGGCCCACCGGGGACGTTGAGCACCGAGCGGGTCACCTGGGGGTCGGCTCCGGTCAGCATCGTGCCGTAGATGCCGCCGAAGCTCTGCCCGAAGTAGGTGACCCCGGAGCCGCGCAGGTCACCGTCGCCGTCGCCGTCCACGTCGGTGCCGCCGACGGCGCGGATGAGCGTCGAGATGTCCGTGGCGGTCTGGCGCAGCGTGTCACGGCTGCCGATCGCCGCCGCCTCCCCCGTGGCGGAGGAACCCTCGGTGCTGCCGATGCCGTCGCCCGGGTCGCCCTGGTCGACGCCTCGGCCGTAGGTCGGGATCGACGTGGTCGTGCCGCCGCTGGTGATCTCCCAGGTGCTGTCCTCCCCGAAGCCGTGGCCGACGACGAGGGTGCCGATCGTGGCGATGCCGGCGCGGGCGTTGGTCGCAGCCGCAAGGAAGACGCTGGTCGTGGAGGCGGTGAAGCCGTGACCGAAGACTGCCACCGGCCAGCCGCCTGCCGGGGTCTCGCCGGCCGGGAGCACCGCGACGAACGGAAGCCGCTCGGCACCCACGGCGGCCGGCCCTGCGTCGCGCGTCGGGGTCTGCTCGATCTCGACGTCGTCCCCGAGCCACGAGGGGGCGAGGTAGGAGCCGAACACGTAGGTCGCTCCGGTGCCGGCGGCAGGGAGCGCGACCGGAACGGCGTTGACGCCGGTGCCCAGGTCCTGCCGCCAGGTGATGGAGGTGTCGGCGGCGGGGAACACGCCCTCGACCCGCAGGTCCCGGTCCGCGATGCCGGCCGCCTGGAAGGCCGCGCCGCTGTCGAGCTGGCGCCGCAGGTCGAGCAGGCCGTCGGTGGCGCTCAGCGTCGTGAAGTCCTCGTGGGCCGCTCCCGAACGCGGACCGCCCTGCACCTTGAGCCGGTAGGTCGTGCTCGGTGCCAGCTGCTCGGCCGGGTGCGCGTAGAGCGTGGTGGTGGCTGGGTCCCACACGACGCGGTCCACGCCGATCTTGCGGCCGCTCCCCTTCGCCCGCAGCGTGATCCGTGCCGCGGCAGCTGCGATGTCCGTGACCGGGCTGTCGTAGCGGATGGCGAGCCGCGGGTCGAGGTCGAAGCCGTCGAGCTCGTTGAGCCGCTCGACCAGGCCGCACCGGATGACGTTGCCGCAGTCCTCGGTCGGCAGGTCGACCCGCAGGCCGGTGAGCTGCGACGCGTCCCGGACCGTGAGGTCGTTGGTGGGGAACAACGAGACCGGGCGCGCCTTGTCAGGCGCCGACCGGGCCTTCTCGGGGGCCTTGCCGGGGCCGGCGAGGGCCGGGCTGGCCGTCGCGGCCAGGGTCGTCGTGGTGAGGGCCAGGGCGCCGACCGCGGCTGCGGTCGTGCGTCCGGCCCGGGTGCGGAGCAGCACGGGCATCTCCTTGTGGCGGGGATGCTCTCTGTACCTCGCGGTGTCCCAGGCCGCAAACGACGACGTCACGCTGTGCACGCGACTGCGCGCACAGCGTGACGGCGATGATCTACTTGCGCGCAACGTCCCATGGGATGTGACGCAGATCACAGATCAACGAGGAGGTCGGGGCCCCTTCGAGCCCTTGCTCTGCACCTGCCGGAAGAGGTCCTTGGCCTTGGCCTGGTTCGCCGGCTTGCGCGCCTCGTCGTAGACCTTCTTCGCGATCCCGGCCTTCATCAACCCGCTCAGCATGCCCACGGCGATCTCCTTCGGTGTGTCCCTCGGTGCGTCCTCGGATGCCTGCCCTCTACCCCGCACCCGGGCGGTCAGACGATCAGGCGGCGGGCCGGGCGGTGACGAAGGCCTCCCTGGCGGCGACCGCGGTGTCCGGGTTGTCGCTGAACAGGCCGTCGACGCCTGCGGCGAAGAACGCCGCGTACTCCTCGAAGGCGTCCCCGTAGGCGGCGGGGTCGGTACCCCGGCGAAGGGCCGGCGGCAGGAACGCGTTCTCGTTGCGGAACGTGTACGGGTGGACGAGCAAGCCCAGGGCGTGAGCGTCCGCCACCAGCGCGGTCGGGACGCCGAGCGCGCCGGCGGCAGTGCGCGGGATGACGCGGTTCTTGTCAGGGCCGACGCCGTCGGCGTACGTCGCGATCTCCCGCAGGCCGGCCGCGGTCGACAGGGCGTCGTAGCTCGTCCCGGGCCGGTCAGCCGGGCCACCGCTGCCGCCGAGCAGCTGCACCAGCGGCAGCCGGGTCTTGCGGTCGAGCTCGCGCAGGTTGGCCGTCTCGAACGACTGGAGGAAGACAGGGGCGTTCGGCCGGTCGAGCCCAGCCCTCCGCAGCGCCTCGAGCAGCGGCTCCTCGAGGGAGAGCCCGATGCCGTCGAAGTACGACGGGTGCTTGGTCTCGATGTAGATCCCCACCGTGCGGTGCAGCCGCTTGCCCTCGGCCTTCGCGAGCGCGAGGACCTCCTCCAGCGTCGGGATCTCATACCGTCCGTCGTAGAGGGTGTTCTCCTGCCGGAGCTGCGGGATCCGCTCGACCGCGCGGAGCTCCTTGAGCTCGGCGAGATCGAAGTCCTCGGTGAACCAGCCGGTGAACGCGACCCCGTCGATCGTCTTGGTGGTCCGGCGGTCGGCGAACTCCGGCCGCGACGAGACGTCGGTGGTTCCGGAGATCTCGTTCTCGTGGCGGGCGACCAGGACGCCGTCACGGGTGCTCACGAGGTCCGGCTCGATGTAGTCGGCCCCCAGCGCGATGGCGAGGCGGTACGACTCGAGCGTGTGCTCCGGCCGGTAGCCGCTCGCCCCACGGTGACCGACGACGATCGGCACGGTGGCGGTCGCCGGAGCGACGGCAGGGCGCCCGCTCTTCCGGTCACCGTCGTTGCCAGCAGCGGCTCCCGCCGGCGCGGCGACGAGGGCCGCGACCAGGGCGAGCGCGGGAAGTACGGCGGAGCGGGCGAGCAGGCGCGACGTCCTGTGGGACACGGGATCTCCTCTGGGGCGGTGCACCGGATCCGCAGCCGCTCGGCCAGGACGTCACCGCCACAAGAGGACACGCAAGCGGCCGAAGGTGACCGCCGCCTGACGCGGTGACCAACAGCCGGCAGCGGGCCGGGGATCACTTCGCGGGACTCCGGTCGGCTGGACACGCGGCAGCCTGTGGACAGGCCGGCGGGTGCGGGCACCGCCGCTGGTAGACCGGGCGCGCAGCGGCGCCGGCGCCGGGCAGGTCGAGCGGACGGAGGCGGTGTGGAGCTGGAGCTCAGCCTGCTCGTGCCGGCCACCGGAGCGCGGGCGGACGTCCTCGTCACGGCGACGGGTAGCACCTCGCTGGCGGACGTCGTCCCCGCGCTGCTGGCCCGCGCGCTGCCTGCCGGAGCACCTGGGCGGGTGAGGCACGCGGACCTGCCCCTCCCCCCGGACGCGGTGCTGGGCCAGCCGCCCCTGCTCCGCGGCGTGGTGCTGGAGGTCTCGCCCCCGGACAGCGAGCAGCAGGTGCGCGCTGCCGCCCTGCCGACGACCGGACCGGTCCTGCACGTCGTCGGCGGTCCCGAGGCCGGCCGGACCCACCGGATGGCTCCCGGCGGGACCGTCGTCGGCAGGGGGGAGGGCGCCGACCTGCCGCTCGACGACCCCGACGTCAGCCGGTGGCACTGCCGCCTCGAGCTCGGGCCCGACGGCTGGCGGGTGGTCGACCTCGGCTCGGCCAACGGCACCACCGTGGACGGGGTCGACGTGCAACAAGGGCCGGCCGGCGCCGCCCTCCCGCAGGGGGCCGTGCTGAGGACCGGGCGCTCAGCCCTCGCCGTGATGGAGGACTCCAGCGCCGCTGCGCCGCTGCGCCCCACCGGGGACGGTCGAGCCCGCTTCAACCGGCCGCCGAGGATCCGCCCGCCGCACACCCCGGTGCAGGTCGTCGTGCCGGCTCCGCCGGGCGAGCGGGAGCGGACCCCGCTGCCGGTGCTCGCCGCGCTCGCGCCCCTCGTGCTCGGGGTGGTCATGTGGCGCCTCACCGGCAGCCTGACGTTCCTGCTCTTCACGCTGCTCTCACCGGTCCTGCTCCTCGGCAGCGTGGTCACCGAGCGGCGCAGCGGGCGGCGAGCGAGCCGACGAGCGCGGGCCCTGTGGCGGGCGCAGCGCGACGTCGCCGAGACGACGCTGGCGGCGGCCGTCCGCGAGGACGAGCAGCTGCGCCGACGGGACGCGCCGGGCGCTGGCGAGGCGCTCGAGGCGGCGCGGGGGCCCGGTCCACGGCTGTGGGAGCGACGGCGGGGTGACGACGACTTCCTCGAGCTGCGGCTCGGCCTCGCCGACCAGCCGGCTCGCGTCGAGGCCGAAGGCGACGTGCGCGACGAGGACCGCACGGCCCGCTGCGTCCCCGTGGTCGTGCCGCTCCAGACCGCCGGCGTCCTGGGGCTGTCCGGTCCCCGTGCCGAGTCGCTGGCCGCGGCCCGCTGGGTCCTGACCCAGGCCGCCACGTGGCACAGCCCTCGCGACCTCGCGGTCGTCGTCCTGGCCGAGCCCGCGGCAGCCGGGGACTGGGACTGGGCCGCCTGGCTGCCGCACGCGCGACCGGACGACGGCGAGGACTGCCGGGCCCTGCTGGGCCTCGGGCTCCCTCAGGCGGCGGCGCGGGTGCGCGAGCTGACCGCCCTCGTCGAGCTGCGGTCGCAGCAGGCCCGCCACCCGGCTCCTCGCGGCCGAGCGGACCGGGCGGTGCTCGTCGTCGTCGACGGCGCACGGGCCCTGCGCGCGGTCCCGGGCCTGGCGCGCCTGCTCGTCGAGGGCC
>JAABUN010006635.1_pt1 | contig 13137 bp, 12 predicted proteins | sample 5559311 | NCBI WGS metagenome assembly JAABUN01 (sample SAMN10711877, study PRJNA513370) | rock metagenome | isolation source: Antarctica rocks | place: Antarctica: Victoria Land, Siegfried Peak sud | reverse complement strand
ATCTGCGAGTCGTGCGGGCTCCCAGTGGGCAAGATGCGGTTGCAGGCCTTCCCCCGTGCGACCCTGTGCGTGTCATGCAAATCACGTCAGGAACGCCGCTGAGCGAGGTCGCACCCCCGGCGCGGCCACCGCGCGCCCGGCTGGTCGGCGCGCTGACTGGCGTCGCCCTGTTCAGCTACGGGCTGGACCAGGTCACCAAGGTCCTGGCCGTGCGGCAGCTGAGCCCCGGTGACCCCGTCGAGCTGCTCGGCACCCTGCTCTCGCTGCGCCTGATCCGCAACCCCGGTGCCGCGTTCTCGCTGGCCACAGGCATGACCTGGGTGCTGACGGCGGTCGCCGTCGTGGTCGTCGTCGTGGTGATCCGCTCGTCGCGGCGGCTGGGCAGCGGCGGCTGGGCGTTCGCCCTGGGCCTGCTGGTCGGTGGTGCCCTGGGCAACCTCACCGACCGGCTGGTGCGCGCACCCGGTCCGGGCCGCGGCCACGTCATCGACTTCATCGACTACAACGGCTACTTCGTGGGCAACGTCGCCGACATCGCGATCGTCCTGGCGGCGGTCCTGATCGGGTTGCTCGGCCTGCGCGGGATCGGCCTGGACGGCGGGCGGCCGGCTCGTGGCTGACGTGCGCTCGCTGCCGGTCCCCGACGGCCTGGAGGGTGAACGGGTCGACGCCGCCCTGTCCCGGCTGTTCGGCCTCTCGCGCACCAAGGCCGCCGACCTGGCCGCGGCCGGAGTGGTCCGACTGGACGGCGCGGCCGCCGTCAAGTCCGACCGCGTACGCGCCGGCGCCTGGCTCGAGGTCGAGCTGCCGGGGTCGGCTCAGCTCGTCGTCGTCCCCGACCCCGTCCCCGGCATGCGGATCGTCTTCGACGACGACGACCTGGTCGTGGTCGACAAACCGGTCGGCGTCGCCGCCCACCCCAGTCCGGGCTGGACCGGCACGACGGTCATGGGTGGCCTGGCCGCTGCCGGCTACCGGATCTCGACCTCCGGGGCCGCCGAGCGCCAGGGCGTCGTGCACCGCCTGGACGTCGGCACCTCGGGCCTGATGGTCGTCGCCAAGTCCGAGCTCGCCTACACGGCGCTCAAGCGCGCGTTCAAGGAACGCAGCGTCGACAAGACGTACCACGCCGTCGTCCAGGGACTACCCGACCCGTTGCGTGGCACCATCGACGCCCCGATCGGGCGCCACCCGGGTCACGCCTACAAGTGGGCCGTCACCGAGGCCGGCAAACCGAGCATCACCCACTACGAGGTGCTCGAGGCGTTCCGTGCGGCGTCCCTGCTCGAGGTTCACCTCGAGACCGGCCGCACCCATCAGATCCGGGTGCACTTCAGCGCCCTGCGGCACCCGTGCGTGGCCGACCTGACCTACGGCGCCGACCCGACCCTGGCAGCCCGCCTGGGCCTGCAGCGGCAGTGGCTGCACGCCCACCGGCTCGGGTTCGACCACCCCGTCACTGGACGCCCGGTGCGGTTCGAGAGCCCCTACCCGCCTGACCTGGTGGGTGCGCTCGAGGTGCTCTCGGCGCCGTGACCCGTGCTGCGGACGACCCCAGGCAGGTGACGCCGCGCCGGCCGCTGAGCCGCGCGAGCATCATCACCGAGGCGGTGGCCTTCATCGACGAGTTCGGGTTGGCCGAGCTGACCATGCGGCGGCTCGGTCAACGGCTCGGTGTCGAGGCGATGTCCCTCTACCGGCACGTCGACGGTCGGGAGGCGCTGCTGGACGGGGTGGTCAACCAGGTCACCGACGGACTGCACCTGGACCCGCACCAGCCGCTGCTGCCCAGCGACGGCTGGCAGGCCTTCGTGCAGGGGGTGGCCACCGCAGTGCGGGCGATCGCCCTGGCGCACCCGCGGGTGTTCCCGCTCGTGGCCACCCGGCACCCCTCGGCGCCGTGGCTGCGACCGCCGCTGCGCAGCCTGGACCTGGTCGAGGCGTTCCTGGAGGGCCTGGTGCACCGCGGCTTCAGCGACGAGGGCGCGGTGGCCTCCTACCGGGCCTTCTCCAGCTTCCTGCTCGGTCACCTGCTGCTGGAGTGCGCCGCCCTGGGCGCCGGCACCGCACCCGCCGAGGAGCCACTGGCCGAGCCCGACCACCGCAGCGTGGCCCAGACCGACGGCGACCTCACAGCGTTCCCGAACCTGCGCCGGCTGGAGTACCAGCTCTCGGCCGACCACTCGGCCGCCGAGTTCGAGGAGTCCCTCGAGCACCTGCTCGAGCGGCTCGAACGCTTCGTCGCCTGACCCCTCGCGCGGCGGCCCGGACCACCCGGCCCAGCGACACGCCGTCCGGGCTGGAGCGACGCGCACCCTCGCCCCGGCGCTCGGTGCCGCGACCTAGACTCACGTCTCATGCCCGCCAGCTCCACCCCCGCAGCCGATCCCTCGTTCGTGCACCTGCACGTGCACACCGAGTACTCGATGCTCGACGGGGCGGCGCGCATCGACGACCTGTTCACCGAGGCCGCCCGCCAGCGGGTGCCGGCGCTGGCCACCACCGACCACGGTTACGTCTTCGGCGCCTACGAGTTCTGGAAGGCCGGTCGGCGGCACGGGGTCAAGCCGATCATCGGGCTCGAGGCCTACCTGACACCCGGCACCCACCGCACCGACCGCACCCGGGTCAGGTGGGGCGACGGCGGCCGCGACGACGTCTCGGGCTCGGGCGCCTACACCCACATGACGCTGCTGGCCCGTGACAACGAGGGCATGCACAACCTCTTCCGGATGTCCTCGCTGGCCTCGCTGGAGGGTCACTACTTCAAGCCACGGATGGACCGCGACCTGCTTTCGCGCTACGGCGCCGGCCTGATCGGCACGACCGGTTGCGCGGGCGGCGAGATCCAGACCCGGCTGCGCCTCGGTCAGTACCAGCAAGCCCGCGAGGCGGCCGCCGAGTTCCGCGACATCTTCGGCCCGGAGAACTTCTACGCCGAGATCATGGACCACGGCCTGGACGTCGAGCGGTCGACGATCACCGAGCTGCTGCGCCTGGCGAAGGACCTGTCGATCCCGCTGGTCGCCACCAACGACCTGCACTACACGCACGCGGCCGACGCCACGGCCCACGCCGCCCTGCTCTGCGTCCAGTCCGGTTCGACGCTGGCCGACCCGGGCCGGTTCAAGTTCGACTCCGAGGAGTTCTACCTCAAGACGCCCGCCCAGATGCGGCACCTGTTCCGCGACCACCCCGAAGCCTGTGACAACACGCTGCTGATCGCCGAGCGCTGCGACGTCTCGTTCACCGAGGGCGAGGGCCGGTTCATGCCTCGCTTCGCGGTGCCGGACGGCGAGAGCGAGCAGTCCTGGTTCGTCCGCGAGGTCGAGGCCGGGTTGCACCGCCGCTACCCCGGCGGGATCAGCGACGAGGTGCGCAGCCGGGCGTCGTACGAGACCGAGGTGATCTGCTCGAAGGGTTATGCCGGGTACTTCCTGGTCGTGGCCGACTTCATCACCTGGGCCAAGGCGAACGGGATCCGGGTCGGCCCGGGCCGCGGGTCCGGGGCTGGGGCGATGACGGCGTACGCGATGGGGATCACCGACCTCGACCCGCTGCAGCACGGGCTGATCTTCGAGCGGTTCCTGAACCCCGAGCGGATGTCGATGCCCGACTTCGACGTCGACTTCGACGAGCGCCGCCGAGGTGAGGTGATCCGCTACGTCACCGACAAGTACGGCGACGACCGGGTCGCCCAGATCGTCACCTACGGCACGATCAAGGCCAAGCAGGCGGTCAAGGACGCCAGCCGGGTGCTCGGCTACCCCTTCGCGATGGGCGAGAAGATCACCAAGGCCATGCCGGCCGCGGTGATGGGCAAGGACGTGCCGCTCGCCGAGATCTTCAACTCCGAGCACAAGCGCTACTCCGAGGCCGACGAGTTCCGCCAGCTGCACGCGGCCGACCCGGACGTCGCCAGGGTGGTCGAGACCGCGCTGGGGCTCGAGGGGCTCAAGCGCCAATGGGGCGTGCACGCCGCCGGGGTCATCATGTCCAGCGAGCCGCTGGCCGGCCTGGTGCCGATCATGCGCCGCGAGCAGGACGGCCAGATCATCACCCAGTTCGACTATCCGAGCTGCGAGACGCTCGGCCTGGTCAAGATGGACTTCCTGGGCCTTCGCAACCTGACGATCCTGGACGACGCGCTGCTCAACGTGCAGGCCAGCCGCGGCATCACCATCGACCTGGACGCGCTGAGCAAGGACCTCACCGACGCGACCACCTTCGAGCTGCTGGGCCGCGGTGACACCCTGGGCGTGTTCCAGTTCGACGGCACCCCGATGCGCGCGCTGCTGCGGCTGATGAAGCCGGACAGCTTCGAGGACATCTCCGCCGTCGGTGCGCTCTACCGCCCGGGACCGATGGGTGCCGGCTCGCACACCAACTACGCCCTGCGCAAGAACGGCCTGCAGCCGATCACCGCGATCCACCCCGAGCTGGCCGAGCCGCTGGACGAGATCCTGGGCGCCACCTACGGCCTGATCGTCTACCAGGAACAGGTCATCCTGATCGCGCAGAAGCTGGCCGGGTACTCCCTGGGCAAGGCCGACCTGCTGCGCAAGGCGATGGGCAAGAAGAAGCGTGAGGTGCTGGACGCCGAGTACGTCGGCTTCGAGGCCGGGATGACCGCGAACGGCTACTCGGCCGGGGCCGTCAAGACGCTCTGGGACATCCTGGTCCCGTTCTCGGACTATGCCTTCAACAAGGCGCACAGCGCGGCGTACGGGTTGGTCTCGTACTGGACGGCCTACCTGAAGGCGAACTTCCCGGCCGAGTACATGGCAGCGGTGCTCACCAGCGTGCGCGACGACAAGGACAAGTCCGCGCTCTACCTGGCCGAGTGCCGCCGGATGGGGATCAAGGTGCTGCCGCCGGACGTCAACGAATCGGCGGCCGACTTCACCCCGGTCGGCACCGACGTCCGGTTCGGGCTGACCGCGATCCGCAACGTGGGCACGAACGTCGTCGACGGGATCGTCGCTGCCCGTGCCGACAAGGGCCGGTACGGCTCGTTCGAGGACTTCTTGCGCAAGGTGCCGGCGGTGGTCTGCAACAAGCGCACCATCGAGTCCCTGGTCAAGGCCGGGGCGTTCGACTCCCTCGGCCACCCCCGGGCCGGACTGGTGCGGGTGCACGAGGTCTACGTCGACTCCCTGGTCGCCGAGAAGCGGATGGAGTCGCATGGGCAGGACTCGCTGTTCGGGGGTTTCGACGACGAGACCTCGCTGCAGCTCGCCGTGCTGCCGGCGGTGCCGCAGGTCGAGTGGGACAAGCGTGAGAAGCTGAAGTTCGAGCGCGACATGCTGGGCCTGTACGTCAGCGACCACCCGCTGTTCGGCGTCGAGCACGTGCTCTCGGCGGCATCGGACTGCTCGATCGCCCAGCTGATGGCCGACGAGAGCCGGCCCGAGGGGTCCGGCGTCACGATTGCCGGGATGATCAGCGGGCTGTCCCGCAAGATGACCAAGAACGGCAACCCCTGGGCGATCGCCACCGTCGAGGACCTCGAGGGCTCGGTCGAGGTGATGTTCTTCCCGCAGACCTACCAGACCGTCTCCACCGTGCTGGCCGAGGACCTGATCGTGGTGGTGCGCGGACGGCTGAACCGGCGCGACGACGTGCCGAGCCTGGCCGCCCAGGAGCTCACCGTCCCCGATGTCAGCGAGGGGCCCCGCGGGCCCGTGGTGATCGCGATGCCCCTGGCGCGCTGCACGCCACCGGTCGCCGAGCGACTCAAGGACGTGCTGGCCACCCACCCGGGCGTCACCGAGGTGCACCTGCGCCTGACCCAGGCCGGCAAGGCCACCCTGATGCGGCTGGACGACCGGCTGCGGGTCACCGCCAGCCCAGCGCTGTTCGGTGACCTCAAGGCACTACTGGGCCCGACCTGCCTGGTCGGCTGATCGGGTCATCCGGGTCGATTCGCCGCGGCCGGCAACGGCGCCGCGCATACCATTCCTGACAGCGACCAGACCACGCCTCGGGGGCAGACATGACCAGTACGCCGCACGACCCGCTGACCGGACCGGACGTGGTCGACCTCGGCGGTGAGCCCACCCCCTCCGGCTCCACGGGCAGGGGCCGCAAGAAGGGCCTGGTCATCGGGGGCGGTCTGCTCGCGGTGGCCCTGGTGGGGGGCGGCGCCGCGTACGCCGTGGCCGCGCTCAGCGGTGGTGGCGCCCAGCCCGAGGCGAGCATCCCGTCGTCCGCGTTCGCGATGGTCAAGGTCGACCTCGACCCCTCGGCCGGCCAGAAGATCGACGCGCTGCGGTTCGCCCGCGGCTTCCCCGACGTACGCGACCGGATCGGGTCGACCGACGACCCCCGTCAGGCGATCTTCGAGACGCTCACCAAGGGCCAGGGCCTGGCCGGCAACTGGCAGACCGACGTCGAACCCTGGCTGGGCCAGCGCGCCGCGCTCGCCGTCGTCCCTGGTGCCACGCCGGAGGCCGATCCCGCACTGATCGTGGTGCTCGCGGTCACCGACACCGGCAAGGCCGAGGCGGGGCTGGCCAAGGTCACCAAGGGCAAGGCCTCGTGCACGCTCACCGGTGACTTCGCGGTCTGCGCGCAGGACAATGCGGTGGCCGGCCGGGCCGCAGCGGACGCCGAGCGGTCGGCACTGGCGGACGACGCGACGTTCACCAAGGACGTGGACGCGCTGAACGGCGACGGCGTGGCGCTCGCCTGGGCAGACCTGGCCAAGGCCAAGAGCGCCGTCCCGGCCCTGGCCAGCGCCCTGCGGTCGAGCGGTGCCGGCCCCCTCGGCGGCTCGCTGGTCGGTGGTGACCTCGCCGGCCGCTACGTCGCGGCGCTGCGGTTCGACGGGCCGAACCTCGAGGTCATCGGCCGACTGGACGGCGCCCCGCTGCCAGCGGCGGGCGGCACCAGCGGGGTGGGCGACCTACCGGCCGGAACCGTCGCCGCACTGGGCATCGGCGGAGCCGACCAGCTCGTCGACACCGCCTGGAAGCAGCTGCGCGCCACGATGGACACCCAGGGCGCCGGCGACAGCGTCGACCAGCAGGTCGCCGCCGTGCGCGAGCAGTACGGCATCACGATCCCGGACGACATCCGCGCAGCCGTGGGCAAGCGGGTCGTGCTCGCGTTCGGTGGAGTGGGCCAGGGCACCCCCGACGTGGCCCTGCGGTTGGCTGGGTCACCCGACGGCGTCGCCAAGCTGGCGAAGGTCGTCAACCAGAACGCCGGCGGCCGGCTCACCCTGGGTCAGGCCACCGCGGGCAGCGACACCGTGCTGGCCCTGACGCAGGCCTACGCCGACAAGGTCGCGGGCGGGTCGGGTCTGGGCTCGTCCACGCTGTTCACCAACGCCGTCCCGGACGCCAAGGACGCCCAGCAGGTCGTCTTCGTCGACATCCCCGCGCTGCTGGCGGTCGCCGACGACGCGGTCGGCGGCGCGGCTGCCCGCAAGCTCGGGTCGCTCTCGGCGCTCGGCGTGAGCGCCGGCCGGGACGGGTCGGCGGCGACGTTCCGGGTGCGGCTGACCACCCGGTGACCCTGCTCACCACCTCGACCCCGGCGCGTCCGGTGTCCCACGTCCGGCGGCGCGCGCTGACCACGGCTGTTGCGGTGCTCGGGCTCGGTATCCTGCTCGGGGTGCTGTGGTGGGTCGCCGCGCCGATGGCTCGCGCGGACGTCGCGGCCGGGCAGGCCTACCTGAGCGGGCACCAGGAGCTGCAGGTTGCCCAGGACGGCTGGTTCGCCGTCGTCACCGGCCTGGCCGGTGTGCTGGCCGCCACCCTGCTCGCGCTGCGCCTGGGACGGGTCGCCGGGTCGGCGGGGCCGGCTGCGGCCTCGGCGGCCCGGTCCGCCGCCCTGTCTGCCGCGAAGGTCCCGGTGCTCGGCGTCGTGGTCGCGCTGGTGGCCTGGCGCACCGGTGTCCTGCTCGGGCCGCCCTCGCTCGCCGACCAGGTCGCTGCCGGGACGACGAACCCGCTCACCCCCTTGCAGCTGCACGCGTACGGCGTCCTGCTCGTCGGCCCGTTCCTCTACACCGTCACCCGGTTCCTGGCGGCGCTGTTCACCGCCGAGCCGGTGGCCGCAGGCTGACCCGGCTGCCGACTCAGCGGGGGTCGGCTGGCAGCTGGGCGAGGTCGATCGCGGGCACCGACGGCAGCACCTCGAGCAGGGTGATCTCGCGGCGCAGCAGCTGCAGCGCGGCGCGCAACCGGCTGCCGGCGTCCGGGCTGGCCAGCAGCTTCTGCCGCTCACCCAGGTGCAGCAGCATGGTGGCGGTGACCAGGTAGGACAGCACCGTCGGGTCATCGCGCAGCAACCGGCTCTGCTCGTCGGGCTCGTCGTGGGCGGTGTCGTCGGGGGCGTCGCCGGGCTGCTCGCCGCGCATGGTGCTGGCGTTCACCACCGCGGTGAGCCGCCGGGTGTAGGTGTCGAAGCCGGCCTGCACCCTGGCCACCAGCTCGGGTGCCACGGCCACGACTGGCTCGTCGATGAACTCGACCAGGCCGGTGAGGTACGGGGTGCCGGCGTCGGCGTCCAGGTCGATCAGCCGGAAGCGTTCGCGGCCGACCGACTCGACCTCGCTGCTGCCGTCGGCGTGTCGGCGCACCTCGAGCACCTCGGCGACGCAACCGATGCCGTGCAGCGCATGCAGGCGGTCACGCCCCACCTCCAGGCCGGCGCGGATCGCGATCACGCCGAAGGTCATCCGTTCATCCTGCTGGCCCGCCTGGATCAGGTCATCGACCAGCTGACGGTAGCGGGGCTCGAAGATGTGCAGCGGCAGCACCTCGCCGGGCACCAGCACGGTGCCGAGCGGGAACAGCGGCAGCCGGGTCACCACCAGGTCACCCTATGGCCAGCCCCTCAGGGGTGCAGGCGTCCGCGGGCGATCAGCTCGAGCACCACCAGGACCGCGACGGACTGCACCAGCAGCAGACCGACCAGGACGACGAGCTGCACCGCCGCGGCCTGCGCCGGGGTCGACCCGCCTAGCAGCATGCCGACGAAGGCCCCGGGCAGGGTGACCAGGCCGACGGTGCGGGTCTGGTCCAGGCCGGGCACCAGGGCCAGGGCGGTGTCGTCGCGGGCGACGAGCAGCGCCGCGTCGCGGGGCAGCAGGCCGATCGCGAGCGCCGCCTCGTACTCGCCGTGCCGCACCCGTAGCGCGTCCAGGGCCCGCCGTCCGGCCAGCACGGTGGCGGTCATCGCCCCGCCGATCAGGATGCCGCCGATCGGCACCAGGGCGGTGCCCGTCAGCGGCACCAGTCCGCTCGCGACCAGCAGCGCGACGACCGGAACGGACGCGGCGACCACCGGGAAAGCGGCCCACGCCCCGCTGCGGCCGCGGGTGAGTCGGCGGGCTGCGGTGCCGCTGGCCACCGTCGACATGAACGCCAGGAACGCGAACGTCAGGGGCAGCGAGCCGAGCACCGCGCCGACCACCAGGGCCACCAGCAGCAGCTGGACGACGGCCCGCCCGCTCGCCCGCACCACGGCCCACGGCTGGCCCAGCCCGCCGGCCACGTTGACCAGGGCGGCGATGGCCGTCGTGGCGACCACGACCAGCACCAGGACGACCCGCTCGGGTGTGGTCTGGACGCTGATCAGCGAGCCGGCGACGACGCCCGCGCTCACCTGGCGCCCAGCTGGGCCCGCACGAGCCCGAGCGTGACGTCGTCGGCGAGGCCGAGCGCGCGGGCGGTGCCGACGTACCGCTCGGCAGCCGCGCGGACGTCGCTGACCGCCCGGTCGCCGCCGTCGCTGACGACGGTGCCGGCCCGGCCGCCGGTGTTCACCAGCCCGGCCACCTCGAGCTCGCGGTAGGCGCGGGCCACCGTCCCCGGCGCCAGGTCGAGCTGGCCGGCCAGGGTGCGCACCGGGGGCAACCGGGTGCCGGCCGCCAGGGTGCCCTCGGCGATGCGAGCGGCCAGCGTGGCCCGGACCTGCTCGTACGGCGGCACCGCGCTGTCGTCGTCCAGCACGAGGTCCAGGACGATCAGGTTGCTCACGGGTCTGGTGTATCAGAGCCGGGCTCGTATCCTGGACCGGTGATCTCACGCATCGACCTGCGCGGACGACGGCTCGACGCCCGTTCGCTGCACGAGACGCTGCCTCGCGCTGCCTTCGACGTCGAGGCCGCCGTCGAGGTGGTCCGGCCGATCTGCGAGGACGTGCGTCATCGCGGGCTCGCCGCGCTGCAGGACCTCGCCGAGCGGTTCGACGGCGTGCGCACCGAGCAGATCCGGGTTCCGCCGGCGGCCCTGGCCTCAGCGCTCGAGCGGCTGGACTCCTCGGTCCGCGCCGCGATGCAGGAGTCGATCCGTCGGGCCCGCCTGGTGCACGCCGACCAGCGGCGCACCGACACGACGACCCAGGTGGTACCCGGTGGCACGGTCACCGAGCGCTGGGTGCCGGTCGACCGGGTCGGCCTCTATGTGCCCGGTGGGCTCGCGCCGTTGTCGTCCAGCGTGAGCATGAACGTCGTGCCCGCCCAGGTCGCCGGGGTCGGGTCGCTGGCCGTCACCAGCCCGCCGCAGCGCGAGTTCGGCGGCCTGCCGCACCCCACGATCCTGGCCGCCTGCGCACTGTTGGGCGTCGAGGAGGTCTACGCGGTGGGTGGCTCGCAGGCGATCGCGATGTTCGCGTACGGCGTCCGCGCGGGCGACGACAGCTGGCTCTGCGAGCCGGCCGACCTGGTCACCGGGCCCGGCAACATCTACGTCGCAGCCGCCAAGCGGTTGCTCAAGGGCGTGGTGGGGATCGACGCCGAGGCGGGCACCACCGAGATCGCCATCCTCGCCGACGACTCGGCCGACCCGGTGCACGTTGCCGCCGACCTGATCAGCCAGGCCGAGCACGACCCGAACGCCGCCTCGGTCCTGGTGACCGCCTCGACGGTTCTTGCCGACGCGGTCGACGCCGAGCTCGCCGTCCAGGTGCCGGCCACCAAGCACAGCGAGCGGGTGACCACCGCCCTGGGTGGCCCACAGTCGGCCATCGTGCTGGTGGACTCGACCGACGCCGGCCAGTCCGTGGTGGACGGCTACGCCGCCGAGCACCTCGAGATCCACACCGTCGACGCCCGCGCGAGGGCGATGCGCGTCCGCAACGCCGGCGCGGTCTTCGTCGGGCCCTACGCCCCGGTCTCGCTCGGCGACTACATCGCCGGGTCCAACCACGTGCTGCCCACCGGCGGGTGCGCCTGCCACTCCAGCGGGCTGTCGGTGCAGACCTTCCTGCGCGGCATCCACGTCGTCGAGTACGACGAGCCCGCCCTGCGCGACGTCGCCCACCACGTCGTCGCGTTCGCCGAGGCCGAGGACCTGCCGGGTCACGGGCAGGCGGTCACCGCGCGCTTCCGCGACCGGTGAACGCGCCCCACGTCGTCCTGACCCCGATGACGCAGGCCGAATACGAGGGTTGGCGGGCCGCCGCCGAGGTCGGCTACGCGCAGTCCTTCGTCGACGCGGGAGCGCTGGCCCTCGCCGACGCGCAGGAGCGCAGCGTCACCCAGTTCGCCGAGCTGCTGCCGGACGGGCTGGCCACCCCGGGACACCTGCTGATGACCGCTCGGGACGGTGACCAGCGGGTCGGCATGATCTGGCTCGAGCTCACCGAGACCGCCATGGGGCTGGAGGCCTTTGGCTACGACTTTCGGGTCGAGCCAGCCCTGCGTCGGCGCGGGTACGGGCGGGCGGTCATGCTCGCCACCGAGCGCGAGTGCGTGACGCGCGGGGTCGTGGCCGTGGGGCTGAACGTCTTCGGTCACAACGACGGGGCCCGCGCGCTGTATGAGTCGATGGGCTTCGAGGTCGTCTCCACGAACATGAAACGTCACCTCGGTGGCAGTCACCTTGGTGGCAGTCGCTGACGGTAGTTGCTGGTTGCGCAAAGTTCCCGAAAGTCGTTGTGCGGAAAGGGTTCTGCGGGCGGTTGGCTGTCGGTGGTGCCGGTTAGCGTGTGGGTTATGGGTCAGTCCGGAGCGCAGCTGAGCGAGGCACTTGCCTCGGTCCGCACTGCCCTGGTCGGGTTGCAGTCCGAGGACCTGCAGGGTGTGGATTCTGCCTCCCTGCTTGGTGATGTGGCGGCGTTGCGGGGGTTGCTGGACCAGGTCGAGGGGGAGTGGTTGCGACGGGTCGGTGAGGTCCACGCCCAGGGGGCGGCTGAGGTGGTGGGGGCGGGGTCGACGAAGGCGTTCTTGCGCGGGACGTGCCTGCTGTCGCCGTTCGAGGCGTCTCGGGCGGTCAAGACCGCGACCGCGCTGCGGTCGACGTGTGCGGCGACCGCGGCGGCGCTCGCCGAGGGGGTGATCGGGGTGGGTCAGGCACACGTGGTGGCTTCGGTGATCGAGAAGCTGCCGTCCGCGTTGGCGCCGGATGTTCGCACCGCGGGTGAGGTGGCGTTGGTGGAGCACGCGGCGGTGTTGAACCCTTCGGACCTGGCGCGGGCAGGCCGGTTCTTCGCCTCCCGGGTCGACCCGCGGGGGTTGGCTCGGGATGAGGCCGAGCAACGGGAGCGGTCGGGGATCACGTTCGCGTCGACGTTGTACGGGGCTGGGTTTGCCCGTGGTGATCTGGACGCGGAGTCTCTTGCGGTGATCTGCGCGGCGATCGAACCGTTGTCCGGCCCGGTCCCGGACGCGGACGGTCAGGTGGATGGGCGGACCGCGGCCCGCCGCCGCCTGGACGCGGTTGTCCAGATTATGCGGCACTGGTTGGACTGTCAGACGGTCCCTGATGTGCGGCGGCCGGGCACCCACCTCAGCGTGGTTACCACCGACGCCACCCTGGGTGGTGCAGCTGGTGGGTCGAGCCTGGACTGGGGTGGGGTGATCAGTGGCGAGGCGACCCGCCGGCTGGCCTGCGACGCGACCATCACCGGGGTCACCGTGGGGGCGCTGGGTCAGGTCCTGGACGTCGGACGCCGCACCCGGGTGGTGACCCCGGCGATCTGGGCGGCCCTTGTTGTCCGGGACCAGGGGTGCGCGTTCCCCGGCTGCGATGCCCCGACGTCCCGGTGCGACGCGCACCATGTTGCAATGCCGCTTAGTTAGGGAATCGGTGGGATGGACTGCCTGTGGGCTTTGTTGCCGGCCTGGACGATGATGTGGTCAACGTGATGTGTGGGGGCGCTGGAAGCCGTTTGCCGGCGTGG
>JAABUN010006633.1_pt1 | contig 13141 bp, 14 predicted proteins | sample 5559311 | NCBI WGS metagenome assembly JAABUN01 (sample SAMN10711877, study PRJNA513370) | rock metagenome | isolation source: Antarctica rocks | place: Antarctica: Victoria Land, Siegfried Peak sud | reverse complement strand
GCTGGGTACGCTTACTTTTTGCGGTAGGTAAATTAAGCAGATAGCGGGGGCCTTAGAGCGGTTTTCAGGTTGGTGTACGGGGCGGGCTGCCGGCTTTTCGCCGGCTGTCCGCTCTTTGATAGAACAAGCGGTACCAACGACGAGCGGACAGCCGGCGAAAAGCCGGCAGCCCGCCTCGTATGCTTCAGGTACACCAACCTGAAAATCGCTGTAATGCGGCCCTTAGCTTTTGTTCTATTAAACAAGTCATTACCCCACAAAAAAAGGGAGCCACCTCACACGAGGCGGCTCCCTTTTTCACGCTGAGCAGACAGCTTTATGCTGAAAAAGCTAACAGCTATAAGCTAACAGCTATAAGCTAACAGCTATAAGCTAACAGCTATAAGCTAACAGCTATAAGCTAACACAGCTCAATTTATTTATTCGAGGCCGTGGCGGCTTCTTTCACCTCGCCTACCAGCGAAACGGTGGTGCTGCCAGCGGCCGAGTTCGAGTCGATGGTCAGGACTTTGGTCTGCATCCCCATCTTGCCAGCCGAGTTGAATTTGGCCGAAATGGTGCCGGTTTTGCCGGGCTGCACGGGCTCCTTGGTCCACGAAGGCGTGGTGCAGCCGCAGCTGACGCCGATGTTGGAAATTACGAGCGGCTGGGTACCGGTGTTCTTAAACTTGAATACGTGGTCCACGATATCGCCCTGCTTGATGGAGCCGAAGTCGTACTTCACTTCCATAAACTCAATCTGGGGGCCGGCCGGCTTGGCGGTGGCATTGGCAGGCTTTATGGCCTGGGCGTGGGCAGCGGGGCCCGCAAACGTGAGGCCCAGGGCCAGCAGCAGCATCTTCGTCATGACAGTGTGTAAGAAGGGGTTGAGGAATTAAAACAAATTTACGTGCCGAGGCAGCGTTGGCAAAACTACGGCCAAACCAGCCCACGGCCAGCCGGCCGGGGAAGGCGCTCGCCGGGCAAACCCACGTAACCGCATTTCAATTCCCTACTCCCGCTTTTTTAGCGCCCGGCTACTCTTCTTCCACCACCTCGCCGCTGGCCAGCAGCCGCCGCTGAAAATTGAGCAGAAACAGCCGCTCCGACGCCCGCGTGATGGCCGTGTAGAGCCAGCGCGCAAACTCGCCGCCTACCGGCTCGTCGGGCTTGAGGAAGCCGTGGTCCACGAACACGGCCTGCCACTGGCCACCCTGCGCCTTATGGCAGGTGAGGGCGTAGGCAAATTTTATCTGCAAGGCGTTGAGGTACGGGTCTTTGCGCATCTCGGCGTTGCGCTCGGCCTTTTTGGTGAGGTGGGCGTAGTCGGCCAGAATTTCCTGGTACATCTTCTCGTTCTGGTCGCGCGGCAGCGACGGGGTTTCGGTGTGCAGCGTGTCGAGCAGCAGCTTTACTTCCAGCTCGGGCTCGTCGGGGTAGTCCACGAGCCGCACCCGCGCCTGCGCGAAACGGCAGCCGAATACCTCCTCGCGCCGGATTATCTTGGTGATTTCCAGGAAGTCACCATTAGCCAAAAAGCCAATTTCCGAGTCCTTGGGCAGCCAGAAATAGTTGTTGCGCACTACCATGATGTAATCGCCGGCCTCAATCTCCTCCTCGGCGTCAAACAGCGTGCGCCGGATGAGCTGGTTGTACTGGTTGGCATTGCGGTTCGAGCGGCAAATGATGGTCGTGTTCTCGTGCCCGAAGTTGCGGTAGGCCCAGCGCAGGCCGTCCTCCAGCTTGTCGCCGCCCATCTTAAACATGTCCTTGAAGCCCTTGGTGTGCAGCTGGATATTGGGCGCTTCTTCCCGCAATTCTTCGCGCAACTCGGTGGCATTCACCAGGATGCCCGAGGCCTCAGCCTGGCGCATCACCTGGCGCAGCTCTACCCCCTCCACGCGGGCCCGGAAGCGGTGGGCCAGCAGCTCGGGGTCGAGGGCGGGGCTCAGGAGCTGGCCTACCGGCGGCAGCTGCGCCGTATCGCCGATGAGCAATAGCCGGTTGGTCGATTTCTCAAAGACGTAACCCATGAGGTCGTCGAGCAGGCCGTTTTCGCCAAAGGCTTTCTCGTCGGAAATCATGGAAGCCTCGTCCACGATAAAGAGCGTTTCCTCCTGGCGGTTGGGCTGGCGCGTAAAGCTGAGGCGCTCGCTGGGCGCGCCGCTGGTTTGGCGGTATATTTTCTTGTGAATGGTGCTGGCCGGCACGCCCGCGTAGGCGCTCATTACCTTGGCGGCGCGGCCGGTGGGCGCCATCAGGGCGTAGCGGCGCTGCATTCGGCCCAGCCACTGCACGAGGGCGCTTACCACGGTGGTTTTGCCGGTGCCGGCGTAGCCGCGCAGCACAAACACCTTGCGCCCCGGCAGCTGGTCGCGCAAAAACTCATCAAGCTGCGCGAACAGCGTCGCCTGGTCGTCGGTCGGCTCAAACGGGAAGTAATCGCGAACGGAAGGGAATCTAGTAGAGAGCACGGAGAATCTGGACGTTACTGAATTCAATTTAATGTAAGGCTAATGTAAGGTTAGTGTAAGTGAATTTTACTGAACTAGTACAGAGCCTTCCGTGTATATTTGTGCAGGACGAAGCCACTGGCCGCGTCTTAGGCCTGGGTGCAAGCCCGGGCCCTACCAAGGGATACCTCGTGCACGGGGTATCCCTATTTTTTTAGGGTATCGCGCCGCGAAAAGCATTTGTAATTATCGCGATGCGACTAAAAATATACAGCCTATCTTCCAGTAGCACCGCTATTTCCAACACGGCTGCGGTACGCTGCGTGCGGTTATAAATACCACTTTCCAAAAAGTCACGGTTGAAGTTGGCGGGTAGTTAGATGAGAATGCGGCTGGCTTGCCGGCTACCATCGCGCAGGGCTTTATCAATGGCGTTTTCGGTGCGGCCTTCAGGAATTTTAAATTCCCATACCACGCCATCGCGGGTTGCATCGGGCGATTTTACGTTCGGTTCGTCGGCTATTCCCAGCAGGCACACGCATTCGCCCCGCGCCGCGAGAAACAGCGCAATGGGCAGGTTCTTGCGGCTTTCTTGCTTGCCGTGGTTTTCATGCACATCCACGAACCCCCGGCGGGATTCTCAAACACGCGGGTATAACCAGGGCCTGGGTGTGGGTTCAAGGCACTCATACGGCGTCTATCACCACCATCGTGGCCGATGCCTTGGCGATGAGTACGTCGTCGCACCATACCTCGGCCTCGCAGAAGTGCAGCCGCCGCCCGGCTTTCAGCACCCAGCCGATGGCTTTGATTCGCTGGCCCACGCCAGGGTTGAGGTAGCTCACTTTCAGGTCCGAAGTCACGACCCCTACCCCCTCGGGCACGAGCGTAACCGAGGCAAAGCCCGCCGCCAGGTCGGCCATAGTGGCCACCAGGCCGCCGTGGGCGAAGCCGCGCTGCTGCTGGTGTTGCTGGCTCAGCGCCAGCTCGGCCTCAATGCGACCGGGCTCGATGCGGGTGAGGTCGGCCCCGATGAGGTGCATAAAGTGCTGGCGCTTGAGCTTTTCGCGAATGCGGGCTTCGAGGTCGAGGGTGGTTTCAGGCGTAGCAGCGTTCATAAGTGATTCAAAGATACCGGCCGGGCCGGCGCGCAGTAGCTTGCGAGTGCTTGTGTCGCTGCTGGCGGCGAGGCTGGGGTTACTGGTGTTCTTGGCGAGCCGACCGCGGCGCAGGTGGGGGTAGGCGGGCCGGCCGCGACACCCGCACCCGGCGGGTTTGCGTAAAGGCAGCCGTACACCTGAACCAATAACGTCGTTATGCCCGGTGCCGAATCCGACTCAAGCAACTCTTTGCTAACTCCTTATAATGGGCTGGTGCGCGTGCGCGTGGGAGGCCTGCTGGTGCGCCAGGGCGCCATTTTGCTGGCGGCCCACCGGGGCTTATTGCCTAATGGCGCTACGTTCTGGTCGCCGCCGGGTGGGGGCTGGGCCTTCGGCGAGAGCTTAAAACAGGCGCTGGTGCGCGAGTTTCGGGAAGAAACCGGGCTGGCCGTGCGCGTGGGCCGGCAACTGCACCTGCACGAGTTTCGGCGCGATGCGCTGCAGGCGCTGGAGGTATTTTTTGAGGTCACGGCTGAGGACGCCACCGCTACCCCCCGCCTGGGCCACGACCCCGAGCACGGCCCCGACAGCCAGCTGCTCAGCGAGTTGGCCTGGCTCACGCCGCGCCAGCTGCTGGCCCTGCCACCGGCCCAGGTCCACCCGATACTGCGCGGGCTGCTGAGCACCGACGACGTATTTGTGCCCCAGGTGCTGCTGAGCGCCTAGCGCGGTTTTCAGGTTGGATGAAGCGGGCTGCCGGCTTTTCGCCGGCTGTCCGCTCGCCGGTGGGGCCGCTTGTTCTGGCAAAGAGCGGACAGCCGGCGAAAAGCCAGCAGCCCGCCCCGTACACCAATCGGAGAACAGCGCTAACAGCACAGTTAGCCATATTATGGTGACTAATTTTCAGGCTTTTACTTCGCCAAATAGGTAAAAGCGAAAACGTTAGCCGCCAACCCGGCCCCAAAAACTTATCTTTGCCGGCCGTGCCTACTACCCCTACCCTACCCGCTGCCGTTGCGGTAAGCCTACGCGACGACACTTTTGACCTCGCGGACCCCACGGCCTACCACCTCTACGCCCTGGCCGGGCCCACCCGGCTGCGCGTGACGGCGCTGGAGGTGGCCCGCCAGAAGATAGTGGCCTTCGACGACCAGCCGCTCGCGGGCCTGGCCGACCTGCCCACGGCCGCCGCCGCCCACCCGCTGCTGGGCCACGCCGGCTGGGCGCGGCTGCGGCTGGCGCTGGCGGGCACCGCCAGCACGCTGCTGCCGGCGCCCCTGTACCGGCCCGGCGACGAGCACGCCTACCTGCGCCCCCACTACGCGCTGGCCCCCACCGAGGAGGCCCTGGCCTACGCCCTACCCCTGCCCGCGCCGGCCACCGACATCGTGAGCATTTTCGCGGCGCGCCACGAGCTGTCGCACTGGCTATACACCGTGCACGGGCCCAGCGCGCGGCTGCTGCCCGCCACCAGCGCCCTGCTGGCGGGCCTGCTGCACCAGCGCGGCACCACGCCGCGCCAGCTCTACCTCAGCCTGGCCGAGCAGGAGCTGACGGCCGTGGTGCTGGGCCCGCGGCTGGAGTTTTGCAACACCTTTGCCGTGAGCACGGCCGAGGACGTGGCCTACTACACCATTCTGGTGATGCAGGAGCTGGGCCTGAACCCCGACCGCGACCCGGTAACTATCTGGGGTGAGCTCACCGGCGACTCGGCGACGTTTGCGCTGCTCAGCACCTACGTGCGCCAGCTGCGTTTCGGGGCGCGGCCCTTTGGGGTGCAGTATTTTTATTACCTGAACGAAGTGGCCGACTACCGGCATTTCGACTTGTTCAGCCTGGTTTATTGCGAATAGCTTTTGACCCGGCACGCCGCGGCACTTTGTAGCTCCATGAAAAAAATCGCCCTTTTTCCCGGTTCCTTCGACCCGTTTACCACCGGCCACCTCGACATCGCGCGGCGCGGCGCGGGGCTGTTTGATGAGGTAATTATCGCCCTGGGCACCAACAGCAGCAAGCAGCGCTACCTACCCCTCGACTGGATGCTGGCGCAGCTCGAAACGCTATTTCAGGACGAGCCGCGCGTGTCGGTGCGCAGCTACCAGGGCCTCACGGTGGAGTTTGCCCGCGCTACCGGCGCGCGCTACCTGTTGCGTGGCCTGCGCAATACGCTTGATTTTGAGTACGAAAACAGCATCGGCCAGGCCAACCGCCTGCTCTACCCCGAGTTGGAAACGGTGTCGCTGCTCACGGCGCCTACGCTGGCGGCCATCAGCAGCACCATCGTGCGCGACATTCACCGCCACGGCGGCGACGTGACGCCATTCGTGCCCTTCGCCCTACCCCTTCCCGGCCAGGGATAGCTGGCCAACAAAGCAAAAGCCCCCGAATCCGCTGGACTCAGGGGGCTTTCGCGTGAGGGGCACGGGGCCTTACTCCATTATTTTTAGCGGGTCTACGGCGTCTACTTTAAAATATTGCATGGCAATGAGCGAAGTGATAACGCCCGTCATACTACCCATTAAGATAATGGCCAGAAAGGCGATTACCACGGAGAGGTCAAAGCCAAACAAATTCTCTACCTGCGTAAGGTCCAGCGACTTGGGCATTATGGTCGAAATTATAATGAAGAAGAACCCCAGGATAACTGACGCTACCAGCGCGGCCACGATACCGGTGCCATAGCCACCGAGGTAGGGCATTTGCTCGCCGCGCACCTGGCGCAAGTGCCTGATAGCCAGCACCGAGCCTAAAATCAGGATAAGCACGTTGAGGCTGCCGGCCTCAATACGGGAGAAAAAGCCGAGCAATGCGGCTAGCAAGGTATAAGCGCAGAGTACTACCCCAGTTATGACGCCGTAGCGGACGCCATTTCGTTCGGGAGTGAGTACGGGGCCGGCAGAAGCAGACGTGGAGCGGGCAGCCATAAGGGAAAGAAAGAAGTAAAAAGGTAGAACGGCGGGAAAAGCGGCCCGAAAGGCCAGCTGAGTAGGCTATACTGCATTTAGCGGTTGGATGTTGTGCCCGGTGCCGGGGGCACAAATTGGTGCCCGCCAGCGTTGGGGTGGGGTAAGGCAGGATGGCGGCGTATTTTTGCGAGGATTTTTTAGTTTTTTATTCCGGTTTAGATGATTTCCACGACCAACGTGAGCTTGCGCTATGGCAAGCGGGTGCTGTTTGAAGACGTAACGGTAAAGTTTTTGCCCGGCAACTGCTACGGCCTCATTGGGGCCAACGGGGCCGGCAAATCGACTTTTCTCAAGATTTTGTCCGGCGAGCTGGAGCCCAATACCGGCTCGGTGGAGCTGCCCGCCGGCCAGCGCCTGGCCGTGCTCAAGCAAAACCAGTTTGCCTACGACGACCAGCAGGTGCTCCAGACCGTGATTCAGGGCCACCAGCGGCTGTGGGCGGTGATGAGCGAAAAGGACGCGCTCTATGCTAAAGCCGACTTTTCGGACGCCGATGGCGAGCGCGCGGCCATTCTGGAAGGCGAGTTTGCCGACCTCGAAGGCTGGAACGCCGACTACGAAGCGGCCGAGCTGCTGAGCGGCCTGGGCATTACCGAAGACAAGCACTACGCGGTGATGTCGGACCTCGGCGCCAGCGAAAAAGTGCGCGTGCTGCTCGCGCAGGCCCTGTTTGGCAACCCCGACGTGCTGTTGCTCGACGAGCCGACCAACAACCTCGACGCCGAGAGTGTGCTCTGGCTCGAAAACTTCCTCGACTCCTTCCAGAATACGGTCATCGTGGTGAGCCACGACCGCCACTTCCTCGATGCCGTGTGCAACTACATGGCCGACCTGGATTTCTCGAAAATCACGATGTACCCCGGCAACTACGGCTTCTGGTACGAGAGCAGCCAACTGGCCCTGCGCCAGCGCCAGGACGTGAACAAGAAAACCGAGGACAAGCGCAAGGAGCTGGAAGAATTCGTGCGCCGCTTCTCGGCCAACGCGTCCAAATCGAAGCAGGCCACCAGCCGCCAGAAGCTGCTGCAAAAGCTGACGCTGGAGGAAATCAAGCCCTCGTCGCGCCGCTACCCCTACATCGCCTTCAAGCCCGAGCGCGAAGCCGGCAACCAGCTGCTGACCGTGGACGGCGTGAGCAAAGCCGCGGATGGCCAGTCGGTGCTTAAAAACGTGTCGTTTACGCTCGACAAGGGCGACAAGGTGGCCATCGTGGGCCGCGACGACCGCGCGGCGTCGCTGCTGTTTGACATCATTTTTGGGGAGACGAAGGCTGATAAAGGCACCTATAACTGGGGCACTACCATCACCCCCAGCTACTTCCCGAAGGAAAACAGCAGCTTCTTCCAGGCCGACAACATGAACCTGGTGGACTGGCTGCGCCAGTACTCGACCGACAAGGATGAGAGCTTCGTGCGCGGCTGGCTGGGCCGGATGCTGTTCTCGGGCGAGGAGTCGCAGAAGAAGCCCAACGTGCTGAGCGGCGGCGAGAAAGTGCGCTGTATGCTGAGCAAGATGATGCTCGAAAGCGGCAACGTGCTGGTGATGGACGACCCCACGAACCACCTGGACCTGGAAAGCATTCAGGCCCTGAACAACGGCTTGAAAGACTTCACCGGCTCGCTCCTCTTCGCCTCGCACGACTTGCAGTTTATCGAGACGGTGGCCAACCGCATCATCGAGCTGACGCCCGAAGGCATCATTGACCGCCGCATGAACTATGAGGAGTACCTGGCCGATGAGACGCTGAAAGCCCAGCGCCAGAAAATGTACCAGCTGGCTTGAGAAAAATTATGAATTATGAATTAGAAATTATGAATTGATTTCTACGTTTTCTGATTCGCAATTTTTAATTCATAATTTCTAATTCATAATTCATAATTCCCTAAATGAAACGTCTGCTTTTTCCATTTTTACTAGGGGCCGTAGCCCTGCTGGCCCCCGGCCGCAGCCTGGCCCAGAACAAGCCCGCGCTCAATACCGCGCCTCCCGGCTCGGTGCCCCCCGTGCGGCCGGCCCCGGTGGCTACCCCGCGCCCGGCGGCCGATACGGCCAACGTGGCGCCCACCATCCCGGTGTATACGCCGGCCGCTACGCCCGCCTACCCCCAGCCGCAGGCCCAGCCCACCCCGGCCGAGGCCCTACCCGCCCCCAGCCAGGGCAGCCCCTCGGGCCTGGAGCTGCCGGGCCGCGAGCAGGCGCGCAAAGCCGCGCAGCAGCACGCCGAGCAGTACACCAAGCTGTTTGTGTACTCGGGATTTGGCCTGGGCTATAGCTCCTACGCGGGCTACAGCCAGTTCAATTTAAGCATTTCGCCGGCCATTGGCTACCGCGTTAATGACCGGCTGTCCATTGGGCCGGGCATCAGCTACGCGTATAGCAACTACGGCATCAGCAATGGCTACAACACCAACAGCAGCACCAATTTCAGCACCAGCAGCTTTGGCGTCAAGGGCTTTGCCCAGCTCATGGTCATTGATAATTTCTTCGTGCACGCTGAGTATGAGGTAACGAAGGCGCAGTTGCTGGCGCAGGATAATTACGGCAATTTCAGTACTATCAACCGCTCGGTGCAGACGCCGCTGGCTGGCATCGGCTACCGCTCGCAAATCAGCAACCGCGCGGCCGCTGATATCGTGCTGCTCTACAATTTCCAGGACAACTACAATAGTATTTACCCCAACCCGGTCATTCGCTTCAATTTCCTGTTCAACATTGGCAAATAAGTGCTGGGTTCTGGCACAGGAAAACCCCCGCCGTAAGAACGGCGGGGGTTTTTTAGGTGCGAGCGGATAAGCCCAACTATACCGGGTTGCGGCCGCTGATAACGCGCAGCAGAATGGCAATGATGGCAATCACCAACAGGATGTGCAGCAGGTTGTTACCTGCCAGACCAGCACCCAGGATGCCGAAGAAGCCGAGGGCCCAGATGAGAATGAGAACTACGGCGATGATATACAACAAATTGCCCATGAGTGAAAAAAGAAAGAAGAGTGGTGAAAAGGATGGAAACAAGCCTTTACGGCTTGGTAGGGCTTTGTACGGAGTGGCCGAAAAAAGGATGAATACCCGCTAAAAAAATTCACCCGTTCGCCACTATTTGCTGGTCTCAGTAGCTTTGTGGGGCAGCAGCGGCCCGTAGCCGGCCGTTTTTCCTACCCCCTTTTTTCTCCCACCCCCATGCACGTTGCCGTTATTGGCTCGGGCACGATGGGCAATGGTATTGCCCACGTTTTTGCCCAGCACGGATTCTCCGTGGCCCTCATTGATGTCAACCAGCCGGCGCTTGACCGGGCGCTGACTACCATTACCAAAAACCTCGACCGCCAGGTAGCCAGAGCAACCCTTAGCGAAGACGACAAAGCGGCCACGTTGGGCCGCCTGCGCACCTTCACGAGCCTGGCCGACGGCGTAGCCAACGCCGAGCTGGTAGTAGAAGCCGCCACCGAAAACGTGGACCTCAAGCTCCGGATTTTCCGCGACCTCGACCAGTACGCGCCGGCCGGGGCCATGCTGGCCAGCAATACGTCGTCGATTTCAATTACTAAAATCGCGGCCGTTACCAAGCGCCCTACCCAGGTAATTGGGATGCATTTTATGAACCCCGTGCCGGTGATGAAGCTGGTGGAGGTAATTCGGGGCTACGCCACTTCGGATGAGGTAACGCAACGCGTGATGGACCTCTCGCGCCAGCTCGGCAAAACGCCCACCGAGGTCAACGACTACCCCGGCTTCGTGGCCAACCGCATTCTCATGCCCATGATTAACGAGGCCATTATCAGCCTGTTTGAGGGGGTAGCGGGCGTCGAGGAGATTGATACGGTGATGAAACTGGGCATGGCCCACCCGATGGGCCCGTTGCAGCTGGCCGACTTTATCGGGCTTGATGTGTGCCTGGCCATCCTGCGGGTGCTGCACGAGGGCCTCGGCAATCCCAGGTACGCGCCCTGCCCGCTGCTGGTGAACATGGTAATGGCCGGCCGCCTGGGCGTGAAGTCAGGCGAAGGATTTTACGAGTACACCGCCGGCTCGAAAGACCTGGTAGTAGCTCCGCGGTTCCGGCAGTAGCGCGAAGCTTCCGCTTCGCGCTACTGCCGAACGGTATTACCCCAAATTTCGTTAACCAAACACGCTGACGTCAGCATCAGCGCAATCAATTTAATCCGCGCAAATCTGCGATTTTATGGAACATGCATTGTTTGGGGCCGGCTGCTTTTGGTGCGTCGAGGCCGTTTTTCAGAATTTGAAGGGGGTAGAGAAAGTGGTATCGGGCTACGCCGGCGGCCGCATCAAAAACCCAACGTACCGCGAAGTATGCAGCGGCATGACGGGCCACGCCGAGGTGATTGACGTCACCTTCGACCCGGCCGTGATTAGCTACAAGGAGCTGCTGGAAATCTTCTGGAAAACCCACGACCCGACGACGCTCAACCGCCAGGGCAATGACACCGGCACGCAGTACCGCTCGGTTATTTATTACCACAACGACGAGCAAAAGCAGCTTGCCGAGGAATACAAAAAGAAGCTCAACGACGGCCACGCTTTCCCCAATCCCGTAGTGACGGAAATCACGGCCGCGCCCGAGTTTTACCCCGCCGAGGATTATCACCAGAATTACTTCAATATGCACGGCCACGAGCCTTATTGCCAGTTTGTGGCCAAGCCCAAAGTGGATAAGGTAAAGGCATTGTTTGGCGAGAAATTGAAGGCGACTGTCTGAACCGCGGATTTATCGGATTCGTCGGATTTATCGGATTTTGTAGCCGATTTTTTTCTTCTCTTTAAATCAAAAAAGGCTGTCCATTCGGACAGCCTTTTTTGATTCTGATAAACGTAATTCTTACATGCTAATCGGCTACAAAATCCGATAAATCCGACGAATCCGATAAATCCGCGGTTCAGACAGACACGTTATGCTCGCGCAACGCGTCGTTCAGGCTCGTTTTCAAGTCCGTGCTGGGCTTGCGCTGCCCGATGATGAGCGCACACGGCACCTGGTATTCGCCGGCCGGAAACTGCTTGGGGATGGTGCCGGGAATGACGACCGAGCGGGGCGGCACGTAGCCTTTGTATTCCCTGGGCTCGGGGCCGGTGACGTCGATGATTTTGGTGCTGCCGGTGATGGTGACGCCCGCGCCAATCACGGCCTCCTTGCCAATGCGGCAGCCTTCGACCAGGATGCAGCGCGAGCCGATGAAGGCGCCGTCCTCAATGATGACGGGCGCGGCCTGCACGGGTTCCAGCACGCCGCCGAGGCCTACCCCGCCGCTCAGGTGCACGTGCTTGCCCACCTGGGCGCACGAGCCCACGGTGGCCCAGGTGTCCACCATCGTGCCCTCGCCCACGTGGGCGCCGATGTTGGTGTAGCTGGGCATCAGGATGACGCCGGGGGCCAGGTAGGCGCCGTAGCGGGCCACGGCGGGCGGCACCACGCGCACTTTCTGGCCGGCGTAGTCGGTTTTGAGGGCCATTTTGTCGTGGTACTCGAAGGGGCCGACTTCCTGGGTGTGCATCTGGCGCAGCGGGAAGTAGAGGATAACGGCCTTCTTAACCCACTCGTTGATTTTCCACTCACCGCCCTCCTCGGTGGGCGGCTCGGCCACGCGCAGGTGGCCTTTGTCGAGGTCTTCGATGGTGTGCTCGATGGCGGCTTTGGTTTCGGGCTGGTCGAGCAGCGTGCGGTCGTTCCAGGCGTGTTCGATGGCCTGCTGGGCGGCAAAGCGGTCGAGCACGGGGCTGTGGTGGGTAGTCGGGTCCATGAGAAGAAGTAAAGTAGAATTGGGCGCAAAACTAGCATCTTTAGGGGTTGAAAAGGCTACCGGCCGGGCGGCGCGCCCGGTTGGGGCTAGCTACGAAGCTGTCCGTTTGGCCCCTACCCCCCTTCGCGCTGGCAGGTTTGCCCCGGCGCTAATCATGCTATGCCAAGTCCTGCCCCGGCCTCTTCCCTCGTTCTGCTCGCCTCGGTGCTCAAGCCCGTGGATGATACGCGGATGCGGGGCAAGTTTGCGCGCACCCTGGCTGGCCTGGGCGTGCGGGTGGCCGTGGCGGGGCAGGCCAGCGCGGCGACGCGGCCGGGGACGGGCGCCGCGCTGTACCCCATTTTCAGCGGCGCGCGGCTGAGCCTGGGGCGGCTGCTGGCGCAGGTGCGCTACTGGCGTTTGCTGCGGCGGCTGCGGCCCGATTTAGTCATCGTGCACGCACCCGAGCTGCTGCCGCTGACGCTGCTGTGGCGGGCGCTGGGGAGGGGTAGGCAATTCGTGTATGACATCCGCGAAAACTACGCCCTCAACGTGGGCACCCAGCAGGTGTACCGCGGGCTGACGAAGCGCGCGCTGGCGGCGGGCCTGCGCTGGGTAGAGGGCGCGGCGGCGCGGCGCGCGGCGGCGGTGCTGCTGGCCGAAGCCAGTTACGCCGACGAACTGCCGTTTTTGCAGGCCCTACCCCCCGGCCGGGTGCTGCTGCTCGAAAACAAGTACCAGCCCGCCCCCGGCGAGGCCCTACCCCCCCTGGCGCGCCCCGTGCCCGCCGCTACCGAGCCGCTGCGGCTACTGTTTTCGGGCACCATCTCGGAGCTAAACGGCGTGTGGGAAGCCATTGCCCTGACGCGGGCGCTGCGGGCGGCGTGGCCCGGCGGGGCCGCGCTGAC
>JAABUN010006631.1_pt1 | contig 13142 bp, 11 predicted proteins | sample 5559311 | NCBI WGS metagenome assembly JAABUN01 (sample SAMN10711877, study PRJNA513370) | rock metagenome | isolation source: Antarctica rocks | place: Antarctica: Victoria Land, Siegfried Peak sud | reverse complement strand
CGAACGCCTTCGCCACGTGGGCGATCTCCAGCATCAGACACCTCCGGCCTGGGAGGAGAACACCCCGGCCTCGTCGGCGTGGGCGGACGGCGGCTGCGACCGGGACGCGCCGCCCCGGTCCGTCCCGAGCCGCGAGAAGACCCGGCGCAGCCCGGCGTTCCAGAGCGGGATGACGCCGTCCGTGCCGAACCGCAGCAGCAGAATGACGAGCACCCCGTACATGATCTGGGTGTAGCTGCTCACGTTGGTGCTCGAGACCTCGAAGCTGCGCAGGAACTCCTCGAGTGCGGCCAGGCTGATGCCCGCCACGATGGGGCCGGCCAGCGTCCCGGAGCCACCGATGATCGTCCCGACCACCATGGCGACGGCGATCTCGACGGTGAGCACGGAGTCGTAGCTGGCGAACTGGATGTACTGCGCGAGCAGCGTGCCGGCGATGGCGGTGAGCCCCATGCTCAGCGCCATGACGTAAGCCTGGTTCCGCACGACGCGGATGCCCATGCTGGCCGCCATCACCGGGTCCTCGCGGATGAAGGGGAGCGAGCGCCCGAAGTGGGTGAACTTCAGCATCGCGGCGACGCCCGCCGTCACGACGACCAGCAGAACGAGGGTCAGGTAGTAGAAGGGCAGCGGGTCCAAGAACCACTGCAGGTGGAGGAAGCCCGACTCCACGCCGGTGTAGCGGAGCCCGTTCGCTGAACCGAGGACGTCCCACGAGGCGGCGATCCCGGCCAGGATGAGGGTGACTGCGAGCGTGCTGAGGGCGAAGAAGAACGGGTTGACGACGCCGAACCGGCTCATGAGCAGGCTGATACCGAGGCCCAGCAGGGCCGAGGCGGCCACGCCGGCGAGCAGAGCCAGCCAGGCGTTGTAGCCGTGCGTCCAGGTCAGGACCGCGACCGAGAAGGCACCCACGCCGAAGGCGGCGCCGTGAGCGAGGGACAGCAGTCCGGCGAAGCCGCCGGCGATGTTCCAGGTGAAGTTTCGATACGCGTAGAGCAGCGCCACGAACCCGACGCCAACCAGTGCCTCGTCCACCAGCAGCGGGAACAGAAGTGCCACGATCAGGGCAACGGCGACGATCAGCCCGTTGGTCGCCTTCACCGCAAACTCCGGGGTCAGCTGCCGAGAGTTTGCGGGTGCGGTCCTGGTCCGCACGGACGGCATCACGCGCTCTTCGCGCTGGGGACGATCCCCTGCGGGCGGACTAGGATGATCAGGAAGAACAGCAGGTAGATGAACGACGTCGCCAGCGAGGCAGGGGCGTAGAGGCTGCCGAGCGCCTCGGCGGTGCCCAGCAGCACTCCTGCGACGGCGGTGCCCCACAGGGCGCCGCTCCCGCCGATGACCACGACGATGAACGCCTTGATGGTGAGCTCCACCCCGAGCAGCGGCGAGACTGGCTGGATCGGGAGCAGCAGCCCCCCCGCGACGGCGGCCAGCCCGGCACCGAGGGTGAAGGTCAGCCGGTAGGTGCGGAGTACGTTGACCCCGACATGGACCGCGCCGCTGAGGTTCTCGGAGCAGCCACGCATGATCTTGCCGGCTCGCGTCCGGTAGACGAGGTAGGAGACCGCGAGCATCAGCAGGATGCTCACGACGCCTGCCGCAATGCGGGTGACGCTGATCGTCGCGCCGCCGATCTGGACCGCCTCCCACGGCCACGGGTTGGGGATGCTGCCGAACGGCACCGGGTACCAGATCTGGAAGCCGTACTGGAAGATGATGCCGAGGCTCAGCGTGATGACGAGCTGGCTGTGACCGCCCTTGTCCAGGCCCGGTTCGATGAGCAGCCGCTGGATGAGGTAGCCGAGAGCGGCGGCCACGACAGCGACGACGAGCAGGGCGAGGACATACTGGCCCAAGCCGCTCGGGTTGATGCGCAGGACGCCGTACATGCCTACCAGCACGAGGTATCCGTGGGCGAAGTTGACGACCCGCATCACGCTGAACACCAGGTACAGGCCGAGGCCGATGATGGCGTAGAGCAGGCCCTGCAGCACGCCGCTGAAGAGCACCTGGAGCGTGGTGCTGCTCACGGCGCCACCACCGTGCCGGTCGCCGCGCTCCCGAGGTAGCCCGAACGCAGCAGCTCGCTGTTCGCGAGCTCTGCTGTCGGGCCGTCAGCGATCATCGATCCACCCTCGAGGACGTAGGCGCGGGAGGCCAGCTCGAAGGCCTGGTGGACGTTCTGCTCGACCAGCAGGACGGTGGTGCCCCGGGCGTTGATGTCGGCGACCGTGGCCATGATCGACGCGACGACCAGGGGTGCCAACCCGAGCGACGGCTCGTCGAGGACGAGCATCCGGGGCTCTGCCATGAGCGCCCGGCCGATCGCCAGCATGCTGCGCTCGCCGCCGCTCAGGGTGCCGGCGTGCTGCGTGCGCCGCTCGGCCAGGCGGGGGAAGAGCTCGTAGACCTCGTCCTGGACGGGAGAGCCTCCGGCCTGCACCTTCTTCGTCACGCCGCCGAGGTAGAGGTTCTCCTCCACCGTCATGCCCGTGAACAGCTCGCGCTCCTGCGGGACGATCACGAGGCCGCGGCGCACCCGGTCCCAGGGGCGGACCCCGTCGAGGGACTCGCCGTGGAACTGCAGTCGATGTGACCGAGCGGGCAGCACACCGAGCAGACCCTCGATCAGGGACGTCTTCCCGGCGCCGTTCGAGCCGACCAGGCAGACGCACTCGCCCTGTCCGACGACCAGGTCGACACCGCGTACGACCTCGGCCCGACCGCGTCGGACACTGAGCGCTTCGACCTGCAGGGCGTGCTCCATGCCCGCGGTCTACTGGTGCCCGGGCCGGGGGAAGACGATGGGCGCCTTCGCCACGTCCTCCGGGAAGACGGGGATGTACTCGCCGCCCTGGATCTGAGTGACGAGGCCGACCGCGGCCTCGTTCAGGCCCTTCTCGCTGAACTCCACACCGTGGTTGACGATGAACATGCCGTTCTCGTCGCCGCTCATGCCGTCGATCTCCGTCTCGCGGAGCGCGTCCCTGATGGCCTCGGGGTCCTCGCAGTTGCCGTCCGCGGCGGTGATCGCGTCGGCGATCAGGCCCATCGTGGCGTAGTAGTACGCGCCGACACCGTCGGGCTCGTCGCCGTACGCCTCGACGTAGTCGTCGAAGAAGCGCTGCGGGGTGAACTCGCCCTGGCCCTCGAGGTTGGGCGTCCAGTAGTTGCCGGCGACATCGTTCTCCGCCGCCGGCTGGCCGACGGTCTCGACGAACTTGGTGTTGGTGTTGCCGCCGAGGACGCCGATCGTCGCCATCGGCACCCAGCCGGAGCGCTGCAGCGCGGGGTAGAACAGGAACGCGCTCTGCGGGTTGCCGCCGAAGATCAGCAGGTCGGGGTCGATCGAACGCGCCTGGCTGACCAGGGGAGCGAAGTCGGTCGTCGTCGCCTCGTCGACGGAGATCGTGTTCACGATCTCGACGTCGGGGTACTCCTGCTGCAGCGTGCGTGTCCATGCCTGGACGGCCTCGGGGTACGCGCCGGTGCTCGCCGCGACGATGAGAGCCGTCTCGGGCGTGACGCCGGATTCCTCGGCGGCCGCCATCGTCGCGCGGATCGTCTGCGCCGGCCAGCCGTTTTCGGCGAGGACGGAGGGCGCCACCTTGAAGACGAACTGCCGCCCCTCGCCGATGATGGCGTCCGCCGCCTCCATGGGCACGATGAGCGGCACCTTGAGCTGGTCAGCGGCGCCGGCCGCGACGATGGTCACCGGGCTGGAGGAGGCGCCCAGCAGCAGGCAGGAGCCGTCGCTCGCCAGCTGCCTCATCAGCGAGGGAACCGCGTCGGGCTTGGACTGGTTGTCGACGATCTGCACCTCGACCTGGCGGTCCATGATGCCGCCGGCGGCGTTGATGTCGCGGACCGCGAGCTGGAACGCGTTCGCCGTCTGCACGCCGTAGGCGGCGACCGGCCCGGTCAGGGCAGCCACCATGCCGATCTTGATCGGCTCGCCACCTCCCTCGCCCCCAGCGGTGTCATCCCCGCCGTCGTCGCCGCCGCAGGCCGCCAGCAGGCTGGCTGCGGTGAGGGCGGCGACGCCTCGGACCACGTTGCGACGGGAGCGCCGTCCCCGGCCCACTCCCACGATCCCCTTGTCTGCCATGTCTGTGCCCCTCGACGGTGAGAGCGCTCGCGCGCATTGCGGGACGGGTCGGAGCCCGGTCGCACCGGGCTCCGCTGTGCTCGTTCGAGCTGCGGTTGCACGCGGTGAGGTCGACGTCCGACCCCTCCGCGCCTGAGGTGATCCGCATCACACTGAACCTGAACCTGGCATCAGTGTCAACTACGAAGTACAACGAATCGAGCCGTTCATCGGCCCGTCCAGCGGGGTGCGCGCTTGTCCACGAACGCGGCGGTTCCCTCGGCCCGGTCCTCGCTCAGGTACGGGCTCGGGCCGGGGTCGAGCCGCAGCGCGGCGGCGATCGGCAAGGTCGAGCCGATCTGCACCATCGCCTTGTAGCGACGCAGCGTCACCGGGGCCCGCTCGGTGAGGTCCTGGGCCACGGCTGCAGCCCGGGCGTCGAGCTCGTCCCGGGGGACCACCCAGTTCACGAGCCCGACGCGGAGGGCGTCCTCGACGTCGAGCGGCTCGCCCAGGTAGAGCATCTGGTACGCAATGCCCATCGGGACCAGGCGGGGGAGCATCTGGCTGCCGAAGTTGGCGCCCATCCCCACCTTGGACTCCGGGAGCGCGAGGCGGGTGCCCTCCGCCGCGAGCCGGAGGTCGCACGCCATCGCCAGCTCCATCCCGCCGCCCACGACCCAGCCGTGCAGGACCGCGAGCGTCGGCTTGCGGCACTCGAGCACGACCTCGTACACGTTGCGGGCAGGACCCGTCATCGGCAGGTAGGGCGGGTCGCCGCTCCCGTCACGGTCCTGCAGCTCCTTCAGATCGGCCCCGACGGAGAACGCCCGGTCGCCGGCTGCCGCCAGGCAGACGGCCCGGACGTCCTGCGACCGGTCCAGCTCGGCGAAGACCTGGATCAGCTGGTCGAACACCGCCGTGCTCAGCGCGTTGAGCCGGTCCGGCCGGTTGATCAGCACCCGGGCGACGCCGCGGTCCACCTCCACGGCGACCTCCGGCGCCGAGGTCACGACCGGCCCGCCAGCGTCGGGCGGCCGTGCCCCGCCACGGCCTGCTCGCCGACGGAGGCGCTGATCCGGGGCCACAGGCTCGCCGGGTCGCCGGCCAGGACGTCCCGCCCGATCTGCCCGGCCCAGTGCGAGGCCGACCCGAACTCGTCCTGCCACGACCACAGTCGGGTGGTGAACCAGTGCAGCGAGTGCTCCTGCGTCGTTCCGATGGCGCCGTGGACCTGGTGCGCCCGGGCGGTGACGACGGAGGCCGCCCGTCCGGCCGTGGCCTTGGCGGCGGCGGCGCCCAGACCTGCCGAGCCCAGACCTGTCGAGCCCAGACCTGTCGAGCCCAGACCTGTCGAGCTCAGACCCGGCGACCCCGCCTCGGACACGGCGGCGGCGCGTACGGCCATCGCGGTGCAGACACTCTCCTCGGCGATGGCCACGAGGTGGTGCTGGATCGCCTGGAAGGCCGACAGCGGACGGCCGAACTGCTCTCGCCCGGCGGCGTGGGCGATGGTCATCGCCAGGACCTGCTCCATCGCGCCGGCCATCGAGGCGCTGCGCAGCAGGGCGCCCCGCCGCCGGAGGTCGCCGGCCGTCACGTCGACCGGTGCGGCCGAGCTCGCGGGCACGACGACGTCCTCGAGGTGGAGGGTGTCCCGCGGCTCGCCGGCGTGGTTCCGCCCCGGATCGAGGCGCGTCCGGCTGCTCAGCACGACCACATGGGGACCGTCGTCGCTGTCCGCGAGAGCCACCACCTGCTGCGCGGCCGCGCCCCACGGGACCCGGTGGAGCACTCCGGATGCCGACCAGCCGTCGGCGTGCTGCGTCAGGCGCAGCGCGTCCCGCGGATCGGCCGTGGCGCAGGTCGTGATCCCGTCCGGGAGGGGGAGCCCGCCGAGCGTCAGGAGCCACGACGCCAACCCGGCCATCTCCACCAGCGGTACCGGCGCGGCGGCGCGGCCGACGGCCCAGGCGAGCACGATCAGCTCGGGCAGCCCGCCGCCGCCCTCGGGCGTGGCCAGCGACGTCAAGCCGCTGTCGTCTAGGACCCGCCACAGCTCGGCGGGCAGGTCGGTCGCCGCCTCCGCCCTCGCCTCCCTCGTCAAGTGGCGGTCGAGGATCGACTGGACGGTGTCGTCGAGCAGCGCCAGCTCGTCGCTCATGAGGACCCCTTGGCCGTGCGGAGCAGGTACTTGGCCGCCACGGTCCGCAGCACCTCGTTCGTGCCGCCCCGCAGCGTGAACGTCGGCGCCGTGATGGTCGCGTCCGCGAGCGTCTGGTCGAACAGGTCACCGTCCGGGTCCTGCTCGGCCCCGGTGAGCTCGCGCAGCACGTCGACGACCTCCTGCTCGAACGTCGTGCCGACGTCCTTGACCAGGGCGGCTTCGACCGCAGGGACTTGGCCGGCGTCGAGCGAGCGGGCCACGGACAGCGAGAGGTTGCGCAGCACCCAGTAGCGGGCGACCAAGCCGCCGATCCGGCGCTCCGCGTCCGGACCGAGCCCGGTGCCGCCCCGGAACGCCAGGAAGTACTGCAGGACCGGAAAGGTGGTCAGGAACCGGTCCGGGCCGGAGCGCTCGTAGGCCAGCTCGGAGGTGATCTGGTGCCAGCCCGCCCCGACCTCGCCGAGCACCATCTCGTCGGGCACGAAGACGTCCTCGAGCAGCACCTCGTTGAAGTGGTGGAACCCGTTCAGCGAGAGGATCGGCGAGGTGGTGATGCCGGTGGCGCGCATGTCGATGATCAGCTGGCTCAGGCCGGCGTGCTTGCTCTCGCCCAGCGGCGAGGTCCGCACCAGCGTCACCATGAAGTCGGCGTAGTGGGCGCCGGAGGTCCACGTCTTGAGCCCGTTGACCCGCCAGCCGCCTTCGGCCCGGGTGGCTCGGGTGCGCACCGATGCCAGGTCCGAGCCGCTCTCGGGCTCGCTGAGCCCCAGGCAGAAGAAGTAGTCGCCCTTGACGATCGCCGGCAGGAAGCGCTGCTTCTGCTCCTCTGAGCCGTACGACAGCAGGCCCGGCGCGGTCTGCCGGTCCCCGACCCAGTGGGCGCTGATCGGGGCGCCGGCCACGAGGAGCTCCTCCACGACGACGAACCGCTCGACGGCGGTACGGCCCGGACCGCCGTACTCCTCGGGGATCACCATCCCCAGCCAGCCGCGTTCGCCGAGGCGTCGGCTGAACTCCGGCGAGGCCTCGGCGTTGATCCCCAGCTGGGGGAGGTAGCGACCGAACGGGAAGCTCTCTGCGACGAACTCCCGCACCTCGGCCCGCAGCTCCTCCTCGTGCGGGAGCAGCGAGGACGGCTGGAAGTCGATCATGACCCGGCTCCCGTCGGCGTCTCCTGCGGCTCGTCGACCGGTCGCAACCGGCGTCCCTGCGTCCACAGCTGGACGCCGCGCTCGACCTCGAGCGCGGCGGCCCATGGCAGCTGAGGCCCGTCGGTCTCCAGCCGGAACGAGCGGACCACCCGGCGGGCGAGGACGGGATCCGTGGCGACCCGGCGGGCGAGGTCCATCGCCGTCTGCTCGACGTCGGAGTCAGGCACGGCCTTCCACGCGAGCCCGGTCTCGACGGCGCGGTCCCCCGACAGCTCCTCGCTGAACAGCGCCATCGCCGCCGTCGCCTCACGTCCGGCGAGCCGCGACGCGATCGTGAAGAAGCCGCCGCCCGGGTGGATGCCGGCCCGGAGGAAGCCCGCCATCAGCCGGGCGTCATGGGCCACGATCCGCAGGTCGGTCGCGAGCGCCAGGTTGAGCCCGGCGCCGACTGCCGCTCCGCGGACCGCGGAGATCGTCGGGACGCGCAGCTGGCCGACCCGGACGAACGAGCCATACATGAGGTCGGTCTCGTCGTAGGCCTGATCGCTGGTCGGTTCGGCGTAGGTGCCGCTCCAGGTGCGCGTGTCAGCGCCGGAGCAGAACGTGCCTCCACCCCCGCGGACGACGACGCAGCCGATGTCCGGGTCGCGGTCGATCTCGTCGCACCGTCGGGTGAGCTGCTGGGCCATCTCGAGGGTGAGCGCGTTCTTGACCCCGGGGTGGTCGACGGTCAGCAGGCCGACGCCGTCCACCGCCTCGTAGCTGATCGATGCGGTCATGGTGTGGCGTCCTCCCGGTCGCTCTCCGGTGCCGGCGCGACAGGTGAGTCGCTCGGCGGGTCTGCGAGGCGCAGCAGGAAGTCGAGGGCGACCGCTTCCCGGCCCTGGTCCGCCAACCGCAAGGGGTTCACCTCGAGCTCGATCAGGCGCGGGCCGAGCAGGTTCGCGAGATCGCTGAGCCTCGCGATGGCGGCCGCCGCGGAGGCCAGGTCCACCCCGGGCATGCCCCTCATCCCGGTGAGCAGCGGGGCGGCCCGCAGCTCGCCGAGCATCGCCAGGGCCTGCTCCTCGTCGACGGGGGCCAGCCGCGTGACGGTGTCCCGGTAGAGCTCGGTGGCGATGCCGCCGATCCCGACCGTGACGAGGGGCGGGAACGTCGGCTCGGTGTTCGTCACGCCGACGATGAGCTCCGGTCCCGGCTCGATGTGCCGCTGCACGAGCACACCCTCGACCTGCTCGTCGGCGAAGCTCGAGACGAGCTGGTCGTACACCTGCTTGACGTCCTGCGGTGCGACGTCGAGCCGGACGCCGCCTCGCTCGGTCTTGTGCAGGACGGTGGGGGACTGGACCTTCAGGACCACGCGGTCCGTCAGCGTGCTGCCTGCGTGATCCGCCTCCTCGGCAGACCGGACCAGTCGGTGCTCCGGCTGCACGACCTGCAGCGCGGCGAGGAGGCGCTCCCCGGCGGCCTCGGTGACGACGGGACCCTCGAGATCCTCGATGGCCGAACGCAGTTCGGGATCGGCCTCCCCGACGGGCTTGCGGCCCCCGGCAGCGCTGGACGGCGGCGTGGCAGGCGCTGTCGCGAGAGCGCGGAAGACCCTCATGGCGGTCTGCGGCGAGTCGAGGACGGGCCAGCCCTGGTCCCGCAGCATGGCGCGGGCCTCGACCGTCTGCTCGCGGGCCGCCAACCACACGACCAGGACCGGCTTCTCGGCCGTGCGCCAGACCGCGGCCAGGTCGGAGGCCATCTGCGTGGCCATCTCCCCGGTGACCATCGTGAGGGCGACGAGCACCGCGTCGACGGCCGGATCGGCCAGGACGAGCTCACAGACCTCGACGAAGGCGTCCGACCGCCCGGACCGGAACAGCTGAGCTGTCACGTCCACGGGGTTGGCCACCGCGCCGAAGTCGGGGACGAGTGCCGACAGGGCCTGCTGCGTCTGCTCCGTCAGCGGCTCGACCGCGAGCCCCGCGTGCTCCGCCTGGTCGGCCGTGAGGCTGCCTGCGCCGCCGGAGGTCGTCACGATGCCGACCCGTCGTCCCCGCGCCCGGGGCAGGACGCTCAGTGCCTGAGCCGTGGCCATGAAGTCCTCGAAGTCGTCGGCTTCGACGACCCCGAGCTCCCGCGACATCGCCCGGAAGGCGGCGTTGTCCCCGATGATCGCGCCGGTGTGGGAGACCGCCGCCCTGCGGCCGGCCGAGGAGAGCCCCGACTGCAGGACCAGCACGGAGGTCCCGAGCTCCTGTGCCCGGCGGGCCAGGTCGCCGTACCGGGTCCCGTCGACCGTGCTCTCGAGGTACATCGCGAGGACGTCGATGCGGTCGTCCTCGATGAGGTGGCGACCGATCTCGAGAGCGTCGAGGTCCGCCTGGTTCCCGGTGCTGGCCCATGAACCGATGCCCAGGCCGCGCTCGCGGGCGAGGCTCAGGATGGAGCCGCCGACGGCACCGCTCTGCCCGACGTAGGCGACGTTACCGTCGCGGGGCAGCCCCGACTCCACCGCTGCCGTGAAGGTGGCGGCCATGCGGTGGTGCACCGAGACGACGCCCTGGCAGTTCGGTCCGAGCAGCCGGACACCGGCGGAACGCGCCGCGGCGATCAGCTCGTCCTGCAGCCGCTGCCCGTCCGGGCCGGTCTCGGCGAAGCCGGAGGCGAAGACGACTGCGGCGGTCGCGCCGGCGCGGGCGACCGCCGGGAGCTGCCGGACGGTCTCAGCGGCCGACACCATCATCAGGACCAGGTCGACGGGCTCGGACAGCACGTCGAGCGAGGCGAAGCACGGCATCCCCCGCAGCGATGCGTAACCGGGGTTGACGGGGTAGAGGGTGCCGTCGAAGCCGTAGTCGAGCAAGAACTCGAGGGGGCGCGCGAAGGGGTTCCCCTCCCGGCCGGAGGCGCCGAGGATGGCGATCGCCCGCGGCTCGAGCAGCGCGGCCAGCGGAGCGGCCCTCTGGACCCCACGGCCGGAGGGGGTGGTGGCAGCTGCGATCTGCACCAGCGCTTCCTTCCCCGAACGAGTGGCGGCCGACGTCGGAGTGGACGGGCGAGGGGGTCGTACCGCGTCGACGTCCGTCAGCAAACTTGAACCTGGCGTCACTGTCAACCACAAGTCGATGCCAAACTTGACACCGGCTTCAGGTTCGGCTGTGATGCCCAGCAGGAGGGAACGGCCTCCCGCACTCCGCCGACGCGCTCTCGGAGGACCCATGACCGTCGTTGACCGACCGGGCACCAGCACCTCGGTGGAGGACCTGACCGCGGGGTGGCTCCGGGACTTCGAGCAGGCGCTCGCCGGTGGCGACGTCGACGCCGCCACCGAGCTGTTCACCTCCGGCGGGCACTGGCGGGACGTCCTCGCCCTCACCTGGCACCTGCACACCCTCACCGGCCGCGACCGGATCCGCGAGCTGCTGAACGAGAAGCTGTCCGCTACGGCGCCGAGAGGGTTCCGGCCGCGTCCTGGGTCGCCCCCTCGCGCCGTGCAGCGGGCCGGTGTCGACGCGATCGAGGCCCTCTTCGACTTCGACACGGCGGTCGGCGCCGGCAAGGGGGTCGTGCGCCTCGTCCGCGAGCGAGACGGTGTCCTACGAGCGTGGACGCTGCTGACGGCCCTGCAGGAGCTCCGAGGCTTCGAGGATCGCCGAGGCGACCGCCGCCCCCGCGGCGAGGAGTACTCCCGCAACTTCGGTGGTGCCAACTGGCTCGACAAGCGCCGGGCGGAGCAGGAGTACCGCGACCGCGACCCCGCCGTGCTCGTCGTCGGCGGCGGTCAGGCGGGCCTCGGGGTGGCTGCGAGGCTCAAGACGATCGGTGTCGACACGCTGATCGTAGACCGGATGGAGCGGGTGGGCGACAACTGGCGCAACCGCTACCACTCGCTGACCCTGCACAACGAGGTGTGGGTGAACTCGCTGCCGTACGTGCCGTTCCCGGACACCTGGCCCGTCTACGTGCCCAAGGACAAGCTCGCCAACTGGTTCGAGGCCTACGTCGAGACCATGGAGCTCAACTTCTGGACCAGCACGGAGTTCGTGAGCGGCACGTACGACGGCCAGGCCCAGCGCTGGGACGTGCGGCTGCGGCGTGGCGACGGGACCGAGCGGGTGATGCACCCCCGGCACGTCGTGATGGCCTGGGGCGTCAGCGGTGTGCCCAGCATCCCGGACATCCCGGGGATGGCGGACTTCGAGGGGACCACCCTGCACTCGGGGGCCTTCACCGACGGCCGGGAGTGGGACGGCAAGAAGGCGATCGTCTTCGGGACCGGCAACAGCGGTCACGATGTCGCACAGGACCTCTACAGCCACGGCGCCCAGGTGACCATGGTGCAGCGGAGCAGCACGACCGTGGTCAACGTCGAGCCGACGGCACAGAAGATCTACTCGCTCTACTCGGAGGGACCGCCGATCGAGGACTGCGACCTCGTCCTCGCCTCGATCCCGTACCCGATGCTCGTGCAGGGCTACCAGCTCGGTGCGGCCGACATGGCCGAGGAGGACGGGGAGCTCGTACGGGGGTTGGAGGCAATCGGCTTCCGCACCGACTGGGGCGAGGACGCGACGGGGTTCCAGATGAAGTACCTGCGCCGTGGCGGGGGCTACTACCTCAACGTGGGGTGCTCCGACCTGCTCATCGAGGGTGAGATCGGGCTCCTGCAGTACTCCGACATGGAGCGGCTCACCGCGGAGGGGGCCCTGCTGCGTGACGGGACCACCGTCCCGGCCGACCTCGTGGTGCTGGCTACGGGCTACAAGAGCCAGCAGGAGCTGCTCCGCACGCTGTGCGGGGACGAGATCGCCGACAGGGTCGGTCCGATCTGGGGCTTCGACGCCGCCGGGGAGCTGCGCAACATGTGGAAGCGCACACCGCAGGAGGGGCTGTGGTTCATGGCGGGCAGCCTGGCCCAGTGCCGGATCTTCTCCCGGTACCTCGCCGTGCAGATCAAGGCCGTCGAGGAGGGCCTGATCGAGCCGGCGATGCCTGCCGAGGCGCTTGCCGTCCCGCGCGAGGAGGTGGTGGCCGCCGCGCCGACGACGCCCGCATCTGTGGGCGCCGGTGTCTGACCCCGGCTCGACGCAACCGGTGCGCGTCCCACGCTTCCCGCCCCTCGACCCGCAGGCCCTGGACGAGCGCCAGCAGGCCGCGGCCGAGGCACTGCTCGCGGGTGCGGCCAAGGCAGGCGGTCCCGGTGGTCGGCTCATGGCCGCCACAGGCGGTTTCCCCGGGCCCTACGACTTCCTGCTGCGCAGCCCCGAGCTGGCGGTGCGCTGGAAGCGCTACTCGGAGTACATCCGGTTCGAGACCTCGCTGCCGCTGCGGCTGAACGAGTTCGCCATCCTCATCCAGGCGCGCTACTGGACGGCGCAGTTCGAGTGGTGGGCGCACCACCCGCTCGCCCTGCGCGAGGGGTTGTCGACTGGGGTCGCCGAGGACCTGCGCCTGGGCCGGCGCCCCGACGCCATGGCGGCCGACGAGGCCGTTGTCTACGACTTCTGCGTGGAGCTGATGCAGGACCGCCGCGTCAGCGACGCGGTGCTGGAACGGCTCCGACAGGAGCTCTCGGAGCAGCAGGTCGTCGACCTGGTCGCCGTCACCGGGTTCTACGCCACGGTGGCGATGGTCCTCAACACGGTCGAGGCCCCGCTGCCGGAGGGTGAGCCGCTCCCGCTGCCCCCGCTCACAGCTCCGCTGTGAGCGCTCACCCGGTCGTGCTCTCGGGGGACGG
>JAABUN010006629.1_pt1 | contig 13149 bp, 11 predicted proteins | sample 5559311 | NCBI WGS metagenome assembly JAABUN01 (sample SAMN10711877, study PRJNA513370) | rock metagenome | isolation source: Antarctica rocks | place: Antarctica: Victoria Land, Siegfried Peak sud | reverse complement strand
CCTTCGCGGTACCGGTGCAGGATGCCGCTGATCACCCGTCGATCATCGACCCGCGGCTTGCCGCCAAGATGCGGCAGCAACGGCTCGATCGTCGCCCATTGCGCGTCGCTCAGCCAAAACCGTTCGCTCATGATCCGCGTCCTCCTCAGAACGCTGAATCAGAACACCCCGGACCCCGCAATGGGGAAAGGCCCTAATCTACAGGCCGTCCTGAAAGCACTCGGGTCTATACGTTCGCTCATCGAGAAAGATTTCTGATCGAAGCCTACGTGGGCGCAAGTAGGCTTTTCCTCCCGCACGAGACGCCCTCGGACGAGCCATTGTGTCAGGCAGCGCTTCGCTTGCGGGCTTTCGGCCTTGGGATTTCAGCGCTCGCGGCATGGCACTCGATCGTACCCTGAAGTCCGTCGATGATCGGGCAATCAGGACGTTCGTTGCCCTCGCAGGAAATGGCAAGATGCCGAAGGGCGTCCGCCATCTCGGTGAGATGTCTGGCCCGCTGGTCGAGTTCGGCAATGTGGCGGAGCGCGATGTTTTTGACCTCTCTGCTGCTTCTATCCTGATCGGTCCAGAGCCGGAGCAGATCCCTGATCTCGTCCATTGAGAATGCCAAGTCCCGGGCGCGTTTTATGAAGCCGAGGCGGTGGAGGTCCGCTGGCCCGTAGTCCCGATATCCGCTCGCGCGTCTGTCCGCGGCCGGCACAAGCCCGATCGACTCGTAGTAACGGATCATCTTCGCGGAGACGCCCGAGACGCTCGAGGCCTGTCCGATGTTCATACATCACCCTTGAAGAAAGGTGTTGACCATACCATCATGGGAAGCTGCAACACAAGGTCGACCCACTTTTCCGGACTGCCGCGGGGGACCTCCATGGCCGACCAGACCAAGACTCACAATCAACCGATCAATCCGCTCGAAGAGGAGCAAGGCGAGCGATGCGGCTGCCGCACCCCTGCGGGTGATCGTGTGGCGACGACGAACGCCGCCCCGACCCAAACTTCATGCTGTGGAACGACCCACGGGCCCGAGGATGGGTCCACGGCACCCGCACCGACGGGTCGGATAGAAGACCCCGTCTGCGGGATGATGGTGGACTCGCACGCGGCCAAGCACCGGGCGGAACACGACGGGCATCCGTATTACTTCTGCTCGGCCGGGTGCAGGGGGAAGTTCCTGGCCGATCCTGAACGCTACCTCGATCCGGGGGTCGCCGCTGCGAAAGCCGAGCCTGTGCCGGACGGTACCGTCTACACCTGCCCGATGCACCCGGAGGTGCGTCAGGTCGGCCCCGGTTCCTGCCCGATCTGCGGGATGGCGCTCGAACCGCTGCTGGTTACGGCGGATGCCGGACCGAACCATGAGCTCACCTACATGACGCGACGGTTCTGGGTCGGGCTCGCGTTGGCTTTGCCCGTTCTGGCGCTGGAAATGGGCGGTCACTTGATCGGCCTCGACCGCGTCGTCCCGCGGAGCACGTCGAACTGGGTGCAGCTTCTGCTCGCAACCCCGGTCGTCCTCTGGGCCGGGTGGCCCTTCTTCCTAAGGGGCTGGCAGTCCGTCCTGACCCGCAACCTCAACATGTTCACGCTCATCGCGATGGGGACCGGGGTGGCCTGGGTTTACAGCGTCGTCGCGACGGCGACGCCGAACGTCTTCCCGGCCGCCTTTCGCGGCCATGACGGCTCGGTGGCGGTCTACTTCGAGGCTGCTGCCGTCATCACGGTCCTGGTTCTCCTCGGCCAGGTTCTCGAATTGCGGGCCCGCGAGAGCACGGGCGGCGCGATCCGTGCGCTGCTCGATCTCGCACCGAGGTCGGCCCGCCGCATCGGGCCGGACGGCTCCGAGGACGACATCCAGCTCGACGGCGTGCATGTCGGCGATCGCCTGCGGGTCCGGCCCGGTGAGAAGGTGCCGGTCGACGGCGACGTCGTCGAGGGCCGCTCCGCGGTGGATGAGTCCATGGTCACCGGCGAATCCATGCCCGTGACGAAGACGGTGGGCGACCGGGCTATCGGCGGCACGATCAACACGTCGGGCGCGCTGGTGATCGAGGCGAGGCACGTGGGCGCTGACACTATGCTGTCCCGCATCGTCCAGCTGGTCGCGGAGGCGCAACGCAGCCGGGCGCCCATCCAGAGGCTGGCCGACCAGGTTTCGGGCTATTTCGTTCCCGCCGTCATCGCCGTCGCCGCGCTCGCGTTCGCCGCGTGGACGATCTGGGGACCGGAGCCGAGGTTCTCCTACGGCGTCCTCGCGGCCGTGTCCGTCCTCATTATCGCCTGCCCCTGTGCGCTCGGGCTGGCGACGCCGATGTCGATCATGGTCTCGGTCGGCCGGGGCGCCCAGGCTGGCGTGCTGGTCAAAAACGCCGAGGCGCTGGAGCGCATGGAGAAGGTGGACACGCTGGTGGTGGACAAGACGGGCACGCTCACCGAGGGCAGGCCGGCGGTCACCGCAATCGTGCCGGCTGCCGGTTTCGACGAGGCGACGATCCTGGGGCTCGCCGCCTCCGTGGAGCGCGCGAGCGAGCACCCGCTCGCCCTTGCCATCGTGCGGGCCGCCGACGAGCGCCTGACCACTACGAGCCCTGTGGAGGGTTTCGACTCTCCGACCGGCAAGGGTGCTCTGGGGACGGTTGACGGGCGCCGCATCGTCCTCGGGAACCAGGCCTTCCTGGCCGAACAGGGCGTCGACGTTGCGCCTCTCGCGACCGAGGCGGACAGGCTTCGCCGAGCCGGCGCCACCGCCATCTTCATCGGAGTGGACGGGATGCCAGCCGGCACGATCGCGATCGCCGACCCTGTGAAGGCCTCGACCTCGGAGGCCCTTGCGGCGCTTCGCGCCGAGGGCCTGCGGATAATCATGCTGACGGGCGACAATCGCACGACGGCCCTGGCCGTGGCCCGCAGGCTCGGGATCGACGATGTCGAGGCCGAGGTCCTTCCGGATCAGAAGAGCGGGGTTGTGAAGCGGCTGCGCGACGCCGGCCGGGTGGTCGCGATGGCAGGCGACGGCGTCAATGACGCGCCCGCGCTCGCGGCAGCCGATGTTGGCATCGCGATGGGCACGGGCACCGACGTGGCGATCGAGAGCGCGGGGGTCACTCTCCTGAAGGGAGATCTGAACGGGATCGTGCGGGCGCGGCGGCTCTCCCAGGCCACGATGGGCAACATCCGCCAGAACCTGTTCTTCGCGTTCCTCTACAATGCCGCCGGCGTGCCGATAGCGGCAGGCGTTCTCTATCCGGTTTTCGGCTTGCTCCTGTCGCCGATCATCGCCGCGGCCGCGATGGCGCTCTCGTCGGTGAGCGTGATCGGGAATGCAGCCCGGCTGCGGCATGTGCGGCTGTGACGTCCGGGCAGGTTCCCAGGAGCCATGTCCGGCACGATCGCGGTGAGAACACGCGGGAGCGGCGGCGGGTCGATCTCGACCGGAGAACGGTGCGGAGCTTTCGAGGACGCGCCGATTGTGCGAGAGTGAGGACGTGAACCTACGGCTCGCCCTCTGCCGAATTCTGTCGATCTGCGCGATCGTTGGACTGGTGCTTGCGCCGCTGACCCGGCCCGCGCTCGCGGCCGGCATAGCGGCGATGGCAGGGTCGAGCTATTCGGCTGTGCAAGATGCGATGACTTCACCGGGCGCGACGCCGGCCATCGAGATGGCGGACGGCATGCCGTGCTGTCCGCCGGAGAAGCCGGCTTTGCCGGACTGCCAGAAGGCCTGCCCGCTGGCGGCTATGTGCCTCGGCAAGTGTTTCAGCGGAGTCACCGCCGGCGCCCTCGTACCTTTCCGGGCCGCGTTTTTAGCGAGCGTGCCCTCCTCAGGCGATACGGCCTGGGACAGCCTTCCCCAGGCACCCCCTCCAAGACCTCCCCAAGCCTGAGTTCGACGCCGGCTTAGCCGGATGGCGTCGGTGCCGTGCACCCGACGAGCCTGGCCGCATGCGCGGCCTTCGTTGAACCAGGAGATCCAACCCGTGACCAAAACACATCTCGCGCGCCCCCTCGGCGCAACGCTTCTCGGTCTTGCGCTGATCGGACCCGCGCAGGCCGACATTAAGGACTACGAATTCCAGCTCGTCTCCAAGGAGCTGAAGCAGGGCGAGGCCGTGGTGTCCGTGCGCCTCGTCGACAAGCGCTCCGGGAAGCCGGTGCCCGACGCCGTGATCTTTGCCAAGCGCATCGACATGGCGCCGGACGGCATGGAGACGATGACCTCGACGATCGACCAGCTGCCGTCGACGGAGCCGGGCACCTATCGCTTCAAGGCGATGCTGACGATGGCCGGCGGATGGCGGCTGTCGCTCGGCGCGAAAGTGCAGGGCGAGACCGGCACGGTCGAGAACAGGCTGGTCTTCAAGGCCGTCAAGTGAGCCGCGCGGCCTGGCTGGCCGTAACCCTCGCCGCGCTCGCGGTGGCGGGAGCCGGATACGTGTCGGGAGGAGGCACCGCATTCCTCCCGGCACTCGTCGGGCATGCCCGGACGGAATGGGCTCGCTGGGCTCCGTCCGTCGGCGTCGCCGCTCCGGCTCGGGTGACCGGCCCTATCGTCTACTACCGCAGTGCCGCCGAGCCCAAGGCCTATTCGCTCGAGCCGAAGACGGCGCCCGACGGCCGTCCCTACCTGCCGGTCCGGGCCGACGAAGACGCCAGCTTCGAGGAGGAGCGGGCGAGGGACCCTGCGCCGGCCGCGAACGCGTCGGCGGACCCGAGACGCGTCCGTCTGTACCGCAACCCGATGGGCCTGCCGGACACCTCGCCGGTGCCGAAGAAGGACTCGATGGGGATGGATTATATCCCGGTCTACGAGGGCGAGGGGGACGAGGCCAACGTCGTCAAGGTCTCGCCCGGAAAGATCCAGCGGACAGGCGTCCGTTCAGTCGTGGTCGAGCGACGAGTCGTCGTCCGGCCGGTGCGGGTGCCCGGCACAATCCAGCCCGACGAGCGGCGCATCACGGTCGTGGCGACCCGTTCGGACGCCTTTGTGGAGAGGGTCGAGAACGTCACGACGGGCGACCTTGTCCGCAAGGGCCAGCCTTTGGTGAAGGTCTACTCGCCCGAGATCGCCTCGGCGGCGGCCCAGTTCGTCGCCGCCCCGGGCTACGACGGGTCGCGTCGTCGCCTTCAGAACCTGAACGTGCCGGGCGAGGCGATCGCCGAAATGGAGCGCACGCACGTCGTGCCCTCGGCCATCATGTGGTCCTCGCCCCGCGACGGCGTGGTGCTGGAGCGCGGCGCCATCGAGGGCATGAAGGCGCCGGCCGGGACCGTGCTGTTTCGCATCGCCGACCTGTCGATCGTGTGGCTGATGGCCGACGTGCCCGAATATGAGCTCGGCAGCGTCAAGGTCGGCCAGCCGGTGACCGTGCGGATCCGCTCCCTCCCGGACCGGTCCTTCTCGGGCCGGGTCGGCGTGATCTATCCGCAGCTGAACCGGGACACCCGCACGGCGCGGGTCCGCATCGATCTTCCGAACCCGGCCGGCCTGCTGCTGGCCGACATGTATGCCGACGTCGAGATCGCGACGGGCGCGGCGGGTCCCGTGATCGCGGTCCCCGACGATGCCGTCATCGACACCGGCGCGCGCCAGGTGGTGCTCCTCGACAAGGGCGAGGGCCGGTTCGAGCCGCGCGAGGTCCGGACCGGGGCGCAAGGAACAGGCTACGTCGAGATCCGGGAGGGGGTGGCCGAGGGCGACCGGGTCGTAGTTGCGGCCAATTTCCTCATCGACGCCGAGAGCAATCTCAAGGCGGCACTGCAGACGCTGTCGGCGTCGGCCCCGGCGGCCGGCCAGCCGGCCTCGGCCAAGGAGACGTCGCGATGATCGCCCGCCTGATCGGCTGGTCGGCCCGCAACCTCGTGCTGGTCCTGATCGGCACCATCTTCGCCGTCGCGGCCGGCGCCTACGCGGTCCGCACCCTACCGCTCGACGCCATCCCGGACCTCTCCGACGTCCAAACCATCGTCTACACCGAATATCCGGGCCAGGCCCCGCAAGTGGTCGAGGACCAGGTCACCTACCCGCTGACGACGGCCATGCTGACGGTGCCGCGCTCGAAGGTGGTGCGCGGGTTCTCGTTCTTCGGCGTCTCGTTCGTCTACGTGATCTTCGAGGACGGCACAGACCCATACTGGGCGCGCTCGCGCGTGCTCGAATACCTGAACGCGGCGGCCCGGCGTTTGCCGGCGGGCGTTACGCCGACGTTGGGGCCCGACGCGACCGGGGTCGGCTGGGTCTACCAATACGTCGTGGTCGCCAAGGAGAGGACGCTCGCCGACCTCCGCTCGCTCCAGGATTGGGTGATCCGCTTCGGGGCCTCGCGCGCCGAGGGCGTGGCGGAGGTCGCCAGCGTCGGAGGTTTCGTCAAGCAGTACAACGTCGTCGTCGACCCGAACCGGATGCGCGCACAGGGCGTATCGCTGACGCGGCTCCGCGACGCGATCCGATCCAGCAACGCCGATGTCGGCGGCCGCACCGTTGAGCTCTCCGAATTCGAGTTCGTGGTCCGCGGGCGCGGCTACCTGAAGAGCACGGCCGATATTGAGAGCATCGTGCTCAAGACCGACAATGGCACGCCGCTTCGGGTGGGCGACATCGCCCGGGTCGAGCTCGGGCCGGACGAACGGCGCGGCATCACCGAGCTGAACGGCGAGGGAGAGGTCGCCGGTGGCATCATCCTCCAACGCTTCGGGGCCAACGCGCTCAGCGTGATCGAGAGCGCGAAGGCCCGCCTCACCGAGATGGCCGCGAGCCTGCCGGCGGGAACCGAGATCCTGCCGGTCTACGACCGCTCTCAGCTCATTGAGGCAGCCATTGAGACGCTGAAGCGTACCCTCGTCGAGGAGAGCGCCATCGTGGCGCTGGTCTGCGTGGTGTTCCTGCTGCACCTGCGCAGCGCGCTCGTCGCGATCCTCATGCTGCCGGTTGGCATCTTGATGGCGCTCGCCGGCATGCGGGCCCTGGGGCTCGGGGCCAACATCATGTCGCTCGGCGGCATCGCCATCGCGGTCGGCGCGATGATCGACGCCGCCATCGTGATGATCGAGAACGCCCACAAGCACCTGGAACGCGCACCTGCGGGCAAGCCTCGGACCGAAGTGCTGATCGAGGCTGCCGGGGAGGTCGGCCCGTCGCTGTTCTTCTCCCTCCTCGTCATCACGGTAAGCTTCCTGCCGATCTTTACGCTAGAGAGCCAGGAGGGGCGGCTGTTCGGACCGCTCGCCTTCACCAAAACCTTCGCGATGGCGGCCGCCGCGATCCTGTCGGTGACGCTGGTCCCCGCGCTGATGGTGCTGTTCGTGCGGGGCCGCATTGTCCCGGAGCACCGGAACCCGCTCAACCGGCTCATGATCTGGATCTACCGGCCCGTGATCCGGGGCGTCCTGCGGGCCAGGGTCGCGACGATCTTGGCTGCCGTCCTCGTGCTCGGGGTCACGGCGTGGCCGGCGGGCCAGCTCGGCTCCGAGTTCATGCCCGACCTGAACGAGGGCACGCTGATGTACATGCCCACGACCCTGCCGGGCATCTCGGTCACCAAGGCGGGCGAGCTCCTGGCGACCCAGGACCGAATCATCAAGTCCTTCCCGGAGGTCGCGTTGGTCTACGGCAAGGCTGGCCGGGCCGCCACCGCGACCGATCCGGCGCCTAGCGAGATGTTCGAGACCATCATCAGCCTGAAGCCCAAGGAGGAGTGGCGGGCCGGCACCACGCTCACGAGCCTGCGGGCCGAGATGGACGCCGCCCTGCAGTTCCCCGGCGTCTCGAACGCCTGGACGCAGCCGATCCGGGCGCGCATCGACATGCTGGCGACCGGCATCCGCACGCCCGTCGGCATCAAGGTTTTGGGCCGGGACCTCACCGAGATGGAGGGCGTCGCCCGGCAGGTCGAAGCTGTGGTCAGAGCCGTGCAGGGGACGTCGAGCGCCTACGCGGAGCGCGTGATCAGCGGGTACTTTCTCGACATCGTGCCGGACCGCGCCGCGCTCGGCCGCTACGGCCTGACGATCGGGGACGTCCAGGACGTGATCGCGATGGCGCTCGGCGGCGAAAGCCTCACAACCACGATCGAAGGCCGCGAGCGCTACACGGTCAACGTCCGCTATCCGCGCAGCTTCCGCTCGAGCCCGCAATCGATCGCGAATGATGTGCAGGTTCCGATGCCGAACGGGGGCGCCGTCCCGCTCGGCGAGGTCGCCAAGGTGCAGCTCGCCCGCGGGCCGACCCAGATCCGGACCGAGAACGGGCAGCTTGCCGTCTACATCTTCGTGGACGTGGCCGGTCGCGATCTCGGGGGCTACGTGGCCGAGGCGCGGGCCGCGGTCGCGAGCGAGGTGAAGCTGCCGGCGGGCACGACCCTGAAATGGAGCGGGCAGGCGGAGTATCTCGACCGCGCGACGGCGAGACTGAAGATCGTGGTGCCGCTGACGCTGCTCGTCGTCTTCCTGCTGCTCTACCTTAACTTCCGGCGGCTGACCGAAACCTTGATCGTAATGCTGTCCCTGCCGTTCGCGCTCGTCGGCGGGATCTGGCTGATGTGGTGGATGGGCTTCAACATGTCGGTCGCGGTCGCGGTCGGCTTCATCGCGCTGGCCGGCGTCGCGGCCGAGACCGGCGTGATCATGCTGGTCTATCTGGATCACGCGCTCGCGGAGTTGCGCGCCGCGTGCGAGCGGGCGGGCCGGCCATTCACCCGGGCCGACCTCGTGGACGCCATCATGGAGGGCGCGGTGGAGCGCGTCCGGCCGAAGATGATGACGGTGGTCGCCATCATGGCAGGCCTGGTGCCCATCCTGTGGAGCTCCGGCGCCGGCTCCGAGATCATGCAACGCATCGCCGTGCCGATGATCGGCGGAATGATCTCGTCCACCGTGCTGACGCTGGTCGTGATCCCGGCGATCTACGGTCTCGTCAAAGGTCGCGGTCTCCCGATGGCGGGTGCCGTCGCGGCGAATTCGGCAAGCGGTGACGCGTCTATGAACATCGCCGCAGAGTAACGAAGCCGACATGATGCATGGGATGATGGTTGGGATGATGTGGGGCATGGGGCTGTTCGGCCTCATTCCCCTCCTCGTGATCCTGCTCGCCGCTGCGCTGATCAAGTTCCTGTTCTTCCACCGGTGTTCGCGGATCGCGAGTCCCAGTGCAGGTAAGCCGGTGGCAGGCCTGTCTCAGGAAGCCGAACCCCGCCTCCGCCTCTTTAGCAGGTGAACCATGCGCACGAACCCTTTCCACGACGCTTGGCTGTTCATCATCGGCGAGACGCCCGACCAGCTCTCTCGAGGAGGGTGGCGTTGGCTCTTGGTCGCGCTCTTTCTCGCGCTGCTTCTCGCCGGCATCGTGATCGCGATTCAAAGCTGGCGCGATGATCGGAGCCAGCGGACAGCCTCCCACCTGATCACTTGGTTCGCCCGGACGCTGGTCGGCTGCATGTGGTTCCAGGGCTCGCTCTGGAAGCTGCCGCTCTTCACGACCGACAACGGGCTGTTCTTCTGGACGAAGCAGATGGTCGAGCACGCGGCCTTCGATTGGCACCGCGCCATCGTCGAGCACGTCTTCATCCCCGGCTTCCTCGTCGTCGACCCCCTCGTCTTTTTGGCCGAGCTCGCCTTCGCGACGTCGCTCATCCTCGGGATCGGCGTGCGCCTGGTAGGGCTCGTTGCGGTGGTCTTCGTGGCGAACCTGTGGCTCGGCCTTTACCGGCATCCGGGCGAGTGGCCCTGGAACTATGTGTTTCTGGCTTTCCTGATGGGCGGGTTCAGCCTGCACGCGGCCGGCCGCTCGCTCGGCCTCGATGCCGTCCTGCGGCGTAGGATGGTGCTGAGACCGCCGGTCGACGATCGGATCGAAAGACTCGTCCTGGCCGCGACGTAACGAGCGCCCCCCGCGGTGATCCGCTCCTCAGTTCGCGGCAAACTCCGGCTCGGACCCCTTCCAGGCCTTCGCGACGGCCGACAGGACGGCCAAGGCCGCGGTCGTGCCGTCGGCGTCTCCTTTCTCGAAATCACCCTCGGACCGACCCATCTGGTTCGTGACATGCGCGAAGCACAGGACGGCGCGGTGACGCGCGGCCGCAAAGGCGTAGAGCGCCGCGGCTTCCATCTCGACGGCAGCTATGCCCTGCGCCCGCTGCGCGGCGATCGCCGTCTCGGTCTCCCGGAACGGCGCGTCCGTCGTCCAGCTCGCTCCCGCGTGAGTGGGCTCGGGCAGGTTCGAGAGATAGGGACGGACCCGTGCGATCAGCGAAGGATTGGCGAGGCTGAACTCGGACGGAGCCGCGTAGTGATGGCTCGTACCCTCGTCGCGGAGCGCGCGTTCGATCAGCACGAAGTAGGGTAGCGGGCCCAGCGGTGTGATCTGACCGGCCGACGTGATGCTGACCAGGAGGTGGCAGCCTGAGGCGAACATCTGCTCCGCAACGAGAACGGCAAAGGGCGCCCCGACCGCGCAACCCACGATCCCGAGCACGCTGCCATCAAGCTCGAACTCGTCAAGTTCGGTGTGATAGCAGGCCCACCCGGAGGCGCGATGGGCTCGGCCCTCCTGCCGCAACCGGCGGAGGATGTCGCCGTCGGGATCCAGGACGCAGATCGGCGGCACGAGCCTCAGCGGCAGACCTTTCTGCCGCCTCGCCGCCCGCAGCATGTTCTCCGGCTCGAACACCGAAGCTGCGGCGTAATCCTTCCACCCAAGCAGTGGCGAAGCGGGGCCGTCGTCGATCATGTCCTGCGCTCGCACACGGCCCGATCGCGATACGGGGGCAGCTCGACCGCGAGCGGAATTGCAGCTTGCGCCGTCAAGGCGTCACCGCAGACCATGACCGGGGTGTCGCTCTGCGGCTTTCCGAAGATCATGAGCTCGGTCGGGCGCAGCGTCAGGCCCGCGCCCTTGGCGGCGTCCGAATGCGGAACGCGGCCGACGATGAAGAACCCCTCGTCGGTCACGAGCTTCTGCAGGCGGTCGAGGATCTCCTTGACGGGCCTGGCGCTCTTCACGCTGATGAGGTCCTCCGCCCTCGCATTGGCTCCCAGCGAAAGGAGACCAGGGCAGCGATCATGAACTTGAGCATCGCTCGACCTCCAGCCATTTGGTTGAGAGTTTTCCCCGAACCGGCTTTGGCGAGAGCAGGCGTCCAGGTTGCATCTGGGCAGGGCAGGTTCGGCGCTCGGGCAGCGTCACGGTTGCGACGGCGCCGCCGACCATCGCGCGGGTCTTCACGTCGATCACGATCGTTTCCGGCGAGAAGCTCGAGCCACGTAGCCGTAGGCGCCGTCGGGCGAGAAGATCGTCGTGCCGGGGCCGTTCGGGTGACGGGTATCCGGGCTGTCTCCTTGAACCTCGTGGCGTCGAGCACCCTGAGGTAATCCTCTCCCGCACGCTGACCCAGACCTCCCGCCCGTCGGTCGTGAAGAACGCCTCGTGCGGAGAGCGTCCGACATAGGCCGTGTGCTTCAGGGAATTCGTCGCCGTGTTGATGAATGTTACGGAGTTCGAGCCGAACGAGATGAAAGCCAATGTCTCGGGCGAGGAGCCCAAGCCGTAGAGGAGCACCTAGCCACGGTAGAGCTGGCTGAGATTGGCCGGCGTGACGTCGTCGAGCCGGATGACGCCGAGCAGCATGTTCGAGGATGGGTCGAAGACCGTGACCGCCTTGGAGAACTGGTCCGACGTGTAGAACCGGTCGCGGTCGCTGACCGCGATGTCCGGCCCTGAATTCAATCCGGGTTAGACCCGGATTGAAGCTGTCCTCGATGAGGGTGGGTAGCCGAAACCATTCCAGCTCCAAGAACCCCTAACTTAAGCTGCACGGCGATCCAGCGCCGCAAAGGCGTGCAACGGTTCAGGCCGGGACGTATTCCACCCAAGTGGTGTCTACGACAACGTCCGATGCAGGATACCAGTAATAGTACACGTCTACGCCATCATCGAATTCATACCCATAGTAGTATACTTCGGTAATTTGGGCAAACTGACCATTTGAAGCAATCTTAAAGGAGCTGTCGTCTAAAGATACCATCTTCTTCTTAGTTTTCACCTTCCTGGCCGCGATCGATCCGGCAGTCATACTGACAATCTTGCCATTGCTAACTTCGGCCGTCACGTTCTCCTTTCCGGCCTTTCCAACCTGGTGCTTGCCATTCTGCTTCAGTTTGGCCCCCAGAAGATCGTGCCCATTGTGATGCTTGTGCCCCTTGGCGAAGGCTGTTCCAACGCCGGCTATAACACCCGCGGACGCAAGCAGGGTCACTACGGCTCTGCGATCAAACATCCAAATCTCCCGAATCAGGAACGGCATGCTCCGTGCCTCGACCATGCGTCCGCTCACCTGAACGGCACCTATCGACCCGCGCGCACGTGGCTAGCCCCCATCAGGTGGTCCGGGTTGAACGTTAGAGCCGAACCCGTCTAGACTTATCGTATCCGGCTGGAGCTATCCGAGGGCCTGAGCCAGTTCGCGGACCTCGTCCTCCGCCTCAGTCCGGACGCCCATCTCGCTGGCCAACCCCACCACGAGCGTGACAAAAGATTGTACGAAGAAGCGCCTACGCTGTCTCAGCGTGCGCACTCGCACTCACGACGCGATCTTCGGTTCGTCAGCAGCAAGGGAGCGCGCTTCAAAAAAGGTGTGTGCAAAGGATCACAGCGATGAAGGAGTTTGGCCGTGCCGGGCCGGATGCGGGCTTGCCCGGTCTCGCTTGAGACGCTGAATGACCTGCGTTGCGCCGACGTTCCGTCCATTCTGGACCTTATCCGATGCTTTCCCGAGCTGAAACGGGTTCGGCTAGCCCTTGGGGGACCCGACAAGGCTCACTGAACTCGCCGGACCGTTGGGCGAGGTCCTGGGGGTTCGGTCTCGGGTGAGCGGCCTCAGCCTTGTAACCGAGCCGGTTGTGCGCTCGAAGCTGGTGAAGGCGAAGCCGAAAATCACCTTGGGTGGACGACGCTAAGCGGCTCGGCGCGCGATCGACCAACCGAGCCGCGGCACCCCCGCTGTCGTGCCAGGCCCTCGCGTTACCTGCATGGTCACTAGTTCTACTGCGTCACAAGCGCATTCGGAAGGCTGGATTGCGAGACGCGGTCTGGCAACAGGGGCATCTCGCGAGGGTTCTGGCGAGAGCGACGGTGAGCCGTCTTCGCAGCGTCGCGATCGA
>JAABUN010006628.1_pt1 | contig 13149 bp, 13 predicted proteins | sample 5559311 | NCBI WGS metagenome assembly JAABUN01 (sample SAMN10711877, study PRJNA513370) | rock metagenome | isolation source: Antarctica rocks | place: Antarctica: Victoria Land, Siegfried Peak sud | reverse complement strand
CACTTCCGTCCGCCCCGCCACCTTCTTAAAGCACATGATTACCGCCAAATCATGAGGGAGCGGTTCTCGACTTGGTGCGAAGTGACTGAGCTAGCGGCAACCGCTTAGGAAAGTGAAGGCGGTTGCATAAGTAAGCTGTACTCAATATCTCAGACAGAGTTAACGTGACAACGCCCACCTGACGACTCGGTGCTGCGCCGGGCTCCGACGCGAGCTTGAAGGTTCTTTATTCTCTTGTTCAGCAGCCTGCTCAACCCTGCCGGTCGGCACTTTTTGCGACCAGGCACGTTACGTTGTCGCGCGCCAAGCGATCGTGAAACGTCGGCGGTAGCGGCGCGTCCGTCACCAGATAATCGAGCTCGGCCCACGGTGCGAACGAAGCCAGGCTCGCCTGACCCAACTTGCTGTGGTCGACGAGCGCGCTGCACGCTGCCGCCGACGCCACCATCGCGGCTTTCGTCTCTGCTTCGATAAGGTTCGGAGTTGAAAGTCCCTGTTCCGGCGTCGCCCCGGTAGCGCCCAGGAAGGCCATATCCGCGTGCAGACCCCGCAACGCAGCGACCGCCTGGGGGCCGATCATCGCTAGGCTGTGGCGGCGTACGATGCCGCCCAAAACGATCAGCTCGAGGTCTGGGGCGGCCGACAGCTCGGCGATGATGGGCAGCGCGTTGGTGATTACGGTGAGCTGCCGTCTGCGGCCCGGTAAAAGTCGCGCGAGCGCCAGGACGGAACTGCCCGCGTCCAAGATCAAGGTGTCACCGTCGTGAACGAGCTCGAGGGCGCGTTCGGCGATCTGAAGTTTGTTAGGGGCGAACTGCCCGAGTTTATCTCTCAGCGACAAGTTGTATTTCGAGCGGTGTGCAGCGACCGCTCCGCCGTAGACACGTTTTAGCAAACTGGCTTCCTCGAGCTCCTGCAAATCTTTGCGCGTGGTAACCTCCGAAACGCCCAGCATTTCGGAAAGCTCCGTTACCTGCACGCGCCCGGCGCGTTCGAGTTGCGCCATGATGGCCTCTTGACGCGCGCTCAACTCGAGCTGCCGGGATGAACTCATCTTGACGCCTCCAGCTTTCAGGTGCCTGCACCTTAGCACAACGCTTTCAAACGAAAGCATTTTGCTTTCGACAGTTGACACAACGAAAGCTGAACCTCTATAGTTTCTCCATCACCATATCTGCGCGCAGCGGCCCGTTCTGACGGTCGCCACCTCAGCGTGAGGTCCGCTCGCCCAAGGGAGTCTCTGATGAAATGTTTGGTCGCTCTTTCTCTGCTCGCTATCTCGGCACTCGGTACGGCGCAAGTTCCGGCGCGTGAGGAGATCCGCATCGTCGTGGTTACCCACGGCAGCGCCTCGGACCCGTTCTGGTCGGTTGCCAGCAACGGCGTTCAGCAGGCCGCCGAGGACATGGGGGTGCAGGTCGAGTACCGCGCCCCCGAAACCTTCGACATGCCCCGCATGGCGCAGCTTATCGACGCCGCCATAGCTTCACAACCGGACGGCTTGGTCGTCTCCATCCCCGACGCCGACGCCCTGGGCGACTCGGTTCGGGCCGCCGTCGACGCCGGTATTCCAGTTTTCTCCATGAATTCGGGGTCGGATACCTTTGAGGAGCTGGGCGTACTCCGCCACATCGGACAGACCGAATACGAGGCGGGTTTGGGAGCGGGTGAACGTATGGCCGAGGCGGGCGTCTCGAGCGGCGTCTGCGTCAACCACGAGGTCGGTAACGTCGGCCTCGACCTGCGCTGCGACGGTTTCAGGGACGGCCTGGGTGAAGGTGCGGACGTCAACGTGCTGTCGGTTTCAAGTGATCCGACGGAGGTTCGTAACGCGGTCGCGGCAGCGTTTTCCCAGAATCCGGACGTCGGCGGGGTGCTGGCGGTCGGCCCTCTGGGAGGTGAACCGACCATCGAGGCTTTGCGCGAGGGTGGTCAGCTCGGTGACGTGCAGGTCGGTATCTTCGACCTCTCACCGACCATCTTGCAAGCCCTGGTCGATAACGAGATAACTTTTGCCATCGACCAGCAGCAGTACCTGCAAGGCTACCTACCCATCGTGTTTTTGACTAACTATATTCAGTATGGGCTGCTCCCCGCCGACGCCGTCATCCTGACCGGCCCCGGTTTCGTTACCCCGGAAAACGCCGAACAGGTCATCGCGCTGAGCGCCGAAGGCATCCGCTAAGCTTGTAGCTTATAGTTTGTGGTTCGTGGGGCTTTTCCACTAGCCACAGGCTACAAACCACAAGCCAAGGAGCCATAATGAGCACAACCGTCCCACCTGACGAACGTCTGCGAACCATCAGTCCCTGGCGGAAATTTCTGAGCCGACCTGAACTCGGCGCGGTGGCGGGAGCGGTTTTGGTCTTCGGCTTTTTTGCCGTCGTCGCGGGCGATTCGGGGTTTCTCAATTTTCGCGGCGTGGTGAGCTGGCTCGAGGTCTCCGCGCAGCTCGGTATTTTAGCGGTTGCCGCGTCCCTGCTGATGATCGGCGGCGAGTTCGACCTTTCAATCGGTTCGACGATCGGCGCGGCGGGGATGGTCATCGCCATTCCCGTCGCCGAATACGGCTGGCCGGTGTGGGCCGCCCTTCTGCTCGCCTTCGCCTTCGCGCTGGTTGTAGGCTACCTGAACAGCGCCATCGTCAACCGCACCCAGCTGCCGTCGTTTATCGTTACGCTGGCGTCGCTGTTTATCCTGCGCGGCCTGACCATCGGCGCGACCCGCCTTATCACCGGGCGCACCCAGGTTTCCGGCCTCAAGGACGCCGCCGCCGCCGACCCGCTGGCGCGGCTTTTTATCGGCGACCTTTTCGGCGTTCCCGTATCGGTCTACTGGTGGCTGGCGTTGGCGCTGATCGCCACCTGGATTTTGGTCAAGACTCGAGCGGGCAACTGGATTTTCGGCGTCGGCGGCGACCCCGAAGCGGCGCGCAATGCGGGCGTTCCGGTGGGCCGGGTACGCACCGCGCTGTTTATGGGAACCGCCGTCGCCGCCACAATTTTTGCCGCGTTGCAAGTTCTGGATTTCGGCTCCGCCGACGTGACGCGCGGGTTTCAAAAGGAGTTCGAGGCGATTATCGCCGCTGTGATCGGCGGCTGCTTGCTTACCGGTGGCTACGGTTCGGCGGTCGGAGCGGTGTTCGGCGCGCTGATCTTCGGCATGGTGCAGCAGGGTATTTTTTTTACCGGCGTCAATACCGACTGGTTTCAGGTTTTCCTGGGCGCGATGCTCCTGATCGCGGTGGTCTTTAATAACTTTATCCGCAGGCGCGCTACGGAAGCTAAATGACCCCCGCCGCCCCGCTGATTAAAGTAGACGACGTGTCCAAGTTTTTCGGTTCGGTGATCGCCCTGCAAGAGGTTTCGCTGAGCGTCGCGGCGGGTGAAGTGATGTGCTTACTCGGGGACAACGGCGCGGGTAAATCGACGCTGATCAAAACGCTTTCGGGCGTCCATACACCGAGTGAGGGAAGGCTCGAGGTCGAGGGCCGAGCGGTACATTTCAACTCGCCCAAAGACGCGCTCGACGCAGGCATCGCCACCGTCCATCAGCACCTCGCTATTCAGCCGCTGATGAGCGTGACCCGCAACTTTTTTATGGGCCGCGAACCGACCCGTGGTTGGGGGCCATTTCGTACCTTCGATATAGCTTTTGCCGAACGGACGGTGCGTGAAGAGATGCACAAGATGGGCATCGACGTACGCGACCCGTCGCAGGCGGTCGGTACCATGTCTGGCGGCGAGCGTCAGTGTGTCGCTATCGCCCGCGCCGTCTACTTCGGCGCAAAGGTGCTGATCCTGGACGAACCGACGTCGGCGCTGGGCGTCAAACAAGCAGGCGTCGTGCTGCGCTATATCGTGCAGGCCAAAACCAAAGGGCTGGCGGTGATCTTTATCACCCATAACGTCCACCACGCTTACCCGGTCGCCGACGCCTTTACCATCCTTAAACGGGGCCGGAGCTACGGAACCTTTCGCAAATCCGACGTGACCCGCGAGCAGGTGTTGGAGATGATGGCGGGCGGGGAAGAGCTCGACGCTCTGGAAGCCGACCTAAAAGAATTTAGCCGAAGCGATGCCGAGGGAAACGACGACGCCGGTGCGGGATAGCGTTCGCGCCGCCCTCGTAGGCGCAGGCCGGATGGCGCAGACGCACGCGCGGGTGCTGGAGATGGTACCGACGCTCGAGCTGCGCGCCGTCTGCGACCGGGTTCCGGAACATGCGGCGCGGCTTGCCGAAACCGCAGGTGTGCCGGTGGCACCGTTTGAAGAGGTTCTCACCGACCCGGACATCGACGCCGTCATTCTCACTACGCCGACTCCGACCCACGCCCGGATGATTCAGCAGGCGGCAGCGGCGGGCAAGCACATCTTCGTCGAAAAACCCGTCGCTGCGACGCTCGCCGAAGCGGACGCGGTGGTCCGGGCCGTCGCGCGAGCCGGGGTGCAGTGTCAAGTGGGGTTTCAGCGCCGCTTCGATCCCGCCTACGCCGAGGCGAAACGGGCCATCGACGCGGGTGAACTCGGCAAGCTGGCGACCTTTCGGGGGGTGTCGAGAGACCCCGCCCCGCCACCGCTGGACTTTCTCAAAAGTTCGGGTGGCCTGATGGTCGACCTGGGTATTCACGACCTCGATACGATGCGTTTTCTGGTCGGTGAGGTCGCCGAGGTTCACGCGGCGGGTTCGGTGCAGAGGCTGCCCGAGCTTGCCGACTACGGGCTTTTCGACAGCGCGGTAGCGACCGTCCGGTTCGAGAACGGCGCGCTCGGAACGCTCGAGCTGGGCCTGCACACCGCTTACGGCTATGAGATACGCGCCGAGGTGCTGGGCGAGTTTGGACGGCTACACCTCGAGATGGACGCCCCGCTGCACCTGACGCGCCACACCGCTGAAGGTGCTACCAAACGGGGGCCGCAAGGGTTTGAAGAACGGTTTTTCGCGGCTTACGTGGCCGAGTTTAGAGCGTTCGCGGCATGTTTGCTCGAGGGGCATCCTGTTTCCCCTGACGCTGAGGACGCTGCCAAAACGCTGAAGCTGGCCTTAGCCGCTCAGCACGCTCTGGAAACGAACCAAACCGCCCAAGTCGCCTCGTTCGCCGAAAAAGATAAGGTTGGCTTATGACCTATAGTCAAACAGAAACCGACGCCCACTCGAGCAGCACGGTCCGTTCAACCGTCGCACAAGCCCTCGTCAGATTTTTAAGCGTTCAGTATTCGGAAAGGGACGGGAGAGAACGCCGCCTCATCGCCGGGACCTGGGGCATCTTCGGTCACGGCAACGTCGCGGGTCTGGGTCAGGCGCTGGCAGAAGCCGACCCCGACGTAATGCCCTTTTACCGCCCTCAGAACGAGCAAGCACAGGTACACACCGCCGCCGCTTTTGCACGCCACCACGACCGCTTATCGACGTTCGCGTGTACGGCGTCGGTCGGTCCCGGCAGTTCCAATATGGTGACGGGCGCGGCGCTGGCGACCATCAACCGTCTGCCCGTCCTGCTCCTGCCCTCGGACTTCTTCGCCAACCGCGCGCCCGACCCGGTGTTGCAGGGGCTCGAGCACCCCTCCGAGCACGACCTGTCGGTGAACGACATCTTCCGGCCCGTATCGCGTTTTTACACCCGCATCTCCCGCCCCGAACAGCTCCTCAGCGCCCTGCCCGAAGCCATGCGCGTGCTGACCGACCCCGCCGAGACGGGCGCAGTCACGCTCTCACTACCCGAAGACGTGCAGGCCGAAGCTTACAACTGGCCGGAGAGTATGTTTATCAAACGGGTGTGGCGAGTACGGCGTCCGCCGGTCGAACCCGAGCTTATTCAACAAGCCGCAGAACGCCTCAAAAATGCCGAGCGGCCCTTTATCGTCATGGGCGGCGGCGTCAAATACAGCGGGGCGTCTGCGGTGCTGGCAACGTTTGCCGAACAGCACGGCGTTCCGATAGGGGAGACGCAAGCGGGCAAGGGCGGCGTCCCGTGGGATCATCCGATGAACGTCGGCGCGGTCGGGGCGACGGGCGGGAGCGCCGCCAATCAGCTCGCTGCCGAAGCGGACGTGGTGCTCGCGGTCGGGACGCGGCTGGCGGACTTTACGACAGCCTCGAAAACCGCCTTTGGGTCGGAGGTGACGTTTATCGGCCTCAACGTCGTGGCGATGGACGCTTACAAGCTCTTTGCGCTGCCGCTCGTCGGCGACGCTAAACGGGGGTTGGAAGCACTCGGTCAGGCACTCCCTGAAACCGCAGGCTCGAACGACGCTTACCGTACCCGCGTCGCCGACCTCAAGGGAGAATGGGACGGGGTGGTGGACGGTATCCTCGAGGTAGACGACCCCGAGGATTTGGCGCAGGCGGCGGTAATCGGGATGGTCAACGGGGCTGTGGGCGAAGACGCTACAGTGATCTGTGCGGCGGGCAGTATGCCGGGCGACCTGCACAAGCTCTGGCGCGCCCGCGACCCGCGCGCCTATCACGTCGAGTACGGGTATTCGTGTATGGGTTACGAGATTCCGGCTGGGCTCGGCGTCAAGCTCGCCGAACCGGAGCGCGACGTGGTGGTGCTGATCGGCGACGGTTCGTACCTGATGCTGAACGCCGAAATCGTTACGGCAGTTGCTGAGAACTTAGACCTCACCATCGTCATAGTGGACAACCACGGGTATCAGAGTATTCACGGTCTCCAGCGTGCGTGCGGGACGCCGCACTTTGGGCTCGAGCTGCGCTCCCGCAATTCTCAAAACCTGTTAGACGGTCCCTATATCCCGGTCGATTACCGCGCTCACGCCGCTGCGATGGGTGCTCACGCCGTTTACACAAGCACTGAAACCGACTTCCGGCAGGCTCTTGCTGAAACCAAGGCCCGCGGGGGTGTCAACGTCGTGGTGGTCGAGGTCGATCCTGAGAAACGCGTCGGCGGTTACGCTTTCGGCGGTTGGTGGGACGTGCCGATTGCCGAGGTCTCCGAGACCGAGAGCGTCCAGGAAAAACGCCGACAGTACGAGCAGGACAAAAAGAAGCAAATATTGTTCAAATGAGGGAGATTTGATTTGAGCTATTTAGACGACTTTGAACATGATTTTATGCGTCGGACACTCAAAATAGTCCAGGACTACGAAGGAGACTATGATGCAACTATACTGGTCAATTGCTTATTGGGTCTTTTAGTGGTTCCTAAAGAAAGGTTTTTGAAAGCTATCCCGGAAGATCCTCTTTCAGAATTGTCAAAATGGGGAATCAATCCCAAATCGATTATCGAGGTTGGAAGACCTACAAAGGATAAAAAAAAGAACCCCCACCCAGATACTCTTCGAGGCGTGGTTTACAACTTACGCAATTCAGTTGCACATTTTAGGTTAGAGCCAATTCCACGAACCGGCGAGGTTCATTCGTTTGACTTCGCTACTGATTCCGGATTCCACGCAGTAATTAAGCTGGACGACATGCGTAACTTTATCAACAAACTAGCGGGGCATCTTGATAGACATTAAAAATGGCTAGTGTTCTAAACAAGAAATCCTCTCTGGGCTTCGGCGTACTCGGTGCGGGGCGTATCGGCGCGCTGCACGCCCGCAACCTCGCGGGCAGTATCGACGGCGCGCACCTCGTTGCGGTGATGGACGCAAACCCGGACGCCGCGCAGCGGGCGGCCTACGGTGGGGCTGCCGCGCTGGGAAACGTAGACGAACTCCTTTCCCATCCCGGTGTAGACGCCGTACTCATTGCCTCACCGACGCCGCTGCACGCGGAACAGATCAAAGCGGCGGCGGGGGCGGGCAAGGCCATCTTCTGCGAGAAACCCGTCGCGCTCGACCTCAAAACGACGCAAGACGCGCTAGGCGCGGTGCAAGCTGCCGGTGTTCCCTTTCAGATCGGGTTCAACCGCCGCTACGACGCTGGTTTCGGGGAGGTTGCGCGGGCGCTTCGTGCGGGCGAGCTGGGCCGACCCGAGATGTTCCGCTCGCAGTCGTCCGATCCGGCCCCGCCACCCGAAAGCTACGTCGAGGTTTCGGGTGGCATCTATATAGATTCAGTCATTCACGACCTCGATATCGCCCGTTTTATGTTGGGCGAGGTAATCCGGGTGACGGCGCTCGGGCGGGTGCTGGTCGCGCCGTATATGGCGGCGCACGGCGACGTAGACACGAGTATTCTGACCCTCGAGTTCGCTTCCGGCGCTATCGGCGTAATCCAGAACAGCCGCCGCACCGTCCACGGCTACGACCTGCGCGTCGAGGTTCACGGTGAAAAGGGCAAGCTCGTCACCGAAGCGGAGCGGGCGACACAGGTGTGGAAGTACGGCGAAGCCGGGATTCAGGGGGATTATGTCTACTACTTTCTCGAGCGTTTCCGAGACGCCTACCGCGCCGAGGTGCAGGCGTTCGTAGACGCGGTGAGGGAAGGCAGGACGCCGACGCCGGGGGCTGAAGATGCACTCGAGGCTCTGCGCTTAGCCCTAGCAGCAACGAAAAGTCTCAAGGAAAAGCGCCCGGTCGAGGTTTCGGAGATTGCGCTGTGAGACGCGATATGGATTTGGGCAGAAAAATCTTACTGGAGCTCGAGGGAGAAAAATATGATGGGAACTCTCGAATCTACGAACTTCCTGTAATTGATGATTTTTCGGACGACGAGATCGAATATAACGTCGGTTTACTACAAGAGGCTGGCCTTTTACTGGCTCGAGAACCGTTTGACGGTAGTCCGCTGATGCCGCAGAAACTAACCTGGCAAGGTCACGAGTTCTTGGACGCGGCTCGAGATCAAAACGTTTGGAACCAAGCAAAAAAAACCATCAGCGAAAGAGGCGGAACTCTAACTTTTGATGTTCTAAAAGCCGTCTTAACCCAACTCACACGTCAGGCTGTGGGCCTCTGATGCTCAAACAGTCCTTCACCTGGTGGAGCTTCGTCACACCTGAAACCGACCCCGAAACGCTGCTGCGCCGCGCCGCTGAAATCGGCTACGACGGCGTAGAGATGCTGAACGAAGAACTTTTTCCGGTAGCTAAAAGTATGGGCCTGGAAATCACCACCCACCGGGCGCATGAGAGCCTGGAAAAAGGCTTAAACCGCCGCAACTATCACGACGGCATCGTTCGGGAGGCTGAAGCAGCCCTCGAACTTGCCGAACGCTGGCAGATTCCTAACCTCATCTGTTTTAGCGGCAACCGGGACGGACAGCCGGACGACGAGAGCGCAGAGGTTACCGCTGAAGGGTTGCGCCGCCTCGTGACGCTGACTGAAAGCGCCGGGGTGACGCTCTTGCTCGAGCTGCTCAACAGCCGCGTCGACCATCCGGATTATGCAGGCGACCGTACGGGTTGGGGGCTTAGCGTTTTAGAACAGACGGGTTCGGCGAACGTCAAACTTCTCTACGACGTCTATCATATGCAGGTCATGGAGGGTGACCTTATCCGGACGATCAGCGACCATTTCGGCGCGTTCGGTCACCTCCACACGGCGGGCAATCCCGGACGCTACGAGCTGAGCGGCGCGCAGGAGATCAACTATCCGGCGGTCTTCAGGGCTGTGGCGGAGAGCGGCTACAGCGGCGGTATCGGTCACGAATTTATCCCGACCGGGGACGCCGAGGACAGTTTGCGGGGGGCGTACAGTCTCGTGCTGGAGGCAGAGAGACGCGCTCAGGGGTTCTCTAGCTCGAGTGGGGGCGCGTGGTGAGCCGGTTCAGGCTCGGCAACGCGCCCTGTTCGTGGGGGACTATCGAGGGTACCGGTACCGAAAGTGAACGCGTTCCCTACACGCAGATGCTGGACGAACTCGTCGGCGCGGGCTACGCGGGTACCGAGTTGGGCGATTACGGCTTTATGCCGACGGACGCGGCGACGCTGCGAGCGGCGCTGGAAACCCGCAACCTCACGATGTTGGGCGCGTATGTAGACGTGGCGCTGGCGGACCCGGCGGCTCTAAAGGCAGGACTCGAGCTTGTGCTCACCGTTGCGCGTCTGCTCGAGAGCGTAGCCGACGTGGGAGACCTCGACTGGCAGCCCTATCTGGTGCTGGCAGACGTTCACAGCCACGACCCGGTGCGGTTTCAGAACGCTGGGCGTGTAGCGCCGGAGATGGCGCTGTCGGACGCCGCTATCGAGACGTTTGCGGACAACGCGAACGCGTTGGCTCGAGCCGTCCGGGACGAAACCGGCCTCGAGACCGTTTTTCATCATCACTGCGCCGGGTTTGTCGAGACGCCAGACGAGATTGCGCGCTTTTTAGACCTCACCGATTCCGAACTGGTAGGGTTGGTTTTCGACACCGGGCACTACCTCTACGGCGGTGGCGGACGTGACCCAGACGCCGTGATAGAGGGGCTGGGACGCTTTCGGAAGCGTATCCGGTACGTGCATTTCAAAGACTTAGACCCCGATTTGGCGACAGCGGCGCGGCAGGAAGGCTGGGACTATAAAACCGCCGTCGGGCGCGGCATCTTTTGTGAGCTGGGCCGGGGCTGTATCGACTTCGGGGCGGTGACGGCGCGACTGCGCGGCTCGGGCTACAGAGGTTGGATTACCGTCGAGCAAGACGTGCTGCCGGGGATGGGCGCGCCTAAAGAGAGCGCCACACGAAACCGCGAGTTTTTGCGGACACTAGGCTTGTAGAGCATCATAGGGAGGTCTATGGATACCGAACACATCATCCACGCAAAACCGAACGAACCGCTACAAACAGACGTCGACCCCGAGCGTGCAGGCTGGCAGCGGTTGGGATTTCAGGTGCGCTCGCTCGGAGGGGGTGAGACCCTTGACGCCGGAAGCGAGGGGCACGAACTCTGTCTGGTTTTTTTGGGCGGAGACGCGACCGTCAAGGTTGGACGCGAGACGTGGGGGATCAGGGGGCGACGCGGAGTGTTCGCCGGGTTGCCGCACAGCGTCTATCTGCCGCCCGGTGTGAACTACACCGTAAAGGCTGAGGGGAAGCTCGAGCTAGCCCTCGGTTCGGCCCCGGCAGAGGGCAAGTTGCCTCCCCGCCTCATCACCCCAAACGACGTGAAGGTCGAAATACGCGGCGGTCACAACGTCACCCGGCAGATTTCGCACATCCTCGACCCCGGCGACGCCGAACACCTCTTGTGCGTCGAGGTCTATACGCCGTCGGGGAATTGGTCTTCGTACCCACCGCACAAGCACGACCTGCAAAACCCACCTGACGAGGTGGATTTAGAAGAGGTTTACTACTATCGGCTGCACCCCGAAGACGGTTGGGCGATACAGCGCCTCTACACCGACGACCGGAGCCTCGATGAACGTCTGCTGGTCGGTCACGGCGACGCGGTGCTGGTCCGCCGGGGCTATCATCCGGTCGTCGCCGCGCCCGGTTACGACGCCTATTACCTCAACTTTTTGGCTGGGGAGACACCCTCTTGGATCGCCAAGGACGAACCGCGACTCGCCTGGGTACGTGGGTCGTGGGAGGGCGCAGAGGACCGGCTAAAGCTGCCGCTGGGCGGCGAGGCGTCATGAGCAGAAGCGGTGACCTGAAAATCTGTCGGGGATTGGAAATGCCTGCGCGGTTCGCTAACGGGCCACTCACACGCCATGTCTAGCTTCGACCTCCTTACGATGGGGCGCTCGTCTATCGACCTCTACGCCAACGATGTGGGCGCACCCTTCGAGGAGATAAAGAGTTTCGCCGCTTACGTCGGCGGAAGTCCAACAAACATCGCCGTCGGTGCGCGCCGCCTGGGGCTTAGCGTCGCCCTGCTGAGCAGCGTCGGTGACGATAAAGTGGGCGACTTTATCCTTCATTTTTTACGCGCCGAGGGGGTTGAAACGCGGTTCGTCGCGCGCAAACCGGGGCGGCGCAGTAGCGCCGTAGTGCTCGGTATTCAGCCCCCCGACACCTTTCCGCTGGTGTACTACCGAGACAATGCGGCAGATATCGACATCACCATAGACGATGTGCTGGCGGCCCCGATAGGACAAGCGAGGGCGCTCGAGCTTTCCGGTACGGGTTTGTCCAAAGAACCGAGCCGTAGCGCCACTTTTTTTGCTGCTGAAGAGGCCAAAAGAGCGGGCAAAACGGTATTTTTAGATCTCGACTTTCGCGCCGACCAGTGGGGCGACCCCCGCGCGTTCGGGGTCAACGTACGCGCGCTTTTGCCTCTCGTCGACGTCGCCATCGGTACGGAAGAAGAGGTCAACGCCGCCATGATCACGAGCCCGGACGACATCGAAATCCGGGACCAGCAGATGTCCGCGCCGAAGATCAAGGGGGACGTTCAGGCGAACCTCGAGGCTATTCTGAGCGCCCCGACCGGCCCCGAGGCGCTGGTGGTTAAACGCGGTTCCGACGGGGCAACCGTACACGCGCGAACCGGCGAAGTCGTCACCGTGCCCGGTTTTCCTGTCGAGGTTTACAACATCCTGGGAGCGGGGGACGCTTTCGCCAGCGGCTTTATCTATGGTCGCCTGAAAGGTTGGGACTGGTATAGGAGCGCCCGCATGGGTAACGCCTGCGGCGCTATCGTCGTCACGCGCCACGGCTGCGCCAACTTTATGGGGTATGAGGAGGAGGTTTTGGCCTTTATCGAGACGCGCGGAGGGTTCTGAAAAAAGTCCTTCTGTCATCCTCTACGCCGAGCGCGTTCCTGAGCGAGTCACAAACACCGAATCTTCAACTGTGCAGACCACTGACAGTGGGGGTCCTCAACGGCCGGTAGCGCGTATTATCTAGCTTGCGTCACGATTGATTGAACAAGCGCAGTCTACCACGCACTTTAGGGGTGATATCTGCGGCAAACCGGGACATTATCTGTTGGAATTGCTGTTCTCGTCAGGTCGAAGCGTACTATACGGGCTTGTCCAGAGTTCCGGTGAGTGTCGGCACAGGGCTGGGGCTTTGCCGCATAAACGCAGCAAACTGGTTTTTTGCACGTCCTGTCGACCTTCTCAGTCGCCGGATCCCTAACCACGTGGTGTCCACTCGAGTATAGCTGCGACTACCCAGATGGAATTGAGCGTACCGGTGACCTCTTCGCCGCTCCTTTGCGGCACCTTCTTGTTACGTTTTATATACAACACCTCGACTGCTAGGGGGTAGCCCTACAGAGACAAAAAAGCGAAGATAGCGAAATGTCTAAGTCCCGCTATCTTCTGGCGCAGCATACCGTAAGCGAGCTTTTCACTATTGTTTACGTGCTGGTCGA
>JAABUN010006627.1_pt1 | contig 13151 bp, 10 predicted proteins | sample 5559311 | NCBI WGS metagenome assembly JAABUN01 (sample SAMN10711877, study PRJNA513370) | rock metagenome | isolation source: Antarctica rocks | place: Antarctica: Victoria Land, Siegfried Peak sud | reverse complement strand
TCGGCGAAGAACCACCCGTCGGTGGCCGTCATCACCTCCCCGGGCCAGTACGACCAGCTGCTGGCGGCACTGGCGTCCGGCGGCTTCACGCTGGCGGAGCGGCAGGCGCTCGCGGCCGCCGCCTTCGTGCACACCGCTACCTACGACGTCGCGGTCGCGAGCTGGATGGGCAACGTGCTCACCGACAGCAGCGGCCCGTCGACGGGTCCAGGAGGGCCCGGTGACGGCTTCCCGGCCTGGGTCGGCGCGACCTGGGACAAGGCGGCGAGCCTGCGCTACGGGGAGAACCCGCACCAGCCCGCTGCGCTCTACCGCAGCGGCTGGGGAGCGGCCGGGCTGGCGGGGGCCGAACAGCTGCACGGCAAGGAGATGTCCTACAACAACTACGTCGACACCGACGCTGCCCGCCGCTCGGCCTACGACTTCGGGGTCCCGGCCGTCGCGATCGTCAAGCATGCCAACCCCTGCGGGATCGCAGTCGGAGCCGACGTCGCCGAGGCGCACCGGCGTGCGCTGGCGTGCGACCCCGTCTCCGCCTACGGCGGGGTGATCGCGACCAACCGCCCCGTCAGCGTGGCGATGGCCGAGCAGGTCGCGGAGGTGTTCACCGAGGTGATCGCCGCGCCGGGCTATGAGGACGGCGCCGTCGAGGTACTGGCCCGGAAGAAGAACATCCGCATCCTGGTCGTCGAGCCGGCCGCCGCCGGCGGGGTGGAGACGCGCAACATCGACGGTGGCCTGCTGATGCAGCACCGCGACCGGATCGGGCTGGAGCACGACCAGGCCGAGCACTGGACCCTGGTGGCCGGCGGACCGGCCCCCGCCCAGACCGTCGCCGACCTCGAGTTCGCCTGGCGGGCGGTGCGGGGGGTCAAGAGCAACGCGATCCTGCTGGCTGCCGCCGGCGCCTCCGTCGGCGTCGGGATGGGTCAGGTCAACCGCGTCGACTCGTGCCGGCTGGCGGTGGAGCGTGCCGGCGACCGGGTGCGCGGTGCTGTCGCCGCCTCGGACGCCTTCTTCCCCTTCGCTGACGGCCCCCAGATCCTGCTGGACGCCGGCGTCCGGGCGATCGTCCAACCAGGCGGCTCGGTACGCGACGCCGACGTCGTCGCGGCGGTCGAGGCTGCGGGAGCGACCATGTACTTCACCGGAGCCCGGCACTTCTACCACTGACCGGCCCCCATCCACCTGCGGACGACAGCCAGCACCGATCGGAGAACCCCATGACCGCGCAGATCCTGGACGGAAAGGCGCTCGCCGCCACCCTCAAGGCCGAGCTGAAGGAGCGGGTCGCCGCGCTCGCCGACCGCGGCGTCGTTCCTGGGCTGGGCACCGTGCTGGTCGGTGACGACCCGGGCAGCCGGTCCTACGTCGCCGGCAAGCACCGTGACTGCGCCCAGGTGGGCATCGCCTCGATGGAGGTGCAGCTGCCGGCCTCGACCAGCGCCGGGCAGCTCCAGTCCGAGATCGAGCGGCTGAACGCCGACCCGGCCTGTACCGGGTTCATCGTCCAGCTGCCGCTGCCGGGCAGCCTGGACGACAACTGGGCCCTCGAGCTGGTGGACCCGGGCAAGGACGCCGACGGGTTGCACCCCATCAACCTCGGCCGGCTGGTGCTCTCCGAGCCGGCCCCCCTGCCGTGCACGCCGCGCGCCATCATCGAGCTGCTGCGGCGGAACGGGATCGCGCTCGCCGGGGCCGAGGTCTGCGTGGTCGGCCGCGGCACCACCGTCGGGCGCCCCCTCGGGCTCCTGCTGACCCGCAAGAGCGAGAACGCGACGGTCACGCTGTGCCACACCGGCACGGCCGACGTCGCCGCGCACACCCGGCGGGCCGACATCGTCGTCGCGGCCGCCGGTCGGCCCGGGCTGATCACCGCTGACATGGTGCGGTCGGGGGCGGTCTGCGTCGACGTGGGGATCACCCGGACCGAGCAGGGCCTGGTGGGCGACCTCGACCCGAGCGTGCACGAGGTGGCCTCCTGGGTGGCCCCGGTGCCCGGTGGCGTCGGACCGATGACCCGCGCCATGCTGCTCAGCAACGTCGTCGACCGGGCGGAGCGCCTGGCCGACGGTGCGGCTTGACCCCGCCCCGGCCGTGACCCGACCCGACGGTGGTGCAGCGGTGCGGCAGCGAGCCTGGCCCCTGCTGGTCGTCGTCGCCGGCGTGGCGCTGGGCCTGGTGGTCGGGCTGGTCGGTGAGGCGACCTGGCGGATCGGCTGCGTGCTGGTCGGCGCCGCCCTGCTCGTGGGTGCGCTCGAGCGGCTGGCGCTGCCCGACCGGGCGGCCGGCTTGCTGCAGGTGCGCGGCAAGGCCTTCGACGTCGCGGTGCTGGGACTGGCCGGGGCCGCCATCGCCGCGCTCGCCCTGGCGGTGCCGCCTGGTCGCTAGCACGGGTCACGGGACCCGGCGCTCAGCCCATTCCGGCCGAGGCCGCCGCGACGACGAAGAGCAGCACGAACAGCGCCACGCTCAGGATCGTCAGCACGGTGGCGACGATGCCGAGGATGCGGCCGACGTTGACCAACTGCTCGTTGGCAGGATGGGCACCGCTGACCCGGATCTCCCTGCGCGCCCGGCTGCCCATGAACCAGGCGACCGGACCGAACACCGGCACGAAGAACCCGATGATCCCGAAGACCAGGATCATCGTGCCCTGCGGGTGGTCCGGGACCGCGCCGTAGGGCTGGGTGGAGACGCCGTAGCCAGGCTGGCCGTACACCGGCTGCCCGTACTGCGGCTGCTCGTAGCCCTGTTGCTCGTAGCGCTGTTGCTCGTAGCCCTGTTGCTCGTAGCCCTGCGGCTGGTAGCCCTGCTGCTCGTAGCCCGGTGGCTGGTAGCCCTGCTGCCCGTAGGGCTGGGGCTCATCAGGCTGTCGTGCGGACGGCTGCTGCGGATCGGTCATGGTGCTCCTCCAGGGGATGGTGCGGTCTGCGGCCCTGGCAAGACTCTAGGCTGCGAGGACCGACTGTGCGGCCGAGCCGCAGGTCGCTCAGCCGATCAGCCCGAGGCTCCGGACTGCCTCGCGCTCCTCGACCAGCTCGGCCGTGGAGGCGTCGATCCTGGACCGGGAGAAGTCGTTGACGCCCAGCCCCTGGACGATGCTGTACGCACCGTCGCGGGTCGTGCAGGGGAAGGAGGAGATGATGCCCTCCGGAACGCCGTAGGAGCCGTCGGACGGTACCGCCATGGAGACCCAGTCCTCGTCAGGCGTGCCCAGCACCCAGTCGCGCATGTGGTCGACGGTGGCGTTGGCCGCGCTGGCCGCCGAGCTGGCGCCCCGGGCCTCGATGATCGCCGCGCCGCGCTGTTGAACCTCGGGCAGGAACTCGCTCTCCAGCCAGGACTGCTCGACCAGCTCCGACGCCGGCCGTCCGCTGACGGTGGCGTTGAAGACGTCCGGGTACTGGGTGGCGGAGTGGTTGCCCCAGATCGTCATCCGGGCGACGTCGTTGACGCTGCTGCCCGTCTTCGCGGCGAGCTGGGCGATGGCGCGGTTGTGGTCCAGGCGGGTGAGGGCGTTGAAGCGCTCCGGGGGCAGGTCGGGGGCGTTGCTCATGGCGATCAGCGCGTTGGTGTTGGCCGGGTTGCCGGTGATCAGCACCTTCACGTCAGAGGCCGCGTGGTCGTTGAGCGCGCGGCCCTGCGGCTTGAAGATCGCGCCGTTGGCCTCCAGCAGGTCGGCGCGCTCCATCCCCTTGGCGCGGGGCCGGGCGCCGACCAGGCAGGCGAGGTTCACCCCGTCGAACACCCGGTTGGCGTCGTCGCCGATCTCGACCTTGCTGAGCATCGGGAAGGCGCAGTCGTCCAGCTCCATCACCACGCCCTCGAGAGCCTTGAGGGCGGGGCTGATCTCCAGCAGCCGGAGCTCGACGGGCTGGTCCGGTCCCAGCAGCGAACCGCTGGCGATGCGGAACAGCAGGCTGTAGCAGATCTGGCCGGCGGCGCCGGTGACGGCGACCTTGACGGGTGTCTTCACGAACGCTCCTCGGGAGGGGGACTGCGTAGGGTGACGCTAGCAACGCCCACCGACGAACACCGCAGGGAGGTCCGGTGCCCGACCTCGTTCCCGCGGCGGACCTGCCCGGGTGGGTTGCCGGGCGGCTGCGGCTGCTGGTGGGGACTCGTTGGGTGGGCATCGACGGGTTCGGAGCGGCGGGCAAGACCACCCTGGCCGCCGCGGTCGCCAGCGCCCTGCCCGCGGCAGTCGTCGTGCACGTCGACGACTTCGCCCGGCCGGCGGTAACCGGCTGGGAGCGGGACCGCTTCGTCGCGCAGGTGCTGGCGCCGCTCACCGAGGGCCGCGCCGGTCGCTATCAGCGCTGGGACTGGGGGGACGACGAGGGTGCCGAATGGCACGACGTCCCGACCGGGGTCCCGGTGGTCGTCGAAGGCGTCTCGAGCACCGACGAGCGGCTCGGGGTGCCCTGGGACGTCCGGGTCTGGGTCGAGGCGGACCGTGAGGTCCGTCTCGCGCGCGCCCTCGAGCGGGACGGCGAGGCCATGCTGGAGCGCTGGCTGACCGACTGGATGCCCAGCGAGGAGCGCTACGCCGCCGCCCAGCGCCCCTGCGAGCGGGCTGACGTCCGCGTCCGCACCAGCCTCTGAGTCAGGACGCGACCAGCGCCGCCAGGGTCGCGTTCAAGGTCGGTGACGGCGTCATCACCGCGGTCGCCAGGGCGTCGTCGGGGTGGAAGTAGCCACCGATGTCGACCGGTGAGCCCTGCACGGCGAGCAGCTCGGCGCTGATGGTGTCCTGCTCGCTGCTCAGCCGGTCGGAAACCGCGCGGAAGGCCGCCGCCAGCTCGGCGTCCTCGGTCTGGGCGGCCAGCTCCTGAGCCCAGTAGAGGGCCAGCCAGAAGTGGCTGCCGCGGTTGTCGATGCCGCCGACGCGGCGGGTCGGGGACTTGTCCTCGTCGAGGAAGGTCCCCGTGGCGCGGTCGAGGGTGTCGGCCAGCACCTGGGCGCGCGCGTTGCCGGTGCTGGTGGCCAGGTGCTCGAGGCTGACAGCCAGGGCCAGGAACTCCCCGAGGCTGTCCCAGCGCAGGTAGTTCTCGCGGACCAGCTGCTGCACGTGCTTGGGGGCGGAGCCGCCGGCACCGGTCTCGAACAGGCCGCCGCCGTTGATCAGCGGGACGACCGACAACATCTTGGCCGAGGTGCCGAGCTCGAGGATCGGGAACAGGTCGGTCAGGTAGTCCCGGAGCACGTTGCCGGTGACCGAGATGGTGTCCTCGCCGCGGCGGATCCGCTCCAGGGAGAAGGCGATCGCCTGCTCGGGGGGCAGGATCTGCACGTCCAGGCCGGCGGTGTCGTGCTGGGGCAGGTAGTGCTCGACCTTGGCGATCAGGTTGGCGTCGTGGGCGCGGCCCTCGTCCAGCCAGAAGACGGCCGGCGCGCCGCTGGCCCGGGCCCGCGTGATCGCCAGCTTGACCCAGTCCTGGATCGGCAGGTCCTTGGTCTGGCACATCCGCCAGATGTCGCCCTGGGCGACGGTGGTCTCCAGCACGGCGGTGCCGGCGGTGTCGACGACCCGGACGGTACCGGCGGCGGGCACCTCGAAGGTCTTGTCGTGCGACCCGTACTCCTCGGCGGCCTGGGCCATCAGCCCGACGTTGGGCACCGAGCCCATGGTCGTCGGGTCGTAGGCGCCGTGCGCCCGACAGTCGTCGAGGACGACCTGGTAGATGCCGGCGTAGGAGGAGTCGGGGATGACGGCCAGGGTGTCGTGCTCGTCGCCGTCCGGGCCCCACATGTGGCCGGAGGTGCGGATCATCGCGGGCATCGACGCGTCGACGATCACGTCGCTGGGAACATGCAGGTTGGTGATGCCGCGGCTGGAGTCGACCATCGCGAGCTCCGGCCCGGCGGCCAGGCCCTGCTCGATGGCGGCCTCGATCTCGGCCCCCTGCTCCAGCGCGCCCACCCCGGCGAGGATGGCACCGAGGCCGTCGTTGGGGCTGAGCCCGGCGGTGGCCAGCGCCTCGCCGTAGCGGGCGAACACGTCGGGCAGGAACGCGCGGACGCCGTGACCGAAGATGACCGGGTCCGAGACCTTCATCATCGTGGCCTTGAGGTGCAGCGAGAACAGCACGCCGTCGGTCCGGGCCCGCTCGATCTGGGCGGTGAAGAACGCGTGCAGGGCGGAGACGTCCATCTTCGTCGCGTCGACGACCTCACCGGCGAGCACGGGCACGGACTCGCGGAGCACGGTCGTGGTGCCGTCGTCGCCGACCAGCTCGATCCGCAGGTCGGTGGCGGCCCCGATCACGGCCGACGTCTCGTTGGAGCGGAAGTCGCCGGCGTCCATCTGCGCGACCTGGGTCTTGCTGTCCGGGGACCAGGCGCCCATCGAGTGCGGGTGGCTGCGGGCGTACTGCTTGACCGACGCCGGAGCGCGGCGGTCGGAGTTGCCCTCCCTGAGCACCGGGTTGACCGCGGAGCCCTTGACCCTGTCGTAGCGGGCGCGGACGTCGCGGTCCTCGTCGGTGACGGGGTTCTCGGGGTAGTCCGGCAGCGGGTAGCCCTCGGACTGCAGCTCGGTGACGGCGGCCCTGAGCTGCGGCACCGAGGCGGAGATGTTGGGGAGCTTGATGATGTTGGCCTCGGGCGTCCTGGCCAGTGCACCCAGCTCGGCGAGAGCGTCCCCGACCCGCTGCTCCGGCGTCAGGCGCTCGGGGAACTGGGCCAGGATGCGTCCGGCGAGAGAGATGTCGCGGGTCTCCACGCTGACCCCGGCCGTCGAGGCGAAGGCCTCGATGACCGGCAGCAACGAGTAGGTCGCCAGCGCGGGCGCCTCGTCGGTGCGGGTGTAGATGATGGTGCCGGAATCAGGGGCGGTGTCGGTCACAGTCGGGAGGCTATCGCGTGGGGGTCTGGCGGGCCGACCGTGACTGCGCCGGGGTCGCGGCGCGACGGTCACGAGGAGCGCGACCCGAACAACCACCGGTAGCCGAGGTAGTTGAACACCATGCCCACACCCATCGCACAGATCTTGGCCGACAGGGCGATGAGGTCCGATGAGAAGCCGGGCACGATCTCCCCTCTGAGTGCAACCACCGACCAGATGACTGCCGACTGGATGACCAGGCCTGAGATCAACGTGATGCCGACGAACTGGACCACCGTTCCTTGGACACTGCGCTTGGTTCGAAAGACGAAAGCGCGGTTGAGCAAGTAGCTGACGCAGAGTGTGATCGAGGTGGAGAAGATGTTGGACACCAGCGGATGGAGCCCCGCGACGACAGCGAAGATGGTGAAGAGGCCGAGGTCGAGCAGGGTGTTGAAGCCGCCGACGAGAAGGTAGCGCAGAAACGCTCCTCGGGTCGCGGCCCCGACTGGCGCAGCTGTCCGGGTCAGCAGGCGGATCACCTCGGTTCGGTCGGGCCCACCGCAGGCCAGCGCAGGTACTCGAGGCGGGCCGCCTCCTCACGGATGCGAAGGACACCATTGAGAAGAAGGCCGACCACGAAGCTCAAGATGGCGATCAGGATGAGTGATGAGGCCAGCACTGCGGTGGGCAGCCGCGGCACCAGCCCCGTTCGTGAGAACTCCACGACAACGGGGATGCCTAGGACCAGCCCGAGGACAGCCAGCAGGACCGAACCGATTCCGTAGAAGACGATGGGACGCTCGTGTTGAAGCAGTTGCCCGATCAACCGGAGGATGCGGAAGCCGTCGTGGTAAGTGCGCAGCTTGCTCAGGCTACCGTCGGGTCGATCCTGGAATCCGACCTGGATCTCCGTCTGCGGCACTCGAAGGCGCATGGTGTGCACCGTGAGCTCGGTTTCGATCTCGAACTCGTGGGACAGGGCGGGGAAGGATTTGACGAACCGGCGACTGAGTACCCGGTAACCGCTCAACATGTCGGTCACGGCCTCCCCGAACAGAAACCCGACCAACCTGTTGAACATCTGGTTCCCGGCCTCATGACCCGGGCGGTAGGCATTTCCCGCTACGGTTTGCTTTCGGACCCCCAGCACGTGGTCCAACGGCCCGTCCTGGAGCGCAGCGATCATCGCCGGTGCTGCAGCGGCGTCATAGGTGTCGTCGCCATCGATCAAGATGTAGATGTCGGCGTTGATGTCAGCGAACGCCCGCCGCACCACGTTGCCCTTGCCCCGGCGGCTCTCGGTGCGCACAATGGCCCCGGCCTCCGCTGCCATCTCGGCGGTCCGGTCGTTGCTGCTGTTGTCGTAGACATAGACCGTGATGCCGGGCACTGCTCGGTGGAGATCGCAGACCACCTGGCCAACCGTTGCCTCCTCGTTGTAACAGGGCACGATCGCGGCGATCTCAGGGGCGCAGGCCATGCATTCTCCGTTGGTTAGGGCTAGCAGATCAACTGGTCCGTTGCGGCAGTCCAGACCGGTCGTCGGCGCACGCATCGTCGGTGGGCTCGGGCGGTTCAGGCGACCGCGGCGTCCTAGAGTAACTCGGTGCAACTCGGTACAGGCGCGACGCGCCATCCCGGTTAGACGCGCCATCCCGGTTGAGAGGTGCGCTGTCGGTTGGCCAGGCCGCCCCGGGCCGGGGGCCCATCTTTCGCCGCAGACCTGACCAGCCCTCCGCCAAGGGGGCGACGCACAGTTGGCTGGCGACCACCGCTTGCGACCTGATGGCCCGACCAGCCTCGGACGGAGTCGGAATCCGCCCTACCAGGACGCGGCCGAACCCGGACTCCTTGCCGGCTCCGCGAGTCGCGAGCGCGACCGCGGCCACGGCGAGCGGGAGGGCCATGAAGAGAGTCAGGGCGTACCGCTGGCCCCCCGAGACCGGACCCGCCAGGAAGCTCAGCAGCAGCGCGGCAACCGGTGCAAAGAGCGCCAGAGCTATCCGATTGTGCCGTCTGATCACGAGCAGGGCAGCGATCAGCCAGAGCCAGCAGATTGGACCCGGAGACAGGGCCAGGCCCAGCACCGGTATGGCCCGGTACCCGTCGTCGTGGAGCCCGTCGCTGTTCGATCTGGTGGGGAAGAACCCGCTGGCCTCAATTTCTCCGCTGAGCCCGGCCGTCGGGTCGCCGGACGGAATGTCGAGGTGGATCAGGCGTGCGTCATTTGCTGTCGATCGGTTGATGCCGTCGAATGACGGCCCTTCTGGATCCCAGTAGCCCATGGTGTTGTTCAGCGTTGCTCCGATGGCTGTCAGCGGGTGCTTTGCAGCGATCCGGGCCCATCCGAAGAGGAACTCTGTGGTGCTGTGGTCAGCCCAGGACCGCCGAGCCGTGAGCTTCATGGGATCGGCCAGCCAAGGGATGTAGTGCGTCCCCAGCTCCTCGGCCGACATCCCGTCGAAGGTGCGTAGGTAGAATTCCCGATCGGCAGGGGACAGCTCGGCCGAGTGCAGCTGCGCGATGTGGCCGAGTTGTTGAAGCGGAACCGAATAGGCCTCCTCCTGGGGGCCCGGACCGACGTCGAGCAGCGCATAGACGGGTCCTATGAAGATTGCGTAGGACGCCACGAGCCCAGTGATGACGATCAGGATTCGCCTCCGGTAGTGGCTCAGGGGGATGAGGAGCAGGGGCAGGCTCAGCACCATCACATGAATACCGTTGTTGCGCATCATGAAGGCGAAGACTGCGGCGCCCCCCAGGGTCACCCAGGGCCACCATCTGCCCGCCGTCTCAGAGCGGCCGAAAGAGAGCTCGCCAACGCAGACCAGGAACACGACCATGGCGATCGAAAAAGGCACGTCCTTGACTAGCTGCACACTGTAGATCCCGAAGATGGGTAGCAGCACCAGCCACGCCAACGTAGCCGCCCAGATGCTGGGGTGCAGTTGCCAGACCGCCATCCGGCCGAGCATGAAGGTGAATGCGGCGGAACTCGCCAGCACGGCGGTGATCGAACCGATGGCCAAGCCGCCGACGTCCCCCCACCCGAGATGGGTACCCAGCCACTGCATGACCGCGATGAGCAAGGAATGGCCAACGGGTTCGTAGCTGTCCCAGGGAACCGTTCCACGTGCGTACGAGTAGCTGCGGATGGTGTCGAACATCATGATGCCGGGCCAGTAGGTCACCAGGTAGGGGACGCGTGACAGCACGAGGATCCCCATGACCGTCAGCAGGCCCTTGCGGCGCTGGGCACGGTCCGTGGCGCGCAGCAGGTCTGTCAGGCGGGCCCACCACCGCGTCCCCCCTGGCTGTACCAACGCACCGTCTGAGCTCGAGCGCAGGTCGTGGGCGTCGATGGCCCAGATCAGTGCGGCCAGGCCGCAGCTCACCATCCAGCCGATCCCGATCCAGTGCACAGCCACCCACCCGAGGTTGTCCCGCGCCAGCAGGAGATCTGCTCTGCCGCCGAGCTTGCGTACCACGAGGCCGGCCAGCTGCGCCGTGGACAGTGCGGCGGCGATGGCCGCAGCCCATCGCCAGGCCGAGGGGGGCGCCGTCCGCAGGACCCAGGATCCGCACCAGATGAAGGCCACGAGAACGACCACCGCTGAGACGCTGGTTCCGTGCAGCGAGCTCGGCAGGGGTGCGGGCTCGTTGCCGGCGTAGACGGCAAGTACCGAGACGCAGGCGCCAGCGGTCGTCAAGACTGAGCGCGCTACTGAGTGAGCGCCGGGTGAGGTCACGTGGTCACTTTAGGGCCGGTTCGCCCGCTGCCTGGGAGGCCGCGGGCACTGCCGACGGGCCGCCTCGGTACCCGTTCGCCGGGCGAACAGTCCCCTCTGCGCCCCAGCCGCAGCGGCGCCGGGCCGCCTGGTCAGGGCCGGGCGTACAGGACCAGGTCGTCCAGCGTCTGGTCGCCCAGCGGCTCGCACCGCGGCTGCACCCCGACCGTGCGGTAGCCGGCCGCGCTCGCCACCCGGCGGGACGCGGTGTTGCCGCTGGCTGCCCGGATCAGCACGGAGTGCAGACCCCGGACGTCCTCGGCGTAGGCGGTGACCCGGCGGGTGGCCTCGGTGAGGAGGCCCCTGCCCCGGGCGTCCGGGTGCGCCCAGTAGCCGATCTCGGCCCGCCGGGAGTAGCCGCCGAAGCCGTCCAGGCTGATCGCGCCCAGGCACCGGTCATCCGCGGTGTCAGCCACGCACCACACCAGTCCGGTCCCGGCAGCGGCCGTCTCGCGGGCCGACTCGACGTACTCCAGTGCGTGCTCGCGGGTGTAGGTCCGGGGCAGCGAGACCAGCCAGTGCTGGCTCCGCTGGTCGGCGCAGGCCTGGGCCACCCGGTCGGCGTCGGTCTCGGTGAAGGGCCGCAGCCGCAGCCGGGGGCCGGTGAGGACGGGTGGGTCGTGCCAGTGGCGGGGCGTCCGCGGGTCGGTGGCCAGCAGCGTGCCGACCCAGCCGTCCAGCAGCTCACCCCGGTGCACCAGCAGCGAGCGCACCGAGCCCTCGCAGGGCCAGCCAGCCGCCGCGGCCACCCGGCGGGAACCCCAGTTGCCGACGACGGCCTCCCAGCGCAGGGCGTGCAGACCGGCGACATCGAACGCGAAGTCCCGGACCAGCCGGAGCGCACCGCTCATCAGGTGCCGGCCGCGGGCGTCGGGGTGCAGGCCGTAGCCGAGCCCGCCGAGCCCGTCGCCGGGCACGCGCAGCTCGATGCTGCCGCAGAACACCCCGGGTCGGTCACGCCCCTCGACGGCCCAGGCGAGACTCTCCCCGCTCTGCCAGCCGGCGGCGACAGACGTGAGGAAGGCCGCGGCGTCGTCCGGCCCGTACCCGCCCGCGGGCACCGGCACCGGGATCCACCGGATGCTGTCCGGGTCGCGACACTGCTCGACCACCCGGGGCAGGTCCGCGGTGGCGACGGGGCGCAGGGTGACCCCGGCCGCCCGGTCGTGCAGCACCGGGACCTCCGCCGGGTAGGCGCGGACCAGGCGGGCGGCGTCGGCGGAGGGGGACACCGACCCATCCAATCCGCCCGCCGACCGATGGAGCAACCGGGTTCCGGGGCGCCGGGCAGCCGCCTCGGGCTCGTCCGACTCGCGGGCGCGGGCCACGCTCACTACGCTGGGCGGGTGACCAGGCCCGACCCGGCGACGGCAGCAGGCCCGCGGTCTCGACGTCGAAGGACGCCGGCATGAGCTCGGTCCTCGTGAACATCGCCCTGATCCTGTTGTTCATCGCGGTCGGTGGTGTCTTCGCGGCCGCCGAGATGGCGCTGGTCTCGCTGCGGGACAGCCAGATCCGCCAGATCTCCCACCAGGGCAAGCGTGGCCAGACCATCGCCCGGCTGACCGCCAACCCCAACCGCTTCCTCAGTGCCGTCCAGATCGGTGTCACGCTCTCGGGCTTCCTGTCCGCGGCGTTCGGCGCCGCCACCCTGGCTGACGACCTGTCCCCGGTCCTGCAGCGCCTCGGGCTGGCGCGGGGGCCGGCCGACACCGTCGCCCTGGTGCTGATCACCATCGCGATCTCCTACGCATCGATCGTGCTGGGGGAGCTGGCCGCCAAGCGGCTGGCCCTGCAGCGGGCCGAGAGCGTCGCGCTGCTGCTGGCCCCGCTGGTGGACCGGATCGCCTGGTTCGCCCGGCCCGTCATCTGGTTCCTCGGCGTCTCCACCGACGTCGTGGTCCGCATCCTCGGGGGTGACCCCCGGGCCAGCCGCGAGGAGGTGAGCGATGAGGAGATCCGCGCGATGGTCAGCGGCTCGACCACCCTGGGCGTCGAGGAGCGGCGGATCGTGGACGACGTGTTCGCCGCTGGTGACCGCGGGCTGCGCGAGGTGATGCTGCCCCGCACCGAGGTCGACTTCATGCCCGGTGAGATGCCCGTCCACCGGGCGGTCCGCGAGCTCAGCAAGGCCCCGCACTCCCGCTATCCGGTGACCGGGGACTCCGCCGACGACATCATCGGCTTCGTGCACGTCCGCGACCTGCTGCACCCGGAGGTCAGCGGCCGCAGCACCCCGGTCTCCGAGATCGCCCGACCGGTGCTGTCACTGCCCGACACGGTCCGGGTGCTGCGCGCCCTCTCGGAGATGCGGCGCACCTCCTCCCACCTCGCCATCGTGCTGGACGAGTATGGCGGCACCGCGGGCATCATCACCATGGAGGACTTGGTGGAGGAGCTGGTCGGTGACATCACCGACGAGTACGACGTGGTGGAGGAACCGCGGGTTGCCGTCCTCGGCGACCTGGAGGTGGACGGGCTGATCACCCTCGACGAGTTCGGCGAGCGGACCGGCTACGTGCTGCCCGAGG
>JAABUN010006625.1_pt1 | contig 13156 bp, 7 predicted proteins | sample 5559311 | NCBI WGS metagenome assembly JAABUN01 (sample SAMN10711877, study PRJNA513370) | rock metagenome | isolation source: Antarctica rocks | place: Antarctica: Victoria Land, Siegfried Peak sud | reverse complement strand
GTCGTCAATCTCACAAAAAATTGTTAATCTATCCATAGAAAAGACTCCTCAGGTTGATGATTTTGTTTGGTAAACCTAATTATATCTTATCTTTGGTGTCTTTTCTTATCTCGAACTCACGTTAAATTATGTAAAAAATATCTTGACACGGTTTTTCGAGATAGTTTATAGTTGTTTCATTCTTGAAACCAAAAGGTTTTTCTCAGCAAAAAAATTACCGGAAAAGAATTTAAGATTTCTTCTTTCACTAATTGGCGGTAATTAAAAGAATTCTCGAATTATAGTAATTTGAATTCTAAGGAAACACGACAGGCGCTCCCAAAGCTCCCGAAATTAAAAAGGTAAAGTCATTTTATTAGTAAAGCCCGGCTTCAGCTTGAGAGCTGATGGTGTTTTTATCGGTGCGCGCATAAAGTCGATTGACGGAAGGGTGCGAGTCCGGGAAGTTCCAAACCGGTTGAAACGATTTGAACTTTAAGAAGCGGTAAAGGTAAGAAATACCAAGCAATTTGAAAATCAAGCAATAAAAAAGTCCGACCGATAGCTACTAACTATCAACCGGACTCCTTTTGAAGAGAATCTTCAGCACATTCGAGATGCGCCTTCGATGCCCAACAAGCAGCCTGCATCGTAACGCATCTCGTATCTTAAAACAACTTAGGCGACTTAAAAAGTTGTCCGAGAGGAGAAATACGATGATAAAAGCGCCCGCCCGCGGATTGAAAACCGGAAAAAACTTATTTAATGGATTTGTAAACTCAAGATTATGGCAATCGTTAATCAAATATAAAATTACCAATCGTTTTGCGGCTTTATTGCTGATAACGGCTTTGCTCAGTCCAATATTTTTATTGCACCTGACACGACCGGTTTCCGCCGCTCCGAGTCTGCCCATTCCTCAAATATCGGCGCCTATTTCCGCGCCGCCGGAATCATTTACATTATCTTCTCCGAATTATTTATCACCCGCTGCTGCCGTCGCTGCGTCTGCGCCGGTGATGGCGCTCGGCGCTTTCGTCTCGAACGGGTATTCTTCGGTTGCCGGTTACTTTACCGCGCCGAGCATACCGAGCGGATTTGCGCTGGCGCAGCCATCTTCGCCGTTTGTCGCTTCGGTTTCATCAATCGCTTCCTCTGTTTCCGGCTTCTTCGGATTAGCGGCTCTTACTTCAAGGTCGGTCAATACCGTTCGAAACAATGCCGCGTCATCCGCTCCGGTCGCGCTGCCCAACGCTCTGCTGTCGCAGCCTTTGGGCAGCGTTTTATTCGATTTCGACGGCGACGGTCTCGCCGATGTCGCCCGCTGGCACCCTTCAACCAAAGAGTGGAAAGTCAAACGCAGTTCCGACGGTGCTTACACCACCCAAACAATCGGCACTTCGTCCGCTGCGCTGATCGCGCCCGGTGATTTCGATCACGACGGTAAGACCGACATTGCTATTTTTAATGCCGGAGCGTGGACGATTATCAGGAGTTCGGACGGCGCGACCGTGACCGCTTCATTAGGCGCGAGCGGAGACAAACCGGTCGTCGGCGATTATGACGGCGACGGCGTCTCGGACTATGCCGTCTTTACTCCATCGACCGCCACCTGGACGATTCATAACAGCATTAATAATTCGACGACCACGACGCAGTTCGGCGCGGCGGGTGATCTTCCGGTTGCCGGCAATTACGACGGCGACTATCGAACCGACATCGCCGTTTATCGTCCTTCGACCGGCTACTGGTTTGTGCAGGGCAGCACCGCCGGCTTTTCTACGACGCAGTGGGGCAATGCCAGCGACATTCCCGTCCCCGCCGATTACGACGGCGACGGCAAGATTGACAAAGCGGTTTATCGCGGCTCGGTCGGCACCTGGTATGTCCTTCAGAGTTCAAACGGAGTCACATCCTCAACACAGTGGGGCAATTACGGCGACCAGCCGGTGACTGCCGATTACGACCGCGACGGCAAAGCCGACTTCGCGGTTTGGCGACCGACGACCGGCGTCTGGCATATCGTCAAAAGCTCGACCGGAGCCTACGTGCCGCAAACCCTGGGCGTGCCGGGCGACACGGCAGTCGAGTCGGCTTATCTGAAACAAATCGGCAGCCAGGTCTACAGTTACGACTTTGCCAAAACCCGACTCTCCCCGAAGAACTCGATGGGCGACACCGACCTTTATTCGAGAAACTTCTCGTGGTCGGCGGGACTCGTGAACCTGCCGGGACGAGCGGGACTCGACGCCGGACTCGGCATCAGCTATAACTCGCTGGTCTGGACGAAAGGCGATACGACGATGGTTTTCGACGCCGATAAAAGCACGGTCAGTCCCGGCTTTCGCTTCGGCTTCCCGGTCATCGAGCCGGTTTATTACAATAACCCGAGCTTCAACTATCTGATGGTCACTCCGTCGGGAGCGAAAGTCGAGTTCAAACAAATCGGCGTCACCGGCACGTTCGAGACGGCGGATTCCACCTACGCGCAGTTAAAGCTCAACGGCTTAACCACACCGAACGACCCGCCGGAGAATCTGACCCTGACAGTGACGACGACCGACGGCACGCAGATGAAGTATTCGTGGATTGCCAACGCCTATCGCTGCACGCAGATTCAGGATAGAAACGGCAACTACATCACCATTTACAACGACGATTACGGATTACTGAAAACCATTACCGATACTCTCCACAGAGAGATTACAGTCAACTATGATTCAGACAACAATCCGATTTCGATTACTCAGAATTGGCAGACGGTCAATGGTTCGTCAACTACCACAGAGACACACACTTACGCCTCGTTCAACTATACGAGCGTGGCGATGTCTCCGAGCTTCGATACCAGCCTGGCAATCTACGGACCGGCGACCGGAACGATTAAAGGACTGCAAAGCATCAGTTATCCAGGCGGTGCTTCGACCCGTTTCGATTACAACGTCTACGGGCAGGTTTATAAAGTCAGCAGCAACGCGGCGGACAATCACGAGTTGAATCACACGCGAATCAATTTAGCTAACGGCGATTTGACAACCGGACAGACCGATTGCCCGCGTTTTACGCAAACAAACAATTATGCCGAGAACTTCAATCTGGTCAATGGAGTGGCGCAGGAAGTCGTCGTCAACAATTCGGTGACGCCGAGCGTGAGCTATCTCCTGCCCGATAACCTCACCCGAACGGGTACCAAGATTGAAGTCTCGATGCCGGCGCATCCGAACGGGGCGGTATCGAAAACGTATGTCGGAGGGTCGGGCTGGCAGGAAGGCTTGCCGCTGGCGACCGAAGATTATGCCGACGGCGTAAGAAAGCGGTGGACGCAAACCACCTGGACGCAGGACGACGTTAATCAAACGTATATTGTTAATCCGCGCGTCACGGAAACAAAAGTCGGCGACGTGAGCAACACGAAGCGAACCGTCATCGGCTACCAAATGCAACAGGGAACGGATGTCTCGCTGGCTAATCAAGTCGATGTTTACGATACCGATCAGTCAACCGTGCTGAAGCGGCAGACGACCGTCTTCAATATTAACAGCGCTTATCTGTCGCGGCGGATTATCGGCTTGCCGCTGGAGAGTTATCTTTACCAGGGTCCCGGCACCTCGCTGATGTCGAAAGTGACTTATGATTATGACGAAGGAGATTTCAGCGACACGACGCTCAATCAGAATTTAACATTGGTGACTCAGCACAATCACGCGAGCCGCGGCTACGGATCGAGTTTTATTATCGGCAGAGGCAACATGACTTCGATGACGCGCTGGGATGTGACGGGAGCGACTTCATCAATCGTCTCGAAATTGAAATACAACACCGCGGGTGCGGTCGTCGCACAGCTGACGCCGGACAGCAATAGCGTTGATCCGAGTAATCCGACTCGCACGGTAAAGATCGGTTACACCGACTCGTTTAACGACAACGATAACACCAGAAACACATTCGCTTACCCGACGACATTGACCGACCCGGCGGGTTTCTCATCACAGGTTAAATACCGCTTTGACATCGGTGTGAATGTCTGGGCGCAAAGTCCCGCGCCGCAAAATCAAATGCAGGGAAAAACGAGCGAGCGAATATTTGATACGGTCGGCAGACTGGAAAGACAAAAAATCGCTAATTACGGCGGCGCATATACCAGATACGAATATCCGTCAAACGGTGTTCAGTCGAAGGTTTACTCGACCATCACGGATACAAACAGCAGCGGCGCGGCAGATGCGGCAGACGAAGTTCTTTCCGAAAGCTGGACGGACGGGGCGGGTAGAGTCAGGCAGGCGAGATCCGTGATGCCGAACTCAACAGGCGGCTACAGCGGAACCAAAACCGAATATGACATCCTCGGTCGGGTCAGCCGCGCGAGCGTGCCGACCGAGCTAGATTTCAACTGGAATCCGGCGGGCGATGATTACACAAGAGGCTTTTTGTGGACTTCGCAGACTTACGATTGGAAGGGTCGCGTTACGCAGGAAACCAACACGGACGGAACTTTCAAGACTATCGGCTATGACGGCTGCGGCTGCGCGGGCGGTCAGGTGATAACCATTCAAGGCGAAAACATTGTCGAGAGCGATTGGCAGAATAACAATCAGACGCCGCTCGGCAGGCGAACGCAGAAGATTTATGCCGACATTCTCGGTAGAACCAAGAAAACCGAAGTGATGAACTGGAACGGCACGACACCTTATGCGACGACCGTCAATACTTATAACGGGCGTGACCAAGTAACACAGACAAAACAATACGCTGGCGTGGAAGGCAGTTCAAGTTTTCAGGAAATGATAATGATCTATGACGGATTTGGAAGAGTGAAAAATACTCATCGCCCTGAGCAAGATACCAATAAATTTACAACATATAACTACTTTGCAGATGACACATTACAGACTGTAACTGATGCCAGAGGATCATCGGCAAATTATTCTTATAATTCACGAGGACTGGTCGAAAATGTGAATTATACAGTGCCAATTAATTCAAGTATCTCAGTTCCTCAGCCAATTAACTTTATTTATGACAATGCAGGCAATCCAATTCAAATGGTTGATGAAACCGGAACGACGAGTTATCAATATGACCAACTTTCTCAATTAACTTCCGAAACAAAACAATTCAATGGCATTACAAATAGTTTTACGCTTTCCTATGAGTATACTCTGTCTGGGCAGTTAAAACAGATGACTAATCCAGGGGGGACAAGTACGAGCTATGTTTTTGATAAAATAGGAAGGCTTACGACAGTCAATGGACAAGGATATGTGCATAAAGCAATTACTTGGAACGGAGGCACATCAACCACTACTACAAATAATATAAATCAGATAGTTCAAACAATCGAGTATCGAGCGTGGGGCGGAATAAAACACGCTGAATTCCCTGACAATATTCAATACAATATAACTTACAACAATAAGTTGAAGCCCGAAGAATATCGAATGCCCGGCAAAATAGAGAAAAGATATACATATACCGCAGACGGAAATCTTTCTTTTGCTCAAGATTTTTTAGACAAAAGAAATGATAGGTCTTTTTCGTATGACCATATCGAGCGAATGGTAAAAGCATACGGAGGATTTTTTGCAAGAGGAGAGCCGCGAAACGATAGTAGTCCGAATCAATACGATTGGTTTATTCCTGTAAAAAATGATTACGTTTACAACGCATTCAGTAATCCGACGAGTAGAAAAGAGCAAAGCGGGATGTACCAATCGGAAGTATTTGATGTTAATTTAGTAAAAAATTACACAAATAATCGTGTTGACGGGTGGATTTATGATGCGGACGGAAGATTTGTTGAAGAGACGTTGCCGAATGTCAGGTCAAATAAAATCGAATTTAATGCTGCGGGACAGACAAGCAAAACTAAAGTTGATGTAGGAGATATAGATGTAAAATCTTCTTTTTACGACGGAAACGGAATTCCTGTAAAAGAGAGTATGTTTTCAAGTTATACAACATATGATCAAAACGGATTTCCTTTGCCGCCTATTGAAAATACAAGTAATAGATATTACCTCAAATCAACCGTTTTGGGTGGAGCAGTCGTTTGTTTAATTTACGAAAACGGCAGCGTCGGACAAACAAACGTCTATGCGGGCGGCAAAAAGATAGCCACGTATACGCCAAATGGTGAACGCAGCAATAAATTCATTTGGGACCATACAGACTCAAATGGTATTTCAAGTTATAAAGCGTCGTTTGATAGAAAACAGTTTTATCCGGCATTTCCAAATGATGATTTAATGCTTCCGGGAAAAGCGGATTATGACCCGCACGGACAAGAAATTGGGGGACTGCCTTCTATGTCAGACTTAACGAGCGGAGGCGGTGGCGGCAGTGGCGGAAGTGGTTCGAGTCGGGGCGAAGTTGGAGGGGGCTGGGAAACATTCGACTGTGTTTGGGATGGAGTAAATGTTCCTTGTGGATGGGTTAATGGACTAGAAGGTCAAAATAGCGGAGGTGCGGTTGTCCAAGCCCCGTCCAGTAACACGGCGGCAATTTGGAGTAATAGTAGAAACAGATTTGTCGGTTTAGCGGTGTGGAGTCCGGCGGCAGCAGAGCGTGGAATAGCCTTTCTCGGCAGAGGCAGTTTAGGCTGGCTGCCGACGAATGTCTCTTACACGCCCGGCGCGGGATTGAGCGGCGATAATGTCTATCAATGGTTTGGCGGCTGGACGGGCAATCGGCTTGAAGCGCCTAATTTTATTTCCGAGAAATCCGCCCAAATTTATTCGATGTTTCAAGGCATTGGAAATAATTGGAATAATTTTGCCCAATTTCAACAGCAAACAAAGCAAAAAGATCCTGCTTCCCTCGCTCCAAAGGGTTACGCTTCAGACAAAAAATTGACCGCTGAAGAGTGTGATAAAAGGTTAGCACAAATATTTGGAGGGCAAAATGCTATTGTCGGGTCTACCAAAGACCCTCTTACTTTAGCACATTTTGATAATCTCAAAAAGTCTTACAATGGAAACTTGCCTGCAATGCACGACGGTTCAAGATCTCTCGGTCATGGTCCTGCTCCTTATCCAGAGGGTTTTGGGGTTGATAAAGGTGGAATAATTCATATATATGCTGAATCAAGAAGTGTTTCCACTGGACCTCTTTATGCGCCGGCAGGTGGAAAAGTTTCTCCAATTGGAATTGATTCACTCGGAAACCAATACAGACGAGCTTCATATTCAACAGGATTGACAATAACATTTGTTCATACTGCTCCTTCCAAGGAGAATGATACCAATGAACTCGGTTCTGTTAGAATTGGAAATATTGGTGGCGCGGGTGGAGGTCCAAATGATTCTCCAGATTATGTTCATTCCCATCTCGTTTTCTTTTCAAATTTCGCAAAAAGAGAAAGAGTAGATCCCAGACAAGTATTCTGCGGGTGGTAGTTGACTTATTAGGAGGTAAAGCTATGAAGAAATTATTTGTTTGTTTGTACATTAGTATATTCATTATTTCTGTAGTAGGACAACAAAAAAGAGTTACAGAAGTTCCTGCAACCTGCGAAGTTTCCCAAAGAATTCTTGACTCGATTCATCAGCTTGCCGGTGATAGCAACATAATTATTATTTCACGATTAGGAAATGGAGAGTCTGTACCATTTCTTCATAAAATTAGACTAAACATTGCAAGAGAATATTTAAAAACTGCGTGGAAACGTAACTCCGCAACAATTATCCTTACACAAGGAGAGAGTGTAGCGGGATTGGGGCGTTTAGAGTTTTATGTAAATGGAAATTTATTGGATATTATATTGGCTAAAAAGAAAAAGAACATTCCAACTTTTTGTTTTGGTGTAGAGTAAGAAAATTTAATCCGAAGGAAGTTTAGAGAGGATTCGAGAGGGTCGAGTAACACAAGATACGAAATTCCGTAGGTCATCTGGCAGGAAGCGAATCCTTTGACCGGCAGCCGCTATGAAATCGATACGAGCAGCAGCGGCAGTTTGCAGGAACGCGACCCGCTCGGCGCGAACACGGGAACGGCAGACCCTTACGCGCAAGACCCGCAGCCAGATTTCTTGAACATCGTCGAGCCGACACAGCCTTTGTAGGCTGTGCAAAAAACCAGTGTTTTTTGACGCTTTGTCAGTTGAACCGTTTTTTCCTTTTGGAGAAAGGGTGACAGACTTTTTGACACGGTTTTTTGACATTACCTTTTGGCTGTCAAAAAAATTGTAGTGATACGATACTGTGCCCAATTCATTTCGAACAAAGTATGTTTAATAAAATTGTTACAACCTCACAAATTCGTTTTAGTTTTTACTGGTAATTTTGAATTGGGCAACAGTAGCAAAATAGTTTTCGTCAAATGGTATCTTTATTAATTTTCATTCTTTTTTTCTTTCGGCTTTTCGAGTCCTAAGTATTTCATAAGTGATGATTTCTTCAGGTACTCCGAATTAATTCCGGTCTCCAATTTATACAAACCATTCGGGTCAATAAGTTTGTTATAGGATTCTCCACACTTTTCCTCACTAACACGAAGTATGCTGCAAACTTCTTTTTTGCCGATCAATGCCGGAAATCCGTCAAGATCAATTAATTTATCGTAATCCTTCGGCTTATCGGGTGTCGGTGGCGGAAAGCTTAGACAGATGCCGTCAGTGCGTTCATCAAAGCGTTTATTAAATTTGTTAGGAGGTTTATTCCACTTCGATAAAGCACAGTAACGCACCCCGATTGCCGTTATATCTTTACGCACTTGAAGAATTGCCGCTCCGCGATGAAGTCCCATAATTGAAGGATTCTTTGAATCGGTATTTTCAACCTGATTATGGAGATTCCAGCCGAATCTTGAAGCTGAATCAATATAGGCGTGCTGGTAAGTAACCGATTTCGGCGGAAATAGATTTTTGAACAAAACCGTTAATCCTTTGGTTGACGCTTCGCTCCTGAGACCAAAAGCGCTGCTGGCGTAGAAGGGCTGTGAAAGCGAGGCAAGTTCCGAGAAAGTATCGGAGACTTGCATCGGCACCGAATCCTTACTGCCGCTCGCGGTAGCATTCGGCAAAATGCTCAACACTCTGATTTCTGGTTCAGTACAATAATCTTTGTTCTTATCGTTGCAGGAGCAAGCTGTTGGATTACCGCTGTCATTTTTGCAATACGGAAACAACTTGACGGTCACATCCAGCCACTCCATTTCACGATCTGCATTTTTAACCTTCTTTATATTGAATAATTCTTCGTTGTCCTGCATATCTGGTGGTAAAACCGGTGAAGAAGAAATATCAAAAAAAAACGGACGGGTAGATAAACGGAGACTTAAATTGATCATCCTTAATCTTTACCAGTTTCCCAAAATCATCGGGAGTGTAGGCTTCCCCGATTGGTCCCAAATTCGGCATTACGAAAACGGAGACGAAAAGATCTTTAGGGGCGATGCCGTAAATTTCCGGTGAATGTCCCTTGGCACTGGTTTTGAGTATCGGCGGAACTGTATTGTTAAATGCCGTATAAAACTTAAAAGGCTTATCATTCCTGACACAGGGATTCGGATCTTCAATAACCGGTCGAACAATTGTATTTACCGACTGCCCGTAAATATTGCCTAAAAGTAAAACTGCCGACATCAAAGGAAAAATAATTTTCTCGATTTGATTCATTTGTCACTCCTTATTACCAAAAATTAAATTGATTGCCTGTAATTTAAGGTATATTGGCAATAAGTAACAGGACTAAATCTTTTTATAAATGATTGGAACTCTAATGCCGTAAAATTATGTACTTAAGATTTAAGATCTCTGAAACATCTATAAATCTATTCAGTCCGATTACTTATTAAAAGAAATGCTTTAAGAAGCTGTTTGAAAATTCATTTGGGACATAATTGGCGTAGCATCAAACGCATCATTGCGATTTGAATTAACGCTTCCGCCATCTTTGTTTCTCGCTCATAGTCTTTTGACAAGCGGCAGTGGTTGTTCAGCCACGCAAAGGTGCGTTCAACGACCCACCGTCGCGGTAATACGGAAAAGCCTTTTGCTCCGGCGGACGTTCGACTGCTTGCAAAACAAGACGAAACCGAAGATAAGCCCATCCAAAAAGCGTTCCAGAATAACCGCCGTCAACCTAGATGCGGCGCAGCTTTTTACAACTGCCGCGCATTTGTGCCAAGACTAATCGCGCTCCGGCACTCTCGGAAATGTTGGCGGCATGAACCACAACGACCAACAGCAAACCTAAAGTGTCAACTAAAATATGTCGGTTGCGCCTATTCACCTTCTTGCCGTTGTCAAAACCGCGCTCGCCCGGCACACTAGTCGTCTTAACCGATTGCGAATCGAGACAACCAGCTGCCTCGATGCTTGTGCCGGTTGGCTTTGCGGCGAACCTCCGAGCGCAAGCATTCGTGAATTTGCTGCCATGCTCCGATTCGCTGCCAGAGCCGAAAGTAATAGAAGCCATCTCAAAAATAGTTTGATAAACTTCGCAGATGGCACGACGCGAAGAATTAACCGATGAACAGTGGTCTTTGATAGAACCGTTATTTGATAAAGCGGAGGTTGTCCAAACACGCGGCAGACCGCCGCGCAATGCGCGTGAAGTCTTAAACGGTGTGCTTTGGATATTGCGTTCCGGCGCAAGATGGTCTGATTTGCCCGAAAGGTTTCCGCCATACCAAACCTGCCACAGGCGGTTCCAGCAATGGGTCAAAGACGGACGGTTACTAAAAGTGCTGGAAACACTAGCGGAAGATTTACACTTGCGCGGTAAATTGGATTTATCCGAATGTTTTATCGACGGAACATTTGTTTCGGCTAAAAAAGGGGCTTTGGAGTGGGGGCAACCAAGCGGGGCAAAGGTACGAAGCTCATGGCGGTGGCAGACCGCTCTGGTCTTCCTGCCGCCATTCTCGCGGAATCTGCTTCGCCGCACGAAGTCAAACTTGTTGAAAAAACTGTTTGCGAGCGGTTCATCGATGAGCGACCGCGGAAAATAATCGGCGACAAAGCATATGATTCGGACCCGCTGAATGCAGAGTTGGCGAAACTCGATATTGAACTGATTGCGCTGCATAAAGCCAACCGCAAAAAGGCACAGACGCATGATGGCAGAAAACTTCGCCGCTACAAAAGGCGCTGGAAAATAGAACGCCTGTTTGCCTGGCTGCATAACTTCCGGCGAGTTGTGGTGCGCTACGAATATCAGGCCGAGAATTTTCTTGGTTTTGTTCACTTGGCTTGCATCAAGATTTTACTCAGATGCTATTTATGAGACTGTTTCTAGCCATAATCGCTCTTACAGGCGGAACGATAACCGGATTTTTGACTCTTACCTTAATTATTCCTTCTGTTTTATGGTCTATTTTTTTGAAAGCAATGCTGGAAAACAAGCCATAGATACACTGAACAACCGTAATCAAAATAATTCCACCGATTCTTTAGATTCTACGGTTGAAACACATAGCACGGGGTATGAACTTTATATTTGTCAGCTAAACTGAAACTTTTCCAAAACTCGTTTTATAATCAAAATTTCAAAAATAATCCTTTTAATGGGTTTTGAAACACTGTGTCGAGGCACTGAAAAGTAATCTCGCTTTCCAGCACTAAAAGTTTAGGACACTACCATGTCTGTTTTGTAAAAAGTTACGAAAACCTTATAATCCAATATTAAATATTATTTCTTATGAAAGCTCAGATTTGGGCGTTCATCATTTTATTATCGAAGTCGAGCCGATGTGCAAGTCGAACTCAGAATGCGGTTAAAAGAATTGGCGGCAAGCTGGGCGCGATATGGTTACCACCGATGAGATGTTCTTTTGTTGCGAGAAGGCTGGCGGGTTAATCACAAGCGGATTTACGGCCTTTACAAAAAAGAAGGATTGAGTCTGAGATTGAAAACTAAAAAGAAACGCACCAATGAGCCGCGCACTCCGCTGCTGAAGCCAACCGAGCCAAACGAAATTTGGAGCATGGACTTTATGGCGGATAAACTTTCGGACGGCGGGCAGTTTCGGGTGCTGACGTTAGTGGATAACTTTGGTTGAGCTAGCCCAGAAACCGAAGTGGACTTTTCACTTTCTTTGATAGTTTTCGCCTCTATTTGGTATGTCAGTAAATAAGATATTCATTTTCAAAAAGCGTGTAAGGTTTTAATCCTGAAAATCATATTTCCATCTATGAAAGAATATAAAATTCTCGAAGGTGTCAGTGCCTCGGAACTCGAACGTAAAATCAACGAAATGCTTCTCGCCGGATGGGAGCTTCACGGATGTATTTCTACCTCAAGTTTCAATGATCACAGCGTGATCTTGTTCCAGCCAGTGATTAGAGAGCGAAAAAATGAAAGCAGTAAAGATGGATTCGGCGTATTTTTGAGTGATTAATCAAAACCCGTCCCGGGCGGAGTCTTTAAGACGAACCTCTTTTGTATTGTCGGCAATTATTTTCAAAACGTGAGTGAGGTTTTGCGGCGTGAAAACCTACGGGCAATTGCTCCGAAGAGATTCACACTAAAGACGACTGATTCAAAGCACGGCTTGCCGGTGTGCGCCAATCTTTTGCAGAGCCGGACAAACGCTCCGGCAGCTCAAGACGAAGTGTTTGTGGGCGATATTACCTATGCTTCGTATGCAAGGCGGCGGCTTTTGTTATCTGGCTTGTCTTCAGGATAAGTTTACACGCCGCATCGTTGGGTGGCAGATATCAGAGCGGATGACGGCGCAGTTGGTTATTGATGTTTTGCTGCAAGCGCGGGGGCGCGGTTTAATCGGCAAAGGCGCAATTATTCACACGGATCAGGGCAGCCAATACGCGGCGGTCGAATATCGCCGATTGCTGTATGTTGGCGGTTTCCGGCAATCAATGTCGAGAAAAGGCAACTGTTACGATAACGCTCAAGCGGAGAGTTTCTTTTCCCGGTTCAAAGCAGAACTGGTAGAGAACGGCATTTTTGAATCAATCGAAGATGCTAAATCGGAAGTCTTCAGTTACATCGAAGGCTATTACAATCGAATCAGACTTCATTCGAGCTTAGGCTACAAAAGCCCGCTGGAGTTTGAAAAGGAGTTGAAAATCAAAAATAAAGGGAGCACAGAGAGTTTTGTGTGCGGAAAAACTTGGGTCTTTCGCCAATTTGGTGCAAAAGGTCCAGCTTCTCCCAGACTTTTATTCACTGGCAATTTGCTTGCAATTTTTGCTCAATCAAACTGAATTTTGCTTGTT
>JAABUN010006624.1_pt1 | contig 13157 bp, 10 predicted proteins | sample 5559311 | NCBI WGS metagenome assembly JAABUN01 (sample SAMN10711877, study PRJNA513370) | rock metagenome | isolation source: Antarctica rocks | place: Antarctica: Victoria Land, Siegfried Peak sud | reverse complement strand
GCCTCCGGCAGGTAGACCACCGGGAACTCCAGGCCCTTGCTGCGGTGCACCGTCAAGACGGTGACGGCCTTGGCGTCGGTCTCCAGACGTCGGGTGCCCTCGGTGAGGGCGTTGCTGCGGGTCTCGGCGATCCGGCCCCGCAGCCACTCGACCAGGGCGCCGACCCCCAGCTGGCCGGACGTCATGGCGGCGTGCAAGCTCTGGGCCAGATGCCGTAGATCAGTCAGCTGCCGCTCGCCTCCCTCCACCGACAGCAGCCGCTCCGGAACCCGGTTCTCCACACTGACCGTCTCCAGCAGTGCGGCCAGCCCCCGCGAGGCCAGCAGCTTGCTCCACCAGCGCACCTTCTGCGCCAGCTCGATCAGTGCCTCCTCCTCGGCCGTGGCCAGGTCGGCGAAGGTCCAGCCGAAGAAGCAGGTCAACGCGGCCTGCCGGGCGGCGAACTGCCGCGGCTGCTCCAGCGCCACCAGCAGCGTCAGCCAGTCGCTCGCCATGGGGGAGGCGAACACCGAGCTCGCCCCGTGCATCACCGCCGGCACCCCGGCCGCCACCAGCCGGTCCCGGATGGCCTCGCCTCGCTCGTTCTTGCGGACCAGGACCGCGATGTCTGCCGGCTCGACTCTTCGCCAGCTGCCCTTCAGGTTGACCTCGGCGCCCGAGGCCAGCAGTGCCGTCACATCGGCGACCAGGTCGGCGACGATGATCGGTCGCAGGGTTCCGACGCTGGGCACCTGCTCGGCGTCCACCTCGTGTGGCCGGACCCGCAACCGCAGCGCGGGCGGTGACCCGGCCGCCGTACGCAGCCGGCGGTGCTGATGATCAGCGGTCACCGGACGCACCACGATCTGGTCGTCGCCGAGACTCGCGCCGCCCAGCAACACCTCCAGGGCGTCGACGACCGCAGCGTCGCTGCGCCAGTTCGTGCCGAGGGTCCGCACGTGGTCGGCCCGGGTCACCGCGTCGAGATAGCTGTAGACGTCGGCGCCCCGGAACGCATAGATCGCCTGTTTGGGGTCGCCGATCAGGATCAGCGTGCTGTGCCCGTGGAACGCACGGTGCAGGATCTCCCACTGGATCGGGTCGGTGTCCTGGAACTCGTCTACCATCACGATCCGGAACCGGCTCCGCAATCGTTCAGCGGCGGCCGGGCCGTGCCGCGGGTCGGTCAACGCGTCCCGCAGCCGGGTCAACATGTCGTCGTAGGTGAACAGCCGCCCGGACCGCTTCCGGCGCTCGACCTCGGCCCGGGTCTGCGCGGCGAACGCCACCCGCTCAGCCGCCTCGGAGCCCGCTTCCGCAACGGGGACCAAGCGGCTGTGCACCGCGCCCACCGCTTGATCGCCCACCCGGATGGCCTCGTCGTGCCTCATCGGGGCCAGACCGCTCGTCGCGTAGCGGCTCAGGTAGAGATCGGTGGCCACCTCCCGGGTGAGGTCGCCCAGGTGCTCGACGAAGCCAGCCTGGGGTTCGGAGTCACCGAGCACACCCAGACCGTCGAGCATCTGCAGGCAGAACTCATGGGTGGTCGCGATGGTCGAGGCGTCGAACTCCGCCAGGGCCCGGGCCACCCGGACGTGCCGCCGGGCCAGCTCAGCCGGCTCGGCGTCCAGGATCAGTGCGGCCACCGCATCCGCGGCCGGCGCCCCCCCGGTGCCCGCGGAGGCGAGTTGCGCCTCGACGGCGACCAACCGTTCCCGGACCCGCAACCGGAGCTCGTTGCTCGCCATCCGACCAAAGGTCACCAGCATCAGCTCACCGAGCTCGGCGACGCCCTCCGCGATGTAGCGGGCGGTCAGCGCGGCGATGGTCCAGGTCTTGCCCGTGCCTGCGCTCGCCTCCAGCACGGTGGTCTGGGTGGGCAGCGGGCCGCAGACGTCGAAGTTCTCCCGGGCCGGGGCATCCGGCACGGCGCTCACCGGCTCACCTCCGCCGACAGCATGGGCTGGAACACCCGCCGCGCGAGGGTGCCGAATCGGGTCGGCTCGGCGAGGCGTCCGCGCTCCTCCTCAGCCCGGGACGGCTCGACCATCACCTCGGCCAGGGTGGCGCCGGCCCCGAAGAAGCGCTCGTACGCCGGGTCGGAGTCGTCGCGCCAGAGCCGGTCGAGCACCGGCAGGAACAGCCTGACCGGTCGGTCCTCGAAGCGGATCCGGGCGTACTCGGCGGAGGTCTTGGCGGCGAACGGGATGGGCCCGCCCAGACCCGTACGCTGCAGCTCGACCAGGTCGGCCAGCACCATCTCGGCCCAGCCGCTCTGCACCGGACCCACCGTGGAGCGGCTGCCCCGGCCGATGGTCACGGCCTGCCAGGGCTGCTCGGGATGGCTGACGGTCAGCGCAAGCAGCTCGAGCCAGGCCTGCAACCGGTGTTTTGCCGAGATGCGGGAGAAGCCCACCCGCAGCAGGGTGTCACCGCGCAGCCCGGCGACCAGGCCGGTCACCCGCACTGGCCCGAGGTCGGTGAGGATCTCGCGCCGCTCCGCGGGGTGGCCGAGGAACGGCTGGGCTGCAGCCGCGAGCTCGGCGACGTCGGAGACGATCCCGTTCAGGGCCTGCTGACCGAAGCTGCGCGGGGGCAGGGCGCCGCGTCGCCACTCCGCCGCCTGCAGGGTGTCCAGATCCTCGCCGAGCAGGTGGCGGCCCAGCATCCGATCGCCCACCTTCCAGCGGTGCAGTCCGGCCAGGTCGGCCGGTATCTGCTCGTCCGGGACCTCCTCGTCGCGCCGCAGGGAGAGACCGGCTCGGTCCCGGAGCAGGGCACGGACCGGCTGGTTGAAGAACCGGACGAGGTCGGTCAGGGTCACCACCCGCTCCTGCGGCAGGGGGCTCAGGGCCGTCGTCGCGAAGAGCGCCGGCTCCGGCCGGCGCTGGGCCGTACTGGCCCGGACACCGCGCAGCGCCGCCCGGTCGAAGCTGAAACCGGCCCCGGTCCGGGTGGCGGCGAAGTTGCTGGCGTCGAAGGGCTGCAGCGGGTGCCGGGTGGTGATCCTGGTCCGCAGCGGTGCCTCGTCGTCGGCCCGGGCGGTCAGGTCGATCGCGTCGAGCAGCTCACCGATCGGCACGGCCGGGGGGGTATCTGCGCCGGTCCGCGGATCCCGGCCGGCGTAGACCACCAGCAGCCGATCCTCCGCCGCCAGCACCGCGTCGAGCAGCAGCTGCCGGTCTTCGCTGCGCGGGTCCCGGTCTCCGACCCATTCCTCGAGCCCGGTGATGTCGTCGCCATCCAACCGGGCGTGCCGGGGGAACACCCCGTCATCGACGCCGAGCAGACAGACCACCCGGTGGGGGACCGAACGCATCGGCAGCATCGTGCACATGGTCAGGGTTCCGGTCCGGAAGTTCGCCCGGCTGGCCCGGCCTCGGAAAGCGTCGGCGAGCAGGGTCGAGACCTCCGCCAGGGTCAGCTCCACGGCCCCCTCACCGAGGCCGGACTCGGCGAGGCCGCCGAGCTCGGCATAAGCGTGACCGAGCTGCCAGCTGTCGGTGTGACTGACCTCGGCCAGCTGGTCCAGAACCTGTCTGAACAGGGTCACCCAGTCGCCGATTGGTCGCGGACGGCGGCAGGCGTCGGTGACGAACCGGATCCGGGCGACGCACTCACTGAGCCGTCCGACCAGGTCCACGTCCCCCGCGTCCACGTCGTCCAGGGGCAGCGCCGTGCCGATGAAGTGCTCGTCGGTCTCGTCCATGGTGACCCCCAGCAGCAGCCGGTCCAGCCCGGACGCCCAGGTGTTCTGCCCGAAGTCACCCATCCCGAACCGGGCCCGGTGCTCCACGTCGAGGCCCCAGCGCACCCCGGAACGTGACACCAGGTCCCGCAGCCGTTCCAGGTCGTCGGTGCTGAAGGCGAACTTTCGGGCCACCGGCGCCGAGGCGCAGATGTCCAGCACGGCGGAGGCCTCCACCCGCGACTCGGCCAACGCCACCAGCCGGCTGACCAGGGCCAGCAGCGGGTTGATCTGGCGCAGCGAGCGGTCGGCCAGTCGGACCCGTAGCCGGTGACCGGGGTGCTCGGCCCCCGCCTCGGTGGTGTCCAGCCCGAACGCCGCCGCGATCAGGGGTGCGAAGGTCTCGATGTCGGGACACATCACCACGATGTCGCGCGGCTCCAGGGTCTGGTCGTCGGCCAGCAGGCCGACGAGCAGCTCCCGCAGCACCTCGACCTGACGGTCGGGGCCGTGCGAGGCGTGGAAGGTCACGCTCCGGTCGGTCTCGACCCACCGGGGCCGATCACCCGGGGGCGAAGGCGGGCGGTTGGCCGCCAGGTCGGACTGCAGCCGCCTCAGCAGGGTCGGCTCGGTGGGGGAGTCGAGCCCGCCGTAGTGCTGGTCGAGCACCACCCGGCCCGCGCCGGCGATGCACAGCTGCAGCTCGCGTGAGTCCCGACCGAGGTAGGCCAGCAGCCGGTGTCGGACCAGCTCGCCGGTGCGGTCCGCCGCTCGCGGCCCCCCGATGACGGTGGGTCCGGCCTCGCTGATCGCGGTCCACAACGCTGATGACGGGTGCGGCAGCCACAGGTGCACGTCACGGTGCTCAGCCAGCGCGAACAGCACCTGCAGGTGTTCGGGGTCGAGCCGGGTGGCGCCGAACAGGGAGATTCGGCCCGGCAGCTCGGTCGCGCCCGGGTTGCTCCGCAGCTGCTCGGTGGCCGCCGCCAACCGCTCGGACGGGCCGGCCACCCCCAGCTCGTCCCGCAGCCGACGCCACAGCTCGGCCTGCCAGGCCCGGTCCGGGGCCAACGGCGTGCCCGAGGCGTCGAGGTCCTGGCCCCGTGACCAGAGCCGGAGCATGCTCGGCCGAGCTGAGGCGTACCGGGCGAACAGACCGGCGAGGTGCCGGGCGGTGGACCACCGGCGTCCGCCGTGGATCCCGGCCTCGGCCTGGCCCTCCCGCACCCCCAGGTAGGACCAGAGCACGGCCGCCCAGGACTCGCCCCGACAATCCTCGATCACCCGGAGCAGCGCCCAAACGGCTCGCTGGGGCCGCCACGGGTCGGGGTCGAGCCCACCCGGTGTCGCCGCGGTCAGGGCCTGGGCGACCAAACGGTACGGGGAAGGGAAGGCGATCCCGGCGCTGACTCCGTCGGTGCGCTCCGGGCTCGCGCCGAGCCGGGCGGACAGTCCCTGGGAGAGCCAGCGCTCCACCCCCGGTGTGGGCACGCTGACGATCTCCGTGGCGAAGGGGTCAGCCAGCGGATCGCTGAGGAGGTCGCCCAGCGCACCGACCAGGCGGTCGGCACGCTCAGCGCGGTGGATGTGCAGGCTCATGTCGGCACCCTAAGGCGGCCCACTGACGTTGCTGATTCGAACCGGTTCGCGGTCGGGTCAGGCTCTGCTCGTCTCGCACCGGTCGGCCCCCGGTGCGACGGTTCGGGTTGGTGAGGTCGGCGCAGAGACGACGCCTTGCGCTCAGCCGAGCTCGGCCAGCTTGGCGCTCACCTGGCGCACCGACGGGTTGGTCATCGCCGTTCCGTCTCCGAAGAGCACGGTCGGCACGGTGAGATTGCCCTGGTTGATCTGTGCGACCATGACCGCCGCGTCCGGGTCGGACTCGATGTCGATCTCGTCGTAGCCGACGCCGGCCCGGGCGAGCTGGGACTTCAACCGGGCGCAGTAACCACACCAGGTGGTGGTGAAGATGGTGGGTCGCTCGTTCGTGGCGGTGATGGAAGTGGTCACGCAGGCTCAACCCGGGCGTCGGCAGCACTATTCCGGCGCAGTCGACGCCCTGTTCTGGCGTTCGTCGCACCCTCGTCACGACCGGCTGCGACCCGCACCGTTGTCCACAGGGGTGGTGGACACCGCTCGGGTGCCGCGACGACACTGACGCGATGACCCTCACCATCACCCGAGCCGACACAGCGGACTGGGAGCGGGCGCGCGCCGTCCGGCTCCGGTCCTTGCGGGAGGAGCCGTCCGCGTACGGCTCGACCTACGACCGGGAGCTGTCCCTGCGGGAGCAGGACTGGCAGGAGCGGTTGGCCACCGCGTACACCTGGCTCGCGCTCGACGACGCTGAAGCCGCGGTGGGTACGGTCACCGGCCTGTGGGTCCGCAACGGGGACATGGCGCTGGTGGCCATGTACGTCGCGCCTGAGGCTCGCGGCACCGGCTGCGCCGAGGCCCTGATCGAGGCCGTCGTCGACACCACACGATGGCGGGGCGGAACCCGGGTGGTGCTGGAGGTGACCGAGGGCAACGACCGGGCGGTGCGCTGCTACGAGCGCTTCGGTTTCAGCCCCACCGGGCGGCGCAGACCGAGCGGACGCAACCCCGAGCTGACCGAGATCGAGTACGCCTTCGCGACGGCGGACGACGCCGGCAGTGGTTCCAGCAGGTATGTCGGTGCCCCCGGTTAGGGTGAGTCCCGTGTCTGCCGCCCCCTCCGCCCCCGCGTCCAGCCCGGACGCGCTGTTGGCGGGACTGGACCCCGAGCAGCGGGCCGTGGCCACGACGCTGACCGGACCGGTCGTCGTGATCGCCGGAGCGGGCACCGGCAAGACCCGGGCGATCACCCACCGGATCGCGTACGGGGTGGCCACCGGCGTCTACAACCCGACCTCGGTGCTGGCGGTCACCTTCACCACCCGGGCCGCGGGGGAGTTGCGCGGCCGGTTGCAGCAGCTCGGCGCTCGAGGGGTCCAGGCCCGCACCTTCCACTCGGCGGCGTTGCGTCAGGCGCAGTATTTCTGGCCGCGGGTCTACGGCGGGGACCTACCGGGCGTGCTGGACAACCGGATGTCGCTGGTCGCCGAGTCGGCGCACCGGCTCCGGGTCAGCGTGGACACGGCCCGGCTCCGGGACCTGGTCTCCGAGATCGCCTGGGCCAAGGTGAGCAACGTCAGTGCCGAGGACTATCCGCGTCTGGCCGCCCAGCACCACCGCAGTGTCGCCTCCTTCGACCCGGAGACCATCGCCCGCGTGTTCACCGGCTACGAGACCGCGAAACGTGACCGGGGCCGGATCGACTTCGAGGACATCCTGCTGTGTGCGGCGGCGCTGATGGCCGACCACCCCGAGGTCGCCGACACCATCCGGCGCACCTACCGCCATCTGGTGGTGGACGAGTACCAGGACGTGAGCCCGCTGCAGGAGGCGTTGCTGACGTTGTGGCGGGGGGAGCGCTCCGACGTCTGCGTGGTCGGCGACCCGGCCCAGACCATCCACTCCTTCGCCGGCGCCCGGGCCACCTTCCTCACCGACTTCGCGAAGCGGCACCCGGGGGCGTCGGTGATCAAACTGGTCCGTGACTACCGCTCCACCCCGCAGGTCGTGGGCTGCGCCAACACGATCATGGCCCCGGCGGCGGGTCAGGGCTTGAACGCCGTCACCCTGCAGGCTCAGCAGCCCCCGGGACCGGCGGTCGAGTTCGCCGAGGCCACCGATGAGGCGGCCGAGGCGTCCGGCATCGCCGACTGGCTGTCGCGGCAGGCCGCGGCCGGGGTGGACTACCGCGAGATGGCCGTGCTGTTCAGGATCACCGCCCAGTCGCCGCCGGTCGAGCAGGCCCTGGCGGACCGGAAGATCCCCTACCTCGTACGCGGTGGCGAGCGCTTCTACGAGCGTCCCGAGGTGCGGCAGGCCCTGCTGACCCTGCGAAACGAGGCCCGCGCGATGGCCGAATCCGAGACGGCCAGCGCGGTGGAGCAGTTCAAGGCCGTGCTGAGCATCTTGGGTTGGACCTCGAAACCGCCGGACGGGGCGGGTGCCGTACGGGAGCGGTGGGAGTCCCTGGCCGCCCTGCTGAGCGTCGCCGAGGACATGGCCGCACCGGAGCCGGACCCGCTCGAGCTGCCGGCCGAGAGCCCGGCCCCGCTGACTCTCTCCAGCATCTCGGCCGAGCTGGAGCGTCGGGCCGAGGCGCAGCACGTGCCGACCGCCCAGGGTGTCACCGTGTCCACCCTGCACTCGGCCAAGGGTCTGGAATGGGAGGCGGTCGCGTTGCTCGGGGTGCACGAGGGGACCCTGCCCTTCGTGCTGGCGTCGACCCCGGCGCAGGTCAGCGAAGAGCGGCGGCTGCTCTACGTCGGGGTCACCCGGGCCCGTCGGTTGCTGCGGGTGTCGTGGTCGCGGACCCGTAACGGTGGCGGGAACACCCGCAAGCCGTCTCGGTTCCTCGACGGCGTGCTCCCCGAGACGTTCCGCTCCAGCCCGGGTTCGACCCCGGCCAAGCGGGGGCGCGGTAAGGGTTCCGTGCTGTCCCTGCACTGCCGGTCCTGCGGCCGGCCGCTCGCCGACGCCGCGGAGCGCAAGATGGGCCGCCACCAGGAGTGCCCGGCCACCTTCGACGAGCGCACGATGGAGCTGCTGAAGCAATGGCGCAAGGTCGAGGCGGCCGAGCAGGGGATGCCGGCCTACTGCGTGTTCACCGACGCCACCCTGGTCGCGCTCGCCGAGGCCCGGCCGACCTCGAACCGCGACCTGATCAAGGTCCAGGGACTCGGCCCGGCCAAGGCCGGTAAGTACGGCGAGCAGGTGCTGGCCATCATCGCCGCCGAGGCGGACCGGACGTCTGTGCGCACCGCCTGAGGCTGTTTCGCACCGGCCCGAGAAGTTGGGCCGAAAACTGTTTGCGCCGGTCCGAGACCCTCGCTTAGGCTGACCACGTCGGGGTGAGGTGCGATCTGCGCCACATCATCAGCTTGTTTCCAAGGTGAGGAGGGGTTTCCATGTCCAGCAATCTGACAGCGGCGAGTGTCGAACTGACCATGCCGTACGCCCATCTCCTCGCGGGCGCCGTGATGCCGTTCGAGGCCCCAAATCTGCTGGGCCGGTCCGGGTGGCGCACTGACGTCCAGGGCGTGGGCACCGCTGATTGCGGCTCCGCCACCACCAAGTTTTCGACCCGTTTGGGACCACCCTCCTGTAGTCCGCCGGTGTAGTCAGCACCGACCGCCTCCAGGGCCGTGAATCCCAGAACACCGGGAATCACGGCCTTCGTGCTTCCCGGCCCACCTCGAGCGCCACCGTCCTGGCGGGCGCTCAGAAGAGACAAGTTGGCCGATATGTACGGAGCAACGGTGTCCATCCGAGACCCGTTACCAATCCCGCTACCCTGCCGGGTGGCGGACCCCGAGCTGTTCTTCGCCGAGACCCCGTCCGACGTGGAGCAGGCCAAGGCGCTGTGCTTGGGCTGCCCCGTACGCGAGGTGTGCCTGGCCGGCGCGCTGGACCGACGGGAGCCATGGGGCGTCTGGGGCGGCGAGCTGTTCGTCCAGGGGATCATCGTGGCCCACAAGCGCCCCCGTGGGCGACCCCGGAAGCACCCGGTGGCGGATCGGTTCGCCCCGGCGGCCCAGACCGGCGCAGCCAGGAGCAGCGGTGAGGCGGCGGCATGAGTGCCGCCGGTCCAGGACCGGGCCTGCGGCGACGGGTGTTCTACGCCGTACGCCGCTGGCTCGGTCGCGCCCTCTCGTGAGGCAGCAGACCCAGCCGGTGCTGGACCCGTCGGGCCAGACCTCGATCGACTACGGCTGCTCGGCGTAGCCGGGGAGGAACTCCGCGAGGACGGCGCCGAAGGCGGCTCGGGCGTTCAACTGGGACAACACGGCCAGCCCACCGAGCCACACCCGGTGGATCAGCAGGTAGTTCGGCGGCAGGTTCAGCTTCATCCCGACCCCGCCGCTGGCTTGCAGGTCCCGGACGCGGACGAACTGCGCCCGCATCCAGTCCCGGGTAAACTGGAACTCCGGCACCGAGGCTGGTTCGACGAACGGTCCCAGGTAGTCGAGCAGCTCCTCGGCGTCGACGCCGGACGCGACGAATCCCTCGGCGTGCAACTCCTCGGCCATCCGAGTCGCATCGCCGAGCTGGGCGATCCGCAGGATCCGTCCCATCGCCGACGGCAGTCCCTCGGGGAGCCTGGCCACCAGGCCGAAGTCGACGACACCCAGCCGGCCGTCGGGCAGCAGCCTGAAGTTCCCTGGGTGCGGGTCGGCATGCAGCAGCCCCACCCGGCTGGGTCCTGCGAACAGGAACCGGACATAGCTCAGAGCAATGGCGTTGCGCTCCTCGTCGGGACGGTCCGCGGCCGTGGAGAGCGGGTCGCCCTCGATCCACTCGCTGACCATCACCTTGGACGTGCTGGCCAGCACCTGGGGAACGGCGAACTCGGGGTCTCCGGCGAAACCCTCGGCCGCTTGCTGCTGAGCCGCGGCCTCGAGGGTATAGTCCAGCTCCTCACTGACCCGGTCGGTCAACTCGTCAACGAGTCCGCCGACGTCCATCCCGCCAGCCAGCGGCGCGAACATCTTCGACGCCCGGCCGATCTGCTTGAGGTCTGAGCGCAACGCCTGGTCTGCACCGGGATACTGCACCTTCACCGCGACGGCCCTGCCGTCCGCCCAGATCGCCCGGTGCACCTGGCCAATCGAGGCCGCCGCCGCAGGCTGAGGGCTGAACTCTTTGAACATGGTGCGCCACTCGGCCCCGAGCTCGCGGGCGAGCACGGTGTGCACCCGGGAGGTGGGCATGGGCGGGGCAGAGTCCTGCAGCCGGGCCAGGTGCGCGCGGTAAGGCGCGGCCACGTCCTCGGGCAGCATCGACTCGAACAGGCTCAAGGCCTGTCCGAACTTCATCGCGCCGCCCTTGAGGTCCCCGAGGACCTTGAACAGCTGCTCCGCCGCACGCTGCTGGAGCTGCTCGCTCACCTGCTCGGCGGGGGCACCCCCGATCCGTCGGCCGAGACCCAGGGTGGCCCGGCCGGCGAATCCCAGCGGCAGGGACGCCAGCCTTGCGCCCCGGCGGAAAGCCGTACGGGCCATCGGATCGCGCTCGGAGCCGGTGGGCTTGTCGGCTCGGTCCTCGCTCATGGCCCTAGTCTGTCGCGGTCGACCAACCGCAGCCGCAGCCGGGATGTACCGGCCAGGATCGCCACCGCATGGCGAAGTCCGGACCGTCGATCTCCAGGGTGGCGCCTGAGGTTTCCGTCGTCGCCCCGGACACGTGGGCCAACGTCTGCATCGCCGCTACCGAGGCCGCCCAGCTGCTCAGGTGCGGCGACGGCGGTCGGACCAGGCGGACCAGCTGGTTGAGGACCGTGGGCCAGCACGGGTCGACGTCCCGACGGGCCAGGTCGGCGCAGCGCACGCAGGAGGTCCGACCTGGGATCACCAGCGGGCCGACGCAGACCCCCCGCCGGTGGCTCCGGACCAACAGGTGCGGCTGGTCCATCCGGAGCAGGTGGTCGGTGATCACCCGGTCGACCTCGGGGGTCTCCGTGGCGATCACCGTCAGGTCCAGGGTGACCCCGTCGGGCTTCGACCAGTGGTTGAGACTGGTGGCGGGCGTTCCGGTGCTGGCGAGCGCCGAGCACAGGGCCTGGGCTCGGGTGGCCAGGACGCCCGCACTGGGATAGAGCCTCGGCTCGGGCGGTTGGTCGTCGAAAACGTACAAACCCGTCAGCGGCTCCACGGCGAGCAGCCTGGCGAGCTGGGCGCCGATCGGCCCGGCACCGATCAGCCGGACCCGCACCTCAGGCCGTTCGACGGGCAGCGCAGCACGGTCCCGCAGCAACCCGGCGTTCAGCAGCGCGGCCAGCGCGTGGTCGACCTGCCGGTGGCTGAGCCCGGCCGCACGGGCCTCCTCACGCAGGCTGGCCGTGGAGTGCCGGCCGTCGAGCTGCTCCAGCACCGGACCAAGACCGGCACCACGCAGGACCAAGGCATCACCGGGCTCGACGCCGACCTGCCACTCGTCGCTGGCCCGGGCCAGCACGGCAGCATGCGGGAGTAGCTCGGGGAAGTGGAGTTCGGTCAACCCGGGTGGGCGGCGGACAGCGGGCACCGAGCCAGTCTGGGGCCGTGAACGGCACCGAAGCCGGCCGACGGCGGGTTGTCCACAGAGCTGTCCGCTTGCCGACCCCGGGATTGCTGTGGGCTCAGGCCTTGCCGAGGATGCGGTTGAGGTTCGTCCCGCACACCGGGCACTTGGCCTTGGCCATCCGGGTGCCCTTGTCGTTGACGTGTACGTCTCCCGACGCTTCCCGCTTCTCCTTGCACTTGACGCAGTAGAACTCGCCGCTGTAGGTCTCCGCCATGACTGTCTCCTTGCTCGATGTCCGTCCGTCGACTGTCGAGTCCACGGGACCACATATGCCTGAGGAGGCAGCGCCTCCTCGCGTGAAGAGGCTGCGCCTCGCCTGGTCGCCGTCAATATACGGCAGGAGTCACGCGTACGGCCGCCGGACCACGCCCGGAGGGGCCGAAACCTCCAGGATGACCGACTCCGCTTGCCTTCCCCTGCGAGCGTGTCGACCAGCTGGAGGTTTCGTGCTGGGAACGGTAAACCGTCTGAGCGGTGCCCGTCAACCATCGTCTGGCGGGCCTTGTCCACTGGTTGTGGACAAGGGTGTGGACGACATGTGCACCCGCCCGCTCGGCCTGTGGAACGCAGCTCCGTTGAGTGGTCGGACGGAGCGGTGAGGTGTGGAAACCTGCAACTGGGGTGGTCTGGTCCAGGTCGTCGACCTCCATCTCAGGGCGTGACCCGGTGACGTGACGCAGTAAGTTGTCCCGCACAGGGGCGGGGCGGGTGACCGACCGCCCGTCGACCGGCTCGGGGGGACGTGGTGGGTTCATCGGGGACGCCTGAGCCAGCACCGCAGGTCGAGGTCCGGCGGAGCAGCCGCCGTCGTCGTACGGTGACGGCCTACCGCGAGCGGGACACCATCGTGGTGCTCATCCCGCTGCACATGTCCAAGGCTGACGAGCGGGTGTTCGTCGCCGACATGGTGCGCAAGGTGCTGGCTCGGGAGGCGCGTACGACAGCCCCGGCCGGCGACACCGAGCTCACCGAGCGTGGCCGAGCCCTGGCGCGCACCTATCTCGCACCGTTGCTCGACAGCGTGCCCGAGCCCGCCGGGTTGGCCTGGGTCCTGAACCAGCAGCAGCGCTGGGGATCCTGCACGCCGAGCACCCGGCAGATCAGGCTCTCGCACCGGTTGCAGGCGATGCCGAGCTGGGTGGTCGACTACGTGATCGTGCATGAGCTGGCCCATCTCGTGGAACCGAACCACTCCACCGCCTTCTGGCGGTTGGCCCAGAGCTTTCCCCAGGCCGAGCAGGCCAAGGGCTACCTCGAGGGCTACCTGGCCGGGCAGCACCATTCGATCGACGCCGGTCCGGCGGGGCTGGACGACGATGTCGACGCGTGAGGGTGT
>JAABUN010006623.1_pt1 | contig 13159 bp, 8 predicted proteins | sample 5559311 | NCBI WGS metagenome assembly JAABUN01 (sample SAMN10711877, study PRJNA513370) | rock metagenome | isolation source: Antarctica rocks | place: Antarctica: Victoria Land, Siegfried Peak sud | reverse complement strand
GCTCCGTAAGACCTTCTTCCCTCTACCCCCTTAAGCGGATCTAGAAGATATTATAAAGGTAGTCTACCTAGATCTAATCTATAATAATGACGAGATTATAGAGTATAAGGTACGTAAGGCTATCTATCGCCCGGCCTAGGATAAGGCGCTAGGCTTAGATAGTATATTAAACAGGTTTATTCGTATAATCTCCGGGGGACTCCTAGGTAAGATTACCTACCTGTTTAATGCGTGTTTCTAGTTAGGATACTACCTAAAAGAGTTTAAAAGGGCTAATACGATAATCCTCTAGAAGCCGAAGAAGGAGAATTACGCGGAACCGAAGTCGTATTAACTAATAGCGCTGTTAAATACGCTCGGAAAGGCCCTTAAGATAGTAGTTACGGGGAGACTAAGCTACTATACTAAAGACTATAGCCTTTTACCCCTAGAGTAAATAGGGGCTAGAAGAAAACGGTCTTACAAGATAGCGCTCGAGACTATTATCGACGCTATTTATATAATCTAGGACTACGGGAAGAATAATATAGCTAGCCTACTATTATTAGATATCGCGGGAGCCTTTAATAACGTCTCGTATTAGAGGCTCCTTTATAACCTTAGGAAGAAGGGAGTACCCGCGCGAATTATTAACTAGACGGGGAGCTTCTTTATAAACAGGTTTATATCCTTAATATTAGGTACTAGGACGAGCGTAGTAGAGCAGGTAGAGATAGGTATACCGCAGGGATTACCGATCTCGCTTATACTATTTCTATTCTTTAATGCCCCCCTTATTAAGGCTTATTCTAGGACTAACCTTCAGCTCTAAGTAGGTAGGTTTATCGATAATATCTACCTCCTAGCGTACGGTAATATTATAAAGTTAAATTATAGGACCTTAGAACGCGCTTACTAGCTATACCTAGAATAGGTAAATATATATAGGGCTAACTTTACCCCGTAGAAGTATAAGCTAATCTATCTTTCGCGGCGACTACGCTAATTTAATATATAGGTAGTAGTTAACTTAGGCTCGGTAGTCACTAGACCTAAGGCGGAAATTCGGGTCCTAGGCCTTTATATCGATAGGAAGCTCCGCTAGGGCCCTTATATTAAAAGAGTCTAGGTAAAGATAGCTAACTAAGGGTTAGCGCTATTAATAACCGCGGCTTTAATATAAGGTACTATACTAAGCCGAGCTAGGCAGGTATATAACACGGTTATTAGGCCGGTGATAATATACGCCGTATCTACGTGGTATATACTAGGAGGTCTTCGCGACGCGAAGAAAATATATATATAAAAGCTCGAGGTTATCTAGAATAACTACCTACGGAGGATTCTAGGGGCTTATAAAGCCACGCTAACACGAGTCCTTAAGGTAGAAGTATATATTACGCTTATATAGATAACCCTTAATAGCGCGGTCCTCCGGTACCATACTTAATAAGGAATATACCTAGTAATAAGGATTAGGAACACCCGCATTAGGAGGAAACTACGACCGAAGAGAGGTAGAAGGCTAGTAGCTACTAATACAGCCGCTAAGGAGAAAGGGGAGTAGATACTCCGGTCCCTCAGCCTTAATAACTAGAAGGAACTCGAGCGAAGCGATAGTAGCCGCTATAAGGAGAAGATTAAGGATAAGATACGCCGCTAGTTAACCGGGCGGCGGGTTAGAATATAGGACGACTATAAGGCGAGGTTTAATAAATATAACCCCCCTAGCGTCTCCTAGGTTAAAGGTCTATAAGATAACCGCCTCAGCCTCTATAATAAGCTCCTAAAAGCTAAGAGCTCGGTACTTACCTAAGCCCGTATAGCGAGAATTAGACTTATAGATTTCCTATATAAAGCTAGGGTCCTAGGCTTCTCGTCACCTAGCTATAGATACGGGTATAGGAGACAGGATATGAAATATATCGTTATAAGTTACCTAGACTATATTAGTTAACGGTAACTCCTTATTAATAGGGCGGGTATAAGCGACCTCCGAGCTATATTAACGTCGGTTAGTAAGGGCCCTTAAGCTATATTATAATAGCTAATACAGATAGGCTTACTACCCTAGTTCTCGCTAGCGGTAGTATAGTTATATACCCCTCGGGTCTAGTATATCTCGCGCATCGAGCATATTTAACGCTCTTACCCCCCTCCTTCTTCCTCCCTCCCTTACTACTTAGCTATCGGGCTAGGTATTATAATACGTCGCAGCTTTATATATACACGTTACTCTATTTATACTTATTATAAATATAGTACGCAGGTAAATAAAGACGAAGGATACTAAGTTAAAAAACCGTAAGGGTTTTTATCTGGTATATACGGTTTCCCTTACGTAAAGTATCGTCTATAGAAGCCCGTAATTACCTTTATAGTTTAGTAGACACGAGTATAAATTTAATTAATTAATCTACCTTATAACTTCCTAATAAGACCTATTATTAATATTATAGCTTTATTATATATTTTATTATATAAGATACTAGGTAGGGAGATAGAATAGATTAACTTATACCTCCTTTATTTCTTTATAAGCCTTTTACTTCACCTAATAATCTTTTAACTCCCTTTTAATCTAGTACTATTCCTCCCTTAATAGAGGGGGATTTATATACTCTAAACTAGTATATCTAAGTTTATTATATTTTAGGTATAACTTTTTATTATTATACTTTTAAGGTTCTTATAACTTTAAGCTATTTACTTATAAATTTATTAATATCTTTTAGTTATATAATTTATTAGGAATAAACTCTAGGTAGATATCTCTTATTTATATTAGCCTATTACCTTATAAAAAATTATTTCTTAGCCTTATAAGCGGCCTTTAATTTCTATCCTATTATTTAGGGTTTTTATATAAATCTTATAAGTTATATCTATTCCTAGTCTTAAAATTTTATAGGGGTTACTACTCTAATAATAACTAGGGATTAAACTAAGAATTTAGCCTAAGGCTATTTCTAGTACCTACTACTAGCGGCGCTACTATCTACTTTAAGGGGGCTACTATTAGTTATAAGTTATTATATACTTTAAGAGGAATTCTAGTTATATTATAATTACCTTTATCTTATTTAAAGTATATATTTAAGTTTACTATTAATTAACTTAAGTAGTTATTATTCTAAGGGTAAAATACTATATCTTATAAAATTCTATTTTAATCCTAATATTAAGGCCTAGTTATTATAGATATAAATACTTAAATTATATTACTATTATTTACTACTACTACTATATAAAATACTCTAAATTTCTCTAGCTTATATTACTAATAGTTCTTTTCTATAAAATCCTTAAGTATAAATAGGATTTCTATATATACCTAAGCTTTCTTAAATACTTTATATAATAATCTATTTATTTCTAACTTATATTCTAATATTCTAAGTTATAAATCCTAGTTTATAAAGCTAGAGATCTATTTATAAATTATATTAATAAGCTAATACTTTTTTAATATACTTAATATATTAGAGGCTATCTCTTCTACTTAATCTCTACCTCTTATTATCTTTAGGAGTTATTTTATACGCTTAAAATAAGCCTCTAGGCTCTTATTATAAGTCTAATAAAGCGCCTTAATTTAGTCTATTATATTAATATTAAACCTAATATTTTAAGCTTCTTTAAGGAATTCTTCCTTAAGTAAGGTAATAACTATCTCTTTATCTTCCTTATTTTTATAGTTAATTCCTTCCTTACTAAGGATCTTAGCTACCTTTAATATATAAGCTAACTAGTTAATAGCCTTCCCTTAAAGCCTTATATTAAACCTCTTAAGCTATATAAAGATATTAAGGTCTCTAGGAAGCTCCTCTTCTAATATATAGAGCTACTTAATTATACTACTTATACTATTAAATAGCATCCTTATTCCTAATAGTATTATTATATTAGCTAATATAGGTATTACTACCTCTAACCCTAATAATAATAATACTAGGCTAGCCGTTTAAAATTCTAGTAACTCTTTAAGAGTTATAACTTTTTATTTCTCTAGCTAGAGAAAGCGCTTTTTAAGTACTTTAAAAACTAATTAATAGACTTTACTATTAATATTAAAACTATTTTTTTAAACTTATAATAAGTATATAAAATAATATAGGGATACGTTTAATTATATAATCCCTTAATAGTTATTATTAATAGAGTGTTATCTCTAAACACTTCTCTAATAGAGGTAAATTAGGCTAAGAAGAGGGGTTCCGCTATATATATCTACGCTACTAAGTACTAAGAAAAGTAGATAGTAATTAGCTAATAATAGGAATAATTTATATAATAGTTAATTTAATATCTAGATAATAACTTCTTATAATTTAATAGTAGTAATAACTCCCTAATTTATAGGTATTTAAGGTGTCCCTAAGTCTTTTTTAGCCGGCGACGAGATCCACCTATACGTGGTGCCGGCTACGAACCTTCTAGTATCTCGGTACTAGGAGAGCTGAGAGATCTTATAGTATTTTAGAAGCACCGTCTAGGGTTACCTAGTTATTACGGAATCGATACGCAGGTAGAGTATAATAATAACGAGAATAGGAACGCTAACGCGATAGAAAAATAGAGAAGATAGAAGGAGAACTCTTAGAAGATTACGGTAAAAGATATAACGCGATAGAATATATAGATATAGATAAAAAATATATATTATATAAATACCCTTCTACCTCTCCTTAATATAGCCTCCGCTTCCCTACGCGTATTATAAACGCGATATACTAGTAATACTAGTAATACTAGTATAAGATAATAGAAATACTACTAATATAAAACCTTTATAGTATTATAAGATATATATAGTACTTCTATACCTATACCTACTACAGGGTCTCTTACGAGGCCACGTCCTTATACTCCAGCTAATTCCGCTCCGCGCGGTCTAGGTAGCCTAAGTCTACCTACCTTAGGGTAGTTATAATATATATAGATAATAATAGTATAATAAAAAGATAGTAATACTATAAAGCTAGCCCTTCCTTCCTCTTAATAATCGAGCGTAAGCTAGATAGTATACCGGGTATATACTACCGCTATTACTACCGTACGGCGGCGAGGATACTCTAGTCCCCTTCCTAGGTAGTCCTTACGGTACGGCTATAAGTAGTAGGTACCTAACCTGAAATAAGACGTAGGTATTAGATTCCTCACCTAATAGCTTATAAGCGTAATAGGGCCGCCGGTCTAGTTAGCTAACGGTGCCTATTATCTTCTATACGCATATACCTTAATAGTAGCGGCCGATATAACCGCGGCAAATATACCGGGTATCCGCTACCTTACTACTATACGGCGGGGGGATACTTAGCCGTACCTAGGTAGTCCCTACGGTATAGTAGTAGGTAGTAGAGGCCTAACCCGTATAGAGATACGTAGATATTAGCCTTCCTACCTAATAGTCTATAAGCACGCTAGGGCCGCTGGCCTCCTCACCTAGTAGTACCTAGCACCGATAGACTAGTAGGTAAGTACTAGTTCTATTACCTCCCTTTACGTACACACCCTCCCCGTTATAGACGTTATAACCGGGACTATAAGGAATTATCCGCTATAAGGATTCATCCGTTACGCTAAACGGATTAGATTAAAAATAGCCGGTAGAGATAGAAAAGAGAAAGGGGCTAGGCCCTAGATAAGGAAAAGAAGTTTTACTTATAAACGAAACTTTAGTGTAATAGGTAGTAAACCCGACCCCTCTACTACCTCCCTAGTAGTAGGCCTGCTAGGGGGGGGAGGGAAGGAGCTATAAATGGTTAAGAGAACCGTAATTATCAGGTGGAGTTTTTATCCTTATAGCAGGGTTTCTCCCCGAATAACATGTACGTAATACGTACCCCTGAATAGCCTACCCTCATTAGCTTTTTAGCTAGTATAGGAGTATAATTAATTAATTAATTAATCAAGTCTTTTTTAATTTTAAATAACTAGTAGATTACCCCTTTTTAGGGTTTAAGAATAGTTTTTCTATATAATAAAATAGTATAAATAATAATAATTTTTCTTTATATTATTAATATAGATAATTTAACTTAAGTATATAAATAGTTCTTTTAACTTATAAGAATAATATTAATATATCTATATAAAGTATATAAATAAAAGAGACGCGAAATATAACTATTATTAGTATATTAAATAAGTAGAAACTTCTATAATAATATAGCCTTCTTAGAGGGAAGAAGACTTACTTTAAATACTTAAAAGATTATAACTTACTAATTATACTATAATCGCTAGGAAAGGGGATTAGTTAATTAATACTAGATATACTATTCTAAAAGTAAACTCGTATACCTAGAAATAATAATAATTAATATTAATTAGACTCTAAATCTATATATATATACTACTACGAATAATCTAAATAAATATGACAGGTAATACTACTAGCCAAGGCCTTATTACATAACCATGACGGGGACGCCAAGTAATTTCCTCCTCATCACCACGTCTACAAAGTCTTGTTGTCATGTTGTCTTGTTCCTAGACACCTTTTCACCTTTTCAGACATCTAGAATAGTCAATGATAGCCAAATCATCCATCAGACCCCTGTGACCGTTCAACACTTCCTTCCTTCTTTGCTACCTCGCTTCCGACAACATCAGCTTCGGCACCAGACGCAAGAAGTCACTGCTTCTTCCCGCCTCACTGCCTTGCATGCGAGTGTTGTGCTCAGAAGGCATGATTTGCCAACTTGCACTTATGTCACAGCTTGCTATGAGAGGCTCGCCTTGTCATAGTACTTCCCTTGTACGGCCTCAGAGAAGTAAAGGATTGCACAGCTACAACATATTCCCGTAGATCGAAGACCTGCCCTCCCTGCGTGTGAGTATGGGTAGTATGGAACCCTTTCCAAGCGAATACGAAGGAGTGAGGACTTGAGTCTACACCTATAATCCATTACTCAAATTGCCACATGGTTCGCTTCTTATACTTACCTATCTCAGTCGATCTGCATGTTTTTGTGACCCTTCGATGGGAAGGATGTGTCCCCTTTCCGATTTGTCAGCAGTACTCGCCTCGTTCCTTCCTCAATTGAATCGGAGAGCACCAAGAGTTGCAGGAGCTCTGCTCGGCCGAGTAGCCATGTGGTTATCGACGGTGGCGAGTGTTTTCTCTACTGCTTGTGTAACGCATCCTTGGCGTCGATGGAGATGCGTCCCCACTATTAAGGGAGTTTCTCCTCCGAGAGCTCGATACATCGGTTGCTTCCCTTTCACAAGCCTTCTGTTGATTCCTACCAACGATTGAGTAAGGATTGTCTTTGCACTTTCTTACGTGATAAGCCACCGACACCATCATGAGGTTCTTCCCAAGCATTTTTTTAGCTATACTCGCCCTGGTAGGACAGTGTAATAGCTCCTTGCAACCTGGTATCGTCCCTATTCCAAGTCTACCAAACGATTTTAGCAAGGACCCAGAGCATTGGGTGCATACAACACCACTCCTGAATACTGCCGACACCATCATCCCATCAACCAGTCTATCGGTCCGTCGACGGAGTGTTAGCCATCGTTCGAGGAGTGCCACCCACTTCTGGAGAGGCTGGGAGAACGTCCACTATCTCTTCTCCTTGTAGGTTCATCAGTGCTTCCCACAGTCCAAGTTGACCTTTCGTATAGTGGCGATTCGTACACGAGCACAAGCTTCAACCCTTACGGGGAACAGCCCAGCCGGAGCAATCCACTCGGCAATCCAGTGTATCCAGGTGCTACCTCATCAGATGGTCCAAACTACGTTGACTTCCTAACAACTACGTACAATCGTAGCTTTGTCGAAGCCTACAACTTCGGTTTCGGTGGAGCTACCATCAACTACACAATAGTCCCGGACGCTTTTGGTACTATTGTGCAGAGCTTTGCCGATCAAGTCCAGAAGGAATTTGTACCAATATACGGCAATAATTCCAATGTGCCGTGGCGTTCTTCAAACAGTTTATTCACAATCTTCTTCGGAATCAACGACTGTGGAACGTCCTATGTGACCGGCAATGGCAACGTGATCAGTGAACTCATCCAGTCATACCAGAATATTGTGGACAAGGTTCGTTTCAACTCTTTTATACCGATCTCAGGGCTGACATATTTAATAGTTGTATACTGCTGGGGCACGCAACTTTGTTTTTGTGAACGTTCCCCCCATAGATCGCTCGCCTGGGACAACTGGACAAGGCCCGTTATATCAAGCTGCAGAAGCCGCTTACATTGCAACTTTCAATGCCCGGCTTCGCGCGCTTGTCTACAGTATGGGCTATCGACACCCAGATACCACGTCTTTCCTCTTTGACGCCAATTCTCTGTTCGCTGAGGCCATAAGCGATCCAAGCCAGTTTACAGAGACAGCGGGAATCAAGAACACGACTACAAGCTGCAGGTCCTATGAGGAGTGAGTGCATCTGGCCAACCATTTTCTCCGCAATCAATACTGATCAGAACTTAGGGGAACGCCTACTTTGACATATTTTGACCCAGCATGCTTGGTTCCCGTGAATGAGTATCTCTGGCTCAATAGTCTTCATCCAACATACCCATTGCACAACTTCATGGCCTCGCAAATGGTCAAGTTACTAGGGACTGTGGCGAACACCACGTCAAATCAGACCTTAATGTGAGGAAAGGAATCGCGACGAAGACAAATGGTTGTAGTATAGGTTGCAAGCATGGCTTTGCTTGCGGATTATTTCTTTGACTCTTCCTGCATTTTAGGAGCAGCTAGGTACGATCCTAAAAAACGGGGTTGAACCGGGGCAGATAAAGCACTGATAGATAATTTAATTGTAATTTGCAGAGTCTTCGAAACATCCATGACTGTTGACAAGATCGCACTGCAAGCAGAGAATGCTCGGTATCTGCAAGCCCCTGGCCGGGCCTCCTCGCCCGCCAAAACCTCGGGCGTCCAAAGGGGACCCAGCAATCACTATTCAAGTGCTACATGATACACTTCACCTTCTCTCTGCCATTCCCATGTCCAACTTCGACCCTGTGAGCTATATCCCCGACTTGCCTCCTGTACATATCCAACCTGTCATGATTGTGAGATGCGCGTGGGGAGCATTTGCCCGCCGGAGCTGTCTCCGACCTCAACATGATGCCCTGATAGCACAAGACTGACTACGGGGGCATCTAGAATGCAATCCTACGGGGCGCTCAGTTGACGGTGGTTGGGGGTTCGCAGTCCAGCAAATCCCATGTCTGTTGTAGCTGAAGCCTTCCAGCGCTCCGAGCATGTCAAAATCCGGGACTTTTCAAGTATGAGCACTACAGACAAGCTGCTATTGCAGTCTGTGCCGGCATTGCGATTCGATTTTTGATTGCAGTGCCGGTAAGTTACTCGACTTGACGCATATCCTATCGGGTGTTTGCTAAATTGCCTGTATCAGATATTCGCGGTCAAGGCAACACTATGGGCATTGGCCTTCTTCATCGATTTCGACTCGGTGACGTGGGATGACACGTTGGTGGGAGGGTTGGACTTCCTCGCGAATTCGGTTTTGCAGGTCCCTTTCTTCCTGATGAGCTTGATGCGGTACATTACGCCGACTTTGGACCACATGTGAGGGCATCGCTAGTGCTACGATATTCCAACCTATGACTGACGATGTTAGGTTCATGGATTCTCTGCAATGGGTCGATCAGACCTATTATGCAAAGCATAAATCTGAAGATCCGAAAAGATTGCGTGCGACATATTACACAGAATTACGGATGTATCAAGCACATGGGGATACGAGCAAGCATAGGGCTCCTATGGACGCGGCGTTGGCCTTTCTGATACGATTTGGCAGAAGAGCTGGGATCTCATTAGCAATCTACGCCCTGTCATACCTACCATACGTCGGAAGGTTCGTCTTACCTGCTGCGAGTTTCTACACCTTCAACAATGCCGTAGGACCCGTCCCTGCTGCTGTCATATTTGGCAGCGGCATCTTTCTCCCTCGAAGGTACCTCATCGTGTTTTTGCAGAGCTACTTTTCATCGAGGAGTTTGATGAGAGAATTGGTGTGTCTCCTGTCACCTCTTTTATCTCAACTTGACGACTAATCCATGTGTAGCTCGAACCGTACTTCTCCCGGATACGTTTTTCTAAAGAGCAGAAGAAACGTTGGTTTCATGACCGAGAGGGCGTCCTTTTCGGCTTTGGGGTTGGGTTCTACATCTTCCTTAAGATTCCACTTCTGGGGGTACTGATCTACGGCATCGCGGAGGCATCCACGGCATATTTGATCACGAAGATCACCGACCCTCCACCTTCGCCAGCATACAGCGATAAATTTGCTGAGAGCCAAGTCAAATGGAAAAACAAACAGGAATTCCTCAAGCTCCCGCTGCATGCTTTGGACGCCAATAATGCTGACACGGTGAGTCAAGGGAGAAATCCAATTGAGTCATTCGATTCCCCAGGAAAGAAGTTTTCCTAGCCAAACAGACAGCGAAGCCAGTTACATGCTGCGAAATATCTAGGGTTGATCCTACATGCAAAGTCAATACTTATGAGTAATCGTTGGCGCTTTAACGAGTCAAGAATATCTTTTTCAACATCGTTCCTTGTCGATGTTTTGATCAAGGGTTGACTGTCTTTCAACATTGTCTTCTTGATCTTCTTGTTACTAGTCTCAGGCCCTTCCGGAGGTGGCTACGCTTGATTTACTTGTTGTTTTGTCCAGCGCCCGAAGAGGCAACTGATAGGCGGAAGCTTGCTTATCTATTCGCATACAAGAACAGCCATGTCTTCATAAGTCTCTAGTTCGACAACTGGAACCTTGGCCCAGAACTGTTTTGCATTCGCGGGGTCAATTGGCTTCCTTTGCCCCGCCTTCGGACGCTGCAAGGTATGATGTAGTCGCTCTTCAATGCTTTACTTCGTCCTGATATCCCTTGACCCATCCTCTCTTTCATCACAAAAGTAATTCGCGAGTCAGGCATCTCTTTTCTAAGGTATCCCTTTGTCTACTGCCTGAGATGGCTCTCCACGAAATACGAACTGCTTGCAAGGTTGACTTGAAGAAGCCCGCCAACCAGCATGACAATCTTCATGTACGACCTCATGCCTATACGCAAATTCGAGATCGATAGCTGACTTTAGTAGAACCGATGGCATCCAGATAGTACATGAGCCTTCTCACAAGCTTGAAATCCAGCATTGACCCCTCCTGCAGTACCATTTGCGGAGAAGATCAAAGATGGAGAAATCGTAAAGATTGAATGCGTGGATTGGACTGGCGGCCAGATTGGGAACAACGACAGCGCAGATGACGTGAAGAACATCGACTTGACCACAGTCCACTACCTGAGCGGGCCTTTTGAGATCGAGAACGCCCAGCCTGGCGATGTCCTTGTGGTCGAGATCCAAGACGTGCAGCCCTTCCAAGAGCAGCCATGGGGCTTCACTGGTGTCTTCGACAAAGACAATGGCGGTGGCTTCCTTGACGAAATCTATCCCCATGCGTACGTCTTGCCGCTTTTCATGCTCCAGCTACAGTTCACTGACCCAGCCAATCCCGATTCAGCGCCAAAGCTATCTGGGACTTTGAGGGCATCTTCTGCTCCAGTCGGCACATACCCGGTATTCGCTTCCCCGGTCTCATTCATCCAGGGATCCTCGGCTGCGCTCCCAGCGCCGAGATTCTAGCCGAATGGAACCGCCGCGAGTCCGAACTCATCAGCACCACCAACCTCGAGCGTATCGTCGCACAGCCTCCCCAACCGAAGAATGTCCACGCTGGCCCTGCGTCCGGCTCCGTGAAAGAGAAGGTAGGCAAAGAAGGCGCGCGAACGATACCCGGTCGACCCGAACACGGCGGCAACTGCGATATCAAGAACCTGTCTCGCGGCTCCAAGACGTTCCTGCCGATCCATGTGCCTGGGGCGAAGTTCAGCGTGGGCGATTTGCACTTCAGCCAGGGGGATGGGGAGATTTCGTTCTGTGGCGCGATCGAGATGGCGGGGGTGATCACGGTCAAGTTGAGCGTGATGAAGGATGGGATGAAGGATTTGGGGATGAAGAGTCCCCTTTTCTTGCCTGGGCCGGTCGAGCCGCATTATGGACCTGGACGGTACTTGACCTTTGAGGGCTTTTCGGTGGACGAGAAGGGCGTGCAGGTGAGTTTTTACCTGAGCGGTTGTTATCTCCCTATCCGGAATCGTCCTTCTGGTTGCATGATAGGTCTCGAAAGCTTGTCTTGTTGCTTATGTCTCATGCCGCACTTTCCAACAACTGGATAGGAAACTAATGTTGTGTGCCTTGGCAGCACTATATGGACGCCACGATCGCTTACAGACAGGCTACATTGAGAGTCATCGAGTACCTGAAACGATACGGTATTGGTCCCAAATCCTGCTCCAAAAGCATGCGCTCACAAACGGCAGGCTACTCCGATTACCAAGTCTATCTCATGCTCAGCTGCGCCCCTATCCAAGGCCACGTCGGAGGTCTCGTCGACGTGAGTCCTTCCCTTTTCCTTCAAATTTCGTTTATACATCTATCCATCTGTCCGTCACACGCCAGTCTTCATTCATTCCTTCCTTCCTTTCTAACAACGATACTTTTCTTCCTCTCTAGATCCCAAACGCATGCATGACGTTGGGCTTGCCGATGGATATCTTCGACTTCGACATCTCGCCCACTTCGGGGCCGGCGAAGAAGCGCGATATGGGCGCTTGTGCTGTGGCGAGTAAGTAAGAAAGTAGGGTAGATCTGGGGATGGGATGAGGTATGTGGGAGGGTGATGGTGAACGTGAACGTGAAAGGGGATTTTTGTATATGGACTCGAACGAATGAAACAGACTGAACGAATCGACATATTTCCCACTTCCCAAAAGCATTTTCCTGCCATGAAACCCCTCATGCACCTCCCCCCTCCCCCCTCCCCCCTCCCCCCTCTCCCCTCTCCCCTCTCCCCTCTCCCCTCTCCCCTCCCCCTTCCATACTCTCAACACCCACCACCCAACCCTAAGTATAGTACGAGCTACCTACACAAAGCTGTCGCTTCGATTTCGAGTAATAGCGGGGTGCGGGTAGGGGTTTCCGTTCCGGGATTATGATTGTAGGATGTGTGCATGGGGGTTCTTGTGAGAGGGTTTTGGGCGGTTAATGTTTTGGGGGGTGAGGGGGCTAGGGTGGGTGGTGCGGGTGAGGGGAGATGGGGGTGGAGATGGAGGGGAGGGGAGG
>JAABUN010006622.1_pt1 | contig 13159 bp, 15 predicted proteins | sample 5559311 | NCBI WGS metagenome assembly JAABUN01 (sample SAMN10711877, study PRJNA513370) | rock metagenome | isolation source: Antarctica rocks | place: Antarctica: Victoria Land, Siegfried Peak sud | reverse complement strand
ACCTGGAAGGTGCTCCTCGATCGGCGCTGATGATGTTCCTAGACAGACTCATCTTCGCTGGTCAGGAGCACTTTTCAGTTCAACGACACCCCCATGCTCACCCTGCTGCGTGAAAGCCCCGGGCTAATGGCGTCGGTCGGCCCGCTGGGGCTGCTGCTGGGACGCCTCCGGAGCCTCCGGGCCTTGAGCCCTCGTCGCAGACCGACGCCCAGCACTCAAACCCGACGGGCCGGCCATGGTCTGCGGCGTGGCGAGCCCCAATGGGGCGCGGACCGCGCGGACGATCTTGCTGCCGGATCAGGCCGAACGGTACGAGGACCTCTCAGGAGCCTGGGAGCCGAGAGCTCTGCGTCAGGAGGAGGACCGCACCGCACCCGGAGGGGCTTCACGGCTGGTGAGATGCCGCGCCTCGAGCGCTTCCATTAGTGGGCCGCCCGTCCCTCCACGCCCGCCCGGCACCACCAACACCACCACGGCGAGAGGAGATCGAGATGGGCGTGTACTGCGGGATCGACTGGGCGGAGGGCCACCACGACATCGCTGTCGTCGATGACACCGGCGCCTTGCTGGCCAAGCGTCGGATCAGCGACGACCCGGCCGGGCTGGCCGTGCTGCTGCAGGTCCTCGCCGACTGCGGGGACACCAGTGCTGAGCCGGTGCCGGTGGCGATCGAGACCGCTCGCGGCCTGCTAGTCGCCACGCTGCGTGCCTCCGGCCGGCCGGTGTACGCGATCAACCCGTTCTCGGCGTCGCGGTACCGCGACCGGCACAGCGCCAGCGGCCACAAGTCCGACCACGGCGACGCGATGGTGCTGGCGAACGTGCTGCGCACCGACCGGGCAGCGCACCGGCCGCTGCCGGACGACAGCGAGCTCGCCCAGGCCATCACCGTGCTGGCCCGGGCCCAGCAGGACGCCGTCTGGGACCGCCAGCAACTCGGCAACCGGCTCCGCAGCCTGCTCAAGGACTACTTCCCGGCCGCGCTCGTCGCCTTCCACGGCCGGCGGAGCGGCCTGGCCGAGCCCGAGGCACGGCTGGTCCTGACCGCCGCGGCCAGCCCTACCCAGGCGGCACGGCTCACCCGCCCGCAGCTGCGCCGGCTGCTGGTGCGGGCCGGCCGGCAGCGCTACGTCGAGTTCGAGGTAGCGCGGCTCCGCGAGGCCTTCCGCGTCGACGCGCTGCACCACCCCGACCTGGTCGAGCAGGCGATGAGCCGGCACGCCCTGGCGCTGCTCGGCCAGCTCGACGCCGCCTGCCAGGCCGTCGAGGCCCTCACCGCGGTGACCGAGGAGCACTTCGAGCGTCACCCCCACGCCGAGATCATCACCAGCTTCCCCGGACTCAGCACCGTCAGTGGCGCCCGGTTGCTCGCCGAGATCGGCGATGACCCCAGCCGGTTCATCGACCCCGCCGCGCTCAAGGCCTACGCCGGCGCCGCCCCGGTCACCCGAGCCAGCGGCCGCAGCCGCGCTGTCCTGCACCGGCGTGTGAAGAACCAGCGGCTCGCCTCGGTCGGCTACCAGTGGGCCTTCGCCACCCTCATCCCCTCACCTGGCGCCCGAGCGCACTACGACCGACGACGCGCGCGCGGCGACCGGCACAACGCCGCCCTGCGCAACCTGCACAACCGGCTCCTGGGCTGCCTGCACCACTGCCTGCACGAGCGTCAGCCCTACAACGAGCAGCACGCCTTCGCGGGAGTGCAACCGGCAGCTGCCTGACCTGCCGCCCGCCTGCTGGCGCAGGTCAGCAGGTCAGCTGTCCGACCGGGCAGACGGCTTGCTGGTTGCCCGGGCACGCCCAGACGACCTCCGTCCCTCGGAACTCGACGGCGAGCGGATGGCTGTCGGGATGCCAGGGGCAGGGCGGCCACGAGGTCGACAGGCCCGCGGACCAACGCCCTCGACCACAGCCTCATGCACCCGGTCCGAGACGGCAGCGAGCTGCTCGTGGTCGGGGAGTCCGTCACCGGTCCACACGCCTGTGCCGCTCGCATCGGGCATCCAGATGAAGATCGTGTACTCGTCCGGCGACGGCCCGTAACCCGTCGGTAGGCGGTAGCCGTCCTCGACGCGAACGCGCAGCTCAGAACAGGCGTCGACGTCGCGCAGGACCGGAGCAACCAGGCGAGCCGCGTCCGCCTTCATCTTGAGCTCCGTCTCACCATCAGCACCGGCAACCCAATCTCCACCGCTGTCCACCGGTCTTGACGCCCAGAACCGTGAGATGTCTGCGACCCCTCCGGGCGGCCTTACGGCGATGGGGTGAACCCACCGCCCTCCGGCCGGGGGACACCGGCCCACCCGCCCGGCTCGCCCGGCGGGACAGGGAGGCTCCGGTGAACACCAACACCAACACCAAGACCAGCACGTCTGAGCAGCGCGCCGAGAAGTTGTCCGAGCCGCACGAGCAGATCGCCGACGGCGTGGCCGCCCTGGTCGAGTCCGACGCCTGGCGGGCGATGCTCGACACCGCCGCCAAGTTCCACACCTACAGCCTGGGCAACGTCCTGCTGATCGCGCTGCAGGCACCGCAGGCCAGCCGCGTCGCCGGGTTCCGCACCTGGAAGAGCCTGGGCCGGCAGGTTCGCAAGGGCGAGCGCGGTATCGGCATCCTGGCGCCCTGCACCTACCGGCCCAAGGCCTCGACGGCCGCGACCGACAGCGCCAGCGGGCAGGCCAAGGGCGAGCGTGGGGGACAGGCGGCGCCGGCCGGCGGCAGGCAGGTGCGCGGGTTCCGGGTGGTGCACGTGTTCGACGTCGAGCAGACCGACGGCGACCCGCTGCCCGACGTCGCGCCGGCGCTGCTGACCGGGCAGGCTCCGGCCGGGCTGTGGTCCGACCTGGCCGGCCAGGTGACCGGGCACGGCTACACCCTGGAGCGCGGCGACTGCTCCGGCGCCAACGGCTACACCGACCCCGCCCGCCGCGTGGTGCGGGTCCGCGACGACGTCGACGACGCCCAGGCCGTCAAGACCCTCGCGCACGAGCTCGGCCATCTCGAGTGCGGGCATGTGGAGGATCTGCCGACCTACCTGACCTGCCGCGGGCGGTGCGAGGTGGAGGCCGAGAGCGTCGCGTACGTCGTGGCGGCCGCGCACGGCCTGGACGCCAGCGGCTACACGTTCGCCTACGTCGCCGGCTGGGCCGGGACAGACCTGGCCCGCGTCCGGCAGGCCGCGGAGACCGTCACCAAGGCCGCCCGCACGATCCTCGCCGGCGGCAGCAGCCAGGACACCGCCACCACCCCCAACGACCTGACCAGCGACCTGGCCGACGCGGCCTGACGGGGCACCGGGGTCCGGCGTCGAGCCGGGCCCCGGCCCTCCCGCCTGCCTGCACCAGGAGAGCCCCGCCATGACCGCTGCGCCTGCACCCCCATCGGCACAGCCCCCCGCCTGCCCCGTGCTCGAGCTGGTCGCCGCCGATGCGGTCGCCGGCCTGGTCCGACCCGACCTGGTCACAGCTGGGGGAGCCGTTGGCCGAGGCAGCGGTCCTGGGCTATCTGCTGCGCACCACGAGCGAGCACGCCGCCGCCCTGCTCGGCGCGTTCGTCGACGAGGACTTGACCGTCCCGCAGCACCGGCACGTCGCCGCCGCCGCCCGCGCCCTGCTCGCCCACGGTCACCCGGTCGACCCGGTGACCGTCCTGGGCCAGCTGCGCCGGCAGGGCACCGAGAACGCCCGCACCGACAGCCGGGACGCCGGGGTGCTGCTCATCGAGCTGTGCCAGGCCGCCCCAGCGTCAGCCACGCCGGCCACTACCTCCGCAGCGTCCTCGAGCACGCCTACCGCCGGCGGGCCCAGCAGAGCGCCGCCCGGCTGCTGCAAGCCGCCGAGACCGGCCCGCTGACCGCCCTGCACGACCTGGTCGAGCGCGAGCACGCCGCGCTGATCGCAGCGCACCACCGGACCACCGCAGCCCTGCCGTAGCCAGCCCCGGTTGGCCAGGTGCCTGTGTCGGCAGGCCGACAGCACCACCGGCCCGCTACCGTGTTTTTGGCACTGACATAGCCGCGAGGACCCTGGGCTCCCGCACCACGGCGAGAGTGCAGCCCAGGGCCGGTTCGGTGTGACCCTGCACGCCTGCCAGGGGCCTGCAGCCAGCGGATGACCGCTTGATGAGCGAGCACGGGATGTGACGACTGAGCGTGGTTGTGCGGCCACGGCCGCGCTGGCGCGACGTCGTGCCGTGTCGGCTTCACGGCCCGGCACGGGACGCGAGTCGGACTACACCGAGGCGAGCAGGCCTTCCATCTTGGTGATCTCGGTGGCCTGGTCCGTGGCGATGTCGGTCGCGAGCCGGCGGGCGGGCTCGTACGTGCCGTCGCGGAGCTCGGCCTCGGAGGCCTCGATCGCGCCCTTGTGGTGCGCGATCATCCCCTTGAGGTAGAGGCGAGCCGCGTCGTCGCCCTTGGCCTCCATGAGCGCGGCCATGTCGGCCTCGCTCATCATCCCGCCGTGCCCGGTGGAGTGCGCGCCGCTGTGGGCGGCGGCGTCGGTGGGCTGCCCGAGGTCGGTGAGCATCGTGTCCATCTGCTCGATCTCGGGGTCCTGCGCGGCCTGGATCTGCCGGGCGACCGCAGCGACCGCCGGCGGCGGGTCAGTGGCAAGCAGCGTGTCGCTCATCTCGACAGCCTGCTGGTGGTGCGGCTTCATGCCGGTCAGGAAGCTGATGTCGGCGTCGTTCGCGAGCCCGGCGGGCGCGGCCGGGGCGGCGGGCGCACTGCTGGAGCCGCCGTGGCCATAGCTGTGCGTCTCCGAGGTGGCCGGCGTGGAAGCGGGCGAAGACGCGGGCGTCGTGCCGGTAGACAGGCCGTTGCTGCCGCCGCAGGCGGTGAGGGTCAGGGCCGCGGCGAACGCCGCGGCGGTCCTGGTCAGGTGGCGCAAGTTCATGGTCGTGGGACTCCTGGTCTGAGGGTCGTGCGGACGGGACCGTTCGGCATGGGCGCGGCCGGGTGCGCCAGGCCTTCGGCTCACGTCCGGCTGACGCAGAGGTCCTTGACCGGGTCAGGAGTGACGAGGGACAGGTGCCTGAGCAGCTGTACGCCAGCCTTGCGCGCCGGAGCCGGCGGTTGCGGGCCCACGCGCCGGCGGGCGGCGGCCGCCAGGAGCGCGACGGCGCTCGCGCAGGCCAGGACCGCCAGGCACAGCGCGGCGACGTCAGACGGGCAGTGGCCGTCGCAGGCCGGAACGGGTAGGGCCCCGACAGCTGCCCCGTCACCGCGGCCGGCGCTGGTGTCGTGCATCGAGCCCGCCAGGCTTGAGGTGTTGCTGGCCAGGGCGTGTTCGGTGTGGCTGTGACTGCCCGCCGTCTCGGGGCCCGCGGAATGGACGCCGGCGGCGGCGTGCACGGCGGCGGGCGGGACGTGCACGGCGGCGGGCGGGACGAGCCAGGGGGCGGCTGCGTGGTGGTGGGTGCTGGCCAGGCCGTGCATCGCGAGGAGCCCGAGCAGCACCCCGAGCACCCCGAGCAGCCGGGCGGCGGAGCTGCCGTACCCGTGCCGCCGCGTGCTGGCCATGCCGCTCACGGTAAGTCGCCGCACGGTGTGTCGCCGGTCGGAGCGCTAGTGCTGGTTGTGCCTCTGGTGGCCGCCGTCGGCGGCGTGCTGGCGTCCTGCGGTCCGTCAGCCGGGGCGCCGCCGTGGAACTGGTGGACGACCGCGTGACCCTCGCCTCGGCCCATGAGCCAGAGGTTCACCGGCACGGTGACCACAAAGGCGATGGCGAGCGCGACGACCAGCGAGCCCCAGAACAGCGGCGAGGTGAGCCCGCCCTCCATTGCACCCGAGATCACCAGCAGACCCGCCGAGACAAGGCAAGGTCAGCGGGGGATCGCGCCGGCGACTACCGGGAGGGTGAGGGAGTTCGGAGCGGCCGCGCTGTCGACCACGGTCACCGGCCCGGCGAGCCCGGTGCCCTTGTAGGCGACGTCGGACGCTGCCAGGGCGAGCTGCAGCTTGTGGCCGGCGGCGAAGCGGTGCACCACGCCCGGCAGCGTGATCGACACCGGCGCGGTCACGTCCGGCACCCGGACGGCGCTCACCAGGTCGCGGACGAGCACTTTGTTGCCGGCGGCGTCCACGTCGTAGAGCTTCGCGAAGAGCATGAGCCGGCCCGCGGGGCCGGCGCTCTGCGCGGCGGCGATGGTCGGGGCGGAAAACTTGACCTGCAGCGTCGGGACGCCGGCGACGTCGAGGGGCTTGGCCAGCGTGGAGGTGGTCCAGGTCGCTACCGTGCCCGGCGCGTCCAGCGGCGGCGTCGCCGCACCGGTGATGGCCTCGCCGCTGCTGGTTGGGACGACGCTGGACGTGGCGACGAAGCTCGCGGAGCCACGCGCGCCAGGAAGATGTCCCGCAATCGCTCGTTTCTGGCACGCCTCGCTCCGTCGAGGTCGATCAAGCCGACTGAGCGTGATGACGCCGATTGCTGTGTAGCGCAACCGGGGTACGGTATGTATGTACCGCAAGCGGGGCCGGACTGACGTTTGCGGTACGTTTTGGCGCATGGCGCACCTGTTGGGCTACGCGCGGGTGTCGACGGCGGAGCAGAACGCGGACCTGCAGCACGACGAGCTGTCGGGGGCGGGCTGCTGGAGGGTCTGGACTGATCATGCGTCGGGGACGTTGCAGCGGCGGCCGCAGCTGGACGAGGTGCTCGAGCAGTTGCGGCCGGGGGACACGCTGGTGGTGTGGCGGCTGGACCGCCTGGGCCGGTCGTTGCGGCACTTGATCGACGTGGTCACGGGGCTGGACGAGCGCGGGGTGGGGTTCCGGTCGCTGCGGGAGAGCATCGACACGACGACCGCGGGGGGCCGGTTGGTGTTCCATCTGTTCGGGGCGCTGGCGCAGTTCGAGCGGGAGATCATCCGGGACCGGACGGTGGCCGGGTTGACGGCGGCGCGGGCGCGCGGCCGGGTCGGCGGGCGGCCGTCGAAGCTGACGGGGGAGCAGCGCCGGCAGGCCCGGAAGATGTACGACGAGCGGGACCTGACGGTCGAGCAGATCGGCGCGGTGTTGGGCGTCAGCCGCACCTCTATATACAGAGCCCTCTCGGCAACCCCCGCGCCGGCGACACCCCCTACGAACCAGATTGTTGACGAGCCTGATGTTGACCTTGCTGTCGTGGCGCCGTCGGTGGGTCGGCCGCGCGGCCGGGCAGGGCGCACGCCGAAGGCGGGCGGGCCGTGACCAGTCGGCGTCCCCCCGTCGGCTGCGAGCGCTGTGACCGCAGCCAGCACCCGCGCGCCCTGGGCCGCGGCCCACAGCCCGACCCGACGGCGTCAGGCGATCGCTCGGCGCCGGGACACACCGGCGGGCAGGTCAGCAGGGAGACAGTGATCCCGTGAAGGGCAGCTCGTGACGGCCGGCGACCTGGACTGGCGGCCACGTCGGCGCTGGGTCGTGTGGGTGTTGTCTGCGTCGCTAGCCTGGGCTGCGGCGTGGCTCGGGGGCTACGCGGCGCTTGGAGCGCTGGACCGGGTGTTCGGGGTGGGCTACATCGTGCTGTGGCCGTTCCTGTACCCCGCGGGGGCGGCGTGGGGCCAGCGGCTGCGGGTGACGGCTGACGGGGTCGAGTACGTCAACGCGCTGTCGCGCTGGTCGGTCGACTGGTCCGAGCTGGAGGCGGTCGACCAGCGCCACCTCACCTACCGCGTGGCTCGTGAGACGACGAACGACACCGGCTTGAAGATCAGCATGGACCGCTTCGTGCGCGCCGCTCCGCGCAAGCACCGCCGCATCCCGCTGCGGCCGTTCGGCGACGACCAGTGTTACGCCACGCTCCTGGAGAGGCTCAGCGCGCACCGCCCGGATCTGCAGTAGCGGCACGGGCGACACCCCGCCGTTCCTCGCCAGGACGACGCAGCTGTCCCAGTTGGCGCCCCGGCAACGGGCCGCGCCACCGGACAGGGCTAGCGGGGCGGCCGCTCGAGCGTGCAGCCCCTCACCTCGCCGCCCGCCCCGCTGCACCGGTGAAGGTCGGGCTGGCGTGCGGTCAGTGCCCCGACCTGCTCTACGGCCTCGATCGCCTGCTCGGTGGTAGCGCCGGCGTAGTCCTGGGCCAGCTGGTCGAGGACCCGGGGGGCGTCCGGGTCGGGGCGGGGAGGCCGAGGTGGGCCAGGGCCCGCAGCCGGCGGCCGAGCCCGACGCCGCGCTCGAGGTGCGCCGCCCGGAGCAGATCGCGGCACGGCTGGAGTGGGACGCCGAGCTTGGCCGCCGCGTGGTGCGACCAGGCCCGCCCGTCACCTGACACGTCACTCCGCCCGGCCGGCGCGCTGCCATGCACAACGGCGACTTGACGGCACCGCTCCGTCAACGCACCCTTGACGTGTGGAGGTGGCAGCGAGCGCCGGCAAGCACGGCATCGTGGACGCCGACATCCTCCACGCCTGGAGGAACGCCCTGCGCATCGTGCCCCAGGAGTACGACGCCGAGACCCGCCTGCTGGTTCTCGGCCCGGCCCGCGACGGCGCCCTCCTCGAGCTCGTCGTCGTGGAGGCCGACCAGCCCAACCGCGTGATCCACGCAGACCGAATGCGACCCAAGTTCCTCGACTACCTCAGGTGACCCACATGACCGCGTACCAGCACGAGGTCCGACCCGCCGACACGGACGTAGAGCAGTGGCTCGACCAGCTCGATCCCGACACCACTCGCGCCTTCGACGCCACGCCTCATCGGCGGATCGTCGCGGCCAGCGAAGCGCTGGTCGAGGCCGAGGACGGGCTGCGCAAGGCCGTCGCCGCCGCTCGGGCCTACGGCTACTCGTGGGCGATGATCGGCGCCTCTTTGGGAATCAGCCGTCAGGCAGCCCAACAGCGCTTCGGCCGGGAGCGCTGAACGACAGCCGACGTCGTACGCACCCCATGGTTCGGGCACCTCGAGGAAGGACTTCTCGCAGCCGGCGGCGGCGGCGGCGGCGGCCAGAGCGTTGGTCTGGGCCTCGCGGTGCTGGTCTGGGTTGGGGACCCGGACCAACCACACGGGAGCCACCCACTGATCGTGGCGTGAAGGTGCGTCGCCTTGCGTAGTTCGCGGACACGGGTCGTACGACAGGTGCTGCTGCTCGCACCACGGGGGCGGGGGAGTGTCTCGTGGACGATCGTCCGCGCGACGCTGTCTTCGTCGGCCTCCGGCGCCACGTTCTGCCGGCGAGCTACTGCTGGCCCGTTGTAACGCCCGTCGAGCAGGACGGGTCACGACCTTGGGCGGCCCGCGCCTTGCTGTGACTCGGGCCGGTTGGAGCCTCAGGGCGTGAAGCGACCGGCGTTGCCGGTGATGGAGATGGCCTTGAGGGTCGTGTAGTTGATCTTCCAGCCGGCGGTGGGCCTGGGCCTGCGCCACCGCGAGACGGACCAGCACGGCACCTTCGAGCGCTCGGGCGACGACCGGAACGCGGGGAGAACCCGAGCCAGGGGCGCGACGCGGGAGCCCCGGGCGAGGCCTCGGAGCAGTGACCGCCGAGCCCGCCGTCCTCAGCCGGGCGCGGGCTCGGCGCCGGTGGCGCGGCTGACCTCGGCCAGGCGCTGCTCCAGGAAGGCGCGCTCCGCGGCGTTCGCCGTGAGCTCCATCGCGCGCCGGTACGACTGAGCCGCGCCGGCGGCGTCGCCGAGGCGGCGCAGCAGGTCGGCGCGGGTGGCGGGAAGGTAGGGGTAGTCGGCGAGCCGGGGATCGGTCGCCAGCTCGTCGAGGAGCGGCAGGGCGGCGGCCGGACCGTCGGCGAACGCCACGGCGGCGGCCCGGTTGAGCGCGACCACCGGGGTGTTCCACACCGCCAGCAGCCGGTCGTAGAGGTGCACGACGCGCGGCCAGTCGGTCTGCTCCAGGGACGGCGCCATCGCGTGCACGCCGGCGATCGCCGCCTGCAGGGTGAACCGCCCCGGTGGGCCGGACGCCAGCGCCCCGGCCGTCACCGTGAGCCCCTCCAGAATCGCGCGCTGGTCCCAGCGCGTCCGGTCCTGGTCGGCGAGCAGGAGCAGCCGGCCCTGCTCGTCGGTCCGGGTGGCCCGGCGCGCGTCGGTGAGGAGCAGCAGGCCCAGCAGGCCGCGGGTCTCGGCCTGCTCGGGGAGCAGCGCGGCGAGGGTGCGCGCGAGGTGCAGGGCCCGGTCGCAGAGCTCCTCACGGACGAGCGCGTCCCCCTCGCCGGCCGTGTGGCCGGTGCTGAAGAGCAGGTGGACGGCGGTGAGCACGCTGTCCAGGCGCTCGGGCAGCTCCGCCCGGCCCGGAACCCGGTAGGGGATCCGCGCTTCGGAGATCTTCTTCTTGGCCCGGGTGATCCGTGCCGCCATCGTCGGCTCGGACACCAGGAAGGCCCGGGCGACGTCGGGCGTGGGAACGCCGCAGACCAGGCGCAGGGTGAGGGCGACGCGGGCCTCGGGGGCGAGGGTGGGGTGGCAGCAGGTGAACACCAGCCGGAGCCGGTCGTCCGGCACCGCGGCGTCGGGCCAGTCCAGGTCGGCCGGGTCGTGCGGATCGACGGTCGCCGGCTCCACGAGCAGCGGGAGCTTGCGCCGGAGGGTGGCCTCGCGACGCAACCGGTCCAGCGCCTGGTTCCGCGCCGCCGTGGTCAGCCACGCGCCGGGCCGCTCCGGGACGCCGTCCCGGGTCCAGGCCTGCAGCGCGCTGACGTACGCCTCCTGCGCGCACTCCTCCGCGACGTCCAGGTCGCCCGCGACGCGCACCGTGGCGGACAGCACGAAAGCCCACTCGGAGCGGTGGGCCTGCGCCAGCGCGGCAGCGACCGCGTCCGCCTGCATGGCGGACGCGGTCGGCTCGTCGCTGGGAGCGATCAGAACGGGTTCGTCGTCGGGTCCACGACCGGGCGGACCTCGACGCCGCCGCCGGGGGCGGGGGCCGGGCACAGCTTGGCGATCTCGACGGCGTGGTCGAGGTCGCGCGCCTCGACGACGTAGATGCCGTTCAAGGCCTCCTTGGTCTCGACGAACGGGCCGTCCGTCACCGTGCCGCCACCCTTGATCGTGGTGGCCGTCGTCGGGGGCGCGAGCGCCTCCCCGCCCGCCAGGGACCCACCGAGCGCGAAGACCTGCTCGACGAACTTGCTGTGGGCGTCGACCACCGCGGGCCATGCCTCGGGCGAGATGTTCGCGTAGAAGGCCGGGTCTTCGTAGATGAGGATCGCGTACTTGGCCATGGAGCTGCCTCCTGCACTGGGTCGCGGGCCGGCCTGTCCGGCTCCGTCATCAGCAACGACGAACACCCTGCCGCCGGATCGACAGCCAGGCCCGGATCTTCCTCAAGATCTTTCCGGCGCCGCCGCCGCCGTGCGCGCCGGAGTCCGCTCCGCGTGCTGAAGTGCACTCCAGCGGCCCCACCTGACGCTCCGTCTCGCCGCGGAGCGGCGCGACGGGATGCCGCCCGCCGACGCCTAGGTGGCTGCTGCTTGGGGCGCCAGCGGCACTGCTGCCGGGTCGGACTTCCCGCGCCGGCGCTTCAGCTGGTCACGCCCCAAGACCACCCCAGCAGAGGCACCTGCCGCCGCCGGTGCGACGGTGGCTCCCCAACCGTGACCGGTCAGGAGCATCACGACCGTGCTCTACACAGCCGCGCTACACCGTCCGTCCCGCTGGCCCTTCCTCTATCGGACAAGATCGCGAAGGCTGCGGGCGGCCATATAGCGCTGTCAGAAGCGCGCCGTCTACCGCTGCAAGTCACACGCGCAAGGTCCAGCCGGTGCACCCGCTCATGCCGGGTCGAGACGACGACACCAACCCAGCACGGGCGCGGCTCGGTGCAGGCCATCTCTAGAGGGAGAGCTCAGCCAGTGCACGCATGGCGTCGTCCGCCCGGTCAAGCGGAACGAACACGTGGTCGTGGGTGTACCCCGCGACGACGTTGGCGCTGATGCCGGCTTCGGTGAGGACTCGGCTGACGGCCGCGGTCAGTCCTACCGCCTCGAGCGCAGAATGGATCTCCAGGGTGATCCAAGCGGCGACGAACTCGTACGCGACACCCATGAGGTCAGCCTGCTGCTGCTCAAGGACCAAGGTCGTCCCTTCGGCTTCTCGAACCACGACGACGGGATCGGAACCCGCGGGAACGCCAGTGCTGACTTGTGCGTAGACATAGGAGCCGTCGTTGAGTCGCGGTGACATGCCGCGCAGCAGCGCGGTCAAGTCGCGTTCCCCGGTCAACGTTGTCTTCCCGTGACCAGGTCGCAGGCGGCAGCGTCTGCCTGGGGGGTGGGCGTGATCATCGGTCGATCATGCCGTCGCACCTGCAGGAGTCCGCCGTTCGGCTGTAGCTGAGTTGCAGTCGCCACTACCCCGCCGCCCTGAACGCGACATCAAGACGGCCGACCTGACCGCAGTGCCCTCGTCTGTGACAAGTGATCACGGGCGCCATCTCGCCGGGTGTGCGTCCGGTGGCCCACGGCTGTGCGGTCAGAAGTCCAGGACGGGGGCGAGGGCATCGAGTAGCTCGTCCAGCCCGGCGCTTGCGGGACCCTCGTACTCCCCGATCTCCACGCCGACCAGGCTGCTGGCGGCGACCGCCGTGGCGCACTCGTGCAGGTCCGGCAGGCTCAGGCCGTTTGGGACGGCGTAGTCGGTGCGGACGATCCCCGGTTCCAGGACGTCGCAGTCCAGGTGGAAGTAGACCGGGCGTCCGGCGACGGCGTCGGCGACCCGGGCCCCGAGGTCCGGGCCAGGCGTCACCAACGCCACCCGGCCAGCCCGCACGTGCTCGACCTCGGCGGGGTCCAGGTCGCGGGCACCGACCAGTACCGCGCCGGCGATGGCCGGCCCGTCGAGCCCGGTGTTCCACCAGCCCAGCGGCGCGGACAGGGCCATCCCGCCCAGGTAGCCGGTCTGGGTGTCGGGTGGACGGTTGAGGTCTCCATGCGCGTCCAGCCACAGGACCACCGCCTCGGGGTGGTGAGCAGCCATGCGCGGCTGCGTCGCCAGGGCGACCGCGCACCTGGTGATCGCTGTCACCGGCGCCATGTCGATGCCGCATGAACACTGACCCCCTGGTGCCGCTGGAACTTTGACCCCTCGGTGACCTTGAGGAGTGATGACCGTGGAGAACTGGGCCGAGATCCGTCGTTTGCACCTGACGGAGAAGATGCCGATCAAGGCGATCGCCCGCCGGCTGGGGATCGCCCGCAACACGGTCCGGTCGGCGTTGGCGGCGGCGGAGCCGC
>JAABUN010006621.1_pt1 | contig 13161 bp, 20 predicted proteins | sample 5559311 | NCBI WGS metagenome assembly JAABUN01 (sample SAMN10711877, study PRJNA513370) | rock metagenome | isolation source: Antarctica rocks | place: Antarctica: Victoria Land, Siegfried Peak sud | reverse complement strand
CCCCGAAGGGGCGCGAGAACATCGAGAACATCAAGCGCGACTTCAATCCGATTAAGTTCGACCCGATCACCGTCAACATCCGGGAGAACATGGAGTTGTCGGTGGTCGATGGCCAGCACCGGGTCGTCGCAATGCGCGAGCTTGGCCGGGGGCATCAAGTCTTTCCCGCAATGGTCAGCTTCGGCCAGACGCTTAGCGAGGAAGCTAATCGGTTCTGGACACAGGATGACAACACCAAACCGGTGACGCTGATTGAGAAGTTTCGGACCAAGCAGTCCGATGTCACACAACATCAGGCCCGCTCCATTGCGGCGGTTCTGAGTGAGTACGGGTATGAAGTCAAGTCGTCATCGGCGCCCGGCACGCTGCGATGCATCGCCAGCATTGAGGCCGTCTACGGAAATCATGGCGAGGGCTTGCTGCGGGCTGTGCTCGTGGTGCTTTCGGAGGCGTGGGGGTCGGATGTCGGGCGGGTCGACAATCGGCTCTTCCGTGGGTTGGCCCGGTTTATCACGCACTACGGACACGCGGTTGATCCCAACCGATTGACCCGAACACTAAGGCGCTCTTCGGCCCGGCAAGTTCAAGAAACGGCGGCTGGTATGGCGACCGGGGTGGGGACGGATCACATGACCTCGACGGTCAACGCCATTCGGACGTTGTACGACTTCCGTCAATCACCAGCGCATCGCCTACCGCCGTTCATGCACCGGACGAGCTTCGACCTGGACGCTTGGGTGGCGAGAAGGAGCCAATGAGCATGGAGATGGTTGCGATCAATCAGATCGTCCTGACCCGCCGGATGCGTGAGGACTTCGGCAACATCGAGCCGCTGATGTCCAGCATCAAGGCGCACGGGCTGTTGCACCCGATCGTCGTGGCCGCCGATAACACGTTGATTGCGGGCGGGCGGCGACTAGCGGCCTACCGCAACATGGGGCGTCAGGAGATACCCGTCCAACGGCTCGGTGATCTATCGGAGCACCAGCGGCGCGAAATCGAGTTGGACGAGAACATCCGGCGCAAGGACCTGACCGAGTACGAGCGGTCCAATCTGATCCGCCGGATTGCGGACTTGGCCAAAGACGGAGAGGGGGTTTCGCGCCAAGTTGGCGCGAAACCTAAAGGTGGCCGACCCCCTGAGCCCGGATCGTATCGGGATGTCGAGCAACGAACGGGCATTCCGGGAACGTCCATTCGTCGCGCCGAAGAGCACGTCGCCGCCGTGGAGACCTACCCCGACTTGGAACCGCTGCCGCAGTCCCGCGCCATCGCCGAGGCCAAAGCCCGACGGGCGGCGGAGAACGCGGCGGCATCGTCCGTCTCCCTACCGTCGCCGATGCCACCCACCGGCCCAGTGGTCCGGGATACTCCGCCGATCACCGTCCCGACAACCGATCCCACCGCGATGGCCCGCAGCATCGCCAGGCACGTCGACCGGACGTTCATCGCCGAATTGATCGCCGAACTCCATCACGTCGCCGACGGCATGGAGAACTAACGATGCCCCGCTCCCGAACGATCAAGCCGGCGTTCTTCCATAACGAGGACGTGATCGAGTTGCCGATGGCGACCCGGCTCCTGTTCATCGGCCTCTGGACGGTGGCTGATCGCGAGGGCCGACTGGAGGACCGCCCCAAGCGGCTCAAGATGCAGCTCTTTCCGGCTGACGACGTCGACATCGACGCCTGCCTGGATGAGCTCGTCGACGCCGGGATGATCGAGCGGTACCAAGTCGATGGCGGACGGTTCATCCAGGTCACGAACTTCGTGGCCCATCAACAACCGCACCCGAAGGAGACCGACTCGGTGATTCCGGACCCGTCCGGGGCCCTCAGCCGACCGAGTCGGGAGAAGCGGGTACCCACGCCCACGGATCAACCGGCCAGCAACCGTCCAGCAACCGGCCAGCAACCGGCGGACAGTGGGCCTGCCACGCTTACACCTTACGTTCTTACACCTCACACTCCTTCACTCTCGACCTCGCCACCCACACCCAGCGCGCGCGAAGCGCCGCCCTCGGCGGTGTTGGCGGCGGTGATTCCCGACGACATCACAAGGTTCACCGAAGAGTTCCGGGAACTGGATCCGGAACTCGACGCCACCTGGTTCCGGCAGGCGCTGGCCGAAGCGGAGTTCGAGTGCGATGGCGGCGCCGGCGAACTGAGCGCCGACGATCTCCGGGAGGCGTTGACGGTGGCGATTGAAATCGTCGACATCGCCTTCCGGAACGACAACGAGAAATACCCGATCAAGGTCCCGACGCGCTTCGCCGCGAGCAAGGTCGTCTGGGCGATCGAGTCCCGGCTCAACGACGTCCGCGAGCGACGACACCGACCGCCCGTTCCGCCACCACGACGCGGTCCCGTCGTCAGGAACACCATTCCGACCGCTGGAGCGACCGCTAGGAGCTACCCGCCATGACCACCGACACCATCACCCGCGCCGTTCAGGGTTTCCGCGACCTCGCCGACCAGGACGGCATCACCACCACGATCACCACGCCGCAGCCCGACCGCCTCGACGCGATCCTCGCTGAGATCACTGCCCTCGTCGACTCCGAGCCGATGGTGACGATCGCCGTCGCCGGGGAGTCCGAGATGGGGACCAGCCCGGTGGATGTCGCCGAGACCGTCCTGCGCCGCATCCAGGAACGGCTGGAGGGTGAGACGACGTGAGCATCGACATCCGCAAGCGTGGTGCACCGACCACCTTTCAGGACCATCTCGGGCGCGAGGTCTACGAGACCGCCGGACGCGGAGCCATCATGCCAGCCTGGTCGTCCCTGAGTCAGGCTCGGCGATGGCGCTGGATCTGGGCCGGGGAGTCCGCTGTCGCGATGGCCCGGGCGACGTCGTCCGTGCCAGTGCCAGAGCAGGAACCACCGGTCGCGTCGCGTCCCGCCGTCGTCAGACCCGCCGGGACGGCGCCGATGCAACTGCATGAGAACTGGGGCGCCCAGATCCGCAAGCGTCGTCAGGCCCGGCAGCCATGAGCCGCACTGACCGCACGGTCCGCGGCGACCGGCGCTGCGACGCCACCATCACCCCGATCGCCGTCCGGCGGCAGGGCACGGACCTGTCCTCAATGGAGCTGATCGCGCTGCTGGAGGCGGAGCCCGATGTCGCGAGCGTGCTGACGATATTGGCCGACGACGCGATCCCCGCCGCCGCCCGTGACATCGTTCGCCGCCAGCTGGTCGGGATCGTCAGGATGATCCGGCTGACGCTGCCGACGGTGACGACGTGAGAGTGCTCGACCTCTTCAGTGGTGTCGGCTGCTTCGCCATCGCCACGCACCTGCTCGGGATGGAGACGGCGGCGTTCGTGGAGATCGACCCCGCCTGCCAACGCCTGCTGGCCCAACGCTTCCCCGGAGTCCCTGTCCATGGCGATATCACCACCCTTGACGACGCCACCCTCGCCTCCCTTGGTCCAGTCGACCTTGTTTGCGGCGGACCACCCTGCCAGCCGGTCAGCGTCGCCGGGCAGCGCCGAGGCGCGGACGATGACCGCTGGCTCTGGCCGGAGATGCTCCGTGTTGTTGACCGGGTCCGACCCCGCTACGTGGTGGCTGAGAACCCTCCTGGAATCGTCTCGATGGGACTCGCAACTGTGGTTGCTGCGCTGGAAGGTCTCGGTTACGTCGTTCGGCACCCCGAGATACCGGCTGGTGCCCTCGACGCCGACCACATCCGGCAGCGGGTCTGGGTCCTCGCGGTCGCCCATGCCGACGCCGACCGTGGACTGCGCGACGGAGCGGACGGCGAAGTACGCGCAGGGTGGGACCTCGCTCTCGCTGGCGGTGCGGCAGGCCGTGCCGACGCCCAGAGCGGAGGGCTTCGACGCGGGAGCGCACCGCGGCAAGCCCGACAGCCTGCACGCGATGGTCAAGGCGCGGCAACGGGAGTCGGTCCCGACGCCAACCGCATCCATGGCCACGGGACCGAGCCGGTCGGGGCGTCAGGGTGGACCGAACCTGCAAACAGCCATCCGGGAACGGGTGCCGACGCCGACGGCCAACGATGCCCGGCAGGGGGCGGAGGGGGCGTCGCAGTCAGGGAGTCCCTCCCTGACTGCGACGGTGCTGTACCAATCGGGCGACCGGCCCACGGGGGCGCTGTCGCCGGAGTACGTCGAGTTCCTGATGGCGCTTCCGGAGGGCTGGACGGACCCATCGAACACGGACCTGACGATCTGGTCGCTCATGGGACGTGGGGACGCCGCTACCCCGCCGACTACCCCGTGTGGATGATCCGATCCCAGCCGTCCGGGCTCACTCAGCGATCTGCTGGCCGGTCGACTCGACTGAAACAGCTCGGCAACGCGATCTACTGGCCAATCGCCTATGAGGTCCTGCGGCCGATCGCCATCCGGGAAGGGCTGGTGCGGGAATGACGGACACCATGACACGACAACGGCTCATCGTCACGATCAACGAGCACCCGAACAAGCGCCTGTCGCCCAACGCCCCGCCACCGGCAAGTGTTGCGGCCAAACGTGGACGGGCGTCCGTGGTCTGGATGGCACGGGTCAACGGTTACGACGCCGCCCGGCTCGCGGTCATCGACCACGCGGTGGATCGGAGCCCGGAGCTGTATTACGCCGCCTGCCGGGCCCAGTTCCCCGACGTATTGGTTCGGCTGGACATGGGTAACACCGACCTTGCCTGGATGGCCGGGCCGGTCGACGTGGACATCGTGATCGGGTGGGGGGTCGGCTCGGCCCGGAAGGACGACGACAACGCCATCGCGATGTGCAAGAGCGCCCGGGATGGGGTCGCCGACCTGTTCGGAGCAAGCGATCGGCGATGGCGAACCCGGCGGGTCGTCCAGACCCGATCCGGCCCCACCCGCCCCCACGGCCAGCTGTCTTTCACTTTCACGCCACGGGATTATTCATGAGGATCGAGTACGTCATGCCCTACGTCGGCGGTACCATCGTCTGGCCGTGGTGCTGCCTGACCAAGGACGCCCGGGACGCCGACCGGTGGCGGGCCTGGGTCGTTCGGCAACGGCCCGAGGCCAGCACCATGACCCACATCCTCGACGTCCGGGAGCGGCCCAGCTACCACGCCGGCGCCGAGACCGGCCCGACGCGGGACCAGGCGCAGGCCATCCTCGACCGTCACCAGCACCGTCGGCACTGATTCGCCACGACCACGAGGAGACCGACCCCATGACGAAGCGTGACATTGATCCCGTGATTCGACAGGCCATTCACATCGAAGGCACCGAGAAAACGGCCGTGAAACTCGCCCACGCGATTGCCTTGCAATGCAAGGGCGACTCCGAGTTTGCCGCTCGGAACTCGCAACGGGCGTTCTCGCTCCTCCGGTTGGCGGGGGTGGACATCGACACGATCCTCAGCCCTGTCGCCGCCACCGACCGCCCGACGACTGAGCCGACATTGGAGGCGCAGGAATGAACGGAACCTATGCGCGGGACCTTCCGGCCGAATATCGGGAGTTCCAGCGTCTGCTCGCGCTCCTCCGCGATATCCCGACCCACCAGACTCGGCGGCGGTACGACCTGATCGCCGACATCAAGCGACTCGGAGGACGACCATGACCACCACACCTAGCACCCGAGACGATGCACCGGAGCCCGTCGGCGACCAATGGCTCGTCGCACCCGAGGACGCGGCGATCGTCCATGCGCTGATGCCTGAACTGGCCCCGACCGTCGCCGCGATCATCCCGCATCTGGCCGTTACCGCGGCGGCTCGTGCAATCGTCGATGCTCGGTCCTTGCACGGTGGAGCGGACGAGGAACCGTGGTCGCATCGGTTCATTGCCGAGAATGCCCTCATCGCCGCCCTGCCATTCCTTTCGCCCCCCACGCCCGGCCCGGTGCCCGCGGTGATAACAGATGCGATGGTCGAGGCGGGGCAAGAGGCGCTGATCGATGCCGAACTGAAGGTCGGTGGCATTCCAGAAATGCTGGGCTATGAGCTCATGACCCGCGCCGTTCTCGACGCCGCCCTCGAGGCCGCCCCACCGCCGCCCGCCGCCGCCCACGGGACAGCCGATGCGTGGGAACGCAAGCGCGGGGAGTTCGTCCCGTATTCCGACGATGACGACCCGCCCGCCGAACGAGACGGCGAACTCGATGGTTTCGCCGCATGGTTCGATGCCGGACCGGAGTACCGGCACCTGACGATGGCCGAGGCGGTCGCGCAGTTCCGGGCCAGCCGGGCGGAGGGGGTGGACGGTTGAGCGAGCAATTGAGACACCTGTTCCGAGCCAGGCGAAAGGAATCAGCCGTGCCGCATGATCCTGAGCACCGGATCGCTGAACTGGAATCCCGGCTGGCCGAGGCGGAGGAGCGGATCGGGCGACTCGTCGCGTTCTCCGATAAGGTGATCGATGAGTACGAGCAAGTGCATCCCGCCCACGTTCTACCGCTCACGCGAACGATGCGCATCCTCCATCCCGGCGATCTCGTTCCCATCGCCCCCGCGCCGGCGCCGGAGGGTTGACCGTCTGCTAGACTGGCAAGTGCCCATCCACGACCCCGTGACGATGCCCGGCCTCACCGCCGGGGCGCGTGGCCGTGAGCGATTCTCCCTTACAAAACGTTATCGCTCCCAAGCCGTTCACCTGGACACGAGGCCGGGTGGAAGCCGCTGTGCTCGTCGCCGACGACACCCTCTCGAATGACGAGATCGCCCAAAGCTGTGGGATCTCATCCCAGACGCTCGCCGTCTGGAAGCGGCACCCCGAGTTCATGGCCCGCGTCGACCAGCTCGTCGCCGACCTCCAGGAGCACGCCCGCAAGCGCGGCCTGGCCCGGCTGGACAAGCGGCAGGCGACGGCGTTCGACCGGCACCGGCGCATGGTCGACCTGATCCTGGCCCGCGCCGCCGACATCGGCCTGGAAACGCCCGGCGGCGAGACAGGCCTGGTCGTGCGGCAGTACCGCTCCATCGGCACCGGTCCCAACGCCCGCCAGGTCACGGAGTACCCGTTCGACGCCGCCCTGATGCGTGAGCTGCGGGAGCTGGAGAAGCAGATCGCTCAGGACGCCGGCCAGTGGAGCGAGAAGCGCGAGGTCGCCCACAGCGGCGGGCTCACCTTCGCCGACCTGATCGGCCTCGCCGCCGACGATGATGGAGGTGGGGTGTGAGCCAGTTGCTCAGGATGTCCCGTCCTAAACGATTCATCGGCAACGACCTGATCCGACAGAGCGAAGTCGTTTCGACTGGGGCTGACCCGGACAACGACATTGCCTTTGTTGTGGGAGTCGTTGCTGGCCAGCCGCATCGCCTGGCGATTGTTACGGGAAGCGAAGGCTGCGTTGTCTATCGGTCGATGTCACTTGACGAGGCAGAATGCTTCGCTCGTTCCATGCTCGTTCAAATCGAGCGGGAGCGGACCGTCTAATGGTCGCCGCCACCTATCCCGCCGGGACCACGCTGACGTACTACCCCCTCGGAGCCGCCCGCGACAGCTTCGCTATCCTTCACCGCCCCCCCTTCGCAGAGGCGGTGGCTCCATGACGACAACCGCCGTCCGCCACGGTGCCCGTCTCGTCGCCCAGCGTGCGCAAGACCCGGTCTGGTTCTGCCGTGAGGTGCTGGGCCACGACCCGTGGCTCCTGCCCCGGCAGATCATGCGGGCCGTCAACGTGCCCCGCTCCCGGACCGCGGTCAAGTCCTGCCACTCGTCCGGGAAAGCACTAGCGCTCGATACGCCGATCCCGACCCCGTCCGGCTGGACGACCATGGGCGACATGCGCGTCGGTGACACGGTGTACGACGAAGCCGGCCAACCCTGCCGGGTCATCGAGACATCGCCCGTCTTCACCGATCACCCCTGTTACCGCGTGGCGTTCGACGATGGCACCAGCATCGTCGCCGACGAAGGCCACCGGTGGACGGTGTTGCGTTCGTCGGCGCGGCAGACGGTCCGTCGGCGGGGCTCGGCGGGCGACTGGCGCGACCACTGGGACATCGCCGAAACGATCACGACACCCGAACTGGTTGGTGGCGAGACGATCGTCGGGGACCGGGATGTCACGATCCCATACACGCAGCCACTCCACGGTGAATCAGGGGACCTTCCCGTCCCGCCGTATACGCTGGGCGTCTGGCTCGGAGATGGCACGACGGTGTTCGCCTCGGTCACGTTGTCCGACCAGGACCTGCCGACGATCAAGGTGGGCATTGAGGCGGATGGGTGGGAGCTGCTGATTCGCCCGTCGGCGGTGGCGGACCATTGCGCGGGGTATGGGCTCCGTCCACGCGGGGGCGCTGGCCAGACCGTGCTCCGACATGCAGGGCTCATCGGCGACAAGCACATCCCCATGGCGTACCTCCGAGCCAGCGAAGCCGACCGGCTGGCGCTGTTGCAGGGCATCATGGACACCGATGGCTACGCAGGGAATGGCGGTGCAGCAGCGATCGGCCTCAGCTGCGAGCGGCTCGTGTGCGATGTTGCTGAGTTGATCCGGACGTTCGGTTGGCGCGTCCGTCCCAGCGAAGGAATCGCCCGACTTGGGGACAAAACGTTTCCGTGCTGGACAATGTCCTTTGCTCCTGACCGCCCCGTGTTCCGTGTCGAGCGGAAGCAGCATCCACGGGGCGATGGACATCGCTCGCGGACCACGCATCGCGCTATCGTGTCGGTCGAGCGCGTCGAGACGGTGCCGACGCGGTGCATTGCCGTTGATAGCCCGCGCCGGCTTTACCTGGCCGGCGCGGGTCTGGTGCCGACGCACAACACCTTCACCGCCGCCGAGATGGTTCTCTGGTGGGTGTTCGTCAAGCGCGGCATCGCCATCACGACGGCGCCCACCTGGAACCAGGTCGAGAAACTGCTCTGGCGCGAGATCCACATCGCCCATGCCGGCTCGCGTTTCCCGCTCGGTGGCGAACTGATCCAGACCGAACTCAAGGTCGAACCCAACACCTTCGCCATTGGTCTCTCCACCAACGAGGGCGTTCGCTTCCAGGGCTGGCACGCCAGTCCTGGTCACCCGATCCTCATCATCCTGGACGAGGGCCCCGGTGTCGCTCCTGACATCTATGAGGCCATCGAGGGAATCCGGGCCGGTGGCGACGTGCGTGTTCTCGTTCTCGGCAACCCGGTCATTGCCTCCGGTCCGTTCTACGACGCCTTCTCCACTCAGCGTGCTTCGTGGACCACCTTCACCATCGACGCACTGGCGACCCCGAACTTCACCGACGACCTGTCCCGACCGATGACGTTGGACGAGTTGCGGGCGCTCACCGCCGACGAGCTCCAGTGGGCGCCGCGGCCGTACCTGACGCGGCGCTCCTGGGTGCGGGAGAAGCTGGACGAGTGGGGCGAGCAGTCGCCGCTTTGGGCCAGCCGCGTCCGGGGAGACTTTCCCAAGCAGAGCGAGGACGCACTGATCTCGCTGGCCTGGCTGGAGCGGGCGTCGGTCCCCGTCGACCCGGTGCTGGCGGTGCTGGATCCCGTCGTCGCCGGGCTGGACGTGGCGGGGCCGGGTGAAGACGAGACGGTGCTCACCATCCGGACGGCGGGTAGACCGTCATACATCCTCTCCATGCAGGCGTGGGCGCACGCCGACCCCCGTGGCGCCGTCGTCGCGGCCCTTGCGCCCTACCGTGACCGGTTGGAGACCATCAACGTCGACAGCATCGGCGTCGGCTACCACTTCGCCCGCCACCTCGAGGACCAGGGCTTCCCGGTCACGGACGTCAACGTCGGCGAGCGGCCGACCCGGAACGCCCAGGACAAGTTCGCCAACCTGAAGGCGGAGCTGTACTGGAACCTGCGGCAGGCGTTCGAGGCGGGCGACGTCGTCGGGCTGACCGATGACCGGGCCGTGGGGCAGTGCGCGTCGATTCAGTACCGGCAGGACAGCCGGGGACATATCGCGATCGAGAGCAAGGACGCCGCCCGCAAGCGCGGCGTGCGGAGCCCGGACCGGGCCGAGTCGCTGATGCTGGCCTACGCCACCGGCGGCGATGACGCTGGCGAGGTCACGACGTCGAACTACATCAGGAGATTGTACCGATGAACCATTGCTCGAATGGCGACCCCACAAGCTACGTCGATACCAGCTACGTCGATCAACAGGACCTTCGATTTTCCGAGGCATATGCCGAAGCCGTACTCATACCCGAACGCGACTTGAGTGGCGAGATCACCGACGCCATGGTTGAGGCAGCTGCTCGCACGTTATACGAGACTTTTGATCTCTATCATGACTCGAAAGAAGCGTCTTGGGAGACGTTCGGAATACTGTCTCGACATGCATATCGGAAGCTTATGCACAAGGCATTGGTGGCCGCCTTTCGCGCGAAGCGTGAAGCCCCATGACCACCCCAATCCGCAGCGAGCCCGTCGCCACCTCCGCCCCCGGCCAGCCGACGACGTTCGTGCCGACCGAGGCGACCCACAAGCGCATCGAGCAGGAGCGCGATAACGCCGGCGACGACTGGACCGTGATTCAGACCTTTCGGGACTACGCCGCCGGCACCCATCCGCAGACCCTCACGGCCGGGCAGCAGGATGTGCTCCGCATGCTCTCGTCGAGCGCGGCCGGCCGGGGCTTCGCCGACAACCTCTGCAAGGTCGTCCTTCGGGCCGTGACCGACCGGCTGGCCGTCGAGCGCTTCACGGTTGAGCCAACCGCCGACACGAAACCCGCGAGCGAGTCCGCCGATGCCGTGGCGACCTACCTCGAGCGCGTCATGACCCGCAACGGCGGCGGTGCCCTCCAGGCTCGGGTCCACTACGCCGCCGTCCGGGACGGCAATACGGCGGTTAGCCTCCGGTGGGACAACGAGCGCCAGTCGGTGCGCATCCGGCCGGAGCCGTGGTGGGATGGGGCGACGGGCGTGTGGGTGGCCTACGACGGCGACGGCGAGCCCGAGTACGCCGTTCGCGACTGGCAGCTCAAGGAACTGGTCGAGGTCAATGGACAACTCCGCTATAGCGACGTGCAGCGCCGCGTGATCTGGTGGCCGGACCGGATCGAGCGCTACCGCAAGAGCGGGCAGGGCTGGCAGCCGGCGCCGCAGCCCGGCGAGCCGGAGACCGGCATCGTCCCGTGGTTGCGGCCCAACACCGATCAGCCGCTGCACATCCCGATCGTCCACTTCGCCGCCAATGCCGACGACGACCACCCCTATGGCGTTAGCGATCTGGCCGGCGGCGTGCTGAGTTTGCAGGACGAGCTCAACGACATCCAGCGCAGCGTCACCGGCGCCGCCCGGCACGCCGGCTTCCCGATGTACTTCGGATCTGGCATCGCGTCGCCGCGGCCGACGCCGGACACTCCCAACCCGCCGCCGACGATCACGGTCGAGCCGGGGCTGTGGGTCACGGTCGCCAATCCCGACGCCCGCGCTGTCGTGCTGCCCGCTGGCGAGATCGGGCCATTGCTCGACGCCTACCGGCTCAAGCTCCAGGCGATCTGCCGGATGACCAGCACCCCGATCCATGAGATCACCGGCGAATGGCCCAGCGGCGAAGCCCTACTTCGGGCCGAGATCGGGCTGGTCCAGCGCGGAGAGCGGTTGCAGGACCTGTTCACCGGCGCCTGGACGACGGTGCCGCACCGGGCGACGGAGCTGGCCAACGCCTTCGGGCAGGCCGGGCTCGATGAGACGGCCCTGATCGGCTGCCAGTGGGCCAGCGTCGACCGGCGCGACCCGCTCAGCCTGGCGACCATCCAGGATGCCCACGCCACCGCGCTCCAGAAGACAGAGACCCTGCGGTCAGCGTGGGCGCTGCGTGAGGCGGGCGTGCCGGACGACGCGGTGCAGGATTTGGTCGACCTGAACGGCATGGACGCGATGGACGGCACGGGGACGGTCGGCGGCGGTCCGTAGCGTCCATGCCGCTGACCACAACCGATGTCGCCCGCCGCTGGGGCAGGGCGATCCGCATGATTCGCATGACGCGCCACGGGCGCTGAACAGGAGTAACGCATGGCATTCACCTCCGCGACCGCCGGCAACCTCGGCGCCCATCTCGCCGCAACTCGGCTCAACTGGCTGACCGGCCCGATCAAGATCCTGCTCTGCACGTCGCTCTTCACGCCGAACAAGGACACAACGGTCTACAAGTCGGACGTGACCAACGAGGTCGCCACCGGCAACGGGTACACCCAGCGCGGCCTCGCGCTCGCCTCCAAGACCGCCGCCTACGACGCCGCGACCGACACGACGGTGATGGACGCCGCCGACCCGGTCTGGACCACGGCGGCCGGTCAGACGCTCACCTACCGCATCTTCGTGATCTACAGCGACACCGGGGTTGACACGACCAGCCCGGTGATCTGTTGGGGTGTGGAAGCCGCCGACCAGGTCGCGTCCAACGGCGGCTCCGCTACCATCGTCTTCGACGCGACCGGCATCGTCCGGCTGGCGACGTAGGCCGGGAGAGGCTGACACATGGTCACGTTCACCCGGCACACCGACGGCCAGACCATCGTCGCCAACGACATCAACGAGTTGCAGGTCGGGCTGGAGTCCGTTCCCGTTCGGTCTCCCATCGAGACAACGCTTTACGTCAGGGATGATTTCCTCAATGGATCGAGCGGCGACCTCGGCTGGACGACCACGGGCGGGACGACCAGTATCCCCGTGCTTGGCGGGCACCCCGGCTCAATTCGCCGCAACACGGGGACGGTCTCCGGGACCGTCGCGTCCAGCCGTCTCTCTACCCCCGTCGCACCGGCCGACACGTTCGACCTGCGATTCAACATGTTCCTGACCCAGAACGATGCCAACACGGTCTGCCGCATGGGGCTATCGGGCGACGCCACGATCAACGCGGCGACGGAAGGCATCTGGATCGAGAAGCTGGCGGCGGACACGTCGTGGTTCGGGGTCGTGCGTGTTGGCGGCGCCTCGACCCGGACCGCCGCGCTCGGCGCGGTGTCAGCGGGGACGTGGATCAACGGGCGGGTCCGGCGGGTCAACGACACGACCGTCGCGTTCTCGCTCGACGGCGGAACAACGGACGTGACATCGACAGCGACCGCTCCGACCTCCGGAATCCAGCCGTTCGTCCACGTCACCACCACCACCACCGTGAGCAAGGATTTCGTGCTCGACTGGTTCGACATGCTCATCACCGGCCTGACCCGGTAGGGAGACCAACGATGACCGACATCTGTGTCAGCACGGGACATTGTCAGTACGGCGGGCCGGGGAAGTT
>JAABUN010006620.1_pt1 | contig 13162 bp, 20 predicted proteins | sample 5559311 | NCBI WGS metagenome assembly JAABUN01 (sample SAMN10711877, study PRJNA513370) | rock metagenome | isolation source: Antarctica rocks | place: Antarctica: Victoria Land, Siegfried Peak sud | reverse complement strand
TGAAGGAGGCCCGCATGCTCGGCTATGGACTCATCGGCACAATCGTCCTGATCATCGTGGTCGTCGTACTCCTGCGCATCCTTGGGGTGCTCTGACCGGATCCCGCGCTAACTCCCCTAAGTGCTCCATTTCATAATCAGTAGTGGGGTTAGACGTGGCTCGTTTCTTCGCAACCACGCCGATCCACCCCCACAAGTATTTGTGAAATGAAGCACTAAGCGTGCTCGACGCACGCCAAGGAAGGTTGGCGTGCGTCGAGATCGGCGGCGGCGCTGGGGTTCTCTGCCCGCGCCCTCGGGCAGGCGACATAACAGCGCCGGATTTCCGCGATAGCGGTCGGCGGGTTGACCATAAGCGGGCGGCGACCGTCACGGCAGGGGTACGGCGAACTTGATCCCCTGCACCTCGAACGCGAGGTCTTTCGCGTCGGGTGGCACGTCGAAGACTACCGCCGTCTTCGCCGTGAGGTCGGGCTGCACGGTCTGGCTGAGGAACAGCACCTTGTGCTCGCCCAGCGTCTGCGCCGCGCCCGCCGCGACGACCTTGTAGCTATTGCCGGTGGGCTTGTTCGTCACCGCGAAGTCCCCGTTGTTGAGCGGGTAGCTCTGCTTGCCGACGTTTTTGAGCGTCGTGTAGCAGATGAGGTAGACCCCCTGCGGCGCGGTCGGGTCGGCCCCGACCCGCTGCGCCCGTTCCACCCGATCGAGCGTCACCGCCCAGTTGCCCCGCGTCGCCGTCTGCCCCACGGCGGGCAGGGCCGCGCCCGTCGCGGGCGCGCCACCCGAGACCGCCTGCGTCGGGGATTTCCCCACGTTGGCGAGCAAGCCGCCGGTCAAGGCGACGATCGCGCAGACACCGAGCAACACCAGCGTGCCGCAGCCCAACACGAGCCATTTCCAGGGATTGGCGCGGCGCGGCGCGGGCGGCGGTGTGGTCGGGATGAACGGCTGCTGACCCGACGCGTGATACTCCGGCGGCGCTGATCCCGGTGCGCTCACAAGTTCCCTCCCTCTCCGTGCGCCGGTGGCCGCTTAGCCGTGGCGTCTCGCCCCGCCGTTCACCGGATTTCCATGACGCCCCTCAGCCCCGGCGACGCCCCTCCTGGCGCGCCAGCCGCCGCGCGGGAGCAGGAGCATCGCCGCTGCGGTGCCCGGTGTCAACCGGGCGGCCCTGCCGCGCTCGTGCCGGTCACGTCATGGTGCCGCCTCACAGGGGGCTACCCGCGAGCGCCGCCTCCAACGCGTGGATGATCGCCACCGGCGCGGCGTCCGCCGACAGAGGCGGCACGCGCCGCGCAGGATGACCCAGGGGCGCAGGAAATGCCCGCAACGGCCCAAGGAGCCGCCCCCGGCGTGTGGGGGCGGCTCCGGCACACGCCGGGGGCGGCGGTAGTGCCGCACAGCGTCCACCGTGAAATCATGCGCCATACCAACCCGTATAGTGATCACATGGTGCGCGGGGGCGTGCCGGCGGGGTAGGTGCCGCGCACAGCAGCTGTGGAGGTAACGCATGGCCCAGGAGATCGAGGTGACGACCGGCGCGGCGGATCCGGTGGCCGACTACGACGCGATCTGCCGGGTGGTGGAATTGTGTACTGACGGTGAGGCCAAGGGCGACGTCGCGAAGCTCCGGGAAGCCTTCCACGCGGACGCGCGGATGTTCGGGGCTATCTCCGGGACGCGCTACGACGTGCCGATCGCCGAGCTCTTCGCGCTGGCCGAGAGCGCGCCCGCCGACACCGGCCACTACCGGTCGCGCGTCCTCTCGGTGCAGCAGACGGGGGACGCCGCGGTGGCGGTGGTGGCCGAGGAGGGCTACTGGGGGACGGTCTCCTTCGTCGACTACCTCCTGCTCGCGCGCATCGACGGCACCTGGAAGATCGTCTGCAAGCTGTTCGCCCACACCGGCGGCGAGCCCCCCGAGGGGATCTAGCCCTCGCCTAGCGCGGCGCGCTGGTCCCGGGTTATCGCGCCCTCACCCCACGCGCCGCGGCGGCTCGCCCGGCCCGTTCCCGCCGTACCGTCCGCCGCGCGACACCTGCCCTGCCTTCAAGTAGCGACAACCATTCGTGCCGTGACCGGAGGAACGGCGGCGGGGCTGGGGAAACGCCCTCCCCGCGTGTTGTCAGGACCCGAGACTGGCGGTTGTGTGTACTGCGGCGACAGGTTCCGCGATAGCGGACGGCCGACTTGACGATAAGCGACGGCGCGTTGGCGGGTGGCCCTCCCTTGGGCCTCGTCTGCTATGCTGCCTCGGGGCGCGGTGGCGAGCGGCACAGCTGGGGATCCTACTCCCGTGTATTCCCCCCGGCGATGGGCGTGCGACTCGTCCCAGCCGCGCCCCCTCAGTACGGTATCGCCCGCGCGACAGCATACGACACCGCATGGCCGACGGTTGCGACCGCTAGCGCCGGTAGTTGAACTGCCAGCTGCGGGACGGGCGCTGCCGGGCCCCCCAGAGGGCCAGCGCCGTGGCGAGCACCAGGTCGTCGTGTTGCCCTTCCCGCGCGTTGTAGACCGCGCTGGCGGCCTGGGTCAGCCGCACCTCGAAGTTGCGCAGTTCGGCGGTCAGCGTCGCCGCCTCGGCCAGCTGCTCGGCGACGTGCAACTTGCGCCGCTGCAGGGCCATCTGCGCCGCGCCGACGAGCTCTTTCTTGGGCACATGGTAGGTCCGATAGCCGCCGCCCTGCGCGGTCTCGTAGCCGGTGGTGGTGGCGTCGCCCGCCGTGATGGTCACCGCGCAGAAGCCGTCGCGCGGGATCAGCGCCCGGATGGCGGGCTGCGCGAGCAGGATCTCGACCACGGCCACGCCGACCCCCGTGGCATCCACGAGGAGCCGCACCTCGGTGGCGGGTCGCCCGGCGAGGTCGGCCACCAGCCCGGCCACGGCGGCGGCGATGTCGCCGTAGGCGGTCATCAGCGGCCAGCGCGTGAGCCACGGCAGCGCGTAGTCCGGGTCCTCGCCCCACACCGGGGCGACGGTGGCCTGGCCGAAATTCTCGACGCAGCGCGCGGGCCGCTCTTCCACGATGGCGAGCGCGGAATAGTCGCTGACCTTGCCCAGATCCAGGCCGAGGCGGTAGCGCAGCGGCAGCGGCACCCGGACCCCGCCGGGGAACTCGTAGGTCGGCCCGGCGCTCATGGCAGTCTCCTACTCACTCAGGTAACGGGGAACAGCGGCAGCACGGTCGGATCGATCATCGCGTCGATATCCACGCCCCGAAACAAGGCGTTGGTCGTGTCCAGAAACCGGCAGCAATACTCCTGGTCGAAGAACACCCCCAGCGCCCGCCGCTCCTCGGCGATGAACGCGGGGTCGATGCGCGGGCACTGGCGATAGCCCACCTCGACCCGCTCCCAGCGCGCGCCGCCCGCCGTCCATTCGTCGTGGAAGAAGCCGCGCCGACCGAACGGCGTGCTGAGCAGGATGAGCCGCCCGCCCGACACCGCCAGCATCGGCCGCACCGCCCGGTACAGCTCGTCGGGCACGTAGGCGGCCTCGTCGATGATCAGCGTCCTGACGCCGCTGAAACCGCGCACGGTCCCCGCCTTGCCCGGCAGGCTGTGGATCTCCGAGCCGTTCCCCAGCGTCACGCTGAGCGCGTTGTCGGCGACGAGGTCGGTGAAGGCCGAGCCGAGCGCCCGCAACACCGCCTTGACCTTGGCGAAGAGCAGGCCCGATTGCCGGAGCGAGGGCGAGAGCAGCAGCACCGATGCGCCGGGCTCGTACAGCGCGCTATGGGCGGCCAGGACGCCCGTCATCGTGCTCTTGCCCACCTGGCGACTGGTGTTGAGCAGCAGCTGCCGCGCGGGGGAGCGCAGCACGCGCGCCTGCCAGGGGTCGGGTTCGAGCCCCAGTTGCCGCGCCAGCTGCACCGGATCGAGCGAGCAGGCGAGGTCCCGCGCGAGATCGGCGGTCAGCATTGGAGCGCCCCCGCCACCGCGACCCGCGCCTCGGGGAACGGGGCCAGCGCCGCGACGAGCTGCCCGCGCAGCTGCACCCACTCCGGCGTGACCAGCACGTTGATCACCGGACGCTCGTCCAGGTCGCCGAGCAGCTTGGCTTGCAACTCGACCTGCCGATGCACCCGGTCAATCGCCTTCAGCATCAGGTCGCCATCCCCGGCGGTGCGGGCGTCCCGCAAGACCGTCAGCGCCGCCGCGTTGATCGTCCTGAGCTGTTGCAGCACGTCGAGCGCCTGGCGTGTCTCCTCGGCCCCCACAGCGGCCACGAGGGCGGCGGGCAGGTGCTCGGCGGCGTGGCGCTCCACGGCGCTCTTGGAGAGGCCGTACCGTCCCGCTATGTCCCGCAAGGTCCCCCCGGCCACGAGCGCCTTATCGACGGCCTGGCGCTCGGGGTGGGTGCAAACGGTGCAAACGCGACTCATCGCCCCTCCTGTCGCGTGTAGCCGCCCATACCCGCGCCCCGCCGCGCCAGGAGGTCGGCGCGGCGCACCGCCGCACGCTCTTCCTCATCGCCGGGCCGTGCCTCCGGGCAGTCGAGCGCGCGGGCGGCGAAGCGGTCGAGGGCGGCGCGTTCCGCCGGGGTCAGCCGATCGAGCAGACGAGGCGGATAGGCTTCGTCGGCGGCGGTGAAGGTCCGCATGGCGCTGTGCCCTCCCTGCATGGCTCAGAGGCTCGCGTAGCGCCCGGTGGCGAGGAGGCCCCGCACCACCCGCTCCTTCGCGCCGTCCGCGTCGCCGATGCGGTCGCGGAGGCCCTGCTGGAAGCGGCGGGCGGCGGCGATGCGCTGGGCCGCCTGGACCCGCGTCAGCGCGGGTGTCGGCCCGACCGCCGCTTCCAGGGTGGAGATCGCGTCGATCACGCTGGTGATTTGGGCGCGGGTCGTCGGGTCGAGCGGGCGTCCGCTCTCCTCGCGCTGCGTCCGCTCCGCCTCGATCCGCTGACGGGCATAGCGGCTCCAGAGGTAACAGTCCACCTTGTTCTTCCCCGCCGCGCTGACGCCGACGAGGCGGCGGGTCAGGTCGGGCAGGGTCAGCAACATGGCGTCTTCTTTCACGAAACCGGCGCGGGCGCTGGCCTGTTGTTGTTGGTCGAGGGTGAGGTTCCCGATCGGGTCGGTGTGCTCGGCCTCGACTAGCCGGTTGACGGTCGCGATCTGCGCCTCGGCACCGGCGACCACGCGGCCTGCGGTGGCGTGCAGTTCGGAGGTGAGCGCCGCCAACTTCTCCCGGTAGACCGCGTCGGCGTAGACCGCGCTCCCATCGTCCCGGAACAGCTTCGCCTTCCCGGTGGCGAACTTCTCCAGCGCCGTATCGATCTCCGTGTTCCCGCGCTCGTAGGTCGTCTCGGCGTCGTTGAGGATGCTCGTCAACCCGTTGATCGTCTGGGTCATGGGGTGCCTGTCCTTTCTCATCGTGCGCTTGTGCCAATTGGCACATTCACGCCCCGCGGTCGGTTTGTGCGCGGTGATCGCCAGCCCCGTCATAATCGAATGTTACCGCTAGTCAGCCCCCGGTTCGGCGTCCCCGAACCGGTCCACAAAATCGGCGAGGCGTAGCACCACGAGCGCGTGATCGTGCCGGTCGCCCGCCCGGTGCAAGACCGCGACCGGCAGCTGCTCGGCGGTGGCGCTGGCCTCCGCTTGGGCCAGCGCGTCGAGTAGCCACGCCGGTAGGGTCGCCCGGTCTTTGACTTCCAGGGCGAGCCAGGGATGCAAGATATCCGGCTGATCGCCGCGACCGCGCCCGCTCACCGGGACGCGGCGGCCGCCCAGGAGGGCCGCTATACGACGCTCGGTCGCCTTCCAACGCTTATCAGCCATATCAGGCGTCACCGGCCGCCACGTCGCCCCAGGGCGGGGGCGGGGCGGGCGGGTGCCGGTCTGCCGTCGTGTCATCACCGCAGCTCCGTGCTCCGATTTTATGCAGGAAGGCCGCGCGCTCGTCGTCGCTCGCCCGCCCCCAGGCGCGGTGTAGCGTGTCAACGGGGGTGTCCCGGCGACGAAAGCCCGCCTCGATCGCGGCGGCGTTGGCCGACAGCGCGCCACCGATCACCAGCTCGGCGAGATCGGGGCGGTCGCGCTTCAGGCGTGCGAGGGTGTACTCGCGGGAGTTACCGCCTTGTCCCGACGCGGGAGGGTTTGACATGTCAAACCCACTCCACTGGTTCGCGCCGTTGGTCGTTACGCTTCGACCCGCGCCATCGATGAGCAGTTGAACCTTCTCGCGCATGGCCGCCAACTTCGCCGCGCGTTCGGGCGAGCCCGCTTCGTAGCGGTGCGACAGCCGCACCAGCTTGGAGACCGCGTCCACCGTCGAGCCGACCCCGATCGGGTAGGGCGCTTCGATGAATTGCCGGAAGGTCAGGGCGTTGCCGTCCTTGTCGCGCAGCTTCGTCCAGACCTCGCGCTCGACCGCGCTGCACAGGATGTCCAAGAAGCCGGACGGGTCCGCGCCGGACGTGCGAATCTCGGCGTAGATGCTGAGGCGGATGCCCTCTTCCTCGGACTTGGTGCGCCCGCTGATCGTGCGCGGTTGCACATCGCTATCCATGATCCCCTCCGTCGCCTTCCAGCGTTTATCGGTCATCAGTCGTCACCGGCCGCGTCGTCGTACGCTCCGGCGTAGCGCCGCGAGTACGCCCCATAGTGGGCCTCGCAGTAGCCCCCGATGGCGGCGCGGCGCGCACAGTCGCGATCGGCACACTGGCCCGGTACGTCCTCCACGAGCGGCGGGGCAAAGACCTCGGCATCTTGCCGACATGTACTAACGTAGTTAATGTCGGCATCTTGCCGAGGTTCGCCGCGCCGCTCATCCTGGGGCGTTGCGGAGACCTCGGCATCTTGCCGAGGTTCGGGATCCGGCACGATCGGCAGCGCTGGCTGCGTCGGCTGCCACGGTTTCGCGGGGGCGGGCTGGTACCCGGATTGGACACGGAGCGCCTCGATCTCCGCCGCCGTGCGCTGTTCGCCCTGCGCCGTCCAGTAGTCCGTGCCGAGCGGAGCGGGCCGCTCGGTGACGAGCTTCGCGTTGCTGAGGGCGTCGTACCAGCGGGTGACGAGTTCGCGCTCGCGCTTGACCGGGTGTGGCTGGGCGGCGACCTCGGGCGGTATGGCGATCGTGCGGCGGCCGCCGTGCTTCTTCGCCGTCGGCGTGGGCAGGATGGACAGCACGGCCGCGCCGCGCCGGTCGCGCAACTCGGGGGGGATGTGGATGTAGGGGATCGCCACCCTGCCCTTGAAGGTGGGGGTTTCGATTGCCTCGGTGCGCGTGGTGAAGTCGAGCCCGCCCGCCTCGCAGAGTGTCTTGAAGCCCCGCGAGAACGTCTTCGGCGCGCGGCGGCGCGCGGTGGTACTGCTCGGCACGCGCGCGTAATCCTTGCCGTCCTGGGTGATGACGTTGCCCCGCGCATAGGCCCGGTTGGCCGCCTCGACTAAATCGAGCGCACCGACGCTGGCGGCCTGGTCGGGGTGCTTGATCGCGGCCTCCAGCGCGGCGTTCTCCGTCTCCAATTCGGTGACGCGTAGGACCATCCGCGCGCCTTCCTCCTGTTCGATCTCCCGCCGCCGACGCTCCTCGGCCAGCTCCGCCTCGATGCGCGCGATCAAGGCGGCGTGTTCGGGCACACCGGGTGCCGCTTCCCCGATCACCACGCGCCAGGCATCCAACGGGATCGCACTGAGCGCATAGTCCCGCACCGCGCGCGGCCCGAGGTCGCGCAGGAGCGCGTCGGGGTCCACCTTCGGTGTGCCCGGCTCGCGCGGCGGCTCGGCCATGAGTACCGTGAAACCCGCCGCCGCCAAACGCGCGGCCTTTGCCAGGCCGAGCCGCCGCCCGGCGCTGTGCGGCTGGCCTTCCTGCGGATCCTCGGCGTCGATGTGCTGGATGATCGTCCGCACCCCGGCCGCGCGCAGCCGCGCGATGTGCCCGTCGCTCAGCTCGGCCTCGCCGCGCAGTCCGGCGGCATTGAGCCCCGCCGCCACCAGCGCCATCGTCTTGTACGCCCCGCCCGCGAGGTGGAACACACCGTCCGGGCCGCCGTCGCGCAGGGCATCATCGTTGTGGAACAGATCGGCGACGCCGCGCTCGGCATAGCCACCGGCGAGGCTCAGCTCCTTCGTTTCACCGCGCCCCTTGATGCCCGCGCCCCGCAGATCGTGGACCTGACCATCGCGGATATAGGGGATGACCAAGCGCCCGAGCAGGGACCGCGATACCGTGCCGTCGCGGTTGAGCACCCCGGCCGCGATGGCATCGCCTCGCCGCCCCGCCGCCGCGATCGTCGCCAGGAGTGCCGGGCCGTCGCAGTAGCCGATCCGTTGCCGCGCGGCGATCTGCGGGCCCAGCGGGCCGAAGCGCCGCACCAGCTCGTCTGCGGCGTAGGCGGGCAGGGGGGCGCAGGTCCCGACCACGAGCGCATACACGGCACGATCGGCGAGGACGTTGCGCTGCGGGGGCGCGGCGGGCTGGGGGCGGGCGGGGCGCGGCTCGCGCGGCTCGTCGGTCAGGCGATGGAGGTACATCGGGCCGAGGTCGGTCTCCTTCGTCTTGAAAGCGCCTTCCGCGATCCGCATGCACCCGGCGATCGCCTTGTCGGGTGAGGTCTTGCAGTAGTCGGGTTTGTCGCAGATGGGGCAATGCTCGCGGTGCGAAACACGATCCCAGGTCTCGGCGCGGTGCATCGTCGCGCTCATGCCACACCTCGCCGCCGACACAGATCCTCAGCCGCGCGGTTGATCCTGGCCATCGTCGCCGTCGCGAGCGCCTTCTCGTGTTCGGGTCGGAGATCGGGATGGTGGATTTTCGCCAGTGCGCGAGCGGCGGCCTCGATCAACTCGGGCGGGGCGCTCGGGAGCAGGTGTAACGTCGCGTACGGGTCGGGGTGTAACGGTCGTGGCGGTGGCGGTGCGGCACTGGAGGTATCCTGCTGGGCCTGCGGTGCGTCGATATACTCGACGTCGAAATAGCCCTCGGCGAGCCGGGCGGCGCGGTTGACGTAGGGGGCCGCGATGAACCACGTCTTGGTCTGGGGCGTCCAGGCCCGGCAGTGCGCCGGGATCTGCGCCTTGAGCTCGTCCACGAGTCCTTGGCAAAAGGGGAACCGTAGCCGTGCGTCGCCGTGTTCGGTTAGGGTGATCGTCGCCTGTTGCATGGTGATAACGCCTCTCGACGTTGACAGCGTGAGGCGGAAGCCTTACACTGACAACCAGTAAGTAAGAGCCGCGAGGGTGAGCTTTGTCCCTTGGTCCTCGCGTGCTGGCCTGAGATTCCGTCGACTTCGCTCCTGGGTGGTACCCCATGAGCACCGGTCGGCGGTTTCTCTTTATGTTCGGACCACCGCGCGCTCGGTGGCCTCGGCTTCCGGCAGCGGGATGCCGGTGTTGACGCTGGTGAGGTCGAGGCGGCGCACGATGGCGCGCAGCTGGTCGCTCGGCGTCCTGTCCGCCCGCGCGGCCAGCAGCCGCAACCGCCGCGCCTCCTCCGGGTCAACTCGGAACTCGAACCGCTCGCTGCGCCTCATCTCGGACCTCCTGCCGTGACCTTCCGTACACAAGGATTAGGATAGGCGACTGCACCTTCACTGTCAATCCGGGCGCGGCACATTGCTGTTTCTACTACACTCCCCCCCACCGTAGCCAACCGGCCTTTTACTTCACCCCCCTTCGGGTGGCTCTAGCGGGTGCTGGCGCACGGCTACCGTGTAGACGAGGCTTTCGCCGCTGGCGGCAACAAGGTGAAGTTCGGCGCGCACGAAGTCGATACCGCGCGCTTGCCGGTGTTTCCGCAGCAGCCGCGCGACCGGCGGGATAATCTCCGGGCTGAATTCACGCGGGAGCGGCACAGGCGCGAGCGGGGTCACCTCGGCCAATTGGGGCGAGGTGGGCACACGCCAATCGGGCATCCGCGATAAGCGATGGGCGTCGCCGCGAATCCAGGTCCGTAAGCGCTCCACCCCCATGCCGCCATCCTGGTAGTGCCGCAATTGCCTGATCAGATCCGCCACCCACCACGGGTAGAGCGCCCGTTGGTAGCCCTCTTCGCCCTCGACAGTGGCGTTGGGGATGAGCCCCTCCTTCGCCCAATGCCGAAGGGTATGCTCCTCGATGGGGCGCCGGCGGGTGGTCTCCACCCCCCACTGCTCTAGCGTAGCAAGCAGCTCCTCGCGCGTGATCAGCCGCGGGTCGGCAGGCCGCGGCCTGCCGAAGCCGTAGGCCGCACACCAATCCCGCCACGTCTCGCGCTGCGCCGTACCGCGCTTCTCTGCCATCAGTACCGGTTATGGTGGGCGGCGCAGGCCCGCGCGAGTAGCAACTCCTCGACCGGGAACCAGACGTCGCGGTCGCCGATCGGCGTGCCGCAGTAGCGGCAGTGCGGCACCGGGCCGCGCTCGCGCCAGATCGCCATGATCGCCGACTCGCGGTCGCCGGTCGCGGCGAGGTGGCGACGCTGGGCGCGCAGATGGGCGACGATCGCCGCGTGCAACTCGTCCACGGCCTAGCTCCTCTCCGCCGCGTCCGGCAGCGGGATCGGGCGACCCCAGTGCCGTGCCCCTTCCAGCCACAGGGCGATCGCTTCCTCGCCCATCAAGGCCGCCTCGCGATAGGTCGCCCCATGCGTCATGCAGCCCGGCAGATCCGGCACCGTGACAACGTAAGCGCCATCCTCATCGGACCAATCGATCTGCATGCTATAGCGGAGCGACGGGCGAGGCGCTACCGCATCGTGCCGCACTCCGGAAAGCGCGTATCCACGGCCGGAAGAGGCGTCCCTGAGTTGCGCGGAGGGCGCGTGCTTCTGCGCTGAATATTCACGCCCCACGCTTTTCCACACTGAAGACGAACGCGCCATCGTTTTCGAGGCGCGCTCCAGGTCGCGCCTGGCCTTCTGCGCCTGGCGCTCGTGCCCCGGTTTCGGATATGTTCGGCCAATCTTCTTCGGCATGTTCACTCGCTTTCGGCGACCCTGGCGGCTGCCAATGCCGCCAACGCCGCCCGGACCTCGCGCTCTTGATAGGGTTTCGCGTCGTCCCCTTCCTGCCCGGCGACCGTCGGTTGCAGATCGGGCACCGCCGGGTGTGACCAGACCGTGTGCGAACCCTTGCCGCGCCCGGGCAATTGCTCGAAGCCCGCGCGCCGCAGGTCGGCCAGCATCTGACGGATCTTGCGCGGCATCAGCCGCGATCCTCGAGCTCCTCGGCGGACAGACCTTCCGCGATACGTGGGAGCAACTGCCAGGGCCAGAGCAGCTCGCGCTTCAGTACTCGGACCCCCTGCTCGAAACGGTTGGGGGCATCGGCGTATGGTTCGTGACTGTCCGGCGGCACATGGAACAGCGCGTTATCGGCGTTTCGCGAGAGCACATACCAGTACTCCTCACTCCACTCATCGATGCGGGCGCCGGCCGCCGCCACGACGATCTGCTGAAGGTCCGGAGCCAGCGCCTGCACGCGAGCGCGCCACTCCGGGCCATAGGCGTGGTCCAAACACGCCCAGCGCTCATCGCCTGTCGGATCGGCCATGCTACGCCTCCTTCCTGCGCCCGCGCCCAACCCAATCGTTGTACAGGACGATGCCGACAAGGTTACTAGCAATCGATTTGCTTGACGATCGTCACTTGCCGCGTCGCACGCCACTCGAAATACCCCACAGGGGTGAACCTATGGATGTGGTAGCGATAGTCGAGACCGCCCTGTATAAGACAATCACAGCCTTCCAGGATATAGACCCCTTCCCGCAAGCCATGCGGCGTGTCGAGCACGGTGGCCTGGCTGATCTCTGCGCCGATGCGCGTGGCATCCGCAAGCGCCTCATCATAATCGTTCGTCATAGAACCCCCTATGCCGCTCGCTTGCAACCCTTACCCACCTGATCGTTATAGAGGACGATGCCGGCGGCACGGGCGCGGGCACACCAGCGCCGCTCATGTGCTGTCTTCCAAGGCGCACCCTTGCATTCAGGGTTAGGAATGCGTTCTAAGATGACTAACCCAAACGACCCCTCGCCACTAGCTGCATATGCAGCCTGCAAGGACTTGTTACTGTGGCAACCACGTTGCAACGTGTACCGATGCTGATACCAGCGAACACGTGGCTCTGACGACTCGCCAATGTAGGCTTCGCCAGTAACATGATTACAGATCGCGTAGATCGTCGTCATAAGCGCCACGCTGCTACAATCCCCCCGCTCGCCGGTGGTTAGAGACCGATGAGCCTACGGGTGGCCTGCTAGCTCAGGCCGCCCATTTTTCCGCCTGATCATCCTCTCCGAGAAGCAACCAACCCGGTTCCACGTCGAGGGCCGCCGCAAGCTTGCGGATTGTGCTAGGGCGTGGCTCCTGCTTATCGTTCTCCAGCCGCGAGAGCGTGGCAACCATCACCCCCGAGGCCTGAGCGAGGTCTTCCAGTGCCCATGCCTTGCGCTGCCGCGCGGCGCGCAACCTCGCGCCCATAGCATTCACGCGCTCGCCTCCTTACCGGATTCATCAACCAACAAGACTATGATAATGCAAACATAACTCCTTGACAAGGGTTTATTGTTTTGTTATTATTACTTTGTCAGAGGGAACGGTCCCGAGGACGCAAAGAGGCCCCACGAGCCGAGCCGACCAAAGCCACTCGTGAGGCCGCAACAGAGCCTTTCGGCTCAGGAGGAGATTCTACCATGCAGACGTTCGCGAAACCCCAGGCGGCCCGCCAGATCGAGGCCCGCGCCCGCGCCAAGCGCCTCGGCGTGCGGGTGGCCGTCGTGTCCCACGCCCGCAGCTACGTCAGCGTCAGCCAATCCACCCCCGGCACCGCCTACCGGATCGAGCGCTGCCGCCACGGTTGGTCCTGCGAGTGCGACGGTTTCCTCTTCACCGGCATCTGCAAGCACCTCGCGGCCGTCGAGCGCCGCGCCGAGCGCGAGGGCTGGGACTTCGGCCAGATCGCCCCGCTCGCGCAGCTGGCGACGGGGGGTGTGCAAGATGGTCACCCCTCCCCCGCGCCGGTGATCCCCTTCCGTCCACGCTTCGTCGAACGCGAGCAGCCTGCCGTTGCAGCGGCGGCGAACGCCGAACTCTTCGGCTAATTCGTAGGGGGGTGACCATCTTGCACCCCCCTACCCTAGCGGCTAGTTAAGTGGTTTCTACCATTTCTCTCTTCGTGGTTAACGTACTTAAGGGCGTCATCTTGGGTACCCCCCCAGGGGTGACCATCTTGCA
>JAABUN010006619.1_pt1 | contig 13168 bp, 15 predicted proteins | sample 5559311 | NCBI WGS metagenome assembly JAABUN01 (sample SAMN10711877, study PRJNA513370) | rock metagenome | isolation source: Antarctica rocks | place: Antarctica: Victoria Land, Siegfried Peak sud | reverse complement strand
CACCCCCCTCCCCAAAAACCTTCCCAAACTAACATTGACACCATACCAATCAGGCTCTCCAGGCTTCGGCTGCTGCATCATGTAGACCTCCTCTTGCCGCCAACACACCACACTCGTTCAATGAGAAGTACGCCAATGTCATGTCTCTACCGCTATTCTACGACGGGACTTCTGCGATGTGCTTTCGGAATGCGCTTCATGTTCTTATGGATCGATATGGGTCTGAGCTGGTCTGAAGCTTGACTGGGGATGAGGGCATGGCGAATGGATAGGGATGGTGTGGATTGAGCTGTGGTTGCGATGAGTTGCGGATATGGATATGGATATGGTTGGCATGGATATATGGTCATGGTCGCATGCAACTCCTCTCCTCTCTTCTTTTTCTTCTCTTTCTTTTCTTTCCTTTCTTTTATCAGACTTGCGACATTGGACATTGGACATTGATATGGATATGGTGGAACGATTGGTATACTTGCGAGCTTGCGAGCTTGCGGAATGTTATTTATTCTTAGTGTTTAGTATATTCATGCCTGCATTCTTCTCCTTCTTGTGGATATGATGGCGGAGATGATGGAGATGATGGGAGAGGAGGTGGTGGCTGAGAAGAGGGAAGGCCGTATTACTTTGTATATTAGATAGATGTGGATATCCACGATTAATCAATCGATCGATCGACCGATCAATCAATTGAGCAAGCTTGCTGAAATTGCACTGTTGACGCTTTCTCTGCTTGCTTGCTTGCTGATATTGGGTTGGAGATTGTGATCTGTGAATTGTGGGTTGTGAATTGTAGAAGCAGATATACCTATGGGTGTGAGGCTAAGGCTAAGGGTAAGGGTGAGAGTGAGAGTCGGTATGATTGAGGTACGACGATAGGATAGTGGATTGTGTTTTGATGTATTTTACATGGGTTGATAGGATTGGGAACAGGCACAGGGAATAGGGACTGGGATCGGCATCGGCATCGGCATCGGAGGTGTTGCTGCGATGTATGTGGGATATTGATATTGATATTGATATCAACATTACTCTTGCTAGTACCCCCTTCCCCTTCCCCCTAGTCCCCCAAACCTCCTCCCAATTGTGGTTTTTTTCGAGGCTTGGAGGTGTATGGAGTAGGTTTCGTGATTTCTCTCGCGAGGGGCTGGAGGGTTTGGGATGGAGGGTTTGGGATGGGATGGTGATGATGATAGGGTATTGGGGGGGTGGTTAGGGCTGGGATGGGGATGGGTTTGAGGGTGGGGTTTGGGTGTATTGGTTTGTTTTGTGGATTTATGGTGATGGTGGAGGGATGAAGGGATGGTGTTGGGGTTTTGGTAGTCAAGGAGTAGGGTAGTAAGGGTGAAGCACGCGGGTATGGCGATGTGATGTTTTCTTGGGTAGTTTTGGATGACGGCGACTATGGACAATCCCCTTTCCTTGAGCGTTGTCTGATTTTACAATATGAGCAATGGCTCAAGAGATACGAGCAGTATCACTCCAACGGCAAGCGTGCTGTAATAAGGGAAAGAAGCTTGCGATGAGAAGACCACACGAGCAAAACTCCGAAAACTTGTCACTCCTCACTTCTTTCCATCCCTAGAAACCAAAAGGTAATGATTGCTGTACTCGTCAAGACCCTCCCACATCCCCCAGCTCATTCCAACGAAGCCTCCCAGCCGATCCGCAGCCTCCTGTGCCTTCACGAGCTTTTCTGCGAGGGCGGCTTGTGAAGCCGGCGTGCTGTCTCGATGTCTGGCTGGATGGCACTCGAATTCTCGCTTCCAATACGCGGCGCGGATTCTGTAGGAGGATGTTGTGAGTAATCTGCAGTGATTGCGAGCTTGGAGATTGAGGACTTACTCGTGTTGATCTGCGGATATCGAGATTTCTAGGGTGTCCCTATCTTGATCTGCGTGAGAGGGCGAAAGGGTGGGTTGTGAGTCTGGTACGATCGATGTTCGTCCGAGGGGTAGGGACTTTGGTCCCGCCTCGGTCTGAGGCGTAAGGGCAGGAGAAGCTTCGAAAGGATGGTGACGAGGTCTTGGCGGCGAACTTATGGGATGCTTGTGAGTTTGGATTTGTTGTCCAGGCGTCGTTGCTTGAGGCTCGTCAGTAGGTAGAATACATGCCGATAGTTCGGCTGCTAGTCGAGGCTTCTGGTGTCCAGCAGTCTGTTGATTCTGTTGCTCCACTGTTGTTCGCGATCTATTGAGGGCAGCTTGTGCGGCTTGTACATTTTGCTGCAGTTGATTCCGCGCTGCACGGCGTGAGGCCTGTATCGCATATCCTGGCATCTTGGGCACTCGTCCCGGCCATACCTCGGTGAACCCCCCTGAAACGAGTGCCCTGCCAGGATATGGGATACAGTTCTGTACCGGCTGCGTTTGGGTCACGACTTCGGCATCATGTGCAGCTTGAACGCGTTGATCGAGCTGCGCTGATGCTTTGTACAATGTTCCCTGGGGTTGCTCTTGTGATGTAAGCAACTTTGGTGCCAGGGTCCGCAATTGCCCTTGTTTGATTGGAGCGTGTTGTCCAGCATTTGATGTCCGCTTGATAGGCATATACGAAGTCAATTGACTTTTGCGCGGCGCGTCGAATATCTGCTGAGGTTGAGGAGTTGGGGGCTGGTGGGAGAGGTAGCTTGGATGTGGGGGATACTGCCACTGCACTGGCGGCATTGGCTGCTGGGTCCACGTCCAAGATGTTTGCATTGGAGGATGCATGGACGGAGATGGGTTGACCAGATACGGCGGATGCTGTGGCACAGGAGGGACCTGATAGAATGGACGCTGATATTGAGCGATGCCTGGAGGATGCATGGAGGGAACGGGCTCGGCTAGAAACGGCGGATGTTGTGGTACAGGAAGGGCCTGGTAGTAAGTATGCTGAGTCTGATGGACAAGAGGATGTTGGAGAACTCTTGAAGGTAGATATGGCTCTGCATAAAGCTGGTGGGGAGGTCTGGTAGGATGGAACTGCGCGTCTGATGCTTGTTGACCAAATTGCGGAGCTTGAGGAGATTGCTGTCGAGAAAAAGCACCCACATGGACTGGAACCAGAGCAGTTTTAGCGTGCGACATATAGCTGTCGTTATGGCGTTCTTCGTTTAGTGGATCATCATAGCAGATAGGCTTTTCCTCAGTCAAAGGCTCATCATGATAATCATCCCGATTAACGGTCTCTTGCTTGACTTTCTTTCGGGCCCGATGGAATCCTTTCCTGCGTCAATCTGAGCTCGATCAATGGGAAGCGTGCCAGCTTGTCTCTTACCTAGACCTTCTCCAGTGCGAGCAACGCCTGGCGTACTTCACGCGGCATTTGGCACTCAAGTCGTACAGGTCGCTTTTGTGACAGTTCGTGCACTCTGTACAGCGAGGGCAGATGTCACTCGTACATACCATGGTGATGGTACGTGCTGCGGTCTTGGAGAAGTCTGGAGGATTTATCGATGCATCGCTATTCCATTTGTAGATCTAACATGATGTGGATGCTTCTATTGTTATGATCCTGGGGCTGTCGAGACGTAAGGTGGAGTGTTGGTAGATGGGAGTGCTTCCATCATCAAGGTAACCAACGATGTTTCCTCATGAAGCGCCTGAAGCGCTAGCGCCACCAAGGCTCATGAAGTGGTGGACGAACTTCGACCCAGGGCCAGGGTTCGAGGAGACCCTTGCCTTGTCTCGATATCTGTCAGCTTCCTAGTCGTCCTTAGGCTGTTGCATCCCTGTTTGACTTTTGCTCCTCCTAGCCTCGTCATGGGAAGGCTGAGTGCAGTGAGAAGCTCACTGTTCAATGACACTGATTGCACTCAATCTCTCTTACGCCCTCCATCCTCGCCTCTGGGCTGGCCATTGTACAGCGAGTCTTGAGCAGTCTTCGATTCCTCGTCACTACTCACATCGTAATCGTCATCACTGCTCCCATCAAAGCTACCACGCCGCCGCAGTGTCTTCATAGACATCCTGCTAGATGGGCTGCCGTCATCAAAGCTTCGGTCGAAGTACTCATCAGTCCTTCCCAAGATATGATCGGCTTTACCAGGCGACCTACTGCCAGATACTGGCACATCAATCACTCCGTTAGACGTTGTTAGATAGTGTCGGTCCGAACCATCTCCGGTGGGCCATCTCTGTGGCTGTCTGTTAGGCCCACCCGAATACTCATGTCCCCCTCTTTCCTCATTCTCTTGCCACTGTCGCTCTCGGTCCCGTCTGATCGCTTCCCGTTGTTCCATCCATTCCGGATTCGGCTCCCAACGCCACCCGTCACCCGAAGTATTGCACACTGGAAGAACCCACAGAAGAGGCTTGGGTCCGAAGAGGTGCTGTAGATTCCTCCTCCAACCCCAATCGAAGGCATTTGGTAGCTTTTCGGAGTCTCGTTCGTCGAGATAGTCTTCATACCTCTGCCGTTCCCTCGACTGTTCAACTTCATTGTAGTCCCTTCGCGAAGATCTTCGTGCCTGTCTACCTTGTTCAAGATCTTCGTCCGCAACCATACTTTCCCCTTCTTCAGGTCTTGTGACGCCTGGCAGCGCGTTTGCATGGATCTCAGCAAGCTGCTGTCCATAACTCTGCCCTCCCTTTCCATTCGCACTCTTATGGCTGTTTGCCCGCATAGTCTTCCGTAGGGGACTGAGGTACCGCGTCTTCTCCAAGCACTCGATAGTCGTCTGACCCCTGCACGCCAAGCTTAAGTGCCACCCTGTGAAGCCTGTCAAGACCAAGCCTATGATCCCAGAAATCACACACAGCAAGACGTAATTGATTGGCATGAAACTCTCGGTGTACTGATTGTCGCTCAAGACTTCCCCCCAAAGCCAGGTCGACGTCACAGCGAAGCAAAGCCAGCAATAGAACGTCGTGTAAAGGAGGAACAGCAGGAAGGCCTTGTAATTTCTCAATCCGACACACGTCGCCAGCCAAGGACAGTGATGATCCATTTTCAAAACGCATCGGCCGCATGTCGAGCAATGGTGTGCACGGTCCGGCTTGCGGGCCTTGCACTTCTTGCAGAATCTGGACTCACCCGTGGATTTGACGGTGAAAGAAGAAGCGTCCCGTTGTATCGGTTCATGCGTAGGGAGGGAGGTGTAGCCGGAGGTGGGTTTCCCGGACCCTGGCAAGACGTTATAATAATCTTGGTTGAGGGGCGATCCTGGATCTGTGAAGACGGCCGTTGTGTAGCACCAGTTGAGGAGGATGTAGAGAATGACTCCAAGAACAGAGGATATTGTGCCTATGCTCACAGCATTATCAGCTACTACCCAAGTAAGACACACTAGACGGGGCCCACTTTTCCAGCCCTTGTAGTCTGCCAAAAGACCTATGCCAGCTTCCACCCATATCGCCCATGTCGTCAAGCCATAGATAAAGGCTAATGGGAAGTAAGTGGCCACCGAGCAACAGGCGCGTTCGCACTTCTTTGCCCAGCTTCTCCGTCCGTGTTTCATTGGTGATGCTAGAACTGAAGGTGACGATAGTGGGCTCATCATCTTTTTGAGACAATGTCAAAAAGGCAAGACGCTCATGCTCCCATGGCCGTGCCTCCAATCCGTATGCGACGCAGGATTGGTAATTCAAGGCCAGATTGACGTAGAGACAAGCAGCGAGAGCAGTGCAATGGGCCAAGTGACCTAAGCACTGGTCAGAAGAAGCAGCAATAATGAAACCTCCATGAAAAAGGCCGAGAGGTCTGTCTTCCTTGGTGACGCCTCCACAGCAGCTTGTATGGGGGCCAGCCCTGCAACGGCGAGCCTAAAATCAACATTACTGGCCCGGGGCCCGGGTGATCCACGCGCTAGGAACACCGCCCGGATCCTAAGCTGCTTTGGTTGAAGGATCTACCAAACACGAGTAGAGTCTTCTATTTTCAGACACAACATTTCCATCCCTCATTCTCTCCTCATGGATATCTTCTCACTCTCACCTCCAGCGCCTTCGTCTTTGTCTTTGTACTGGCAAGTCGCTGCTGTTAAGTTCCTCTGTTTGCCGAGACACAATCTGCCGCAGCTGTCGCCCTTTCCAGCGCCCATCCTACGGCCTTGCCTGATCTCATAAACCTGCCTGCTCACAATCCCAAACGCATACTACAACCTCTCACACACCATCTCGCCCATCATGGCAGCCAACGAGTACTACAACTCCCCACCAATCCCACGTCCCAACCAGCAGAACTCCAATGCTGCCCTGCCACCACTTCCTCCAGATCCATATACAACCTACAGTTCTCATCCTGCACAACCTTCTGCACCCTATATGTCATCGCCCTCTTTCGAAGACTCAAGCTATCGACCATACGCCGACCAAAGCCAACAAAGCCTGCCATCTCCATACTATGCATCTGGTGGAGGCGGCAGGGAGCATGAACAGGCAGCCTATTCAGACAATATACCGCTGAGACACAATCCAAGCAAAGGAGACTCAGATTTGGCAATGCATGACCACCTAGCAGATGACCCAGCCATCATAGACAGGCCACCACAAAATGCAGCTCGACGGAGAAGGAAGCAAGGTTTCTTTGGTGGGAAAATACCTTGGGTAGTTTACACATTCACTCTGATACAGATCTGCGTCTTCATCGCAGAGTTGGCGAAGAATGGTAAGAGCACGTAGCTCGTCATCCCCTGGTCCAGCGCTGACAGGCTCAGGCGTCTTGACCAAAACCCCTATCGAAATTCATCCTCAGTTTAATCCCATGATCGGTCCTTCCCCATACGTGCTGATCAACATGGGCGCGCGCTATGTTCCATGCATGCGGAAGCCATCCAAGAACTTCAACGATATATGGCCATGTCCAAACACCACGTCAAACCCTCTAGCACTCGACAACCAGTGCAAATTGAATAACCTTTGCGGCTTCGGGGACAAGGCATATTCCGAGACAAGCCACCCTAATCAGTGGTATCGCTTCATCATACCTATTTTCCTACATGCCGGTTTCATACACATCGCTTTCAATATGATACTGCAGCTCCTCTTAGGACGAGACATGGAGAAGGAGATCGGCTCTCTACGCTTCTTCCTCGTCTATCTTAGTAGCGGGATATTCGGCTTCATTCTCGGTGGGAATCTGGCCCCAGAAGGTATCGCCTCTACAGGTGCTTCAGGCTCTCTCTTCGGTATAATTGCCCTCAACCTTCTGGATCTGCTTTATCACTGGGGAGAGGTCAAATCTCCCTGGGCCGATCTCGCATGGCTGCTGTTCGACATAGTTATTTCCTTTGCGTTGGGCTTGTTGCCCGGTCTGGATAACTTCTCGCACATTGGTGGCTTCCTCATGGGTTTGGCACTAGGAGTCTGCTTATTGCATTCTCCGGACGTTTTGCGCCGAAGGGTTGGCGCGGACTTGCCACCGTATGCATCCGTGAAGCTGTCCCGGAAAAGCGATGAAGATGGGGGTATCAAAGCTTTCGCCAGAGAGCCTGTTGCTTTTTTCAAAGGTCGCAAGCCTCTCTGGTGGGTGTGGTGGGTGGTACGAGCTATTGCACTGATCGCTGCTCTCGTCTGCTTCATTGTGCTCTTGAGAAACTTCTACAACACAAAGCCTACGACATGTCGATGGTGTCGGTACCTGAGCTGTATTGTGAGTTTACTAGCCTCGCACGGTCTGTGATTATGGTACTGATAGCTTTCCAGAAATACAAAGATTGGTGCGACATTGGCGAGTTGACGACCACGAATGTCACGAGTGGGACGAGTCATAACAAGCGAAATCTTCTCGCCGGCCCTTTACGAATCAGCCTTCAAAGCCTGTTATAGCATTGAGATTAGGGCGGCTCCTTGACGATTTCTTCCAAGCAGCATGTCAGGCATAGCGTCGGCGTTTGTGGGTATCGCATAGCACGGGAAGACCTGAAAATCTACATAATGGGATCTTGTGCGCGGTATGTAGCTTTGCATGTATGTATCGAATGCTCCGAATGCTGTGATCTAGAGCTGTTCAGGTATCTCGATGAAAATCAGTCCTAAAGTTATTGAAATACTCCCGCAACATAAAATCGATCATCATCCGCTGGGAACTTTTCTCGCTCTACGCATAATCTCAATTGTCCTAGCATGAGACGACTGCCAAAATACTAAACCGGGCCTCAGATGTGCTGCCTGCGCCCGTGCGCCCATAGCAAGCTAGGCTGCAAGGCGTGTCGATGCTTATTTCTACTACGAGAGTACCCAACAAAGCCTACTGCGTGAGACCGAGCGCCTTTGGGCATTTACTGTGGGTTGAGGTTCAACTAACATGGCTCCGGACGATGTTGCTGAATGGGACACGAGCAGAAATAAGTGGTTAGTTTGGGGCAGTCGGCTGTCATCACTCGATCGTGTTATTATGTTGTTATGCTCGGGGCTAATGCCAAAACTAGTACTAGCGTCTCACGTAATTAACTCCGACGCGAATGACGCGCCCTTCTGTGGGAGAAGGATATCTCACCGCGAATGACCACAATGCCAATTTGACCACCAAAGGTGCCTTGAAGATGCCAGCAGCTACGTTGAAGACACCAAAGCGGGCATTGGCCGACTCAACTAAAGCCCATGCTAATCCTAAGGCTAGCCTCCCCTCCCCCTCCACAGCCAAGAGAAGAAAACTGGATATAGGCTCTTCACCATCCAAGCGGCTCAAACTGAGCCAGAATGGCCCCAAACTTGGCTCGAGTCAGCCCAAGAGTCAATTTGAAGAGGAAGTGTTGGAGAAATTGACCCAGGACATCAGTGGCTTGAAGCAGCGGAATTCGGAGAAGGATCAGCAGTGGGAAAGGCCCGGGCTCGGTGATTTCGACGAGGGGAAGGATGCTCTGGTCTTCCAGCAGATTGAGGCGGAGGAGGGGACGTTGAATGGAGGGAGGACTACTGTGAAATTATTTGGCGTTACTGAGGTCAAGATCACACCAGACAGAGTATGAAGATTCATGCTGACCGTTACCATTATAGACTGGTCACTCTGTCCTCCTTCATGTCACTGACTTCCTCCACTACTTGTATGTAGCGGCGCCAGTGTCCTTCGCGAAGACGGATACGGAAGGTTTCAAGGCATATCTGGAGACTCAATTGGCGCAACATCAACCGGCCATACACTCGGTCCAGATGGTGATGCGGGAGAACTTGTTCGGATTTCAAGGCAATCAACAGAGTCCGTATCTGAAGATCACAGTCACCGACCCAAAATTCATCAACAGGGTGCGGACGACAATCGAAAGTGGAAATACAAACTACAAGCAGATGTGGAAGGGGGTGGATGGTGGGATCTTGACTTTTGATAGCATTCAATACGTCTTGCGATTCATGATTGATACTGGAGTGAGTTAAGCCGGCGATGCTGAAGGTGCGTCCGGAGCTGATATACTGTGTAGGTGACAGGCATGTCTTGGGTTGAAGCTCCCCACAGCAAATATCACATAATCCCTCATAAAGACCGCCATTCGAACTGCCAAATAGAGGCGCGCGTGCACTACCGAGACCTCATTGCCCACTCAAATGATGGGGAGTGGGCGAAGATGGCCCCGCTTCGTATACTCTCCTTCGATATCGAGTGTGCTGGTCGAAAAGGCATCTTTCCAGAAGCCAACCAAGATCCTGTCATCCAGATCGCAAACGTCGTTACAAAATACGGGGACGTCAAACCATTTGTAAGAAACGTTTTCTGCCTTGATACGTGCAGTCTCATCGTCAATACCCAGATTTTCGAGTTCGATGCTGAGGAGAAGATGCTGATGGCATGGAGAGATTTCCTGGAGAAGGTAGATCCGGATGTCATCATTGGGTACAACATCGCCAACTTTGACTTTCCATACTTACTGGATCGAGCAAAACATCTAAAGTGCACGAGATTCAATCAATGGACAAGGCTCAAGAACATGGCGTCCCAAGCTAAGGAAACCAACTTCTCGAGCAAGCAGATGGGCAACAGAGATACCAAAGCTACGAATACCAACGGACGCCTGCAGCTGGACCTGCTGCAGCTCGTGCAACGAGACCATCAGCTACGAAGTTATACCCTCAACGCCGTTTGCGCACATTTCCTGGGGGAGCAGAAGGAAGATGTGCACCATACCATGATTACAGAACTCTTCAACGGGACGCCAGAGTCACGGCGGCGACTCGCTGTCTACTGCCTCAAAGATGCTTTTCTACCACAACGGCTCATGGACAAATTGATGTGTCTTGTCAACTACACCGAAATGGCCAGAGTCACCGGAGTCCCTTTTAATTACCTGCTGGCCAGGGGCCAGCAGGTCAAATTCATCAGTCAGCTCTTCCGGAAAGCGCTGGAGCAGCACCTTGTTATTCCTAATTTACGAAGCGACGCCTCTGAGGACCAGTACGAAGGTGCAACTGTCATTGAACCCACTAGAGGATATTACGACGTTCCGATTGCTACGCTCGATTTTGCTTCCTTATACCCTAGTATCATACAAGCACATAATCTTTGCTATACGACTTTACTAAACAAGACTAGCGTTGAGAAGATGAAGCTTGTCAAAAACGAAGACTACATTGTTACGCCTAATGGAGATATGTTTTGCACGGCAAAGATCCGGAAGGGCTTACTCACACAGATCCTGGAGGAGTTGCTGGGGGCTAGGAAACGAGCGAAAAAGGAGCTAGCAGTGGAGACGGACGCCTTCAAAAAGGCTGTCCTCAACGGCCGACAGATGGCTTTGAAAGTCAGTGCCAACAGTGTTTACGGGATTACAGGTGCGACGGTCGGAAAGCTACCTTGTCTTGCTATTGCGAGTAGTACCACCAGCTATGGTCGACAAATGATCGAAAGGACTAAAGAAGAAGTCGAAAAACGATACACCATAGCGAATGGGTATTCGCATGATGCCTCAGTCATATATGGCGACACCGACTCAGTGATGGTTAAATTCGGGCCCCAGGAGATAGAAAAGGCCATGGAATTGGGGAATGACGCCGCCCAGTTCGTCTCGGCCAAGTTCATCAAGCCGATCAAGCTGGAATTCGAGAAGGTTTACTTTCCTTACCTACTGATCAACAAGAAGCGATATGCCGGCCTATATTGGACGAGTCCAGAAAAATATGACAAGATGGACAGCAAGGGTATCGAAACCGTGAGACGAGATAACTGCCGTCTGGTCCAGAACGTCATTGAAACTATCCTGCGCAAGATCCTCATTGATCGAGATGTTCAGGGTGCGCAAGAGTATGACCCCACACTCTCTATGCTCTGAGACTCTGACTGATCTTCATAGCTATGTGAAAGATACCATCTCTGATTTGCTCCAGAACAAGGTCGACATGTCCAAACTCGTCATTACCAAAGCTCTCTCGAAATCCGACTACACCGCCAAGCAAGCCCACGTCGAGCTCGCCGAGCGCATGAAGAAGCGAGACGCCGGCTCCGCCCCCACCCTAGGCGATCGTGTCGCCTACGTGATCGTAAAAGGAGCAGGCGGTGCGAAGAACTACGAGAGATCCGAAGATCCGATTTTCGTGCTAGAGAACAACATCCCCATCGACACCAAATACTACCTCGATAACCAACTCGCAAAACCTCTAGGGAGAATCTTCGACCCCATCCTCGGCGAAAAGAAAGCAGGCCAGCTGCTCACAGGGGAACATACCCGCTCCATCTCCGTCGCCGCTCCCTCCCTAGGCGGCCTGATGAAATTCGCCAAGAAAACGCAGACATGCATGGGTTGCAAGAAACCTCTGACGCGCGCGGACGAAATGGCCGGTGCGGTGTGCGAAGACTGTAGACCGCGTACTGGAGAGCTGTATACCAAAACCTTGACCAAAGTCAGCGATTTGGAAGTCAGGTTCGGACGGCTGTGGACGCAGTGTCAACGGTGTCAGGGCAGTTTGCACTGCGAGGTTATTTGTTCGAGTAAGGACTGTCCGATCTTTTATATGCGGATGAAGGCGAAGAAGGACGTTGAGGATGCGGGGAAGGAGTTGACAAGGTTCGATTTTGATGCTGGTGAGGCTTGGTAGGTACTGCGTTCCGATAGAAACTCTCGTGTGTCGAGCATGGCGTTGGGGTTGAGACATGTATGTTGTATAGTACGAAAAACGTGTGCGAGACTGCGTCGCAATAGCTTATCCTGATCTTTACTGGAGATACCACTCACTGTACGAACCTCTCTCGCAGTCAATATGAAGATAAATTCTATCACGTATGACATCGGGGGGCGCACCTGTTTTGTATCATAATACTTCCAAGACATATCGCACCCCCCCCTCTCCCGCCCTCGGTCGTCACTAGCAATGAAACCCTTTCCTCCATACATCAAAAATCCGCCAATCACCCATTTGGCGCCCTCCCCTCCTCCCCGTAATAGCATACGGGTCCTGTACAAATTTCCATCATCATCTTAAGTCCAATTTTATCTAAACCTCCAAACCTCCAGGATACCATATACACACACTCATCTGGCCCAAACCCCAAACTCAATGCTTCTTACCTCCCAGCTCTGAATCCATACATCACATGGGGCTTTGGTGAAAAGAGAAGGGAAGGGAAAGGGGAGAGTGGCCTTTTTGAAAGATTAGATGGGTGAGTGTGTTGATGTTTCTCGTAAGTTGCAAGGACAGACGGGAAAGTGCGACTTTTCGGTTGTTTTGGAGTAATTATTGGAGGAAATGTACAACATATGAACACAACGGACGGATCCCTTACCAACATACACAACTGCCCACTTCATATACATACATACCACTGCCCCAAAGCCCAACCCTACTACCTCTTCCCCTCAATCTGCAACGTAGCCAAAACACTCCCGACCCCATCCGTCGTTCCGTTGCTCCCAACCGCGTAGGGACTCACAAACCCCATCCCCACAAGCCCCCAGCCACTGTCAAAAACCTCCACATACACAAACTCATACAACCCCTTATACACCAACCGCTGCAACAACCCCTCCGTCACAGCATGCAATATCCCCAGCGTCAAATGCTGCTTCTCCATCCTCCCCGCATCGCCTGGAAGAGGACTGACGCCTTTTTCCGGATTCGACCAGAGTTCCAGCCAGCATCCCAATTCGAGGTCCCAGCCGAAAGGATCTTCGGAGGGGGAGAGCCAGCGGTCGCCGGTGGTGTTGAGTTCGGCGCTCAGGGTGCGTTGCAGGGATAGCAGGGTTTTGGCGTAGGCGGTGGCGGGGATGGGGGGGACTTGGCCGGGGTTGGCGAGGTGGAGGATTAGTTTCGTGAGGGTGTGGGGGACG
>JAABUN010006618.1_pt1 | contig 13169 bp, 9 predicted proteins | sample 5559311 | NCBI WGS metagenome assembly JAABUN01 (sample SAMN10711877, study PRJNA513370) | rock metagenome | isolation source: Antarctica rocks | place: Antarctica: Victoria Land, Siegfried Peak sud | reverse complement strand
TGGGCGTCGACCTCGACCTTCAGATGGTCAGCAACGCCGACTACCTGCAGAAGTTTCCTACCGTCATCGCCGGCAACGAGCTGCCGGACTTGGTGCTGGCTCCCAACCCCTCGCCGCCGCCGGTGCCCAACCTGCCGCAGCTGCTGGACAAGCGGTTTGCCAACCTCAGCGAGTACCTGTCCGGCGACGCCATCAAGGACTACCCCAACCTGGCGAACATCCCCACCCGGACCTGGCGGTCGACGGTCTACAACGGGGGCATCTACGGCATCCCGATCCCACGCGGGGCCATCGGCTCGTACCACTTCATCCGCCAGGACCTGTTCGAGGCCGCCGGCGTCTCCCCCGAGCCCAAGAGCTACGAGGAGCTGGTGGAGACCACCAAGGCCCTCACCGACCCCAAGAAGCGTCGTTGGGCGTTCGGGCTGTACAACCAGCCCCGTCAGCTGCTGGGCCGGATGAACGACGAGCCCAACGTCTGGCGAGAGGAGGGCGGCAAGCTCACCCACATGTACGAGACCGAGAACTTCGCCAAGACGGTGGACGACCTGGTCATCATGTGGAAGTCGGGCGTGATGCACCCCGACGCGTTCAACCCGGCGCAGCCGTTCAAGCAGCTGTTCAACGCGGGCACCGTGGCCATCAACGCGGCCGACGGCTATCCCGGCTGGACGCAGTACATCCTCGACAACGCGTCCAACCCGGACTTCAAGCTGGGCCTGATGCCGGTCTACCGGCGCGAAGGGGGCGAGCTGGCGCACTGGAACAACGGCAGCGGCGTCTTCTCGATGACCATGCTCAAGAAGCAGGACGACCCGGAGAGGCTGAAGGAGATCCTGCGGGTGCTCAACTGGCTCGCCGCCCCCTTCGGCACCGAGGAGTACAAGTACCGGCTGTACGGCGAGGAGGGCGTCGACCACACGATGGACGCCGGGGGCAACCCGGTGCTGACCAAGACCGGCGCCGCCAACACGGTGATCCCGATCCGCTACCTGGCCGACAGCCCGTTCACGATCTACATGCCGGGTCGCCCCGACGACGCGGACACCCAGCACGCCTACCAGTCGCTGGAGATCCCGACCGGCATCGACAACCCGACGACCGGCCTCTACTCCAACACCGCGGCGAGCAAGAACGCCACGGCGGACAAGGCGTTCGTCGACGGCGTCAGCGACATCGTCCAGGGCCGCCGGCAGCAGTCGGAGCTCACGAACCTGATCTCCACCTGGAAGGGCGCTGTCGGTGACGCCATGCGCACCGAGTACCAGCAGCAGCTGCAGACCGCGGGGGCCACGCCAGGGTGACCCAGCCCCCTTCCCCACTCGGGCTGCTGCAGGCGGGGGTGGCCTCCTGGCTGCCCCACCTCCAGCCCGACGGGACACTGCACGACCCGGTGTTCGGCTGTCCCACCCAGTACGGCACGGCCTATCTCGGCTGGTGCTGCGCCGTGCTGGGGACGACCGCCGGCGTCCCGGACGGCCAGGCCCACCGCGACCGGGCCGTTCGGCTGCTCACCGCGGCCCTCGCCCATACGGCTGATCCGGAGGCGCCGCCGCACGCTTCGTCCTTCGACCGCCGAACGCTCTCGGTGGCGGGCAGGCTGAACCACCGCGACTTCACCTGGCCGCCGATCCTCAAGACCTGGCAGGCGCTGGGCGGGGAGGCCGCCGGGCTGACCGATGCGATCGCCGGCGTCGACCCGGCCCGGTCCTTCCGCGCGCGGCCTCCGTCCAACTGGGCCGCGGTCTGGCTGAGCGGGGAGTGGGTGCGGATGCGCGAAGGCCGCTCCGCCATCCCGGTCGAGCGGCTGGACGACTGGCTCGACGTCTTCTTCGCCGGTGGCGAGGTCGGCCTCGACCTCGACCTCGGCCTGTACGTCGAGCGCGGGCTGCCCAACGCCTACGACCTGTTCACCCGGGTCCACCTGAGCGATCTGCTGCTGGAGGGCTGGAACGGTCGGAACCGTCCGCGGCTGGAGGCTTTCCTGACCACCGGCCTTCGGCGCAGCCTCGTGATGCAGCTCTCCGACGGCTCGCTGGCCTCGGGCTACCGCAGCGCCGGCCAGACGTGGGTGCTCGGCGCCCAGCTCCTGCTGTTCACCGCGTCCCGCCAGCTCGGCCTGGGGACCGACGCCGACCGGGCAGCAGCGAGGACGGCGGCCTGGCGGGCCTACCGCTCACTCGCCGGCTGGCAACGCCCGGACGACGTCTTCGCCCCCGTCCAGAACCTGCTGCCGCCCGCTCTACGGGTGGGCTATGAGGCCTACACCGCCGACGGGCACTACGCCCCCCTGGCGCTGGCGTTCCTGGCCTCGGCCGTCCGCGCCGGCTTCGGTGCCGACGCCCGGCCGTCGGACGACGAGCTGGACGCCCGCCCGACGGCCGCCATGGCCGAGGGCGCCCCCACCCACCGCGGCGCCGCCCACCGCGGCCGGGTCTCGGTCGCCGTCCAGGCCCTCGCCGACCCCACCTACGACGCGAGCGGCCTCGTCGACCTGACCTTCGGCGCGGGCCGCCGGCTGGTCTTCGTCGGAGCTGCGCGGCACCTCGCCGGTGGACCTCAGCTGGTGCTCGGGCTTGCGGTCCGCGACGAGCCGGGCGCAGCCCCGGTCACCGCCCTCTGCGCCCTCCCCCGTGAGCTGGCCCAGCCGCTGCGGGTCGACAGCGGCGGCCTGGCCTTCGCAGCCACCCTGACCGGCGACGTGCTGGGCGGCCGCACGCACCACTGGTCAGCGACGCTGCGCGGCGACGGGGTGGACGTCGTCGAAGCTCTGGACGGCTGGACCGGGGGCCGGACGCTGCTCATCCCCTATCTCCGCGACCTGGGCGACGGCCTGCTGACCGCGGTCGAGTCGCACGGGAACACCGTGGCTTTCCGCAGGGGCGCCGAGGGAGTGGCCGTCCGGGTCGAGGGAACGGTGGAGCGGGCCGTCGACCTCCCGTACGGCTACGAGAGCCGGCGCGGCCTCTGCGGCCTGGTCCGGCTGGACCTGGCCGGGACCGGGGAGACGTTGCGCTGGTCGGTGACGAGCCTGCCGGACGCGCCGGACTGAGTCCGCGGCTCAGGCCATCCGGACCAGGTCGTCCAGGGTGACCGGGTAGCGCAGCGGCGTACCGGTTGACAGGTGCTCGACCTCGTCCAGAGCCAGGGCCGTCATCCGGTGCAGCTCGTTGCCCATCGAGCCCGCGATGTGCGGGGTCAGCTGGACGTTCGGGAGGGTGAACAGCAGGTCCTCAGCCGGCAGCGGCTCCGGGTCGGTGACGTCCAGCACCGCACTGATCCGCCCGGTGGCCAGCTCTCGGCGCAGCGCGTCGTGGTCGACGATCCGGCCGCGCGCGGTGTTGATGAACGTCGCACCGTCCGGCAGCGCAGCCAGCTGCCTCGCACCAATCATCCCCACGGTGCCGGGCAGCAGCGGGGCGTGCAGGGACACCACGTCGGAACGGCCCATCAACGTCTGGAGGTCGACCAGCTCGGCGCCGAGCGCGCGCGCGTCGTCCGCGGTGATCGTCGGGTCGGTGAGCAGCAGCTCGAGGTCGAAGGTGCGGAGCCGCGCCAGCACGCCGCGGCCGATCGTGGAGGCGCCGATGACGCCGACGACCCGTCCGTAGTTCCCCGTCAGGCCGGCGTGCGACGGGCGCGGCAACCCGGCGGCGTAGCGGGCGGTCGCCCCCAGGGTGTCCTTGCCGGCCAGCAGGATCTGAGCCAGCGCGAACTCGACGACGGGGACGGCGTTGGCCGCGGCTGCGGTAGTGACCTGTACGCCCCGCTCCCAGCAGACGGGGTCGACGTGGCCCCTGACCGAACCGGCGGCGTGGGCGACCAGGCGCAGCCGCGGCATCAGCTCCAGCGCAGCCGCGTCGATCCGGGGGCAGCCCCAGCCGGTGAGCAGCACGTCAGCCCGGTTGAGTGCATCGGCGCCGCCCAGCGCGTCGGCTGCCGCGACGAACTCCGTCACTACCAGCTCCGGGTCGCAGTCGGCGAGTGTCTGCAGCCGGGCGGCCAGCCGGGGTGGTAGCAGGGCGTCGCGCAGCGTCGGACCCTGCAGGGCAAGGACGACCCGGGGTCGGCTCATCGGCCGCACCCGGCGGGCCAGTGGCTGTCGGCCCAGTGGACCATCGAGGCGCAGGCGTCTTCCAGCGGCAGGGCGTCGCGGTGCCAGGCACGCTCCCACTCGAGCGTCACCGTACCGGTGTAGCCGGCGTCCACCAGCAGGGCGGCGAACGCGCCCGTGGGCAGGGTGCCCTGCCCGATCGGCAGGGGGGTGCGATCGGCCGGCAGGTCGGCGTCCTTGACCTGGACGCTAGCCCGGCCGTCAGCGACCCACGGGCTGAGCAGAGCCCACGTCTGGTCAAGCGGCTCGCCCACCCGCCAGGGGTGCATGAGATCCCAGATGGCGCCGACCCGTGACGACGTCCGGGCCAGCACGTCGGCGATCATCTCGCCGGTGGGGTGGGAGTCGTGGGTCTCCAGTGCGGGCAGCACCCCGCACTCCTCCGCGTAGCCGGCCACGGCGTCCAGCCGCCGGGCTGCCCGGTCGGCGACCTCGCCGCGGTCCTCCCGCAGCACCGGCACCTGGTCGTACTCCGAGTCCTCGGTCGGGGCGCCGGGGAAGACGCGGACGACCGGCGCCCCCAGGTCGGCCGCGAGGTCCAGCGCTGCGACGAGCGCGCCGAGCACGAGGTCGTCGGGGGCGTCGGACGCGACGCGGACGTAGCTGGCCACACCGGTCACCGCCACCCCAGCGTCCTCGATGGCGGCCCGCAGCTCGCGCCGCTGGCGTCGGGTCATGGCCGGGTCGGCCAGCTCGCCGGCACTGAGCCGCAGCTCGATACCCCCCACCCCCGTGCGCCGGAGAGCGCCGAGCACCCGATCGAGGTCCTCGCCGGGTGCCCCCAGGGTGGATGCGGACAGGGTGACCATGCGGACCTCTTCCTCAGCGTCGATGGAGCTCCAGGTACTGTAGGCGATTCAGGGAAGCGCTTTCCGCTCTGGGTGGGTTGGTCGGCCCCTGCCGACCGGCTGGCGGCCCCGTCCGGGCGACTTACGATGGCGGGCGTGTCCGACGACCGATGCCCCGGGGTGCTGCGCCCCCACCAGGCGGCCGACGGCGCGATGGTGCGGGTGCGGTTGCCGGGCGGCCGCACCACCGGGACCGCGCTGGCGGCGCTCGGCGGGGCCGCCGGGCGGCACGGCAGCGGCGTCCTGCAGCTGACCTCGCGGGGGAGCCTCCAGGTGCGCGGGCTGCCCGCGATGCTGCCGGACGCCTTCGAGGCTGCGGTCGCCGAAGCCGGGTTCCTGCCCTCAGCCACCCACGAGCGGGTCCGCAACGTCGTCTGCTCGCCGCTGACCGGGCTGTCGGGCGGGCTCGCCGACCTCCGCCCGCTGGTGGTAGCCCTCGACCGGGCCGTGCTGGCCGAACCGGCGCTGGCGGAGCTCTCGGGCCGCTTCCTGTTCGGGCTGGACGACGGCCGGGGTGACGTCTCCGCGCTGGAGCCGGACCTCGGCTACCGTGCGCTGGACGAGCGCCGAGGCGTGCTGCTGGTCGGCACCGACCTGGGTTGCGACGTCGCCGCCAGGGACGCCGTGGCCATGCTGGTCACGCTGGCGCTGACCTTCGCCGCGGCCGCCGGTCTAAGCGGCGCGTGGCGGGTCCGCGACCTGCCCGGCTGGGTGGAGTCGCTCCCAGGGCTGCACCCGGTGGCACCCGTGCCGGCGGCCGGGATGCCGCTGGGCCGGCTGGGCCGGCACGCCAGCCTCGGAGTCCCGCTCGGCTTCCTCAACCCGGAGCAGCGCCGGGCCGTCACCGCCGCCGCAGGGGCGGGTGACGTCGTCGTCACGCCGTGGCGAGGCCTCGTGATCCCCGACGGGGGACCAGCGCTCGACTTCCTGACCGCCACCGGCCTGGTGGCCGAGGCCCGCTCGCCCTGGACGGCGCTGAGCGCCTGCGTCGGGGCACCGTGGTGCTCCCAGGGCCGGGTGGACACCCAGCGGCTGGTCCGCTCCGTCGCCGCCGTCGACGGCGCCTGGCCCCGTACCCATGTCAGCGGCTGCGAGCGCCGCTGCGGCGCACCGACCGGACCGCACCGCGACCTCGTCGCGCCCACCCGGGACGACCTGCTCGCCGGGATGACGGCTCGTGCTTGAGACCGCCCCGCCGCGGCGCTACGACTACCTCAGCGACCCGGCCGAGATCTACCGGCGCTCCTTCGCCCAGGTGCGTGCGGAGGCCGACCTGTCGGGCCTGCCGGCGGACGCCCGCACGGTCGCCGTCCGGATGATCCACGCCAGCGGCGACCTGGACCTACCCGCCTCGCTGGCGCTGCACCCGAGGCTGGTCGAAGCCGCCCGCGACGCCCTGGAGTCGGGCGCGACGATCTTCACCGACGCCTACATGATCGTCTCAGGCGTGACCCGCCGCCGGCTGCCGGCCGACAACGCCGTCCGGTGCCTGCTGGACGACCCGCGCGTGCCGGAGCGCGCCCGCGCCTGGTCGACCACCCGCTCCGCGGCCGCGGTCTCGTTCTGGGGAGACGAGCTGGAGGGCGCGGTGGTGGCCATCGGCAACGCCCCGACGGCGCTGTTCCACCTGCTGGAGCAGCTGGCCGCCGGTGGCCCGCGACCCGCTGCGGTGCTGGGCATCCCCGTCGGCTTCGTCGGCTCGGCGGAGTCCAAGGTGGCGCTGGCCGAGAACCCGTGGGACCTGCCCTACCTCGTCGTGCACGGCCGGCGGGGTGGGTCAGCGCTGTGCGCGTCGGCCATCAACGCCCTGGCCCAGGAGGCGGAGATCGGATGAGCGGCCGGTTGTACGGGGTGGGCGTCGGCCCGGGTGACCCCGAGCTGGTCACCCTCAAGGCCGCCCGGCTGATCCGAGAGGCCGACGTCGTCGCCTATCACTCCGGGACGGCGGGCCGCTCGATCGCCCGCACGATCGTCGCCGACCTGATCAGCCCGGACGCCACCGAGGAGCTGCTGATCTACCCCGTCACCACCGGCGCGACCGACCATCCGCTGGGCTACTACGGGGCCATCGAGGACTTCTACGACGAGTCGGCCGAGCGGCTGGGCAAGCACCTGGACGCCGGCCGCACCGTCGTCGTGCTGGCCGAGGGCGACCCGCTGTTCTACAGCTCCTACTCCTACCTGCACGACCGGCTGGCTGAGCGCTACCGGTGCGAGATCGTCCCGGGCGTGACGTCGGTGAGCGCCGCCTCGGCGGCCGTCGCCGTACCGATCAGCCGGCACGAGGACACCTTCACCGTGCTCCCCGGCACCATGGCGGTGCCCGAGCTGGCCCGCCGGCTGGCTGACGGCGGCGGCGCGGCGATCATGAAGCTGGGCCGGACCTTCGAGGGCGTCCGGGACGCGCTGCGCCAAGCCGGTCGGCTGGACGAGGCCTGGTACGTCGAGCGAGCCAGCACCGGCCGCGAGCGCCGGCTGCGGGTGAGCGAGGTCGACGCGGGGGCTGTCCCCTACTTCTCGATGGTCGTGGTGCCCGGGCCGGACCTGCGGGCAGACGCAGGGCAGCGGGCGATGACAGGGGCTCCGCCGAAGCCCGCCACGAGGAGCACGGGCCGGCTGCTGGTGCTCGGTCTGGGGCCGGGGCCGGAACGCTGGGTGACCCCGGAGGTCACCGCCGCGCTGGCCGGGGTCGACCACGTCGTCGGCTACGGGCCCTACGTCGACCGGGTCCCGCAGCGTCCGGGGCTGCAGCGGCACGCCAGCGGCAACACCGTGGAGGCGGACCGTGCGACCTTCGCGCTGGAGCTGGCCAGTCGCGGCGAGCGGGTGGCCATGGTCTCCGGCGGCGACGCCGGGGTGTTTGGGATGGCCTCTGCGGTGTTCGAGGCGGCGGCCGCCGACGACCGGTTCGCCGACGTCAGCGTCGAGGTGCTGCCGGGGGTGACGGCGGCCCAGGCCGTCGCTGCCCGCGCCGGCGCCCCGCTGGGGGGTGACTACGCCGTCGTCTCGCTGTCGGACCGGTTGAAGCCGTGGGAGCTGGTGGCGCGGCGGCTGCACGCGATCGGCGCGGCGGACCTGGTGCTGGCGGTCTACAACCCGGCGTCCCGCAGCCGGCGCGAGCAGGTGGCCCGGCTGAAGATGATTATGCTCGAGCACCGCGGCCCCGGAACCCCTGTGGTGGTGGGCCGCGACGTCGGTCGGGACGACGAGGATCTCATGATCACCTCGCTGGTCGACCTCGACCCGGACAGCATCGACATGACCTGCCTGCTGATCATCGGCTCCAGCCGGACCAACGCCGGGCCCGGCGGGGTCTGGACCTCGCGCCGCGCCGACTGAGGGCAGGACGTTGCTGCGGAGTGCCGGGTACTCCCGGCACAACGCAGCACTATCCCCGTGGACGCGCCCCGTAGAGGTGGGACTCGACGAAGTCGTCGGCCCGCAGGGCCTCGCCGACCAGGATGACGGCCGCCTGCCGCAGCCCGGCGGCCTCGACCTGCTCGGGCATGTCGGCCAGCGTCCCGCGCAGCACCACCTGCTCGGGCTGGCTGGCCCGGGAGACCACGACCACCGGACAGTCGGCCCCGTACTCGCTCGCCAGCTCGCCGCACAGCTCCCGGGTGCGACGGATCGCCAGGTGCAGGGCCAGGGTGGCGCGGGTGGCGGCGAAAGCGGCCAGCGACTCCCGCTCGGGCATCGCCGTCGACGCCGCCTGGGTGCGCGTCAGCACGACGGACTGCGCCACCTCCGGCACCGTCAGCTCACGACCGATGACCGCCGCGGCCGCCGCGTAGGCAGGCACCCCGGGCGTGACGTCCCAGCCGATGCCGAGACGGTCCAGCCGACGGGTCTGCTCGGCCAGCGCCGAGTAGAGCGACGGATCGCCGGAGCACAGCCGGGCGACGTCCTCCCCGGCCTCGTGCGCCTGCGCCAGCACGGCGACGATGGCGTCGAGGTCGAGGTACTGGCTGTCCACCAGCCGGGCGCCGGGGGGGCAGTGGCCGAGGACCTCGGCGTCCAGGTAGCTGCCGGCGTAGACGCAGACCGGCGACGTCTGCAGCAGCCGGACCGCGCGCACCGTCAGCAGGTCGGCCGCCCCCGGGCCGGCGCCGATGAAGTGCACCGTCACCGGCTGACCCACCACTGCACGACGGCCCGCGCGGGCTTCCAGCCGTGGTGGTCCCCGATGGTCTCCAGGTGCTCGACGGCGATCCTGGTCAGCTCCCCGCCGTGCCGCCGCCAGCGCGCGGCCACCAGCATCTCGGTCTCCTGGGTGACGGCGTGCAGCACCAGCCGCCCGCCGGGCCGCAGCGCCGCCCAGACCGCGTCGACGACGGCCTCGCTCGCCCCGCCGCCGACGAAGACGGCGTCGGGCGCGGGCAGGTCGGCGAGCGTGGCGGGCGCCACTCCCAAGACCGTCCGCAGGCTGGGCACACCGAGCCGGGCGGCGTTCAGCCGGATCCGCTTGACCCGCTGCTCGTGCTGCTCGACGGCGACGGCGCGACACGTCGGGTGGCTGCGCATCCACTCGACGGCGACCGATCCGGCGCCCGCCCCGACGTCCCAGAGCAGCTCGCCCGGTCGCGGCTGCAGGTGGGCGAGCGCGGACGCCCGCACGTCCCGCTTGGTCAGCTGGCCGTCGTGGTCGAAGGCCGTGTCGGGCAGCCCGGCGGCCAGCGAGCCGCCGCCGGCGTCAGGGCCGGCGACGCACTGCACGCAGACGACGTTGAGGGCGGGCGCGGTGCCGCTCCAGCTGGCGGCCACCGCGGCGCGTCTGCTCTCGGTCGCGCCGCCGAGATCGCCGAGCACGGTCACGGTGCTGGAGCCGTACCGGTCCTGCACCAGCAGCGCCGCCACCTCCGCGGCCGTGCCGGCGTCGCGGGAGAGCACGAGCACCCGCCGCCCGGGGTAGAGCTCACGGCGGACCAGGTCGACGTCGTCCCCGCGCAACCGGACGACGGCGTAGGTGTCGGACGCCCAGCCCATCCGGGCCGCGGCCAGCGCCACCGACGAGACGGCCGGGTGCACGCGCACGGCACCGGCGCCCAGCAGGTCCACCAGTGTCGACCCGACGCCGGCGAGCAGCGGGTCGCCGCTGGCCAGGACCACCACCCGACGCTCCTCGTGCCCGGCGACCAGGCCGGGCAGGGCGTCGCGCAGGTCATGCGGCCAGGGCACCCGCTGCTGGCCGGAGACGTCGGGCAGCAGCTCGAGGTGCCGCGGTCCGCCCAGTACCCGATGGGCACCGAGCACCAGGGCTCGCTCCGGCTCGCCCAGCGAAGCCCAGCCCGCCGCGCCGATCCCGACCACCTCAAGCACGGCACGACCCTAACCCCGACAGGGCGGCCGTCTCAGGCCGCGACGACCGCCGGACCACACCCGGCGCTGTGCCATGATCGGAGCGGCGCAGCGGAGGAATCCGGTGCAAGTCCGGAACGGTCCCGCCACTGTGACCCAGGTGTGTCTGGGAAGTCAGGCCGTCTGCCGCGCCGGCCACGTCGCAGCCGCGCACGGGGTCACACCGCAGGCGTGGACGTGGACATCCGCGCAGAAGGGCCCCGCCACCGTGCCTCGTGCCTCCGCCGACCTGCGTACCTACCCTTTCTCGGCCGTCGTCGGCTCCGACGACATGGCGCTCGCGCTGGTCCTGAGCACCGTCTCGCCCGAGATCGGCGGCGTCCTGGTCCGCGGCGAGAAGGGGACGGCCAAGACGACCACCGTCCGCGCACTCGCCCGGGTGCTGCCCCCGCTGCGGGTCCTCGACGGCTGCCGCTTCAGCTGCGACCCGGACGACGCGGACCCAGGCTGCCCCGACGGTCCGCACCCGGCCGAGGCCGGCGAGCGCACCCGGGCAGCGCGGCTCGTCGAGCTGCCCGTCGGCGCCACCGAGGACCGGGTGATCGGCTCGCTGGACCTGCAGCAGGCGCTGGGCTCCGGCCAGGTCAGCTACGAGCCCGGCCTGCTGGCCGCAGCGCACCGCGGACTGCTCTACGTCGACGAGGTCAACCTGCTGCACGACCACCTCGTCGACCTGCTGCTGGACGCAGCCGCCACCGGCCGTTCGACGGTCGAGCGCGAGGGCGTCTCGGTCGCGCATGCGTCCCGGATGGTGCTGATCGGCACCATGAACCCGGAGGAGGGTGAGCTGCGGCCGCAGCTGCTCGACCGGTTCGGGCTGACCGCCGAGGTCGCCGCGCCGCGCGACCCGGTGCTGCGGGCCGAGGTGGTGCGCCGCCGGATGGCCTTCGACCGCGACCCGGCCGAGTTCACCGCGGGCTACGCCGACGCCGAGGCCGCCCTGTCGCAGCGCCTGCGGACCGCCCGTGCCCTGGTGGCGGAGGTGGAGCTGCGCGACGACCAGCTGCTGCTGATCGCCGAGGTGTGCGCCGCCTTCGAGGTGGACGGGATGCGCGCCGACCTGGTCACCGCCCGGGCCGCCGTCGCCCACGCCGCATGGCACGGTCGGACCCGGGTGAGCAAGGCCGACATCAGAGCCGCCGCCCGGCTGGCCCTGCCACACCGTCGCCGCCGCAACCCGTTCGACGCCCCCGGTCTGGACGAGGAGCTGCTCGACCAGCTGCTGGGCGGGGACGAGCCGGAGCCCGAGCCGCCCGAGCCCGCACCCGACGACGAGGTCGGGGAGCCCGCAGACACCGCCGACCGTCCGGCCGACGGCTCGGGATCCGCCGACTCCCCGCCGTCGGGACCCGAGCGGGACGGGAGCTCACCGCCCGCCGAGCAGCAGCGGACCGACGCCCCCGAGCCGGAGCCGGCACCTGAACCCGAACGGACCCAGGGCGAGGACACCCCGGCGGCCGCCGCCGTGCCCACCACCCTCGCCACCGCCGGCACGGCCTACCGGACCCGGCTGTTCACCGCCACCGGCGTCGGGACGGGCGAGGCCGGGCGCCGCAGCCGCGCGACGACCCGGACCGGACGCAGCGTCGGCGCGGCCAGCCGTCCCCAACCGGGCGGTCGGCTGCACCTGCCGGCCACCATCCGCGCCGCGGCACCGCAGCAGACCGCCCGTGGACGGACCGACCAGCAAACCCTCCGACTGCAGGGGCAGGACCTGCGCACCGCCATCACCGAGGGCCGGGAGTCCAACCTCGTCCTGCTGGTGGTCGACGCCTCCGGCTCGATGGCCGCCCGGCGGCGGATGGCGGCGGTCAAGACCGCAGCGCTCTCCCTGCTGCTGGACGCCTACCAGCGCCGCGACAAGGTGGGCCTGATCACCTTCCGCGGCGCCACCGCGACGCTCACCCTGCCCCCGACGTCGTCGGTCGAGGTGGCCGCCCGTCGGCTGGACGAGGTGCCGAACGGCGGCCGGACACCCCTCGCGGAGGGTCTGCTGATGGCGGCGGAGACGCTGCGCCTGGAGCGGATCCGCGACCCGCGGCGCCGTCCGCTGCTGGTGCTGGTCACCGACGGCCGCGCCACCTCCGGCCCCGACGCCGTCCGGCGCTCGCGGCGGGCAGCGGACCTGCTGCGCGCCGCCGGCGTGGCCAGCGTGGTCGTCGACTGCGAGACGGGCTTCGGCCTGGGCCTGGCCCGAGTGCTCAGCCGGCACCTGGGCGCCGAGCACGTCCCCGTCGGGGAGGTCGCGGCCGACCAGCTGGTGTCGGTGGTCCAGCGGGTCCGCCCCGCGCACGCGCCGAGGGCCGCCTGATGCCCGAAGGTCGCCTCGAGGTCGAGCCCCAGGACGGGCTGACCACCAAGCAGCGCAGGAACCGGCCGCTGGTCATCGTGCACACCGGCGACGGCAAGGGGAAGTCGACGGCCGCCTTCGGGCTTGCTGTCCGCGGCTGGAACCAGGGCTGGTCGATCGGGGTGTTCCAGTTCGTGAAGTCGGCCAAGTGGCGGATCGGCGAGCAGACGGTGCTGGAGACCCTCGCCGGGGTGCACCAGACGACGGGGCAGGGCGGTCCGGTCGAGTGGCACAAGATGGGCTCGGGGTGGTCGTGGTCGCGGAAGGCGGGCACGGAGGACGACCACGCCGCCGACGCCGCCGAGGGCTGGCAGGAGATCAAGCGCCGACTCGCGCGCCAGACCCACCGGCTCTACGTGCTCGACGAGTTCACCTACCCGATCGCCTGGGGCTGGGTGGACGTCGACGACGTGGTCGACACCCTGGTCAACCGACCGGGCCAGCAGCACGTCGTCATCACCGGCCGCCGGGCCGACCCGAAGCTGCTGGCGGCCGCCAA
>JAABUN010006616.1_pt1 | contig 13171 bp, 12 predicted proteins | sample 5559311 | NCBI WGS metagenome assembly JAABUN01 (sample SAMN10711877, study PRJNA513370) | rock metagenome | isolation source: Antarctica rocks | place: Antarctica: Victoria Land, Siegfried Peak sud | reverse complement strand
TCGTGATCATCGCCCACAGCGCCAGCCTGCAGACCTGGTACGCCCACATGCAGCCCACGCGACCCGGTGGCCTGTCGGTCGGCAGTTCCGTCAGGAAGGGTCAGGTCATCGGCTACGAGGGCAGCACGGGCCGGTCCACCGGGGCGCACCTCCATTGGGCGGTCATGCTCAACGGCAACTTCGTCAATCCGCGCCTCTTCCTGTAACACGCGGTTGACGTGGGTGGCCGGGGTCGCGTGCTAGCATCGAGCCCCGGACCCAGCACCCGCGGAGGCAGATCCTGACCGTGAAGCGGACGATGGCGGTGATCCTTGCAGGCGGCGAAGGCGAGCGCCTGTCCATCCTGTCCCAGGAGCGGGCCAAGCCGGCCGTCCCCTTCGGCGGCAAGTACCGGATCATCGACTTCACGCTGTCCAACTGCGTCAACTCGGACATCGACGACGTCGTCGTCCTGACCCAGTACAACCCGCGCTCGCTCAACGACCATATCGGCCTTGGCCGGCCGTGGGACCTGGACCGCAACCGGGGCGGCGTGAAGCTGCTCCAACCGTACATCGCGCGCGGCCGCGTCGCCGAGTGGTACCGCGGCACGGCGGACGCGGTCCTGCGCAATATGAACGTTCTAGAACACGACCCGTCGGACACGGTCGTCGTGCTGGCCGGCGACCACATCTACAAGATGGATTACCAGCCCTTCGTGGCCGCCCACCGGCGCCGCCGGGCAGACGTCACGATCGCCGTTCGGCAGGTGCCCCTCGCCGAGGCCTCCCGGATGGGCATCCTTGCCCTCGACGAGGCGGACCGGGTGACCGAATGGCAGGAGAAGCCGAAGCAGCCCAAGAGCGATCTCGCCTCCATGGGCGTCTACGTCTTCTCCAAGAAGACGCTCAAGCGCTGGCTATCCGAGGACCGGGTGGATTTCGGGCGCGACGTCATCCCGGCCATGCTGGAGGCCGGTGCCCGGGTATTCGGCTATCGCTACAACGGATACTGGCAGGACGTCGGCACGATCCAGTCATTCTGGGAGGCCAACATGGCTCTGCTCGAGGACCTGCCGGAACTCGACCTGTACGACAAGGACTGGATCATCCACACCCGGTCCGAGGAGCGCGCACCGGCCAAGGTGGGCCCGACCGCGCAGGTCCATCGGAGCCTGATCAGTCACGGCTGCGTGATCAACGGCACGGTCGTGAACTCGGTCCTGTCGCCGGGCGTTCGCGTGGATGTCGGCGCCGTGGTGCGCGATTCGATCGTCATGTTCGACTCGGTCATCAAGTCAGGGGCGGTCGTCGACCGATCCATCCTGGACAAGGAAGTGGTCGTCGGGCAGGGCGCGATCGTCGGTGACGGCCCGTTCGACGACCGGCCCAACAAGCAGGAACCGAACCGACTCAACACCGGGATCACGGTCGTCGGCAAGCGAGCGGTCGTGCCGCGCGGTGCACGGATCGGGCGGAACGTGAAGGTCGCGGCGGACATCCGTACCTCGGACTTCGTGACGCGCGTCGTGAAGAGCGGCGAATCGGTCGAACCGAAGCGCGGTGACCCGGCTCAGGTGCGCGTGGCCGCGGAGGCGGTCGTTCTCGGCTAGACTCCGCGGGCCATGCCTCCCGCCGTTTCCGGCGCGCCCGCCGTGCGCCCGGCCGACGTCGAGCGTTGGCTCGCCGACCTGGGCATCGAGCCCCTCGAGCGAGCCGACCGCGATGGGATCACCAGCTGGGATCTCGTCCTCGACGGACGTCGCCGCTTCGATCTCCGCCTGACCGTGATCCTGGATCCGGCGCTCGCGCTCATCTGCTGGGCGCACTACGCGCCCCCCATCAACGACATGTTCCGCAAGTCATATCGGCGGCTGCTGCGCTGGAACGACGAGTTCCCGTTCGCCAAATTCAGCGTGGGTGAGGACGAGCGTCCGATCCTCGCGGTGGAGTTGCCAATCGCGACCGCCGGGCTGGACTCCCTGGGCGTCGCCCTCGCGCGCATCGTGGGCATCGCGGATCGCCTCCTGGATGAGTCCAAAGACTGGTTGTGGATCGGGGGCCGGACGCCCACCGCGCCGGAGCGCACGGGCCGGAATCCTGCCTTGCTGGAGCGCTTTGCCGCTGAGCTGCCGGAGCTCGCCGGCGGGGTGGAGGCGTGACGCGATCGCTGCGGCGGAGCGCTGCCGGATGGTTCGCCCTCGTGTTGGCGGTCGTCCTGCTGGGTCTGCCTGCCGGGCCGGTCGCGCCCGGGGAAGTCCGCGCGGCGACTCCCGACCTGACCATCGTCAGCACCGCCCGCTACGAGGTCCAGCCGGGTGACCGCCGAGTCCAGGTCACGATCGACCTGACCCTGACGAACCGGCTCAAGGACACGAAGACGAAGCGCTTCTACTTCAACGAGGCGTTCCTGGCCGTCATCCCGGGGGCATCCGGGTTCAAGCTCACGACGTCCGGCAAAGGCAGCCCGTCCGTCCGGGTGACGAAGCGGGCCAAGACCCACACCCTCGTGAGACTGGGCCTCGCCAGTCGCCTGTTCAGCGGGAAGACCGCGAAGTACCGGCTGCGGTACGACCTGAAGGACCCAGGCGGGTCTCCGACACGGGAGCTGCGGGTCGGCGATGCCCTCGTCTCCTTCCCGGTCTGGGCGTATGCCAGCGGAGGCACGGCCGGCAGTTCTGTGAGCGTGGCCTTCCCGAAGGGCTACGAGCCACGCGTGGAAGCCGGAGACCTCGGCACGCCCGTCACCGATGCCGAGGGGCGGATCACGTTCAGTTCCGGGAAGCTGTCCAAACCGCTCGAGTTCTTCGCCTATCTCATCGCGGATCGGCCCGGTGCGTACACGGATGGACCGATCACGCCGACCGTCCTGGGCGCCCCGGCGCCACTCAACATCCGCGGCTGGAGCGACGACCGGCCGTGGGCCGACCGGGTCGGGGGCCTTCTGGAGCGAGCCCTGCCCGTGATCGGCGAGGAGATCGGCCTGGCCTGGCCACGCGAGGTGCCGTTGACCGTCCAGGAAACCGTGAGTCGATCCACCGGCGGCTACGCCGGGCTGTTCGATCCCAGCGCGAACCGGGTGGAGATCGCCTACTACGCGAGCGACTTCGTCGTCCTGCACGAGGCGGCCCACGGCTGGTTCAACGGGGCGTTTCTGGCAGATCGCTGGGCGAACGAGGCCTTCGCGTCCTATTACGCGGGCGTGGCAGCGGCCGACCTCGGCGTGAAGGTGACGCCCGCCGCGCCCCCGGCCCGGCCCTCGGACCCGGCGCGGATCGCGCTCGATGCGTGGGGTCCCCTGGGCGCGGCATCCACAGCGACGGAGGACTACGGCTACGCCGCATCACTGGCCGTGGCCCAGGCGATCGCGCAACGGGCCGGACCCGATGCCCTGCGCGACGTATGGGCCGTCGTCGCGGCGCGAGCCGGAGCCTACCAACCGCCGAATGGGCCGGCCGAGGGCGCCTTTGCCAGTGCCCCCGATTGGCGAGGACTGCTGGATCTCCTGGAGGACCGGACGGGCAAGCCGTTCGACGACCTGTGGCGGACCTGGATCGCCCGGCCCGAGGACCTCACGGCCCTGGATGCGCGCACCGCCGCCCGGGAGGCGTACGACAAGGTCGTCGCCGCCACCAACGGCTGGCTGCTGCCCCTCGCCATCCGCGACGCGATGCGCGCCTGGCGTTTTGAGGATGCGATGTCCCTCCTCGACGGAGCCGGGCAGGCGCTCCGAGATCGGGCCGCGATCGACGCGGCGGCGAGCGCGGCCGGACTGACCGTGCCTGCCACGATGCGGGCGGCCTTCGAGGACGACGACGGGTTCGACGACGCGGCCGCCGAAGCGGTGGCCGAACTCGAGACGATCGCCCGATACAAAGCTGCCGCGGCCGCGGCGCCGGCGGAGATGACCCCGGTCACGGAACTGGGACTGCTCGACGCCACGCCGGAGGCGGACCTGGCGGCGGCTCGGGAGGCCTTCGCTCGCGGCGATCTGACCGCGTCCATGCGGGCGTCCGAGCGGGCGGCCGCGACCTGGGCGGACGCGTCGACGATCGGGCAGGGCCGCGCGATGCAGATCGGTCTCGGTGCCGTTTCGGTCTTCCTCGTGCTGATCCTGCTCATCGCCCTGGTCGTCAGGCACCGCCGCCGCCGGGTCTCGTCGGTCGCCTCCGAGGAGTAGCGACCGCGGAACGGTAGTCGAGGTCGCCGCCGATCGCCGCTTGGTCGGTCGCCGCCGATCGGTCGTGCGCTACACTCGCCCGGACGCAGGACGGCCGACACGACGTCGCTGGCGAGCCACTGCACACCCGGACCACGACGTCACCCAGGAGGCGACCCGACCGATGGGCCTGCAGCGCGCCCGCCCCTCCCGCGAGATCCTGTCCGGCGACTCCGCCGACGTCTACTTCGCGCGGGCGGACAGCATCCTGGAACGCGAGGGCCTGGACCCGATCGTGACCATGGAGGTCTTCACCCGACGCGAAGCCGTGCTGTGCGGGATCGATGAGGCGAAGAACCTGCTGGGCCACGTCCTTGGACCGTCTGACCCGGCGGAGACGTGCCTCGAGACGCTTGATGACGGGGACGTCATCGAACCGCGAGAGATCGTCCTGCGGATCAAGGCGCGCTACCGCAAGTTCGGGCTGTACGAGACGGCGTTCCTCGGGATGCTCGCCCAATCGACCGGCTGGGCAACCGCGGCCCGAGAGTGCGTCGACGTCGCCAACCCGGACCCGATCATCAGTTTCGGGGCGCGCCACGTGCACCCCGACATCACGGACGTGCTCGACTACGCCGCCATCGTCGGTGGCTGCGTGGGAGCTTCCACGCCCGCCGGGGCCCGACTGGCCGGCCTGGCGCCGAGCGGCACCATGCCCCATTCGCTCGTCCTCATCTTCGGCGACACGGTGGAGGCGGCCCTGGCCTTCGACCGCGATCTCGGCCCGGAGGTGCCCAGGATCGTGCTGGTCGACACGTTCAAGGACGAGGCCGAGGAGGCCCTGCGCGTCGCCCACGCCCTAGGTGACCGCCTGTACGGGATCCGACTCGACACGCCCTCGGAGCGCGGCCGGGTCACCGCCGATCTCGTCCACGAGGTCCGTGCTCGACTGGACCAGGAGGGCTACGACCACGTCCGGATCGTCGTGTCCGGGGGCCTGAACCCGGATCGGATCCGCTACTTCCGGGACGCCGGCGCGCCGGTCGATTCGTTCGCCGTCGGCTCCTACATCAGCGGAGCGACACCGATCGATTTCACCGGCGACATCAAGGAGATCGACGGCAAGCCGATCGCCAAGCGCGGTCGCATCCCGGGCCTCACCGCTTCGCCCAGGCTCAAGCTCGTGGACCTCGCCGCGTACCGCGAGCGTTAGCCGACGCCGTCGCTCCGCAGGCGAGCCAGCCAGAACAGGCCGACGATCGACTTCGCGTCGCGGATCTCGCCGCGCTCGGCCGCCGCGACGGCCTCCCGCCATGGCAGCCACGACAGGATCAGCGCCTCGTCAGCGTCCGGTCCCAGGCGTCCCTCGACGACGGCCGAGAGGTCCGTGGCGAGATACAGGTGCATCAGCTCGTCCGTGAAGCCGGGCGCCGTGTAGAAGGTCCCGAGCTTGCGCCAGGTCGCGGCGCGCAGGCCGGTCTCTTCCTCGAGCTCGCGCCGGGCTGCGAGGTCGGGGTCCTCCTTGGCGCCGTCGTCGTCCACGTCCAGGCCGCCGGCCGGGATCTCGAGCAGGGCGGCATCGGCCGACAGCCGCCATTGACGGACGAGCGCCACCCGCCCATCGGTATCGAGGGCCACGACGGCGACTGCGCCCGGATGACCGGCGATGTCCCGGGTATGGCGCGACCCATCGAGTCGCTCGACCGTGTCGATCCGGAATTCGAGGAACTTGCCCCGGTGGAGGACGCGCGATCCCACGACCCGTTCCACGAGTTCGGCCCCGGAGGAAGGCTCCGGGGCCGGTGGATCGGGTGGGCTTGTTCGACCGGTCAGGCGACGGCCGCCGCTCGGGCCATCTCGGGACGCAAGGCCTGGCCCGATTCGGCGTCGAACAGGTGAAGCTTGTCCAGCGGCAGGACGAGGTTGACGATGTCCCCCGGGCGCACCTTGTGCTCCGAGCCGACGATCGCGACGAGATCCTGGTCCGCAGCGTTGACATGGAGGAGCTCCTCGTTGCCGAGGTACTCCACGACATCGGCCCGCGCCTGGAACGCGCCGGTGTCCCCGCCCGGTTCGCCGATGTCGAGGTGCTCCGGCCGGAAGCCCGCCACCAGCTTCTTGCCGGCGATGTCGCCGGCGATCCCGCGCAGCCGCTGGGGCGTGGGTAGCGACCAGTCAGCCGGCCCGTTCAACCGCGCAGACTCGCCCGAACCCTCCACGGTCACGGACACGAAGTTCATGGACGGGCTGCCGATGAAGCCCGCAACGAAGCGGTTGAGCGGCGTATCGTAGAGCGCCTGCGGGGTGCCGACCTGCATCAGCACGCCGTCGTTCATGACCGCGATCCGGGTGCCCATCGTCATCGCCTCGACCTGGTCGTGGGTGACGTAGACGACCGTCGTCTTGAGTCGCTGATGGAGCCGCGCGATCTCCGCTCGGGTTTGGACTCGCAGCTTGGCATCCAGGTTGGACAGGGGCTCGTCCATCAGGAAGACCGCCGGCTCGCGCACGATGGCCCGGCCGAGGGCCACACGCTGGCGCTGGCCGCCGGACAGTTCCTTGGGCTTGCGGTCGAGCAGCTTTTCCAGCTGGATGGTCTCCGCCGCCTCGTTGACCCGGCGCTCGATCTCCGCCTTTGGGACCTTGCGCAACTTCAGGCCAAAGGCCAGGTTCTCGCGGACGGACATGTGCGGGTAGAGCGCGTAGCTCTGGAAGACCATCGCGATGTCGCGATCCTTGGGGGCGACGTCATTGACCACCCGATCGCCGATCCGGAGGGTTCCGCTGGTGATCTCCTCAAGACCGGCGATCATCCGCAGGCTGGTCGTCTTGCCGCAGCCCGATGGTCCGACCAGGACCATGAATTCCCCGTCACCGATCTCGAGGTTGAGGTCCTTGACGGCGTGGAAGTCGCCGTAGGCCTTGTTGACGTGTTCGAATGAGACCGTGGACATGCAGCTCGTCCTCCGTCCTCGCGCTCATCGTGGGCCCATGCATCCGGCCGCCGAGACGGACCTGGACGGGCCCCGTACGTGACCGCCGAGGTAGCGCGATGGTACGGGCGTCACCTCCCGGGCGCAACCGCCGCGGCTCGGCACGCTACCGTTGGCGGATGCACGACCGGGCCGGGCAGCCGGCGGATCCTTCGTCTCTGGTCGATATCGGGGCGCTCCTCGCCGCTTATCACGACATCACTCCGGATCCGGCCGACCCGGCCCAGCGCGTCGGGTTCGGCACCTCTGGTCATCGGGGCTCGGCCTTTCGGGGCGGCTTCAACGAGGCCCACATCGTGGCCATCTCGGAAGCGATCTGCCGCTATCGACGCGGCCAGGGTACGGACGGTCCGCTGTTCATCGGCCGGGACACGCACGCGCTTTCGGAGCCCGCGACGCGGACGGCCATCGAAGTCCTCGTGGCGAACGACGTGGATGTGCGCGTGGACGCGTCGGATGGCTTCACCCCGACCCCGGCGATCTCCCACGCCATCCTCGTCGCGAATCGTGGCCGGAATGCTGGTGCCACCGGTCGGGGAGCCGCGGGCGGGAGCGACCTGGCCGACGGGATCGTCGTCACGCCGTCGCACAACCCGCCCGACGACGGTGGCTTCAAGTACAACCCGCCCAACGGCGGCCCGGCGGACACGGACGTCACGCGCTGGATCCAGGACGAGGCGAACCGGTTGCTGGAGGGGCGCGGCACTGAGGGCATCAGGTCCATCCCGCGAACGCCGTACCCGCTCGCGCGTTCAGCGGTGACCGGCTATGACTTCATGGGCCGCTACGTGGACGATCTGGGTTCGGTCATCGACATGGCCGCGGTGGCGGCATCCGGCCTCAGGATCGGCGTGGATCCGATGGGCGGCGCGGCGGTCGCGTACTGGGGCGCCATCGGACAGCGCTACGGGCTCGATCTGACGGTCACCAACGAGACCGTGGATCCCACGTTCGGGTTCATGCCGCTCGACTGGGACGGCAAGATCCGGATGGATCCCTCGTCACCGTTCGCGATGGCGCGACTCGTGGGGCTTCGCGAACGATTCGATATCGCCCTGGGCAACGACGCCGATGCGGACCGCCACGGGATCGTCACGCCGCAGGACGGGCTGCTCAACCCGAACCACTTCCTGTCCGCGGCGATCGCGTACCTGTTCGGTGGGGCGCGCGAGTGGGGTGGCGGGGTCGGCGTGGGCAAGACGCTGGTGTCCTCGAGCCTGATCGATCGCGTGGTGGGCGATCTCGGTCGGCGGCTGGTGGAGGTCCCGGTCGGCTTCAAGTGGTTCGTGGCGGGGCTCGTCGACGGGAGTCTCGGCTTTGGCGGCGAGGAGAGTGCGGGGGCCTCGTTCCTGCGACGCGACGGCTCGGTATGGACGACCGACAAGGACGGCATCATCGCCTGCCTGCTGGCGTGCGAGCTGACCGCTCGGACGGGTCGCGACCCGGGCGCCGCCTATGCCGAGTTGACCGCGCGGTTCGGTGCGCCGGCCTATCGGCGGGTGGATGCCTCCGCGACTCCCGCGCAGAAGGTGGCCCTGGGTGCGATGACCCCGGACGCCGTCACCAGCACGGAGCTGGCCGGTGACCCGATCACCGCGATCCTGACCCGGGCGCCCGGCAATGACGCTCCGATCGGCGGCCTCAAGGTCACGACTGCCCAGGGCTGGTTCGCAGCCCGCCCGTCCGGCACGGAGAACGTGGTCAAGGTCTATGCCGAGAGTTTCCGGGGCGAGGCGCATTTGGAACGGCTCCTGGAGGAGGCGCAGGCGCTCGTGGCGTCGGCAACGGGTGAGTCGGGCGCTGATCCCGGTTAGCGGTTCCGGCCGATCATCGGGCCGAGCCGGATGCGGAGCGGCACTCGTTCGGGCCTACGTAGCTGGATGCCGACCCACCGTCACCCACCGGGACGGTCTGGCGATGAACACGCTCGGCTGGGAGCCGATCCCTGCACAGTCGGCCACCAGCCACGCTCGTTCGTACCGAGTTGGTCACCTGAGGTGACGCGGCGGGATGGTCGGCTTAGGTCCAGATGACGAAGCTCACCTCGAGCTCTCCGTTACCGAGGTCGCGCACGAAGGTCTGAAGCTTCCCGTTGCGGGAGGTCGAGACGAGGCGCCCGAAGGCGCTCGCGGAGGACGAGGCGCCGCGGGGGCTTGACGCGACGGTCTGGCTCAGCGTGGCGCTCGAATCGAGGTGCGACTAGATCGTGGCCAGTTGGTCATAGTCGTGCGCGTTGGGGTGCTGGTTAGTCGAGGGATCGTTCGTGTAGTCCATGCATGTCTCGAGATTCGGGTTATCGAAGACCTCGTCCTGGTGATCCAGCCCAAGGGTATGACCCACTTCCTGGCACATCACGACGTTACGCCAGGCCGGCGTGTTGTAGCTCCCCGAGTTGAATTACGTGTCGTTGACCTTGACCGTGCCCTGCGTGATGTGGGTCCCGCCGCTGATCGAGATCGACGCGATCCCCAGCCAGCCGTTGTTGCCGTACGAGGCGTTGCAGACCTCCACCCTCCCGGCCGTGGCGCGGCAATTCCGCGGCTTCGCGCCGCCGTTGACGATCGTCGTGTCGAGGACCCCGGACTTCGTCCAGTCCGCCGACGTCGTCCGAAGGTAGGTGTCCCACTTGCCGTCCACGCTGTCGCCGAGCTTCAGCGTGAATGGGTTGGACGTTCGCGCCCAGTGGTAGTCGCCCCACGAGTGGCTCGCTTCAGCGGCGGCCGGCATGACCAGTGCCATCGTGAGCGCGGCCACGCCGGCCAGCGTCAACAGTCGTGTTCGAAGCATCGGAGGATCCCCTTGTCGCGGCAGATGATGACCGCTCGGGTATGCATCGTCGACGTGCCAAGGGGAACCTGTCCTTACCGCACATCTCGCCCAGGTGATTGGGGTGGCCTACGGGGCTCGAACCCGCAACCTTCGGAGCCACAATCCGATGCTCTGCCATTGAGCTAAGGCCACCGCGCTCGCCGCCGCCGGACGCGGGGCCAGCGGAGTGTACCCGGATTTCGGCGGCGGCCGCCGGACATCGCCAACCGGCGGCCACTCGTCCGAACGGCCCGCCCCCGACGCCACCGGGCCACACCGGACCGCGGCATTGCCCACCAGACCACTCCGTACCCACCGGTACCTGAGGGCTCGGCCCCCGGGACCTTCGCGCGGGGGACCACGGGTCGACGGCCGCCTACGTTGGGGACCACACCGCTCGTCACCGATATGGTGAAGACCACACCAGACCACTCCCAACCGAGGCTGACATGACCGCAACCGTCCTGGCCGACCCGAAACCCGACCAGACCACGCGCACACAGAGACGCGCCGCGATCCTCCAGGGACGCGACCTGACCAAGGCCTACCTCCTCGGCGAGACCACGGTCGATGCGCTTCGGGGCGTCTCCCTGTCCGTGGCACCCGGCGAGTTCGTCGCGCTCATGGGCCCCTCGGGCAGCGGCGAAAGCACGTTACTCCAGCTGCTCGGCGGCCTGGACCGGCCGACCAGCGGTGATGTCGTGCTTGACGGCGAAGTCATCAGCGAGCTGTCCGACGACCGGGCCACGCGCCTGCGCCGCGACCGGACGGGTTTCGTCTTCCAGTCGTTCAACCTGATCCCACTGCTCGACGTCACGGAAAACGTGGCCCTGCCGTTCACCATCACCGGCCAGGACACGGGCCGTGGTGAGCTCGCCGAACGCATCCGCGACGTCATCGCGCTCGTGGACCTGACTGGCAAGGAACACCACAAGCCCGATCAACTTTCCGCAGGGGAGCAGCAGCGCGTGGCGGTGGCGCGGGCGCTCGTGACCAACGTGGGTTGGTCCGACGCGGATACCCTGGGCGTGGCCGGCGCCGACGCCTACGCCATCCGATTCCGGCCGAGTGCGACGCCGGAAGAGCGGGCGGCCGCCGCCGCGGAAGGTCGATCGCTGGCGCTGGAACCGGTCGGGCTCGATCGGATCCTCGGCGCAGTCGGCCAGGCCCTCGACCGGGTCTTCGGACTGTTCGATGCGCTGGCGCTGATCGCCGTCTTCATCGCGGCCCTCGGCATCGTCAATACCCTGACCATGAACGTCATGGAGCGGGTCCGCGAGATCGGGGTCCTGCGTGCGGCCGGCATGACCCGCGGCCAGGTCTGGGGCACGGTCGTCGTGGAGGCCGGCATCACCGGGGTCATGGGGGCGCTGTCGGGCGTCGTCGCGGGCCTGGTGATCGGCGCGCTCATGGTCGTCCTCGCGGGCGACAAGCTGGAGTCGCCGTGGCCGTGCCGTGGCTCGCTGTCATCGCCTCCCTCATCCTGGGGGTCAGCCTCGCGATGCTCGCGGCGGCCTATCCTGCCCGCCTGGCAAGTCGCCTTTCGATCGTCCGCGCCGTCGGCCACGAGTAGCAGTCGTCCGAGCGGATGCTAGACTCGCGACGTCGGCCGCCAAGGGAGCGGCCATCGCCAGCGGAGCCCATGTGACGATCGCGATCCCGAGACTGGACCGCAGCACGCCGGCCGGACGCGGCCTCACCATCGCGGATTTCCTGGTCCCCATCCGGGTCGGCGAGCGATTGAGCTCGCGGGTCCGACACATCGTTCTCATCGTGGTGGGTGCCCTGTTCGTGGCGGCCTGCGCCCAGGTCTACATCCCGATCCAGCCGGTGCCGTTCACCGGGCAGACGTTCGGGGTGCTTCTGGTCGGTGGCGCACTCGGCTTCCGGCGTGGCGGTGCGGCGATGCTCCTCTATCTCGCCGTCGGGGCGCTGGGGGTGCCGGTCTTCGCCCAGGGGGCTGCGGGCATCGCCGTCCTCGGCGGCGTCACGGGCGGCTATCTCATCGGGTTCGTCGTTGCCGCGGCGGTCGTCGGACGACTGGCAGAGCTTGGCTGGGATCGCCGCCTTGGGGGTGCGCTCGGAGCGGTCGGGATCGGGACGTTGATCGTCTACGCCATCGGGGTGCCGTGGCTCAAGTTCGCGACCGGCCTGTCCTGGTCCGATGCCATCGCGAAAGGCATGATCGTCTTCCTGATCTGGGACGCGGCGAAGCTCGCCGTCGTCGCCGCCATCTTCCCGACCGCGTGGTGGCTCGTGAGCCGTCGACCCGACGACCGCTAGGGTCCTTCCTGGGCGAGAGCGCGGTGCAGGCTTCGGTATGACACGCGCAGCAGGCGGCTGACCTCCGGCCAGTAGGCGGTCCCGGCGCCGGCGGCTCCGTCCGGATCGTCCGCCGCACCGCGGTCGCGGACCTCGGCTGCCTGGCCACGAAGTCGTCCGGCCTCGGCGACGTCCTCTGGCGCTACGCCATAGATCGATGCATACAGTGCCGTGATGGACTCGCCTGCCGCCGCACCCGCCGCGAGACCCATCTCGCGCCGGACGACCCACCAGCGCAGCTCGCGGCGGGCGACCGCCACGGCGTCGACACGGGCCGGAAGGCCGAGCAGCCGGTAGGCGCGGGCGATGTCCGGGACGAAGCGGTCATGGTCGTGCGTCGCTCGGGCGAAGCCCCCCGCAGCCTTCGTCAGGAACAGGCTGGCGAGGATCGCGCGGGGCCACGAGGCATGGGCCTGGGCCCGCAGGGCAAGGATCAGCCACCCGAACAGGCGGGCCGGCTGGCGCCGGTAGTACGCCTTCCACATCCGGGTCTCGAGGCGGGCCAGCTCGTCAGGGTCGAAGTCGGCGCCCCAGCGCGGGTTCGTCGTGGTCATCGCGTCCCTCAGGCTATCGTTCGCCGGTGGATACGGCCAGTGACACCTCGAGGATGACCGCAGCGGGTGACGCCGGACTGTTCGGGCCGGGATCAATGGCCTGGCGCCTGGACCGCGAGGCGATGCTGCTGCTAGGAGCCGGGCCGCGTGCCCTGCTCATGCAACTTGCCCATCCGGCGGTCGCCGCCGGCGTCGCCGAGCACTCGGACTTCCGGTCGGATCCGTGGCGCCGCCTGGACGGCACGCTGCGCAGTTACCTGCGGATCATCTACGGCTCCACGGCGGTCGCCCGCGCGGAGATCCGGCGGCTGAATGCGATGCATCGCGGGATCCGTGGGGTGGGCTACGACGCGCGCG